>Ga0207701_10006014_pt1 | contig 12142 bp, 11 predicted proteins | sample KBSSwiSSwithPhiX_FD_184294 | JGI IMG/M metagenome (GOLD analysis project Ga0207701, IMG submission 184294) | Switchgrass rhizosphere bulk soil microbial communities from Kellogg Biological Station, Michigan, USA, with PhiX - S5 (SPAdes) (version 2) | ecosystem: Environmental > Terrestrial >...
CGCCGCCGCCGACGTTGCCACCGCCACCGACGTGACTGCCACCCATATTACCGCCGCCACCCATGTTTCCACCGCCTACGTGACCGCCATTATTAATGCTTCCTCCGCCACCCACATGACCGCCGCCACCGCCGGCGACGCTCCCGCCAATCGGATGCGGTGCTGGTGCTCCGCTACCATGGAAACCCGGATTGGGTGCAGACGGGCGATAGATATTTCCACCCGAATTGGTTGAACCGCTCCACGTGCCCGGACGAGGATTACTGCCGCCTGGCGTATTTAACCACGGACTGTAAACAGGTCGGGTAGTTGAACCCAGACCGGGATACGTGAGAGGCGGACGGCTCACGATACTTGAAGCCGCACCTTCATGGTTGTAGGTAGGTCGCAGCGAGATTGGCCGAAGCGGTTGCACAACACTCCCCGCGATCGTTACCGGTCCGCCCGCTACGTGCACCGGCGCCGCCGTTGGTTTGTGTGAGCCGTGGTAGTAGCTGATCACCGGATTCGGTTGATACTTTCCACCGCTTCGAATCGGCGAACCTCCACCACCTGGCTTGATTGGAGTGCCCCGCGGACGATGCGGCGGCTGATAGCGAACGGGCATTGTCCCGACGTTGGAGCCCCACCCGCCGTTGTTCCACCAATATCCACCGTTGTAGCCCGGATTCCAGCACCAGCCGAACCCGTCATAGTAGTTCCAGAACCCTATGGAGTACGGCAGATAGCCCCACGAGTTGCACGAAACCCAGATGTATCCGTAGCGCGGTGTCCATACCCAGTTACCGCAGCCGTAAGGATCCCAACCGGCTGTCGCCCCCTGGTATGGAGACCAGACATATCCTTGGCCGGGAACGTTGTACCAATTGCCATTCGCATCCAGGTCACCCCAGGCGGGATTGTTGTTTGCCTCCACGCTGTTTGTTGCAGCGGTACGCGCTGCCTCCTGTGAGGTCAGTACCTGGTCGCGATCAGAATTCCATGCATCCCACGAGTCCGGCTCGATGGTTTCAGCCAGATTGTAGCGTCCGGGGTCCGACGCATTCAGAGACACGGTCTCGCCGCCATGCAAATCGAGCGAGAGCGCTGTGCCATGCTCCAGGTGAGCGTTGCCTGAGAACACGGCAACCTCGCCCGGAGGATTGTCGAGATTCACTCGAATCACGGTAAAGCCTGTAGCCGTCAGTACCGTGCTGTTGAACCCCACCTTGATCTGGCTCGAAGCACTCTCCCCTTGCAGTTCGAAGTAGCCCAAACCGTTGTCGAGCACCGCTTCCGATTCTGCGAGGCCATTCTGCTGCCGCAACACCTTGAGCCGGAGCGAACTGTTGGGCGAAATACGAATGACGCTTCCATCTTCGAATTGAAGCTCGGCGCGTCCATCTTCCCCTGTAGAAATCTGTGACCCCTCAAAGATCGGCGTATTGGCCAGGGCGGGATCGGCCAGAATCGCGCCCCCTTGCGAAAGTTGAACTCCCCCGTCGACAAAGCTGAGGCGCACGGCACGAGCTGTCGGATCGGCTTCCTGCGCTCTCACAGCTACTGCCGCAACGAGCAAAGCCAGCCCCAGAACCCCGGCGGCTGGCCTGAACCAAACCTCACTTGCGCATTTCATTGAGCCCCCACCCTTTCCCCACACCCCACGATGACAAATCATCGCAAGGAGCCCACACCCTTAAGACCACACAAACCGAGGAAAAGTCGCGGGAATATTCGCGCCTGGGAGACTAATTGTCAGCCCGCGCCAACAGGGTCCGCGCTCTCTTCCTTACTCGTTCCATCACATGAGGATCGTTTTCGAGCCGCTCCAGGATACCCTTGATGGTGCAAATCTGCTGGAGCCGGCCGTCGTCCGCAGCCTCCGCAATATACTCTACCGCTTTATCTAGTCCTAGGGGATCATGTTGCAGAAGCATTTCGAGCCGAGCGCCCTCAATAAGAGTCGATGCAACGGCTACAAGCGAGTCCCCAAGTTCCTGAATATCCTTGTCTTTGGAGTAGTTGAACTCGCACCCCCCCTCCCCCTCGGGACCACTATAGGTGATCTTCTTCCACCCTTGGAACGCCACTTTAAGGTGACTTTCGCACTTCCCGCCGAGGAGACGTTTGTCGCGCGCAATATGAAATGCACGGACCGCAAAGCTATCGCTCAGGTTCACGTCGCGGTCGACCTTGCCCGGCAACATTTCAGCTTCATCGTAAGAGGGCTTCGCACCCCCTTCGGCGTGAAAATGCCCTGTCCCATCCGGGTGAATCACCAGCGTCCATTGCGATGGGTAGAGGCTGGGATTGGAAAAGTCGAGTCGGAGGGTCGAAGTGGGTGCGCCATACCCCTGCATGGTCAATAAAGCGGCCAGAGCTGTGATCAGAATGACCAGTTTCGGCCTTCTCATCTCGTCAACCCCTGTGCAGCCAGTGTCTGGTAAGTATGTATGTGGCAAATAGCGATCGCCAGCGCATCCGCAGCGTCGGCTGGCTCGGGCAATTCTTGTAACTCCAGTAGCCGGGCAACCATGAATTGCACTTGTTCCTTCTTGGCCAGGCCATAACCGACCACGCTCGACTTGATCTTCAAGGGAGCGTACTCGGCGACCGGCACACCCTGATTTGCCGCAGCCAGCAACGCCACTCCTCGAACCTGGCCAAGTTTCAAGGCGGATTTTGCGTTCACCGAGTAGAAGACCTCCTCCACGGCAACGACTTCAGGCTTCCAGTGTTCAAGCGCCGCGGTCAGTTCCTGGTAGACCTGGGCCAATCGCTCTGGCAAAGGCTTTGCTTTGGCTAGCCGTATTGCTCCCATGGTGCTGCAGATCAATCGAGGCTCACGCCCGGAATCAAAAGTCTCAACAACGCCAAACCCGGTGATCTCGGTGCCGCAGTCGATTCCGAATACTCGCATCCGGATGTCAGTTTAACCCAAGGGCGACGTTGCATGGGACAAGGTATTGAAAAGCCTGACCATCGACATCCGAAGCCGAGTCTCACAGCAGAACGCGATCCATCAAGCGCGCATCTCAAAAGCATCTCAATTGAAGGGTCTCGCAATTTGGACCGGAGGAGTCCAATGACGAAAATAAGCCTCCCGTTCTGATTCGCGCTTGCACCAATCCCCAAACAACCGAGGACAGCTCACAACGTGTATTTTCATGAAAGATGAAGGTTCTGGCTACTATTTTGCTCATGTTCGCCAGCCTGGCATCCGCTCAGGTAAATCATGGCGAGTTGCGGCTAAGAATCACTGATCCCGCAGGCGCCAGCGTGCGCTCCGCCATCAAGTTGGTCTCTGCCGGCAACGGCTATGATCACTCATTTCGTAGCGACTCAAGCGGAAGCCTCACCATCCAGCAGTTGCCCTTTGGCGTTTATAAATTGTCAGTCCAGCAATCGGGCTTTGCAGCCTTCTCAGAGAGCATCGAGGTTCGATCAGCCGTACCAATCGAAATCCGGGTTCGACTGATCCTTGCCTCGGTTCGCACCGAAGTAAAGGTCACGGACACCGGTACCCTTATTGATCCGCTCAGTTCGTCTTCAGCCACTCAGATCGGCACACAACAGATTCAGCAGCGCCTTTCTTCTTTGCCCGGCAGGTCCGTACAGGATCTCGTGCTCTCTCAGCCGGGCTGGCTGGCCGAAGGTAACGCAGTGCTGCATCCTCGCGGCTCTGAATATCAAACTCAGTTCGTCATTGACGGGATTCCGATCACCGACAACCGATCGCCGAGTTTCGGCCCAGAGATCGAGGCCGACAATCTGGATTCAATGAGCCTCTATACCGGCGGCTATCCCGCCGAGTACGGCAGAAAGTTGGGCGGCGTGGTTGAGCTGAGCACGCGCACCGCAAAAGAGCCCGGCTTGCACGGCCAGTTCATCCTCGATGGCGGATCCTACGAGGCCGCATCTGGTTACGGAGAACTGCACGAGATGCGGGGAAAAAATACCTACGGCATTACCGCCTCCGGAGGCATGACCAGTCATTACCTCAATCCCGTGGTCCCGGAGAACTACACCAATAACGGAACGATCGGTGATTTCGCCGCTCGCTACGAACGTATTCTCGCGGGCAGCGATCGCCTGACATTCGGTCTGCGTCATGAGTTTTCGCGCTTTCTGATTCCCAACGAGTATCTCCAGCAGGACGCCGGACAGGTCCAGAACGGGGACAACTTTGAAACGCTCGGCACCGCCGCATACCAGCACATTGTTTCCGCAAACAGCTTGATCGCCCTCGCAGGAATGGTCCGCGATAAATCCAATAACTTCTATTCAAACCAGAACCCGACTCCAATCGCTTTCTTCCAGAACAATGATTTTCGCGAAGGATATTTCAAGGCGACTTATTCACTCCATCATGGACCGCATGAACTGAAGTCAGGTGTTGATTCAGACGCAACATTTCTGCATGAAAACTTCCACTACACCATCACAGACCCAGCGCAGTTCGATCCAGACACCCCAACGAGTTTCGCCTTTGCAGATCAGCGGCCCGACCTCGAGCAGTCTGCTTTCGTCGAGGACACGGTTCACTTCGAGGACTGGACGTTAAGCGCCGGTTTGCGATGGGATCACTATCAGCTTCTTCTCAACCAGAATGCATTCAGTCCGCGAGTCGCCATCGGTCGCTACGTGCCATCCCTCAAAATGGTCCTGCACGGTTCCTACGATCGGATCTTCCAAACACCTTCGTTTGAGAACATTCTCGTCTCGAGTTCGGATCAGATCGATGCTCTCAGCGACGAGTTTCTCCGCCTGCCAGTGCAACCCTCCACCGGCAATTACTATGAAGCAGGCTTTACGCAGGAACTGCTCAACCAGGTGCGCCTCGACGTTAACGTCTACCGGCGCGACATCAAAAACTTTGCCGATGACGACCAATTGCTCAACACCGGCGTAAGTTATCCCATCGCGTTCGAAAAGGCCATTATTTACGGGGCAGAAGGCAAACTTCAGGTCGTCCGTTTAACGAAACTCAACGGCTTCGTCAGCTATTCATACATGGTGGGCAATGTCTGGCTTCCGGTAACGGGTGGGCTCTTTCTGGGCGACGATGCCGCAGCCGTTGAAACCAACACTACCGGGCACTTTCCTGTCTCACAAGACCAGCGGAACACGCTTCGAACTCGCTTCACACACAGCTTCACCGAACGTGTCTGGGGTGCCGCTGGTGCTTCCTACGGATCGGGACTTCCCTTCGAATACACCGGCACCGAAGCGGGGGCCCTGGCTCAATATGGACCCGCAGTCATAAGTCGGCTCAATTTTGAACGTGGGCGCGTAAAGCCTCAGCTCGCCGTCAGCGCGTCTTTCGGAGTTGTGTTGTGTAGCTGCAAAGATATCCATATGAGCCTTCAGGCCGACGCGGACAATCTCAACAACCGGCTCAACGTCATCAACTTTGGGGGCCTCTTTTCCGGAAACGCCATTGCTCCAGCGCGCAATTTAGCGGTCCGATTGAACACGACCTTCTAGACTCTTCTGCGAGTTGCGCCCTAGCGATTCGATGATCAGGCAAACGTCACTCCCGCCGCCGCGCCAACCTTCCGGATATATTCGCGCCCCTCGTCATACTCCGCCGCCGTCTTCAGATGCTCCAGCATCAGCGGTGTGTCGCGTCCGAGATTTGCGAGGCATTGCAGATACGCCTTGTAGTCGATCTGCCCGCGTCCTGGAGGCACCTCGAGAAAATGCACATTCATCTCGTTCACCCACTGCAGATCCTTGGCGTGGCACGACACAATCCACGGCCCAAGCTTTCTAAAGCATTCCTCAATAAAAGCGGTGTTCTCGTAAAAGCGCCGGGGAGAGTTGATGCCGTTGCAAACATCCAAATGGACGCCGAATGCCTTGCGGTCGACAGCGCGAATGAGTTCAACATATGCGTCAGGTCCGTCGGGAAGATTCCAACCCATCATCTCGATTGTGAACTTTGTGCGGGTCGGCTTGACGCTGTCAATCACGTGACGACAATTCTCAACTGTAGCGTCAAAAAATTCTCTCGATAGATTCTTCGGATTAGGTCCGTACCACGACTCCGGATTGTACGACCCCGCGATATCCACGCAGCAGCGTGCCCCGACCGCTTCAGCAAGCGCGCATCGTTCCACCACATACTCAAGATTCTCGCGGCGCTTCGCAGCGTCGGGATCGAGCATGTTCTTCCAGGCTCCCACCTCTGCAATGCAAACGTTCTCGGCTTCAAAGGAGGTCTGAATCGCACGCAGCATATCCGCGTCTTTCACCGTAGCCATTTGCGGGCAGTAGGCAGCACTGTAGCCAAGACGGCGATGTTCACGAGCCAGCGCCGCCGGGTCGCTTGATTCGAGAAAGATGGGTCCGCCGAGGCGAACAGGTGCCGTAGATGCCGCATAAACCGGTGCGGCAGACTGCAGGCCATGCGCTGCTACCGCCGCAGTCATCGCGAGAAACGAACGTCGCGTGGTGGTCATTTGACTGACAAGCTTACATCATCACCGGGCAATCAGGGTGTTCACTCGATTCGATGCCCGATGACCTAGGCGCCCTGAGAGAGGACCTTCGGCACGTCGATGCCCAGTGCGGTCGCGAGATCGTGCTGATGCTCTTGTTCTTGCGAGATGATCGTTCGAAGTTGCTCCGCAAGTGCGTAGTGACCAAGGGCTTCAGCTTGTCGCACGCGCTCGCGATAGTTCCTGATCGTCTCTGTTTCGTTGTCGAGATCGAACTGGAGCATCTCTTCTGGTTTATCTGAGAGCTTGACGGGTTTCGGCGTTGCAGTCGGCATTCCGCCCAGGTAGTCAATCTGGTCGGCAACGATCATCGCATGCTGCAACTCCTCCGCCGCATGCTTCTTCAGTTCCCCGGCGATGTTCATCCACTTCGCGCCTGAAATGACGTTGCTGTAAACCGTGTAGGCAATGATCGCCTGGTATTCGCGAGCCAGGTCTTCATTGAGCGCGTTGATGAGATCCTTGACCGCCTTGTCGCTCTGTTGGTCGGAACTCTGATTGGGCTTCTGGCCGTTCTTTTTATCGGGCATGGGAGTCCTCTACTTGAATTAGCCTGATCGGCTGCGCAGACACCGGCTTGGATGCGGAAGAGTGTTGGAATGTTGGATTGAGGGAAGGAACATGCCGGCAAAAACAACAACGGCCCGGGAAGAGTCCCAGGCCGTTGCCGGTGAACTGTTGGGATTGGACTAAGGCCATCGCGCTTGAAGCGATTGCCAGTGGCCCGGCGGATGCAACCGCGGGGGCTTACTTGGGGCTTGGGGCGCGATGCCCTAGGCCTCAGTCACCTCACGTACCAAACTACTGGAACAATCTTTTTGCATAGGCTGGATCATCCTCCTTTCCCGTGTAGCCCCAAACTAAATCAGCGGGCGCGAGGCGTCAAGCGCCCCACGAAGTAAGATCAGCCGGCGGTAAGGGCTAGTCGGGAGAGTTCATTTTAGTTGTTGCCTCGGTTGCCTTGTTTTCTTGCTTGAGTGCCTCGGCATTGTGCGCCGCGGCCTTGGCGCTTTCCTTGTCGGCTTTTGCGTGTGCGACCGCGGCCTTCTCCTCAAGCTTGTGCTGCTTTTTCTGTGCTTTCATTTCCTGTTTTGTCATCGGAGGTGGGACGGCCGAGTCTTGATCGGGGTTTTTCGTCGGTGCAGGAGCGATAGATTCCTGATCCGCCTTCCTCATCGGAGCCGGGGCCGGGGAGTCCTGGTCTTTCGGCTTGGCGTCTGGAACGGCGACATCCGGATCTGTATTCGTGTTTGGAATGAGCGCCGGGGCGGTGTTCTCCCTTGTAGTCGTCGTGGTGGTCGTCGTCTGAGTGCTTCCGGACGGCGGAGTGCTGGGTTCAGGAGAACTTGGGGGCGTCGACTGCGCGATGGCGAACGTCGAGAAGACGCTGAATGCTAGAACTGCAAAACGGTGACTCGATGTCATGGGACCTCAGTTACGGGAGACACTTTTTGCCCGCAGCTTCTACCCTCCCACAAAGCATACGAATGAGATGGTCAATATAGACCATGAGAGCTGCAAAGAGCTGAACCGACGGGGAAATAAGGAGGGCGCGAGCACGGTGGTGCGGCAGGCCTGATAAGGTCGCCGCAGATTCAATTGCACGCGAGAATTCGTTCTTCCAAATGCACCGCAACAGTGTCGCCAACCTCTTTCTTATGAGACGGCGAATCTCGGATTTCACCGGGAGCTTGTGAGTACCATCGCCAAGTGCCATGAACGAACTTTCGAATGGGATCCCGTCGATCGTGCCCCGAACCCTTACCAGTCCGCGCGTGCCGAAAAAGCTGGCAGATTCGGGCCATACTACGTACGTCCATCCCCCTTTTGGTCAAGCTCTTTTCCAGTTTGGCGGTGAAGCGCTTGTTCAACATCGCGAGATACTAACACGGAGGTAGCACTTGGAGATCGGGATTTGCCATAGACGTAGGGGGTATTGCGGTGCAGACTTCTCGTATGCTCCGCAAATTCCTGTTGGCTGTGCTTGTATCGAGTTCCGCCCTGCTTGCTCAACAACCGGCAAGTTCCTCACCAGACCCTCAAGTGGCCGGTGCTTCATCTGAAAAGCTTTCGAACGATCCAGCAAAGGTGGCGTCGCTGATCGGCGCCAGCTACTATCACCCGGACGAACTGGGCAGTTTGGGATGCTCTGTCTCGGTGGATTGGCCCGCTTTTTTCACCGCGATGAAATTGACCCTACCCGAGAATCGCTTGAAGTCAATACAGGGCCTGAAAATTCAATCGAGGGCGATTCGCAACAAGATTCCTGACATCACTTTCGATTGGACCGGTGGGCCGCTCGATAATGCGGAGCAGTTTGAGAGCGGAATCAAGCAGATGATCAGTGGCTACTACCAGATTTATTGGCCAATGGTTGCCTCGTCGCCGCTGGCGGGCCCCTCGGATCTTTCCAGAATCGACCTCCTACCTGACGGCGGAGCCACAACGACGTCCTTGAGCCCAAACATGACGACGACCATAACGATTGATAGGGTGGGAACCCCAACACATTACGCAATCGACGGCGCAGCCATGAAAGCCACAATCGACCCTCACTACGCTCCCTCGCTAAATCCGGTGTCGGGTGATCTTCGTCGTATTTCCAGCTTGGATGTGAAGGAGCAAATCGGAACTTCTACGATCAATGTTCGGCTCAGTCTTGATTACCAGGAAGTCGACGGTTTCAACGTGCCCAAACATGTCTCCTTTGACTTGCTCGGCGCTTACTCTATCAACATGGAGTTCTTCAACTGCAAGACGACTGCGCGGACTGCACCATGATTTGCGGCGGCGAGGTTCTTCCCCTTGCTGTCCCCTGAGCTGAAAAATATCCCGCATGGGATTAATTTTTCCTGTTGACACTCCCATTGGTTAGCGCTAACTTACCGTTAGTGGACGCTTACCTACAAGCCGGCCTCGACGCACTTGGCGACGCAACCCGGATGGCTATCTTTCAGAAGCTCTCTGGAGGCCCGATTGCGGTCAATGAGCTGGCTAGCACGCTGCCCGTAAGCCGACCAGCCGTTTCTCAACATCTGAAAGTGTTGAAAGATGCGGGGCTTGTGATGGATAGCAAGGCAGGAACACGACGACTCTATCAGTTGAACCCCGAAGGCGTGGCACGCCTGCGCACCCACTTCGATCAGATGTGGACAAGCGCACTGAACGCCTTCCAGAGTGCCGCAGAGAAACCCCAGAAGAGGAGGCCATCATGGCAGAGCAAGCAGAAGAAACCAGTCTGAAAGTGTTTAAATCCGTTCGGGTGAGAGCTTCGGTAGAGCGCACGTTTTCTGTCTTTATCGAGCAGATGGAAACGTGGTGGCCCGCGACTCACCACATCGCGAAGACTCCCTTCCAGTCGATCTTTGTTGAGCCGCGCAAGGGAGGCCGCTGGTATGAGCGCGACGCCGATGGCAACCAGTGCGATTGGGGAACGGTGCTCGCATGGGACCCGCCACACCGGGTGTGCTTCTCGTGGCATGTGGGACCGGGGCACGACTCGCCCAATTGGAAGTTCGACCCCGACTTGGCAAGGGCCAGCGAGGTTGAAGTGCGCTTCACAGCCGAGACCGGCGCGTCGACACTCGTGGAACTGGAGCACAGAAACCTTGAGCGTCACGGCGAAGGCGCCGAACAACTTCGTGCAATGTTCGACGGACCCGGAGCCTGGAGCGGAATCCTCGAGCACTTTGCAAAGGCGATCGAACACGAATATTCGCTGTGACCATGACAGCCGGCCAGGGAGCGAGGCAACCGCACCGACATTGCCCCGCTCCGGGCTCTACAAGAAAGGAGGCACGATGAAGCCCACAATCTTCTTGCGAATTGCATCTGTGATAACGCTGATCCATGCGGTGTTGCACACCATTGGTGGAGTTTTTGGCAAGCCTGAACCTGGAACGCCGGCGATGGTTCTGGCAACAATGCAGGCGAATCGTTTCCCCGTCTTCGGTTCAATGCGGAGCTACGCCGACTTTTATCTGGGCATGGGGCTGGGCATCACGATTTTCCTGACGACCGAAGCTGTAGCCTTTTGGCTGTTGGCTTCTCTCGCAAGAACCGACAGCGCCCGTCTGCGGCCAATCCTTGCCGCGTTCATGGTCGGATATTTAGCCTTCGCGGTAAACTCGGCCGTGTATTTCTTTTCTGGTCCGGTGATTACCGAGGTATTGATCGCACTGTGCCTTGGGATGGCAATCATTACAGCGAAACCAGTTGCGACGCAATCCACGCACAGTGTCGTCGCTTGATTTCAACACGCCTCAGGGGTCGATCCAACTCAATCGGAAAATCGTCCTCACGCGAGCATCGCGCAATGTATACTGGCCGCCCCTGCCGCAGCCACGGTTGCGCGCGATGATTTTACTCGCTATGGAGGCCCGCCCCAGAATGAGCGCATCGGATATCTTTAAAACCGCTCACCTCGCCACAAGAAGAAGCTTCGTTGGCGGAACGGCAGCAGCAATTGCAACTGGAATCTGCAGTTCACTACCCCTGCAATCGTCTGCGCAAGCCGACCCGGCAGGTGTCGATATCATTGGACCCAAACCTGGATATTCTCCGCAAGTCGGGACATTCGTTTCTATGCTGACATGGATGCGCGACGTCAACGGTGTATTGAGCGCCACGAAAGGCCTAACTCAAGCTGACCTAGACGTTCTCTTTGACAAGAATGCGAACTCGATTGGCGCGCTCATGCTGCACCTCGCAGCCACCGAGACCTACTATCAAATGAACACCTTCGATGGAATGAAGTGGGATAGCTGGCCCGACACCGTCAAACAGAAGTGGGACGCTGCCATGGAATTAGGCGAGCCCGGACGGAAGGCGATCAAGGGACATGATCGCGAATACTACGTAAATATCCTGCACGAGGTTCGAGAGAAGTCCTTGGCGGAGTTTCGTAAACACGATGACGCGTGGTTGATGGCAGTCGACAAAACCTGGCCGTGGGGTCCGACCAACAACTACTGCAAATGGTTTCATGTTTGCGAGCACGAGGCGCATCACACCGGCCAGATTGCGCTCCTGAGGAAGCGCCTTCCCGGAGCAAAGCCCAGTGCCGAGTAACTGAGAGCTGTCATCTCGAATTCGGAAAACAACGCTCACCAGCTATGCAACCACTCGTCGTCGCGTCCAATCCGGACGGGGATGTGAAAAAGTTCGCTAAGCCGCGGCGCCGTGAGCAGTTCTTCTCGCGGTCCGTCCGCAACAATTCGCCCCTCGCGCATCAGAATCACTCGCTCGATCTCGGGCAGGATGTCTCCAAGATGATGAGTCACGAGGACGAGGCCCGTGCCTTCCCCTGCGAGACGCCGAAGGGTTTCACGCAAATCGCGCTGCGCAGCGAGATCGAGAGCATTTGACGGCTCATCCAGAAGAAGCTGCCGCGGGCGGTGGACCAGCGCGCGCGCGATAAGGATGCGACGCTTTTCCCCGGCAGACATCTCGCCCACGAGTTGCTGAGCGAGATGCATGGCCTCGATGCGTTCGAGGGCCTCGATCGCGCGCTCTCGCATTTCGCCAGTGACGTGAAGATTCGGCCAAAGCGTCGAGGCAGAGAAGAATCCTGCTATGACGGCATCAAGACCTATCGTGACAGCCGTACGCTCGCCGGGAAGTTCAGACCCCATAAGACCGGATGCGACCACGCCGAAGTG
>Ga0207701_10006017_pt1 | contig 12140 bp, 6 predicted proteins | sample KBSSwiSSwithPhiX_FD_184294 | JGI IMG/M metagenome (GOLD analysis project Ga0207701, IMG submission 184294) | Switchgrass rhizosphere bulk soil microbial communities from Kellogg Biological Station, Michigan, USA, with PhiX - S5 (SPAdes) (version 2) | ecosystem: Environmental > Terrestrial > Soil...
TTTTTTTGAACATTAATTTTCTTTCAATGAATGGTGGGCTATCCAATTTCCCACGCTATTGCCAAGTGCTTCGCCATCCATGCAGGCTTTGCGAAAATGATAGCCCACATAAATTCTTGACAAAGAATTTTCTCTTGCAGCATCTGACAAGCTTTCGAATTCTCTCGGATTGCCCGGCAGCGTTAAACTTTCAAACGAGAAATTGAAATTGTCTTTGTCGAAAAATTGTTTTATCAGTTCAGAGGCAGCGCCACCGGCGGCGGCATGTGCAGACGGATGATCAGCAATGGGCGGAATAGGGGACACTAAAACCTGCCAGCTTGGATCACCAACGGTATTTGGGTTACCATCATTGTCGCCAAGTTGAATGGCTGTCAAAGGACGCCAGAAGAAATGGATCATCTTGGCCTTCAAACAGGCAATGTATGCGTCCGCTACACTCATTTGCAGTAATGCTAACAAGCGGGCTGTTTTCCAGGCGTCCAGGTTTTTTTGTTCCATGATTGCTTTTGCAACTTTATTCCATCCGAATGCTGAACTTTCGACCCAAAACCTTGCAATTCTTTCCTGGTCCATGGTACGCCCGTTTTCTCCTGTACATGTTGCACAACCCATGCCTTTTACTTCATTGTAATCAGCTGTATATTCTGCGCTGTTTATATTATAAGGTGCAGGTACAGGAAACTGGGTGCTGTTTAATATGCCAAACGTCTTTACATCTCCCCAACCGGGCGAATCATAAAAACCGGTTGCAGTAAATGGTGGTGTTGAACGATACTCACCCGGCAGGGTGCCCTGGGTGATCGTACCAGACGCGCTTAAGCTTCCGTCGTTGGTCCTGTTTTGAATTATTGCCTGCGCAGCCGCACCGCCTAGTTGGATTCCTTTTGTTTTGGCCTCACCATCAGGAATTCCATTTAGTGTTTGTGTAAGCAGCTTATGGATTGAATCCTGCACAGTTTGGGGAGTGACATTAGCCGGCGGGTTCAGTTTGCCAAAGAAAGAAGAAATAACATCATGAGCTGCCTGCGCCACTGCCGCATCCGGGTGTGCATCTTTATCCCTTGCATTCAATGCATAGGTTTTGTATTTGGGAAAAATGTTATTTAGCGCATCATGCATGGCAAGGTTTACCATCGCGTAATAATGGCTCTCGCGAAAAGGCGGGATACGCGGTGTCGGCTGCAGTTGTAAAGTCGTCAAAACGACATAGGTGGCAGCATCATTCCAGCGAATCACCATTTCCGGACTTAAATTCCCGGAATGGTTCCCATTGTATCCTCCGGGCTCATGATTCCCCGAGTGATTTCCGTCGTTTGTATCTTTTTGACATGCGACAATAAAAATTGCTGCAACCGCTAATAGCAAAATTGCAAACTTTGATTTCTTTTTCATAGCAAATAGTTTCTGTTAAAAATTTGATTTGATTTTGATTGACGCGACAAATTAGGAAGGGCGCGATCTCATTTCTAACCCTAATTGCCAAGTGAATTGATTTTTAGAAATAAAGCAGGCTAAACACTTTAATGGCTCTGAGAGGCGCTAAACGGTCGTTTATCGGAAATAAAAGCATTTAGTCTTTTTTACTTTCTCATTGTACTGCAAACCCTGCTAAATTCTTATTTTGTGTAACTGAGTAGCTAATGACGGCCCTTACTATCAATAATTTTATTTTTTCTTCCCGCTACCGGGTCTGGCGTCATATCGCTTTTTGGCTCGCGAATGTGCTTTTTGTTGTATTACTTTATAGCTCTGTATTAGGGATTTGGCGTTCCGTGATTCATAATTTCGTCTGGCTACCCGCACGTTTTTTGTACACCTATCCCTTAATTCTGTGGTTCATTCCCAAGTACCTGTTGAAAAACAAGTACATTATTTTTTCAATTCTGGCTATTCTCTGGGGAATAGCCGGCTGGGTATTGAATGTTTATTTCAGGCAATATCTTTTCGATCCAATACTGGCATTTTTTGGGTTTGCTCCCGTCGTCCAGGGAAGTGGACAGCCCGGCAGCTATTTAGTGCTCGTGACCACGGCCACAATCGCCAGCATGATTGTTGTATTTAAATATTGGATAAAAATTCAACGCCAATGGATGCAGGCAGAAAAAGATAAAATTACTGCCGAACTTCAGTTATTGAAGGCGCAGGTTCACCCACATTTCTTATTCAATACGCTGAACAATATTTATTCGTTTTCTCTCGAAAACTCCCCCAAAACTCCGGGATTGATTTTAAAACTTTCTTCATTACTTAGTTATATGCTGTACGACTGTAAGGCAGAGGAAGTATTGCTGGAAAAAGAAGTGGAGATCATGAAAAATTATATTGATCTTGAAAAAGAGCGATATGGAAACAAGATTGAGATTTCCTGGAATATTGAAGGAGATATAAAAGATAAATACATCGCCCCTTTGTTATTACTTCCTTTTTTGGAAAATGCATTTAAACACGGCACGTCGGAACAACTGGAAAGGCCTTGGTTAAGTGTTGACATGTCAGTGAAACAAGATGTACTGCGATGTAAAATTGCCAACAGCAAAAATGAGTTTGTCCCGATTAGCAAAAACGGAATTGGAATTCAAAATGTAAAAAAACGCCTTGAATTTTTGTACCCCGATAAACATGAACTGAAAATGAACGACGAAGGAAATTTCTTTGTAGTTTCATTATTGGTTGAGCTAAAAATCAAAAAGAACAGTCCTGTTATCTCTTCGCATGGTAATTTACAAGCTGCGGAAAATGTTGCATTATGAAGCTGCGCTGCTTACTCATAGATGATGAACCTCCTGCCTTGAAGATTTTGGCTTCTTATATTTCCAATATTAACGGCCTTGAAATTGTAGCCCAGTGTAAGAATGCAATTGAAGCGCTGGATATTTTGCATCAAAAAACTGTTGATGTTATTTTTCTTGATATAAAAATGCCCAAAATATTGGGGACCGAATTTCTAAAAAACTTATCTCATCCTCCAAAAGTCATTTTCGTTACTGCTTACCGGGATTATGCAGTAGAAGGGTATGAGCTCGATGCGGTGGATTACCTGGTAAAGCCTGTTTCATTTGAACGTTTCTTTAAAGCCATCACTAAGCTCAACAGGATGATGGACAAAGAAGTTGTGACGACGGCGGTCGAGTTTAAGTCTAACCCTGAGGCGTTCGTATACCTGAAAGTGGACAGGGATATGAAAAAGATTTTTGTTAATGAAATTGTGTATATCGAGAGCTGGAAGGATTATGTCAAACTTTTTCTTGCCAATGGCAAAAATGTTCTTGCAAAACAATCTATCAGCGCCATGGAGAACCTGTTGTCAGATCATAAGTTTCTCCGGGTGCATCGCTCGTATATGGTCTCTTTGAATAAAATTTCCGGATACAATGGACTTTCCGTTCAGTTGGACTCAAAAGAAATTCCAATCGGGCGGTTATACAAACAGGTTGTAATGGAAAGGCTCCAGGCTCAATAATTAGTTTACATTAATTTTAATTCCCAGTTGGCTGATCCACCGGGCGCTGTTGCCTGGAATGGTGCTTGTTTGCAGGGAATAGGGTTTTCCGCTAAATGGTTTGGCCACGTATTGTGGTACAACGACTGGCGTTGTACTGGCAAACTTGTCAAATGTTATTAATGTTGAATAACTATCATTTGACAGGAAATAAATGCGACCCCAGTCTTTGTTGAGCATATTCAGGAAGTTAAACACATCATAGGTGATGGCAATCCCCACAGTTTTTTTCCCGGTTTTAATTGTAAAGTCCTGTTGGACCCTGAGATCGATGGTATTGGTAAAAGGGAGCCGGGCTCCATTTCTTTTTGCAAATTCTCCGCGATGCTTCCGTAAATACTTATCGCTTTCAATAAAGCTATCCAGGAAATCTTTCTGCTCCTGGGGAGTCGAGTTGACAATTTCAGTAAATATCATTGAGGCAAGGTCATCTTTCGTTGGAATATAAATAAGATCAAAATTTTCTCCCGTTTGACCATTATCGTTGATCATGCTCTTCGCGTATGCATAGCTGTAAGGAGTACCCGACTGTCCGTTATAAAAGAGCGAAACAGTGGTAAAAGTTCTGTTTTTTGCATAATTAAATCTTTTTGAAACCCATGCCGTGACGCGATGCCGCAGATCATTGTCGGAAGTAGACAGCGACGTATAGTTTCTTCCATTTACTGTCTCCATATTCCGCCATTGAGACCTGACGGGAGTTTGCGCACCGGTCATTTCAAACAAAACCGAAGATCGGCCGTATGTATAGCTGCCGCTAAAAGAATAGTCCTTTGCCTGTTTTTGAATGATAGCGCTGATGCTGTAAGAATGGCCTTTCTTATTATGATTATTCGTCAGTAAGTAAACAGTTCCGTAATCGTTTACTATCCGGGAGGGTTTGGAACTGGTAGAATAAATATTTCTTGAATCAGGCAGTTCCGATTTTCTTGGCGGGGGCGGGACATTTACATTGCGAAAAGCAGCATCCGCAATATTTTTTGTAAATATTCCCTCCATGGAAAAGGTCCAGTTTTTCCATAATTTTTTTGACAGTACAAAAGATGACCTGAATACTGATGGGTATTTAAAATTCCTGGCTATCAGCGTCCGGTCTTTAATGCTGGAGTCCGGTTGAGGTTGATTGTAAGGATCAGGTATAAATTCCTGTGGCTTGATGTCGATACTACCAGTATTATTGTTGAAAACTTCATGATGCCAGATGTTTACGATGTGCCCGACGAAAATGCCGGCACCAGCCTTTAAAAGTATTCCAGTCCTTGGTATTTTGTATTCAACACTCATTCGCGGAGAGAGGGCCCAATGCGGTTTCATCGTTTGCCCCGACTTTGCACCATCTAAATCGTAATAGCCGCCAATGGTATGAATCGCAGAATTGTTGAAGAATGTATCTTCCGCTGGCGTTGAAAGAACGGAGTTAACATCCAGCCGTATCCCGAAGGTTAGTTTAACATTTGACCGCGTCCTGATTTCATCATTTATAAAAAAGCTGGTCCGGAGCGTATGAAATCTTGCCGGGTGATTTTGTTCCTCTGAAAGGAAATAAGAGCGCCTCAGCCGGGAAGGCGGAGCCATCGCTATAAAGTCATCTAAAGAGGTAGAGTAGTTGTAAAACCCGAAATAACTCTGGAGAATCTTGTTGTCCAGCATAGAAAAGTTAAGATCTGTTCCTAATGTAAATACATGGTTCTTTTCAACGCACTTAAATACATTAAATATAGTAAAGTCATTAGCATTCAGATCATTGATGCCGGTATTCCCCTCGCTCCCAAAGTTAATGTTGCCGGTGCCGTCAAGAATGGTTACTGCAGGAAATGGCTGACCAAGCCAATTTCGGTTGCTGATTTGGTTGGTAAAAGTTACCAGCAACCGGTTATTCATGTTGTTTTTGATAAAGCGTTTCCATTCAAAGGAGCCAGTGTGATTTCTAATGATCAAGTCAATTCCACTGTTTTCAAAATTAATCGCGTCGTTCGAAGAAACGCCTGGGGGAAAAACCCGTTCGGCTTTATTATAGCGATAAGCCAGCGTGAACTTGTTTTTAAGGGAGGAGTTCCAGTCAAATTTTATCATCATCCGGATGGCATCTAATTTATCTTTTGTTTCAAGAAATGAACCCGGATCGTATTGATAAGTGTCTTTCAGGAATTCACTTAGGTTATTTAATTCAGTTGTCGTGCTGTTGCCCCGGTATACACTTATGTCATAAGGTTGCGGTCTTGTTTCTGATTGCACTTCGAACAGGGCGAAATAAAAAAGTTTATTTTTTACTATCGCACCGCTGTTCCAGCCTCCTATAGTCTGGTTAAAGAAAGGTGACAATTTTGGCCGGTGTGATTTTCCAGAACTATCGGGTTTCAGTATCGGCTGCGGGGACCGGCCCGCCAGGTTTTCATTTCTGAAATAATACCATGCTGACGATTTATTTTCATTACTTCCGGAACGCGTAATAGCATTGATGCTTCCACCAGTGAAATTGCCGTATTCTGCGTTATAAGGTGCAAGCAAAACATTCAATTCTTCTATTGCTTCTATGGAAACGGGTGGTGACCCTGTTTGGCCGCCATTCATACCATTTACAGCGATTCCCTGGATATCATTATTGTTAGCCCCGTCAATAAAAAATGCATTGAACCGGTTGTTTTGCCCTGCCAGCGACATTACACCATCGCCGTTGACTTTTGCCTGGGGCACCATCCGCACAAAATCCTGGAAGTTGCGACTAATTGTTGGCATGTTATTCAGCACAGAACCAGTTAAGTTTGTTTCAATACCGCTCCTGCTTCCCCTGTCATTGCGCGCATTGACAATTACTTCACCCAGGGTCGCTATTTTTTTCTGAAGAATGAAATCAAGAACTTCCGCATTGTCATGGGAAAAATGGTCGCTGCTAAGATGAATGAAGAGATTTGTTTTTCTTAGTGTATCATGCGTGACCGAGCTGATAATGATAGTATAGGGCCCGCCTGGCTTTAAATTAAAAAAATGAAAATACCCGTCATTGCCGGTTAATGAAATATATTTATTTTGAGTAGACTCATGTATAAGGGTAACGGTAACTGCACCCGTGGCTTCATTGTCTTCTGATAATACTCTTCCTGAAGCCCTGCTATTGGTTTCCTGGCCAAAAATGAAGAGAGGGAATAATAGATATACCACGAACAGACAGCGCTTCCATCCCGGTTTTCTCAGTTTCAATATACCTGGGTATAGACGCATAAGAAGTTTGGTTCCGGTTTCCTGATTTCAACCTTCAAGCTACATAAAAGAATTTATTATTTGAGTCTGCGGCAAAGCGTTTTATCGAAGAAAAATGCAGTTTGTCGAAAAGTGAATTACAGTAACTGTATCCGTTCATTCCATCGATTTATCGGGAAAAGTTCCATATTTAAAATCAAAAGATTTTATAGTCAAGTTTGCGAATAACCGGACCCCAGTTTTCAGAAACGAGTGGTTTTTCCGAGAATTTTTGCAAGCATTACCGAAAATATTGTCAGGAAGGCGGCAAATCGTTGAGTCGTCAGCTATTTCGCTCAGGTTGGAAAGGAACAGTTTACTCCTTATGTGGAAGTAATTTCTTCAGAAGTACTTCTTTCTTATTCCTTGCCACATCAATCGTTGTCCCATCACTCATTACCAGGTAACCTCCTTCACCCTTTACGTATTTTTCGACTTCATTCATGTTGGCAAGGTAGCAACGATGCACACGAACAAAGGAATGCTCTTCGAGGAGCTCTTCAATTTCTTTTAGAGTACGGGAGACGATCAGCTTCTTACTGTTCTTTAATTGGAGGATTGTATAGTTGCTGTCCGATTCACAGCTTATAATGGAGTCAACCGGTATCATTTGCAAACCCTCCATTGTTGGCATAGCAATTTTATTGATAGGGGTGGAGGGTTGGTGAATTTTCTGCAATAAAATTTCAAGCTGCTGGGTAATTGGTTTTTGCGAGCGTTGAATAACTTTCTGTATAGCGGTTCTTAATTCTTCTTCATCAACTGGTTTTAATAAGTAATCAATGGCGCTGAATCGGATTGCTTTCAATGCGTACTGGTCATAGCTCGTGGTGAAGATGATCTCGAAGTTTACCTGAGGTAAATGCTCCAGCATTTCAAATCCGTTCATTTTTGGCATTTCCACATCAAGGAAAACAATATCAGGAGAATATTTGCGAATAGCGACTAAGGCATCGGCTGCATTATGGCAAACGGATACAATTTCTACGTCCCGACTTTCCTCAAGCAGGGTAGCTATGGTTTCGCAACAATATGGTTCGTCGTCGACAATTATTGCTTTTAACATAAACCTGGTTTCCGCCGCTGACGGGCAGTTTTGGATTGTAATTTAGTGATGGATTCTTTTGTTCCGTAGGAACAATGAGTAGGTAGACCAATTGTTGCAAATTCATCAAACGTCCCGTAGGGGACGTATCGTGCTATATTTGGTGGACCTACCCACCCGCAGTCCCTACGGGACAAAGCTTGTCAACCATTCGTGTTTCTTTTTTATGCCGTTTCTTTTACGGGTTCCATAAATGAAATTTTCAACGTCACTTTTGTTCCGGCTGCAATTCCATTCTCATCTTTTAGATCCACTATTTCGTAAAATGTATGCAATCCTTTCTCACTGTTCAGCAAGGACAGGCGTTCGGTAGTTATCTTAAGTCCCATTGATTTCTCTTTTTCGGCAGTCTTGCTTTTCATCTCCTCAGCCTTTTCGCGGCCCACCCCGTTGTCGGTAATGACGCAAGTTAAGATTTTACCCTGCATGCTTAATTCGATATCCAGTCTGCCCTGGACTTCCATATTGTGCCGACCGGCTGGCAGGTGCATCAACCCGTGCCAGATGGCATTTTCACAAAACGGCTGAAGAAGCAGCGGAGGAATAAAGATGTTGTCGCTATCTAAAGTATTCAGAAATGTGATGGAGTAATCAAAGGAATTTTTAAAACGCAACCGCTCCATTTCCAGGTAAAGTTCCAGCATCTGCAATTCATCATCGAGTGAGATCAATTGTTTTTGTGAGTTTAACAATACCATCCGCATCAGGCGTGAAAATCGTGTGAGATAATTGGAAGCCGTTTTGCTTTCGTTTTTTAAAATAAAGCGATTGATAGAAGCCAGGCAATTGAATATAAAATGCGGATTCATTTGTGCCCTGAGTGCCTGCATCTCCAGTTCGGCGGCCTGTCGCTGAAGTTCAGACTGTTTATTCTCGTGTTCCAGCTGTTGCAGTTTCCATTCCTGTTCTTTCTGTGCCTGCCGCAGCTTTTCATCCTTTCGTTTCTGATTGAAGTTTCTGAATATGAATAGCCCCGCAAAAATGACTGCAGAAAAAAAAGCAATGATGAAATTTCTGAAAGTGGCTTCCTGTTTTAGCTGTTGCTGTTTGATTTGGTTATCCCGGTTCAGTAGGCCGATGCGGGACTCTTTATTGGCCTCTTCGGCTGCGTTCTTGTAATTATTGAGCCGCAATAGGAATTGCCTGTTTAGGATGGAGTCCTTTAGTGTTATGTGTTTTTGCAAATTGAAGTAAGCCTGCTTATGATCTCCTATTTGTTGATATATATCTGCGATCAATAAGTACCCCTCGACCATTGCCTGACGGTTGCTATTTGATTCTGCAAGTTTGAGGCCGTCTCTTGCATAAGTCAGCGCAGTCTTATAGCTTTTCATTTCTGTATAGACCTTTGCCGCATTAAGCAGGTGTCCTGTCAGGGAAAAGCCTGCATTTTCCTGGTGTCTAAAAAATTCAATTCCTTCCTTTGAAATAGCTAATGCTTCGTTATATTTTTTCTGCTTGAGATATATTTGCGCGAGCAGACCACTAATATAAGCCCGCCGGCTTAGTGCGTATGGGTTCGCTTGTTTTTCCCATTTTGTCCAATAATAAAAGGCAGAGTCGTACTGTCCTAGCTGGCATAGTAAGGTGCCAATGGATATATCCATATTCCACCTCAGTTGGTGTTCCTGAGCATATTGATTTCCTTCCCGATAGTATTCCAGTGCTGTCTCATAATCTCCCGCAGTTTGATATAAATTGGCGACGTTTTCAAAGGAAACTAACACCAATTCATGCCCCCATGGAGTATGTGCAGCTTGTTTAGCAATTTGCACACATTTAGCGCAATATTTGAAACCTTCTTCGTATTCTCCCCTGGATAGATAACTTTCACATAGCCATGTGTTCGCGTCTGCTTCTCCTTCTATATCGCCGGCTATCTTAAAGTAGTGGAGTGCTCTTTGGAGCGCTGCTATTCGTTGCTCATTTAATAAGTTCCAGCTCCATGCAAGGTATGCGCATCCTAAAACTCCGGCGTTATTAATGTCTTCTCCTATCTTGATGGCCTTCTTAATATAGGCCTCTGCGGCCGGGAGGTTCTTTCGTTCGCTACTGGCGAGGTTTAGCAATGAAAAGGCTTCGCCTTTCTTGTATCCAATTCTTACGGCCACGTTATTCGCTTCAAATGCATACCTGTAAATTGAATCCCAACCAGCATGTCCCATTGAACCAAACGCTTTAGCCAATTCATTAAGACCGTCAACTTTTGCGCTGTCGCGAAGATGAGGTAATTGATTTTTCAAACTATCAACCCATAAGGTATAAGCGTTTTGCGTAAATGCAGAAACAAAGCAACTAACCGAAATTAAGGGGAGTAACAAATATTTTTTCATAATTCAGTTCAATGTTTTAGGCTGGCACCGGTTTCAAATCTTCATGCATGATCTTCAATATCACTTTTGTTCCCACAGTTTTGTTGTTTTCATCCCGTATGTCTTCGATCGTGTAAAAGGTTTGAACGTTTTTATTTTGATTCAACAATGCAAGGCGTTGCGCAGTGATTTGTAATCCCATTGATTTGTCCTTTTCTGCAGATTTACTTTTAAGTTCAGCTGCTTTTTCCCGTCCGATGCCGTCGTCAGTTATCACACATTGCAGCACACTATTCTCCAGGCTAAGTTCAATGTTCAGGTGGCCCTGGCCGTCTTTGTGCATCAGGCCGTGCCATAAGGCATTTTCACAAATGGGTTGCAGGATTAAGGGCGGAATAAGTACAGTTTCTATATCTATTACGTTTTTAAAACTGATTACAAAGTCAAATGAGTCTTTGAATCTCAATCGCTCCATATCGAGATAGATCTCGAGCATTTCCAGTTCTTCTTCGAGTGCTATCATTGACCGTTGAGAATTAATGAGGACCATTCGGATTAACCTTGAGAAACGTGTGAGGTAATTAGAAGCGGCCTTGCTCTCATTTTTCAGAATAAAGCGGTTGATGGAAGCGAGGCAATTGAAAATAAAATGGGGATTCATTTGTGCCCGCAGTGCCTGCATTTCGAGGTGGGCAGCTTGTCTTTGCAAATCTGCCTGTTTGGCCTGGCTTTCGAGCTCTTTCATTTTCCATTCGTGCTCTTTTTGAATCAACAGAAATCGCTCATCTTTTCGTTTTTGGTTTATGCTTCTGTAGAGATATAGGCCTGCCAAGACCAGGGCGACAAACCCGGCAATAAGGAAATATCTGAAAGTGGCTTCTTGTTTCAATTGTTCCTGCTTGATCTGGTTATCGCGATTTAGAAATCCAATTCGGGCTTCTTTTTGTGCGGTTTCTGCTTCTCGTTTATAATTAAATAATCGCAGTAGAAACTGCGTGTTTTGTATTGAATCTCTGATAGCAGTGAATTTTAATAGATAATGATAGGCGCTATCGTATCTTCCAACCTGATGATAAATTATTGAAAGAGATTCATAAATGTCGACCATGAGAGGACGGGCATTATTTTCTTTCGCATAGGCAAAAGCTTCCGTTACATATCTCAATGCGGTAGGATAATCCTTCATTTCCGCATATGCATTTCCTGTAAAAAGCAATGGCCTGATTATGCCATTTCCAAATTCTTTTCCTTTTTTCCTAAACTCAATGATATTGTCCCGGAGTAGAGGAATTACTGTATCTGCCTTGTTGGTGGCTAAATAGATTTGGGCGAGGACCGTATTACCGTAAGCCTTGTGTCCCCACGCATAGGTATCCCAGTCTTTTTTCCATTTATTCCAATAAAAAAAGGCCGAATCATACCTTTTCATTCGCAAGTAAACCTCACTAATGTCTAAATAATTTTTCCAACCTGAATGAATGCTTTCGGCATAGTGATTACTCTTAAATAGATAAGACATAGCAGTTTCATAATCTCCGGCTGCTTTATAGATTTCAGCCATGTCATAGTATGACCATTGCACCAGTTCATGTCCCCATTGGGAGGTGTCTTTCTTTACGTTTTGTTGAGCAAGGGTAAGGCATTTATCACAGTAAGGGAGTGCCTTTTCATAATCACCGGTATTAGAGTAAGACATACACAACCAGCTTGTCACTTCGGTTTCTTGTTGTATATCATTGGTTTTTTGAAAGTAATAAATAGCTTTCTTGTAATTGTCGGCCTCGTTTTCAACGGCTGCTAGTAAATAATACGCTTCACCAATTAGATGATCATCTTTTATCTCTTGAGCTATTTTCAAGGCTGGCCGCACATATTCCTCCTGTCCCTTTTGCATACTGTATTGTTTGCTTCTCGCCATATTCAATAGGGACACCGTGAGACCACGTTTATATCCGATCCTGTTTGCTTCATCATATGCCAATTG
>Ga0207701_10006019_pt1 | contig 12137 bp, 11 predicted proteins | sample KBSSwiSSwithPhiX_FD_184294 | JGI IMG/M metagenome (GOLD analysis project Ga0207701, IMG submission 184294) | Switchgrass rhizosphere bulk soil microbial communities from Kellogg Biological Station, Michigan, USA, with PhiX - S5 (SPAdes) (version 2) | ecosystem: Environmental > Terrestrial >...
TTCTCGATCTGATCGCTCATGCCGAGGCCATGGCGGCCGCCGATGCGATTGGCTTCGAGGATCATCTGGACCGCGTCCTTGTACTCGAAGCCGTTGATCGCCACCGGCTGCCCTTCCTCGAACCGCAGCGTGACTTCCTCCGGCTTGACGTCGACGTCCTGCCGCCAGAACGCCACGCCCATGATCGGCTCGACGATCCTGACATTCGAGCTGAGCTGCTCGAGGTCCTTGGCCTCGTGCGTGGCGCCGAGGATGTTGGAGTCGGTCGAATAGGCCTTCTCGGCGCTCATCTTGTAGACGAGTCCCGCCTGCCGCATGTACTCGGACATCTCGGCGCGGCCGCCCAGTTCGTCGATGAACGCCTGATCGAGCCACGGCTTGTAGATCTTCAGCTTCGGATTGGCAAGGAGACCGTAGCGATAGAACCGCTCGATGTCGTTCCCCTTGAACGTGCTCCCGTCGCCCCACACGTGCACGTCGTCATCCTTCATCGCCGCCACGAGCAGCGTCCCGGTGACGGCGCGGCCGATCGGCGTGGTGTTGAAGTAGGGAACGCCGGCGGTTGAGATGTGGAATGCGCCGCACTGGAGGACCGAGAGACCCTCGCTGACCAGTTCCGCGCGGCAATCGATCAGCCGCGCCTTCTCGGCGCCGTAGTGCTCCGCACGGCGCGGGATGTCGTCGTAGTCAGGCTCGTCCGGCTGCCCGAGGTTCGCGGTATAGGCGTAGGGAATCGCCCCCTTCGCGCGCATCCAGTGCAGCGCCGCGCTGGTGTCGAGACCGCCGGAGAACGCAATGCCGACCTTGTCGCCGATCGGCAGGGATTGAAGGATGTTGGCCATCGTAGCCTTCAATCATACCGATACGGGCGGTGTAGGCCTCAAAACTCCAAAGACCGTTCAACCGCCGTCCTTTGTATGGCTTGGAGTCGAGAGCCCTACCACGTCCAGCTGCCGGCCGGCGGCGGCCAGGCGCCGAGCAGCTGGCGCAGCAGGATCACCTGGCCGAGGTGGTGCGCGTTGTGGGTTGCCACGTGCACGAGTACGTCACGCTTCGTGTAGTGCGCCAGCGGCGGAAATTCGATCGCAGGCGTGAGCGGCGCCTCGAGCGCGTCCCCGGCCGCCTCCGCCCAGGCGGTCAAGTGTGACAAGCCGTCGACGAACTCCTGCTGCAGGCTCGGCCAGGATCCTGCCGTTACGGCCGGCCAGCCTTCGGCGGCATGCTGCACCATCGGCGCGGCCGTGCCCTCGGCGCGGCGAATGAACCAGATCTGCCAGAAGTTCAGGTGCGCGACGATTTCGGCAATGGAATGCGGTGCGCCATCGACGCGACGCTCGGCAAAGTCGGGTGAGAGCCCCTCGAGTGCGCGGGCGGGAGCAAGGAATCCGATCGGTTCCGTGAGCAGCTCATGGGCATTCATGGTCGTGCATGGTACCTCGGGGCTCGGGGCTCCGGGCCTAAGGATTCGCGATGACCGACTGCATGGCGCGAGCCGACTCAGCTCGGAACCTGGCCTGGAGGGCCCGCACGATCGGCTGACCGAGTTTGGCCAATGTGGCCCTGGGCCACGATCGGGCGCGGATGCGATACGAGACGATCTCGGTTGCGGGATCGATGAAGATCTCGAAGAGCTCTTCACCCGCCTCCGCGTGATTGGTCAGGGTGCCGTACGCATAACCGAACCGGGTGCCATCCGCCGGCGAGCCGGCTTCATAGACAACCCTGCAGCCGTTGAGGGACCAGAACCCGAGATGGCGGATCAGGACCGCGACGACGGTTCCGGCCACAACCGGCGCATTCCGCGGGTAGGTTTCGACCCATCCGATCTCGAACTGCCTCCAGGCAATGAGCCCTGCCCGCGCACGCGCGAACTCGGCGGGGCCGCGACCGATCGCGACCGTCAGTTCGTCGACGTTCCCGCGCGTGGTCTCCAGGTCGAGAATTCCGACCGGCTGGTACGACAAAGGCAGATCGCGGGAATCGCGGAGAAACCGATCGATGGCGTCGGCCGAAGGCCGTCGGGCGAAAAACATCTGGAGTGAACGAGGTCTCCCGGGCGGCTCGCGGCAGCCGAGCGCGCTAGCGCACCCGGTCGTCGTTCTCGTCCGTTCGAAACAGCGACACCGGCAGCCCGAGGGCGTTGATCAGGTTCGCGGCCGGATCGTAGTCCCACGCGTAGCGGACCGATTGCGGATTCGGAATGTCCGGGCTGGACACCAGCACGGTTGCGCCATCGATTTTCGCCGTGGCCGGGACGTACTTGCCGTCGGAACCTGCGATCTGAAAGCCCGTCACCGGACCATCGCCGCGGGTTTTCAAGGTGCGGCCTGCATGGTCGAACCAGATCCGGAACGCGTCGCCCTCACGCGTGAACTGCCGATACAGCGGGCTCGCGCCCTTGTTCTCGGCGAGCAGGGCCAGGCGGCGGCCGACGTCCTGCTTGTTGGTGGGATGGATGTTGGTCGGGTTGCCGATATCGGTGATGACGGCGACGCCGGTGTTGCGGAGCGACGTCGCCTTCACCTGTCCTTCCTGCACGCGCATCCAGTGGCCGTTCTTCGCAGCATTCCCGTAGTTGGCCAGCTGCACCCAGTAGAACGGGAAATCGCCCACGGCGAAGGCGCGGCGCCAGTCCTGGACCAGCGTCATCAACGCGTCGCCGTACACCTGCCCCTGCGCACGGCCGGCCTCCGTTTCACCTTGATACCAGAGCGCGCCCTTGATCGTGTACTTCACCAGCGGCGCGATCATCCCGTTGTAGAGCGTCGTCGGCTCGTGCGCGTGGCCCGGTCCCAGCGGTGCCGCAGGACGAGGTCCTTGTGACCCCGCGGCCTCCCACTTCTGTACGTTCTGATCGTACCGGCTCGCGTTCACCGGGTACTGCAGGATGAGGTTCTGCCAGTAAGTGAGGAACGGCTCCAGCCGTGGGTTGCCCACGAGTGACGGTCCACTGATCCACGAGGCGATCGGCGTGCCGCCCCACGACGAATGGATCAGTCCCATCGGGACCTTGAGGTCCTGATGCATCTGACGGCCGAAGAAGTACAGGACCGCGGAGAACTCGGCGATCGATTCCGGCGAGCAGACGACCCAGCGCGCCTCGACATCTTCGACCGGAACCGGCGAGGGTTTGCGCGGAACGTAGAACAGGCGAATCTGCGGAAACTTGGCCGACGCAATCTCGGCGTCCGCGTTGTCTGCCTGCCGGACCGCCCACTGCATGTTGGACTGCCCCGATCCGACCCACACATCGCCGACGAGCACGTCGGCCACCGTGATCGTGTTCACGCCCGTGATGGTCATCTCGGCGGCAGGCCCGGGGGTCAGGGGCTGCAGCCACACCTCCCAGCGGCCCAGTGGATCGGCGACGGTCTTGACGGTCTGGCCGCGGAACGCGACCGACACGGCCTCGCCTGGTGACGCCTTCCCGAAAATGCGCGCCGGCACATCGCGCTGCAGGAGCATGTGGTCGCTGATGATGCCTGGCAGGCGAACGTCGCCCCATGCTCTCCCGGTAAACGCAACGAAGGCGAGCAGGAACAGGACCGCTGTCTTTCGCATGATGGACGAGATTCTATGCCGAGAGCCATCACCCGGCGATCGTGCCGTTCAGGATGTGGGCGAACGGCACCAGCCCGGCTCTCTGCAGCGTCTTGCGCGACGCGACGTTGTCAGGACTGCAGCGGGCGCACGGCAGGCTCCCGAGCTGATACGCGGCGCGTTTCAACTCCTGCACGAGATACGACCCGAATCCGCGGCGGCGGAATGGCTCGGCGACCTCCATCGCCAGGTCGCAATACGGCTGGTTGTAGTGAAACAGGATGGCGCCATTCCCGGCCGGTTGACCCTCCACCTGCAGCTGCCACTCGGCCTGGCCCGCCCGTTCGGCGATCGCGAGGTGGATCTCCTCGTCAGAGGTCACCTGCTGCAGGGACGCGCCGTTCGCGGGGAGCGCAGTGGTGAGCCGATCGGCAAAGACGATCTTCTCGCTCCAGATGTCGCGCGCATAGGCGTGCAGCATCACCGCGAGCACCGTGTCGTTCGACTGGACCTCCATGTGCCGCGCGGCACTGGCCTCGAGGAACGTTTCAAAGAGATCGAAGGCACGGCCTCGGTATTCAGGCAGCACGTAGAACTCGAAGATCGTCGGCTTCTTGGCCCAGGGCCCGGCGATGGCGATGGACCCGAATCCCGCGTCCCCATCCAGTTGAAGCATGTAACTCGACGTCCAGCCCCGGCGAGTGTGGAGGGAATCGTGCACGATCTGGCAGTTCATCTCCTGCCGGAATCGCGTCCGCAATGGCAGGATGGCGTCGTTCGTGACGAGCGTGGCCTCTGGTCGCATCGCTGTCAGAGTATAGAGGGGCCGCGTCATAATGTCCGGGAGGTCATACCTATGGATGCGGCCCACGAACAGCGCCTCGTCACCTGGACGCAGGTGATTTATGCCTTACACGCGCTCAGCCTCGTCACCGGCATCATCGGGGTTGCCACCGTCGTGGGCGCGTTCCTGACGGGCTGGCCCTCGATCATCGCCGTCATCCTGAATTACCTGAGGCGGGGCGAGGTGCGTGGCACCTGGCTGGAGTCGCACTTCCGGTGGCAAATCCGCACGTTCTGGTACGGGCTGCTCTGGGTGTCCCTCTGCGTGCTGTTCGTGATCGGAACGCTCGGCATCGGCATCCTCGTCGCCTGGCTTCCGCTCGGGATCGTGAGCATCTGGTTCATCTACCGCGTCGCCCGCGGTTGGATCGCCCTCAACAGTCGCAGGCTGATGTACCGGTGATCAGGCTGCCCTGGATCGAGAGCGGCGGCTTTTGAGGCATTCGCGCAGGGCGTCAGTGAGGAGCCGCGGGATCAGCGCGGGCTGCCCCAGCGGAGCCATGACGGACAGCGTGGCGACAGGGCGGTTGTCGGGTTGATCGCCGGCGGTCACCTGCACGTGCAGGAGCACGCGCGCGAACGCCGGTTCCACGAGCTCCTCGGCCGCGGCCCATCGGACGCCGAAGCGGTACGTGATGCCGTCGATGACGCAGGCGTGCGCATGAACGACAGTCGAAGTCTCATGTGTCGTCGTCATGTGAGCACTCCGATCAGTGAACCCGGGTTGACGGGACGGCCGTACGAAGCAGCCATTCTTCGAGGACGCTCGGCAGGAGTGCCGGAACTCGTTCGAGCTCGTGGAACGCTGCCGTCACGCGGATGGTTGCGGCGAGTGCCGGTCCGGATGCCGTTTGCCGGAATGCCGCGATTTGCAGGACGGTATGGCCCGGCCGGTCCGCGACGATCGAAACTGAATCCACCTCGAACAGGAAGGTCTCACCATGGAGATGGCAGGAACGGGTGTCGATTTGCGAACAAACGGTTTCAGTGGACATCACCTGCTGTGCCTCGCACGGGGAGCGCGACGGACATCGACACAGCAAACGACGCTCCAGCCGCCGTCGCCGGATTACTGAATGTTTTTCAGGTTCTGCGATCCGGCCGTGCGCCAAATCGGCACACATGCTGCTGGATCGCCGCAGGAAGCCACGCCTCCTCAGTCACTTACGGCGCGTTGTTCCGAAACGGAGCAGACCGCTCACAATTCGACACGCGTCATTCGATCCTGAGCACCCCCCGCATCGTCGCCCAATGCCCGGGGAACGAACACACGAAGGGGTACTCGCCCGGCTCGCCGGGGGCGTCGAACGTCACGACCGTCGACTCGCCCGCATTCAGCAGCCGCGAGGCGGCGAGCACGTTCGGGGAATCCGGCACGAACCCGCGCAGCTGGGCGTTCGGTTCATTCAGCGATCCGAACAACTCCTTCTCGTACTGCTCCACGGTGCCGCGCCTGAAGATCACGATGTTGTGCGGCATGTCGTCGGTGTTGGTGAGGGTGATCTCGATCCGTTGACCCGGCCGCGCGGCGATCGTGGTCTGGCTGAACTTCATCTGACCGCTGATGACACCGAGCGAGATCGCCAAGGCGCCGGGACGTCCCGCACCGGGCGCCGCAACCGGCGGTGCTCCCGGTCCGGCGGCAGGTGACGCCGCCGTTGGCTTCATCAGGTCCGCGACCGGGCTGTTGGCAAGCAGGAACTGCTGCGCGATCGGGACGTTCGGCACGATCTCACGGCGGCGACCCCCTTCCCACGCCTCCTCGATCTTCGCGCGCCACTCACCTTCCAGACGGATGGAGAAGCCGTCTCCGGCGATGACCATGCCGGTCAACCCGGATCCCTTCGCAAGCGGCGCCACACCAGGCGCTGGTGCCGGATCGGGTACGAATCCGCCACGCCCGTTCACGTTCGAGATGCGCACGGCGATCAGGTTTGCGCCGGCGGTGAGCACGCCGGCCGGGACGCTGTACTGCCGCGGCAGGTTGCGTGACGTGGACGTGGCGCCGATGCGAGCCCCGTTGACGTAGGTGACGTCGGAATCGTCCACGATCCCCAGCCGGATCTCCGCCGGCTTGCCTGCGGCGTTCGCCGGCACGTCGATCGACCGCCGCAGCCAGATCGTGCCGACATGATCGCCGAGCGCGGTCTCGCTCCAGACCCTCGGGGCCGGGACGACTGTCCAATCGGCATCCGGGAGCGACGACGCCGACCAGTCCACGCCACTGCCCCGCTCGCCACGCGCGCCGCGGACCGCGATCTTCATCACCTCGGGAAGTCCGGCGTCGTCTGCGTAGGCTTTCAGGAAGCCTTCCTGGTGACGGGTGGCCGCGATCCAGATCGCCTCCGGCAACCACTCGTCCCCGATGACCGCCTGATCCTTGCTGACCCGATAGATGTCCCGGCCGGCCTCGACGGACGCGGGCATCCGCGAGAGCACCAGCAGGGCGTTCAGGCGCACGTTCAGATCCTTGTCGCTGAGAACACCGGCAGAGAGCATCGCCGCGGCCGCCTGGGGCGTCGACGGCAGTACCGACTGCGCCGCCTTGCGCACGCCGGCCGCCGGGTGCGACAGCGCGCGTGTGGCGGCGTCGAGCGCGGCCGCATTGGTACCATCGAGCGCTCCGAGACCGTGGAGCGTCCAGAGCGCGTGGACCGCCGGGGAATTCAGGCCGATCGCGTCGACCGTACGGTCGTTGACGATCGCGATGATCTGCGGCACGACATCCGTCTTTCCTCGCTCCACGAGGAGCCGCTGCGCCGTCGTCCGCCAGAACATGTTGTCGTGGCGGAGCGCCTGCACCAGCTCGACCGGCCGGGTCGTGCTCAGCGAGAGCGGCGTGTAGGGCTTCGCGTCCTTCCAGACGAGCCGATAGATGCGACCGCGATCGTGCTCGCGCAGCGGTGTTTCGTAGGCGTTGCCGGCGCCGTTCTGAAATGGATGGTCCTGGGCAATCGGCCCGATCGGCGTCGGGTTGTGCTGGATGATGAAGTCGTAGAAATCGAGGAGCCACAACGCGCCGTCCGGACCGACTTCCGCGTGGACCGGCGCAAACCACTCGTCATCGCTTGCGGCGATGTTCCAGCCATCCTTCTCGGCGAAGCCGGAGCCCTGCCGTTCGATGATCGCCCGATGGACGACGTGGCCGGTGGGCTCGTTCACGAAAGCGATGCGGTTCCAGTAGTCCTCGGGAAAGGCGCGCGCCGTGTAGAAGCTGTGCCCGGCCGCCGCCGTGAACCCGCCCTGCACGTCCACCTGCCGGACTTTCTGGGTGTTCGCCTGCATCGCGTAGTGGCCGTCGATCTTCTTCTTGCCGTCGCCGCTCAGGCCGGAGACGCCCTGGTAGTACGGCCGCGGAATCGCGACGTAGACGCTGTGCTCACCGTTCGCCGTGTTGCCGAACACGTCGAACGTCTCGTTGAAGGCGAGCCCCCACGTGTTGTTCGTGAAGTTCGCCATGTGCTCCATCCGGTTGCCGTCCCGCGAGAAACGATAGAGGGCCTGGTTGAAGTTGAGCGTCTGCCCGCCGACCGAGCCGTTGAAGCCCGAGTAGCCGACGGCACCCCAGATCCAGTTGTCGAGCCCGTACTTCAGGTTCGACGCCAGCGCATGAGTATCGCGGATGCTCCAGCCCCGGATCAGCGACTCGCGAAGGTCGGCCTTGTCGTCGCCGTTCGTGTCTTTCAAGGCGACCATCTCTCCGGCTTGCGAGACGATGATGCCGCCATTGGCAAACACCAGGCTGCTGACGATCGTCAGCTTGTCCGCGAAGACGGTCGCCTTGTCGGCCCGGCCGTCGTGATTCGTGTCTTCCAGGATCTTGATGACGTCGTTGCCCTGGCCGGCGGACTGCGGGTTATTGGGATAGTCCCTTGTCTCGGCAACCCAGAGCCGGCCGCGCTCGTCCCACGCCATCGCCTCCGGGTTGCCGGTGACGAGCGGCTCGGCCGCGAACAGCTGCAGCTCGAAGCCGGGCGGGATCTGCATGTGCTTCGCGGCTTCCGCTGTCGACAGCGGCTGCTGGAACCTTGGCGCGGGACTCCGGCGCTCGTAGTTCGGCACCGGAACCGGGGCGTCGGAGTACTGCAGCGGCGCGATCGCGAGGGCCGACAGCTGGGCGGCCACGTCGGTGCCAATCGCCCAGGTGATCGCGTTCTTCAAGAGCGCGTGGAAGCCCGGATGTCCCCAGACACGCTCGTCGTGGCCATAAGCGGTGTAGAAGACGCGTCCTTTCCCTTGCGTGCGGACCCAGGTCCACGGCTCGCGGCCTGCGCCTTCGGCGCGCTCCATCAGGACCGTGCGATCCGGGCTGACCTTGGTGTGAACGTAGGTCTCGTCCCAGACCTGAAATGGCTGCAGACCGGTCAGCACGGGATGCGACGGGTTGACGAACGTCGCCGTGAACTCGCCGGTGCCGTGCCGTTCGAACTGCGCGCCGAGCAGGCCGGTGTAGGCCGCCGAGTTCTGAAAACAGAAGGATGCCGAATGGAGCGCGAGCAGTCCCTTCCCGGCAGCGACGAAATCGATCAGCGCTTTCTCCTGCGAAGCCGCGATCGCGCGGTGATTCGAGTAGATCAACAGCGCGTCGTACTTCGCGAGGTTGGCCGCGTTCAAGTCGGCGACGTCGGTCGTGTAGGAGAAGTTGAAGCCGTACGGCGCAAGCGCCGCCTTCAGCATCGGCGCGAATCGATCAGAGTCGTGGTACCAGCCGCCGGCCTTCGGATTGGTTGCCTCGGTCGCGCGCGTGTGGCCGAGGAACAACACCTCGACCCGCCTGCCAGGTCGCGGAGCCTGGGCGGTGGCGGCGGAACCGTGCGACGTCAGCAGCGCGCCGGCGAGCAGGGCGACGGCCGCGAGGAGAGCCAACGTGCCTCGTTTGTGCATGGCGTGACCCGCGTATCATGACGCCGTCGTGAGGTAGTTCAAAACGAGCACACGTGCGGCGCTCGACGATTGGGCAACTGTTCAGCTGCCTCCGTCGTCGAGATCGTCATAAAGACGAGATCGGTATAAAAGAAAGGAAGCGATCTCGCCTGCTGATGAGGCTCGCAAGGGGAACCGCCATGTCACTCACACGAACGCTCGCACTCAGCCTGCTGGTTGGACTCGTCGCGCCCACGGCGGCACGGGCCGACGGCCTGTTCGTTCCGTTCATCGGCGTCAACTTCGGGGGCAACTCGGGCAGAGCCTTGTCGGCGGCGATCGATGCCGAGCGCCTCGACTGGGGCATGAGCCTGGCTTACATGGGCGGGGGCGTGCTGGGACTCGAGGCGGATCTCGGGAACAGTCCTGACTTTTACGGCAAGACCGATCTCGGCGGCAGCAGCGTCCTGACCGCGACGGGAAATCTCGTGATCGGCATACCCATCGGGGGCCAGCACGGCGTGGGATTTCGCCCGTACGCCCTGGCAGGCCTCGGCGTCATTCGGTCCAAGGTCGACGTGCTTGGAGAAACCCTGAGCCGCGACGAAAGCGACTTCGCGTTCGACTTCGGTGGCGGCGCCATGTTCTTCTTCGGAACCCACGTGGGACTTCGCCTGGACGTGCGGTACTTCCGTACCTTCACTGATCTCGGATTCGATTTCATCGACCTGATCGATCGCCCGCGGAACCTGGACTTCACGCGGACGTCGACGGGGCTCATCCTGCGATTCTGAAGAGGGACGGGATCGATCCGGGATCCCGGACCCCGACTCGCCGAGCGCCCCGTGCTATCCTCCGCTCGATGGCGAGGTCTACAGCTGAAGTGCCCACGCGCCCGTTCGGGCGCACGGGAATCCCGGTTTCGATCCTGGCGCTCGGCGGCTGGCATCTCGGCCTGCCGAAGACCGAGCGCGAATCGACCCGGCTCGTCCATGCCGCCATCGACGGCGGCATCACTTTCATGGACAACGCCTGGGACTACAACGACGGCGTCAGCGAGACCCGCATGGGCAAGGCGCTCGTCGGCCGCCGCGACAAGGTCTTCCTGATGACCAAGGTCTGCGTGCACGGCCGCGACGCGCGCACCGCGATGAAGCAGCTCGAGGAGTCACTCCGGCGCCTGAAGACGGACTATCTGGATCTCTGGCAGATACACGAAGTGATCTTCGACGATGAGCCGGCGAAGTATTTCGCGCGGGGGGGCGCGGTGGAAGCGCTCGATCGCGCCCGGCAGCAGGGCAAGGTGCGGTTCGTCGGGTTCACCGGGCACAAGGATCCGGACCTCCACCTCGAGATGCTCGCGCACGACTATCCGTGGGATGCGTGCCAGCTGCCGCTCAACTGCTTCGACGGGTCGTTCCGCAGCTTCGAGCAACGGGTGCTCCCGGAGTTGAACCGCCGCGGGATCGCGCCGATCGGCATGAAGAGCCTCGGCGGCGACGGCCGGCCGGTGAAGGCGAAAGCCGTCACACCGCAGGAGGCGATCCGCTACGCGCTGAGCCTGCCGATCGCCACGCTGGTCAGCGGCATCGACACGATGCGGGTCCTGCGGCAGAACCTGGCCATCGCCCAGGGCTTCCGTCCCATGAGCGAGCGGCAGCGCCAGGCGCTGGTGCGGCGTGTGAGCGCGAAAGCGATCGACGGACGCTTCGAGCTGTACAAGATTTCCGCAGCCTTCGACGGCAACGAATCACGCCGCCAGCACGGGCTGCCGCTGATGGACGAACTGTCCGCGTAGGCGGTCCCGCAACGCCGCTTCATCGCCCTGGATGGACCCGCTCCCACGCGGCCCCGGTCCATTCCCAGGTATCGCCAAACATCTCCCCACTCCGGCCGGGCATGAACCCCGCGTGGCCGCCGAACAGGACGACCCGGTTCCGGCGGCGATCGAACGCCATCGCGTGGCTGACGCGCTGAGGCATGGGGGCAGCGGCGCCGCTGCGTGCCCAGCGGTCATTCCGCCACAACCAGGTGATCGCGGTGTTGCCCTTGTGCATCGCGCCGTCGAGGAGCAGCAGTCCGTCAGGATCAGACGTCATCGGCTGCGACGGGCTCAGCGCCGGATCGCCGAACCGGTCGCTGATCCTCGCCCACGCGTCGCCCGTCCAGCCCCACATCGCTGACGGCCGCTCCCCGTCGGGCGGCGACGTCGCATCGACGGCGACCATGACCACCTGGCCTCGCCGGTCGTCGTAGGTCATCGAGCTCGGGAACGCCTCGATGCCGCGAGCGTCGCGCCGCGTCCAGGTCGCGCCGTCCCACTCCCAGGTGTCGGTCAGCCGTTCCAGGGTCCGGTTGTCGAAAGGCTTCAGGCCGCCGTAGAGCACGAGGCGGCCGCGCCGCTCGTCATAGGCCGCGAAGTGATGCAGTCGCACGCCCGGGCCGCGGCCGGCGCGCTCGCGCCACCGCTGGCCGTCCCACTCCCACGTATCCTCGACCAGCCCGTCGGACGTGCGGCCGCCGACGAGGATCGCGACGTGTCTTCTCGTGTCGTAGTCGAAGGTGACGGAATTCCGGGCCGACGGGCCGGACGAGGACAGCAGGCTCCAGCGCTCGCCATCCCATCCCCATAAGTCGTTGAACGCGCGCTCGCGATTGCCGCCGCCGAACATCAGCGTGACGCCGCGCGGCGGGTCGTAGGTCATCGCGTGGCCGCCGCGGGCGTCGGGTGACGGCCCTGGCGACGTCTCCTGCGCCGCACCGAGCGCGAGGGCGAGTACGAGCGCAAGTGGGAGTCGCATGGCTGGTTGGCGCACAGCGTACGCGCAGCGCCGGGTCCGGAGACTCGAATGTGACCAGCACACGTGAAAGCGTGGTGAGTGCCAACGAGG
>Ga0207701_10006021_pt1 | contig 12135 bp, 8 predicted proteins | sample KBSSwiSSwithPhiX_FD_184294 | JGI IMG/M metagenome (GOLD analysis project Ga0207701, IMG submission 184294) | Switchgrass rhizosphere bulk soil microbial communities from Kellogg Biological Station, Michigan, USA, with PhiX - S5 (SPAdes) (version 2) | ecosystem: Environmental > Terrestrial > Soil...
AATCCGGATGAAGGGACTACGAAATATCCGGAAGATTCATTCAAGCTATATTTTGTTTCACATGACCATAGTCATGATGAAGTGCTGCCCGGGACCTTATTCAAAGGAATGGCTGTTGATGTACAGGTCATAAGCCGATGGTTAGATGATATCCAGACGCCTCCTCCAAATCACCTTAGTTAGTATACTATCTCTCAGTCTGCGTTTTTCGCGACTACATTTTACATTAAAATCAGGGTTTCCAGGCCGTAGGCAAACTCATTTCGAGAATATTCCTTTTCAATAGGTCAATCCATTTCAATATGGAGAACATCTGTCATAGGGAAATTTTTTGAGAATCTACGGGCTCGGCAATCCAGATGAATTTAACTATCAATTACTCTCGCACAGATCTCTAAATGTTGAAATTGTCATGTTTACAAAACTAAAAAATGATCTGCCTTCGAGTATCGTTGTATTCCTCGTTGCACTTCCATTATGCTTAGGTATTGCACTGGCCAGTGGTGCTCCATTATTGTCAGGAGTTATATCAGGCATTATTGGGGGAATTGTGGTGGGATTATTAAGCCAGTCACATACCAGCGTTAGCGGACCTGCTGCCGGACTTGCAGCCGTTGTATTAGCCGCCATTACTGATTTGAAAATATATGAAGTTTTTCTTCTGGCAGTATGCATTGCTGGTCTGATTCAGCTTATTGCCGGCCTTGCTAAAATTGGCTTTATCGCCAATTTCATGCCTTCCAATGTGATCAAAGGACTGTTAGCTGCCATCGGGATCATTCTCATTTTAAAACAGATCCCACACGCCATAGGTTTTGATAAAGACTACGAGGGTGATTTTTCGTTTACTCAGCCAGACGGTGAAAATACTTTTTCAGAATTGCTGAATATTTTCAACTATTTCTCCTGGGGAGCAATAATCATTTCGGGACTTTCCATCCTGGCCATGCTTGTCTGGGACAAGACACCGCTTAAGAAGATAAAGTTTCTACCGGCCTCCCTATTTGTTGTGGTTATGGGCTTGTTATTAAACCTGTTCTTCCTGAAATTTTACCCGGCACTGGCTATTAACAGTGAACACCTGGTAAATATTCCGAAGTTTGACGGTGTAAACTCACTGATAACATTGCCTGATTTCAAGAGCATAACCAATTACAATGTCTGGATGGTAGCGCTTACCATTGCGATCGTTGCCTCCATCGAAACATTGCTAAACCTGGAAGCTGTTGAAAACCTTGATCCGCATAAAAGACTGGCATCTCCTAACAGGGAATTGGTAGCCCAGGGTATTGGTAATATGATGGCGGGACTGGTGGGCGGATTACCCATTACTTCAGTAATTGTGCGTAGTTCAGTAAATATAAATGCGGGTGCTGCAACAAAAATGTCGGCCATTTTGCACGGTGTGTTTTTATTGTTATGCCTATTGTTTCTAAGTCCCGTCATTAATCTCATCCCATTGGCTTCACTGGCTTCTATACTTATATTGACAGGATACAAGCTGGCCAAAATATCCCTGTTTAAAGACATGTATAGAAAGGGGTGGAATCAGTTCATACCTTTTGCGGCAACCGTTGCTGCCATCGTATTTACTGACTTGCTCATTGGTGTTTTGATTGGAACAGCAATCAGTATCTTTTATATTCTGAAAGCAAATTATAAGAATGCCTATCATTTTGACCAGGAAACCTTTCAAACTGGCGACATAATTACGATGAGGCTTTCGGAAGAAGTAACTTTCCTGAATAAAGCAAGTATAAAAGAGACCCTTGCTGATTTCCCTGAAGGTGCTAATGTTGTAATTGATGCTTCAAATTCCACTTACATTGATCATGATGTTGTGGAGGTGATCAGAGACTTCATGGATGTGCAGGCAAAGGAAAAAAATATTACAGCAAAACTGACCGGCTTTAAACCAATCTATCGAGAAGAAGTTTTGAGTCACGTAGAATCAATACATAAAAAAACATCACACCATGAAAAAGTTAGCAACGCATACAAAGGAAACCCAGGATAAGTTAACACCAAGAATGGCGTTGGATGTATTGATTGAAGGCAACAAACGATTTGCAAATAACCTGAAGGTCAACCGGAATTTACTTGAGATGGTAAATGATACCATGGATGGACAATGGCCATTTGCAACGATCCTGAGTTGTATTGACAGTAGAACATCTGCTGAATTTGTATTTGACCAGGGATTGGGTGATATTTTCTCGATACGCATAGCCGGTAATATCGTTAATACAGATATCCTCGGCAGTATGGAATTTGCCTGCAAAATTGCCGGATCAAAACTGATCGTAGTACTTGGACACACAAAATGTGGTGCTGTCAAAGGTGCCTGCGATCACGTTGAAATGGGAAACCTTACAGAGTTGTTGGCAAAACTTCAACCTGCTGTATACCAGGAAAAAGTCACTTCCGGTGAAAGGTCTTCCAAAAATGGACAGTTCGTAGAAAATGTATCCGAGATCAACGTAAAACGCAATGTCAAAAATATCATAGAAAGATCTTTTATCCTGGAGCAAATGCTGGAAAAAGGAGAGATCGGTGTGGTCGGAGCAATGTATGATGTAGAAACCGGACTGGTTAATTTCTACGACGACGTCATGTTTATTAAGGATGATATAAATCCTCATTTCACTGTATCACAATTAAAGTATTGAATTATTTTGAACACGATATTAGACAACAACCTATATACAGAGGCAGGTGTTTTACACAAGCTAAAACACTATCTGCCCACTCAGACGCCTTTAAAAGATTTTATTCATCATAACTCACTGCACGCCTTCCAACAAAAGAAATTTTATGATGCCATTTTTACAGCATCGAAAATATTTGGTTACCAGGCTACACTACCACTCCGTGATTTTAGAAAACTTCATGAAGTAGGTAGGATCAATGATGCAATGCTGGATGATATCATTGTAAAACATAAAGGCAGCAACAATTTGATCAGCTGGAAAGAAAATGTCATCAGCAAAACATATGATGAACATAATGAACAGCGGATCGGAAAATTGCGAATTAACTGGAAACATATTTACGCGCTGGACCTGGATAACCTGGTCCAACCGCTACTTTTCAGGATTCTGAGCAACTACCTTGACCAGGGCATTTCCATCTTTCATTTTCCCGTAGGGAATAAAGGTTTCCTGGAAGCCATCAGGATACTGGAAAGAAACAGTTATACCAGCCTGTTCAAAACACAAAAAGCAAGAGACCTGCTCTTCAATGAAAATACTTCTATCACCAGTTTGCTGAAAACAATAGTGGGTGATGAGAAATATTTCGAACAATATCTTTTTGACCAGCAATTCAGCCACAGGGGATGGAGTGGAATGGTTGCTACAGTGGAAGAAAAACCGGCCAGCATGCTGAGCACCAGGATAATTTCCCTGCATGATGTGATCTTTTTTGAATTGTTACTGGAAATTGACGAACTGGGAAATGCAGTAGGACATGCATTTCAGCCACTATCGAAACAAATAAATCAGCCCCCTACAGATCTTTTTGCGGATGTTCAGCAAACAGAACTGCAAGATGTTTTAAGGATATGGCAGGATGCATTTGAATGGAGTTATTATGACGAAATACTTGCCGGTATACTGGAATTGAAAAAGCATAAAAAGCATTTTCCGGGAAATGGTACAACAAACGGGAAAAAAAGTTTCCAGGCTTTGTTTTGTATTGATGAAAGAGAATGCAGCCTGCGTACTCACGTGGAAAATATTGACAAACATTCTGAAACATTTGGCTGTCCCGGATTTTTTGGTGTTGAATTTTATTTTCAGGCAGAGCACGCAAAATTTTATGATAAGCTTTGTCCGGCCCCGGTAACTCCTGTCTACTTAATTAAAGAATACGATGTTTCAGAAAAAAGAAAACACGATCTCTTTTATACAGATAAGACGCATCGTTTTATAACCGGATTCATCAGTGCTTTCACACTGGGATTCTGGGCTTTTTATCGCCTGGTAAAGAATTTATTCCAACCCCGTATGAGCCCTGCCATTTCAAATGCATTTGCACACATGAATGAACAGGGTAAACTCACCATAGAAAACAAAAGTCTTGCTGATCGGGAAAATGGATTGCAGATCGGCTTTACGATTGAAGAAATGACAGTTAGGGTCGAAAACTTATTGAGAGGCATAGGACTGACGGATAAATTTTCAGACATCATTTATGTTGTTGCACATGGAAGCAGCAGCGCCAACAACCCACATCACGGTGCGCACGATTGCGGTGCCTGCAGTGGAAGACCGGGTTCTGTGAACAGCAGGGTTTTTGCAACGATGGCAAATCATCCCAGGGTCAGAGAATCCTTACAACAAAGGGGAATCGAAATTCCATCTCAAACACAATTTGTTGGCGCTTTACATGACACTGCTGCAGATGAGATCGAATACTATGATGTCTCGATCCTTAATCCGCAGAATGCCAAAAATCACCTGCAGAATATAGAAACATTTGAAAACGCATTGGACCTGAATGCAAAAGAACGTTCCAGAAGATTTGCGTCCATCAATACAAAGAGTGAAATAAAAAAAATTCGTAAAGCAATTAAAGAAAGATCGGTCTCATTGTTTGAACCCAGACCTGAACTAGGGCATGGCACAAATACACTTTGTATAGTTGGAAACAGGGAAATGACAAAGGGTATCTTCCTCGACAGAAGATCTTTCCTGAACTCATATAATTACAAATCAGATCCTGAAGGAAAATTCCTCACGGGCGTGATGAAACCGTTGGGACCTGTATGCGGAGGAATTAACCTGGAATATTATTTTTCGAGGGTTGATAATTACAAACTCGGAGCAGGCACCAAACTGCCGCATAATGTAGTGGGACTATTTGGAGTGTCCAATAGTAGTGACGGTGATCTGAGACCTGGTTTACCCTGGCAGATGGTTGAAGTACATGATCCACTTCGGTTACTGATCATTGTTGAACATTATCCGGATATAGTGCTGAAAACGATCAGTTCGGCTCCGGATATGTATGAATGGTTTATTAATGAATGGGTGCACCTGATTTCAGTGAACCCTGATACAAATGAATTAACCTGGTTCAAGGAGGGTAAATTCATTCCGTATCGCACACATGCACGGGAGATCCATTTTTTCAGGGATGTCCATAGCTTATTGGAAAATGCCAAAAAAATGGAAACCAATCATATCGTTCACGCCACACAGGAAAATTTACCGGTGTTTTTAATTAAGTAATTCCCAATGGAACAAATACTTCAACTCTTTATATTCATCCCGCTTATTGGTTTTTTCATCAGTTTCATTTTTTTGAATAAGCAGGAAAAGCCCATTTCCGCAGTTGCCTATGCTTCTGTAGGACTTCAACTGGCTAGTGTTTTTATATTCATTATTTACTGGATTATCCAGGGAGCGCCGGTCCTGGACCTTAAACATTTTGTTTTTTATAAAGAAGGCAATATTGAAATATTCCTGGATTTTTATTTCGATCGCTATACGGCAGTCTTTGCACTAACAGGTTCATTGATCACTTTTTTAGTAGTGATCTTCAGTAAGTATTATCTGCACCGGGATGAAGGCTACAAGCGGTTTTTTAATACTGTACTTCTTTTCTTTTTTGGATTTAATGTTGCTGTTTTTGCCGGGAATTTTGAAACGCTTTTTATTGGATGGGAATTTCTTGGTATCACTTCATTTTTACTCATAGCATTTTACCGTGACAGATATCTGCCGGTAAAAAATGCATTGAAAACCATTTCTCTTTTCCGCCTTGGTGATATCTGCCTGATGCTGGCGTTATGGACCAGCCATCATATCTGGAATGAAAATATAACCTTTGCCAAACTGGATAATGCAACACTGGTATTAGCGCATATTGCTGATCATTATAACTCGGTAATTTTCCTGATATGCATGATCGTTATTGCCGCTGCAATTAAATCAGCCCAGTTTCCATTTTCTTCCTGGCTTCCCCGGGCAATGGAAGGTCCCACTACTTCAAGCGCAGTTTTTTACGGTTCCCTGTCCGTTCATTTAGGAGTGTTTTTATTACTTAGAACCCACAATTACTGGGAGACAGTTATTCCGATTAAAATACTTGTCATTCTGATAGGTGCGAGTACCGCCGTTGTTGGAACCCTGGTTGCAAGAGTGCAGTCAACCGTGAAAACACAAATTGCATATTCGTCTCTTGCACAGATCGGATTGATGTTTATTGAAGTTGCCCTGGGCTGGCATATGCTTGCATTGATCCATTTTTCAGGAAATGCCTTCCTGAGAACTTATCAGTTATTAGTATCGCCATCTGTATTGGGATATATGATCCATGATCAGTTTTTCAACTATACTCCTTTACAATACAAGACTCAGTTTTCATTTATAGACAAAATAAAAAACAGCCTCTACATACTTGGTATAAGGGAATGGAATATGGATCCTTTGCTAAAGAAAGTTTTATGGGATCCTTTCAAATTTATCGGCAGGAGATTTCAATTCCTTTCGGGCAAAGCAGGACTAGTTGGATTTGCAGTAGTCTTCGTGCTGGGAGTTCTGCTATTTTATTTTGAAAATTACATACCGGAAAAATTAGACCAGTATTTACATTTATTTTTTGCATTTATCGGTACATTATTGATCCTGATCGCATTTGTAGAAAAGAAGAATGCTCTAAAAGCATGGTACCTGATCATTATCAGCCAGTTTTATATTGTATTGTCGATAGCCAAACTGAATGACAAATATGAATACTATGAAATTTCCCTCTATGTATGTGGGTTGATATTTGCAGCAATTGCAGGAATTATCATCCTGAACAAATTAGAGCGCAAAGAGAAGGGATTAAGCCTGAATGATTTCTATGGTCATGTTTATCATCATCCCAAATGGGGTGCCTGGTTCCTGGTTGCATGCCTTGCTTTTGTTGGATTACCATTTACACCTTCCTTTATCGGAATTGACCTGATGTTCAGTCATGTTGATCACGATGAATATTTTTTGATCACACTGACATCAATCAGTTTCCTGGTATTGGAATTAACTGTTTTGAGAATTTATGCAAGATTATTTTTAGGGCCGCACAAAAGGCAGACACATCCGATCGCTTACAGGAGTTCTTAGTGATCACGACCTTTGGGGTCATGAATCATCACGGAAAATCCTAAGTGTTTATAAGGTTTCGCCGCCTTGGCATTATTGAGTCTTTAACCTAAGCGATGCTATTTTTTAGCCAACGCCTTTTTTGTGTATTCACTCAACACCAGTTTTCCGCTGATGGTTGCGCGATATGAGAGTAGTTGATCCCAATGATCCGTGCCGGTCCAGAAAATTTTTTTCATTTGAGCCATGGCTTCGGGGTTTGATGTCAATAAAGAATGGATCAGTCTTTCTATTGCATCGTCCATTTCACTGATCGTCGGGAATACTTCTGCAAACAATCCATGCGTTTTTGCCCAATGCGAACTCCGCCATGATGCTGCATCGATCGAGAGTTGGGAAAATGCAGATAATCCCATTTTTCTTTCTACAGCAGGCCCAACAACAAACGGGCCAATGCCAATTACCAGTTCACTTAATCGGATTTCAGCGGCTTCAGTTGCAAAGCAATAATCGACCGCTGCCGCCAATCCAACTCCTCCCCCCACACATTTTCCCTGCACCCTGCCAATAACAAATTTGGTTGTCCTTCTCAATGAATTGATCACATTGGCAAATCCCATGAAAAAATCCCAACCCGTTTTTTCATTTTTAATCGTCAACAACTCATCGAATGAGGCACCTGCACAAAATGTTTTTTCTCCGGAACTCTTTAGCAGGATTACAATGATCTCAGGGTCAATGCCTGCATCATCAATAGCATCTGCCAATTCTCGCAACAATTTACCCGGCATTGAATTGCTCTGCGGATGAGAAAACTCAATTATGCCAAGTCCACTGTTTTTCTTTAATGTTACTCCCTCTTCCATATGGATAAATTTTATTACTCAGACTTTCTCATTACCATGGTCATGATGGTGCCTATAGCAACCAGTTCCCCCGTTTCATCTGATACCTGCACCAACCATTTTACAATACCTTTTGGAATATCGGTTGATTCTTTTTGTTCCTGTGCTATTTTTTCTTTGCAAGTCAATTCTACACCTATGGTAGAACCTGCATACACAGGTTTAATAAATCGGAATTCTTCCAAACCATAATTCAACATTACCGGCCCTTTTTTTGGATCAACGAATAATCCAGCTGCTGCAGATAAGATAAAATAACCGTGTGCTACAGGCTTTTCAAAAAGAGTTCCCTCCAGCGAAGTGTGATCCGTGTGCGCATAAAAATGGTCCCAACTGATGTTGGCAAAATTGACAATATCGGATTCTGTTACAGTTCGCTTATGAGAATGGAGCGTATCTCCAATTTGCAGTTCCTCAAAATATTTTCTGAAGGGGTGCTTATCGTCTTCCGCAGTTGCAGCATGTGGTTGGTATATCTGTGTAATAGCTGTCAACGTAGTCGGCGAACCTTGTACGGCCACCCTTTGCATATAATGGTGAACTCCACGAACTCCACCCATTTCTTCACCTCCTCCTGCCCTGCCCGGACCTCCATGCACAAGTAATGGCAAAGGTGAACCATGACCAGTGGATTCTTTTGCACAATCCCGGTTTAATACCAGTATCCTTCCGTGGTGGGTAGATGCACCCAATACATATTTCACTGCGATCCGATCATCGGCTGTTACTATAGAACTGCAAAGAGATCCCTTTCCTTTTTTTGACAACAGAATCGCTTCTTCAATTCCCCGATATGGCATGATGGTACTAACGGGTCCAAAAGCTTCTACCTGGTGTGACTCTTCTGTAATCAAAGGGTGTTCATTCAGTAATAATAATGGACTGATGAATGCACCTTGTTTAGCATCTGCATCTACCACTGAAACACTATCCAGAGATCCATAAATAATACTGGACGATGCAAGAAGTTTATTGACCTGGGAAATCACTTCTTCACGTTGGCCCAGACCTGCGAGAGATCCCATTCTTACTTTTTCATTCCGTGGGTTTCCAATTGTTGTTTGTGATAATGCCTTGCTGATATCTTTCCAAACATCTTCCATTTTATTTTCTGGAACAAAAATGCGACGAATGGCGGTGCATTTTTGTCCGGCTTTAACCGTCATTTCTTTTCGCACCTCCTTGATAAATATTTCCCATTCCGGCATTCCCGGATCCACATCATCGCCAAGAACAATAGCATTCAGTGAATCGGCCTCCATAGTGAACGGAGTATTCTCTTCGTGTATGCGTTTATGTGAGCGTAACATTTTACCCGTGGAGGCAGAACCAGTGAACGTAATGACATCCTGAGATTGAACATGGTCCAACAAATCTCCGGCACTGCCACAGATTAATTGTAATGCACCTTCGGGCAATATTCCCGATGCAACTATCGACCTTACTACTGCTTCAGTAAGAAAACTGGTAACAGTTGCAGGTTTAACCACGGCGGGCATTCCCGCCAGCCAGTTCACAGCACATTTTTCAAGCATTCCCCAAACAGGAAAATTAAAAGCATTGATATGAATGGCCGTTCCTTCCTTTGGAACAAGAATATGCTGCGCCATAAAACTATTGCCCTTACTCAGGTTCAGCGGTTCACCATCTGTACAATATGGAAGGTCTGGAAATTTGCGGCGGAGAGATGCATATGAAAAGAGGTTGCCGAAACCACCTTCAATATCGATCCAGCTATCAATGCGGGTAGCACCGGTGAGATAACTTATCGTATAAAATTCTTCTTTTCGTTCATTCAGATATAATGCCAGTGACCTCAGCATTCTTCCTCTTTCCTGGAAGCTCATTTTGCGGAGATTAGCATTGCCTTTTTTTCTTGCGAAGTCAAGCACATCTCCAAAATCGAGACCTTTTGAACTGGCAACAGCAACGGGCTCGCCATTCACAGCATTGTACAAGAGTTGGCCTTCTCCGTCACCTGTAACCCAGTTGCCAAGGATATAGTTTCCCAGTTTTTCCATAAATAGCTTTTGTTATTTAGTTGCGGGCGGATCTTGCAAGCTAACCATAACACGTATAAACGAGTATGTCGCCAATTATAATACCACAATCAGATCGGGGTATAATAAGGGTAATATTGGCGGATGGATGTTGAGATGGACCTTAATTCCAATATTAAGAACTGATCTAATCAGGCTTTCTTTTTTTCAATCTCTGCACTAAGCTTTCCAAATATTTCATCCACTGTTCCTACTCCATAAATCTCCTGAACTTTATTCTTTTGGGCGTAATGATTAGCTACAGGAAGCGTTTCCCTTAGGTAAACATCCAGCCTTTTTCGCTGAACCTTCTCATCTGCGTCATCTACCCTTCCGGAGGTCTTCGCCCGGTTTATCATTCGACTGATCAACTCTTCATCTGGAACCTGTAGGGCAAGCACGATACCGATCTCGGATCTTTTCCCTTCCAGCAATTTGTCCAGTGCCTCAGCCTGAGCCGTAGTTCGTGGAAATCCATCAAATAAAAAACCCGGCACACCAGGATTATTCTCCAGTGCAGCGCTGATCATGCCAATTACCACTTCATCCGGTACCAGCTGGCCTCTATCCATTAGACTTTTGGCTTCCATTCCCAGGGCCGTTTTATTGGCTATTTCAGCACGAAGGATGTCTCCTGTTGCTAAATGTTTGAAGCCATACTTAGCGATTAATTTCTCCGACTGGGTACCTTTGCCACTACCGGGAGGTCCGAATAAAATTAAATTGAACATGCGCTTAACCGTAATTTAGGTGGACGTCAAATATAATGGGAAAAAGATAATGTTAAAAGTTTTTATACTGCCATCCAAACCCTTCCGTTTTGCGTATTTAATTACAACTTTAAAGGTTCAAAATTGTTGATTAATAGAGTTAAAACTGTATGAAGCATAAATTCACCTTCCTGTTACTTCTTATACCGCTGCTTTTTGTCCATTGCGGTTATTCTCAAACGGATCAAAAAAAACAAAAGTCCATGGATAATAATGAAAAAAAACCTCCTGTTTATTCCAGAACAGATACGTCCAAAGTAGAAATGAAAGATGAGGATTGGAAGAAATCACTAACCCCTGAACAATATTATATTGCCCGTCAGAAAGGAACAGAGCGGGCCTGGACCAGCAAGTTTGAAAAGTTTGATGAAAAAGGAACCTATTACTGTGCTGCCTGTGGTAATGCATTATTCCAGAGCGATACTAAGTTTGAAAGTGGTTGTGGATGGCCAAGTTTTTACCAACCCATTTCGAAAACCAGTATAATTTATATCCCTGACAATACCCTGGGAATGCAGAGAACGGAAGTGGAATGCGGGCGTTGTAAAGCCCACCTCGGGCATGTATTTGAAGACGGCCCTCCGCCTACCGGTCTACGTTATTGCATAAACGGCGTTATCCTGGATTTCGAAAAAGCCAAGGCGACGGAGAAAGAATATAAAAAGAATGCTTCGCACTAGGAGTGCTCAGCATTAGTGTGAGGAGTGTGATTAGTGTGGTTAGTGTGGTAGTGGAAATTAGAAATTATTAATTCAATCATTAGTTAAACCCAACAGTTAACCCGGTTACGAAACTGCAGTGACAAAACAAAAGTCAAATTATCTGCACCGTTAAGTGCAATCAAATAAATGGAAAACCACAGTTCAGTAATAACAGATCTGAGCAAAAATGAAAGTGGCAGTGATTTTAAAATCACCGCCACTTTTTATTTATACCAACTATAAATGCTTCGCATTAGTGTGGGAAATGTGATTAGTGTGGTAAGTGTGGAAGTGTAAATTAGAAAATATTGAAAAAGCCAGTTCAATAGAACCGTAAAAAAGAAAGTGGCAGCGATTTCGAAAAATCACCGCCACTCTTTATTTATACCAACTACCAACTATGAATTAACTAATTATCTCACTTTACTATCGCACTAGCCACATTAGACACACTAGCCACACTAATGCGAAGCATTTTAGTGCGCAGCATTTACTTTGTTCCTGGCGCTGCTGGCTTTACCTGGTTGAGTTCAACGTTAACTATCAGCTCTACGTCTTTGGCTACTACCAATCCGCCTGATTCAGTCGCGGCATCCCATTTCAGGTTATAGTCGAACCTGTTAATGGTT
>Ga0207701_10006022_pt1 | contig 12135 bp, 9 predicted proteins | sample KBSSwiSSwithPhiX_FD_184294 | JGI IMG/M metagenome (GOLD analysis project Ga0207701, IMG submission 184294) | Switchgrass rhizosphere bulk soil microbial communities from Kellogg Biological Station, Michigan, USA, with PhiX - S5 (SPAdes) (version 2) | ecosystem: Environmental > Terrestrial > Soil...
GCGGGCTGCTGCCGAGCAGCCGTGCGCCAGATTTGCTGAAGCGCTGCTGCATCGTCGGCGTCCGCACCGCGGCCGCGATGGACTGATGCAGCTTTGCGATAATCGACGGCGGTGTGCCGGCGGGAGCCGCCACGCCGAACCAGGACGATGCTTCGTAATGAGCAACCCCCACCTCGGCCGCCGTCGGCACGTCGGGCAACAGCTTCAGGCGCTGCTTGGCAGCCACCGCGAGCGGCCGGAGCGCGCCGGACTGGACATGGGCAAGCACGGTCGGCGGATTGTCCACCACGCCGTCGATCTGGCCGGCGATCAGATCGGTGACCGCGGGCGCCGCGCCGCGATAGGGCACGTGCGTGATCTTGATATCCGCCGCGACCATCAGCATCGCCAGACCGAGGTGCCCGGTGGTGCCAATCCCGGGCGAGCCGAAGTTGAGCTTGCCGGGCTGCGCCTTCGCCAGCGCGACGAGTTCCTTGAGCGTCTTCGCCTCGACCTTCGGGTTCACGACCACCAGCATCGACATATCGGCGACGTTGGACACCGGAATGAATGCGGTTTCCACGTTGAAGGGCATCTGCGCGTAGAGAAACGGATTGGCGGTGAGGATGCCGGCCGAGGCCATCAGCAGCGTGTAACCGTCGGGCGCCGCCTTGGCGACGGCGTCGGCGCCGGTGTTACCGCCGGCGCCAGCGCGGTTCTCGACGATAACCGGCTGACCGAGCGTTTTGCTCATTTCGTCGCCAACGGCGCGCGCCAGCACGTCGGCAAGCCCACCCGCCGGGAATGGCGCAATCAGCCTGATTGGACGGTCGGGATAATTTTGCGCCTGCGCGACGGATGCGACGAACAACGCAAATACGGCTGGTAGAAGCCGGCATAATACCGTCACGACGCCCCTCCCATTTTTATTCTTGCCGACAGGTTAGGAGCGAGGCCGGCGAAGTCAACGTGGCATGATTGTTCGGACGGCCCCAGCTGCCATCAGCTTGCCCGCACCATCAATGTCGGTTTCCGAACCAGCGGGGTAATGCGCAACGCCATGATGCGGTTGCGTTGCTTGCGCATCACGCTGAAGCGGAAGCCATGGAAGGTAAAGCTCTGGCCAACGTCGGGGATCGAGCGCGCCTCGTGGATGACGAGGCCCGCGATGGTGGTCGCCTCGGCGTCCGGCAAGTTCCAGTCCATCGCACGATTGAGATCACGGATCGGCACCGACCCGTCGACGTTCACCGAGCCGTCCGGCTGCGGCCGCACGCCGGGCACCGGAATGTCGTGCTCGTCGGAAATATCGCCGACGATCTCCTCCAGGATATCTTCGAGCGTAACGAGTCCCTCGACCTCGCCGTATTCGTCGACCACCAGCGCGAAATGGGTCTTGCGGCGGCGGAACGCCTTGAGCTGCTCGGGCAACGGACGGATGTCGGGCACGAACCACGGCGGTAGCGCGATTGCCATGACGTCGACCTCGCCAAAGTCGCCTTCAGCGTTCTTGAGGACGCGGAGCAAATCCTTGGCATGCAGGATGCCGACGATGTTCTCCGGCTTGTCGCGCCACAGTGGAATGCGGGTGAAGCCCGACTTGAGCACGGCGTTGACGATGTCCGCCGCCGGATCGTCGGCATTGACAGTCGTCATCTCGGTGCGATGGACCATGACATCGGCCACCGTCAAATCGCGCAGATCGAGCAACCCGCCCATCATGTCGCGGTCCAGCTTTTCGACGCTGCCCTCGCGGTGCAAGAGGTCGACGGTGCCGCGGATCTCTTCGTGCGGCGCAAGGATCGACTGCTCCTCGCCAATCCGCACGCCGAGGAGACGCAGGAGCTGGCGCACCAGCCATTCGATCGCCACCAGCACTGGGCCGAGCACGCGGACCACCAACGCCATCGGCCGCGCCGCCGCCAGCGCCATGCGATCGGGCGCATTGAAGGCGATCGTCTTCGGCAGCACTTCAGCGAACACCACAACGAGCACCGTCATCAACCCGGTGGCATAGATTACGCCGACGTCGCCGAACCACACCAGGAACACGCTGGTCGCCAGCGACGAGGCAAGAATATTGACCGCGTTGTTGCCGAGCAGCAGTGCGCCGATCAACCGCTCGCGCGCCGCCAACAGCCGGTTGACGGTGCCGGCATTGCGATTGCCGTCCTGCTGCAACCGCAACATCGTGGCGCGCGATGACGCGGTCAGCGCAGTCTCGCTGCCGGCGAAAAAAAATGACGCCAGCAGGCAGAGCACGATGGCGGCGACCGCGAACCAGTCTTCGAGTGTCATGATCGCAGGCTGAGCTTTTCGGCGATGAAGGCGCGCACATCGTCCGCCCCGACGTCGCGGGTGACGAAGGCCTGGCCGATGCCGCGCACCAGGATGAAGGTGAGCTGGCCGCGCTTCACCTTCTTGTCCTGCGAGATCAGGTCCATCATGGCGTCGACCCCGGGCCAGTTGCCGCCGGCCACGGCTTTGACATGGGTGGGCAGCCCGGTCGCCGCAAGATGCGCGATGACGCGGTCAGCGTTCTCCTTGGAAATAAGTCCGCGCCGGGCCGAGAACTCGAAGGCAAGCGACATCCCGAGCCCGACCGCCTCGCCGTGCAGGAGCTTGTCGGAGAAGCCGGCCGCCGCTTCGAACGCATGGCCGAAGGTGTGCCCGAGGTTGAGCAGCATCCGGTCGCCGGTCTCACGCTCGTCGCGCGCGACAATCGCGGCCTTGGCGCGGCAGCTCACCGCAATGGCGTGTTCGCGCGACGGCCCGCCGGCGAACAGATCGCGCCAGTTGGCGTCGAGCCATTCAAAGAAATCCGCGTCGCCCAGTAGGCCGTATTTCACCACTTCCGCATAGCCGGCGCGAAATTCGCGTTCCGGCAGGGTGTCGAGCAGCGCCGTGTCGGCCACCACCAGGACCGGCTGATAGAACGCGCCAACCAGATTCTTGCCCTGACGGGCGTTGATTGCGGTCTTGCCGCCGACCGAAGAATCGACTTGCGCCAGCAGCGTCGTCGGCACCTGGACGTAATCGACGCCGCGCCGCACCACCGAAGCCGCAAAGCCGCCGAGATCACCGACCACGCCGCCACCGAGCGCAACGATGATGTCGTCGCGCTCGATCTTTGCCGCAATGAGAGAATCGCAGACGCGTTCAAAATGACGAAAGCTCTTGCTGCTCTCGCCGGCCGGCACCTTGACGGATGAGACGCCGATGCCGGCGCTGGCAAGCGAAGCCTCCGCCGCCGCGAGATGATGACGAGCCACCGTGTCGTCGGTGACGATCGCGACCTTGCATCCCGGCCGAAGCTTATTGATCCGCTCGCCCAGCGTCGCCAGCAGGCCGCGACCGATGGCGATGTCGTAGGCGCGGTCGCCGAGCGCGACGTTGACTGTGATCGGATCGCCCGAGCGCAGCGGCACGGTCATGATGCAACCTGTCCGGGCGCGGCGTCATTGGGCGTGATACGACCGCGCAGGCCTTCCAAAATTTCATCAACGATGGTTTCGTGCGGCACGTCACGTGATTCCACCGTAAGATCGGCCTCGGCATAGACCGGATCGCGCTGCTCCATCAGCTTGCGCAACGTCTCCTCTGGATCGGCGGCACCTTTAAGCAGCGGCCGATCGCCGCGGCGTTTGATCCTGCGGTTGAGGACGTCGAGCGTGGCGCGCAGCCACACCGAAATTCCCTTGGCACGGATTGCCGCGCGGGTGTCGGCGTTCATGAACGCGCCGCCGCCGGTGGCCAGCACCTGCGGCCCGCTCTCCAGCAGCCGCGCAATCACCCGCGTCTCGCCGGAGCGGAAATACGGCTCACCGCGGGCCGCGAAGATTTCCGAGATGGTCATGGCGGCAGCTTTTTCGATCTCGACGTCGGCATCGACGAACGGAATGCTGAGCCGCGCGGCAAGCCTGCGGCCGACCGACGACTTGCCCGCGCCCATCATCCCGACCAGCACCACCGAGCGACGGCCCAGCGCTGGGCCGAGCGTGCTTTGCGGCTGCGGGGCGTCGCCCTTATCGGCGCCGTTATGTATGACGACATCCGCCATGCTATACTTGTATCCAAATCCGGCGATGGCATAAACCGTGACCTGAAAAGGCAAAACCGTCGATTCGGCGGTGCCCCGAGTGCGAAATGCCGACCTTGTTCCGATTCCTGCTGGTGATTGGGGTTCTGGGGGGCCTCTTGTATGCCGGCGCTTTCTGGCTGAGCCGGTTTGTCGATCCCCAGCCGCGCGAGATGACCGTGACGATTCCGCCCGACAAGCTGTTCAAGCCACCACGCTGACGACCGGATGGGCCGAAGGCCGCGCGCAAGCAACGAAACGCTTATCGAGTTGTTCCTCGACATGATCGCGGCCGAGCGCGGTGCGAGCGCCAACACGCTCGACGCCTACCGGCGTGACCTTGCCGATTTCTCCGCCGACCTCTCCCACGCTGGGGAGACCGTTACGGCGGCCGACAGCGACGCGTTGCGCGCCCATCTCGGCCGGCTCGACAAGCGCGGGCTGGCGGCGGCATCGGTGGCACGACGGCTTTCGGCGATCCGCCAGCTCTATCGCTTCCTCTACAGCGAGGGCCATCGCTCCGACGATCCGGCCGCGGTGATCGAGGGTCCGAAGCGCGGCCGCAGCCTGCCCAAGGTGCTGAGTGTCAAGCAGGTCGACGATCTGCTCGCCCAAGCACGCGAAGGCATGAAAGCCGAAGCGAAGTCCGAGCGGCTGCGCGCGGCACGGCTCAATTGCCTGCTAGAGGTGCTCTACGCCACCGGCCTCCGCGTCTCCGAACTGGTGTCGCTGCCGGAGGCCGCGGCGCGGCGCGACCAGCGCATGCTCGTCATCCGCGGCAAGGGCGGCCGTGAACGGCTGGTGCCGCTCAACGACCAGGCCAAGCGCACCATGGCCGACTATCTGGCGCTCCGCACCGAGGCCAAGGTCGACAAATCCAAATGGCTGTTTCCCTCGTTTGGCGAGAGCGGGCACCTGAGCCGCCAGCATTTCGCCCGCGAGCTCAAGGCGCTGGCCGCGGCGGCGGGCCTCAAAGCCGCGCAGGTCAGCCCGCATGTGCTGCGCCACGCTTTTGCCAGTCATCTGCTGCAGAACGGGGCTGACCTCCGCGTGGTGCAGACGCTGCTCGGCCATGCCGACATTTCGACCACGCAGATCTACACCCACGTGCTGGAGGAACGGCTCAAGAGCCTGGTGCGTGACCTGCACCCGCTGGCGGAAAAGCCCTGAACGGTTGACTTAAAGCTCTGTCACAGGCCAGTTTCGCGGCGGACCATTGGGTAACCCGAAAGGCGATATTTTCTTCAAATGCGCAGTTATCTCGACTTCGAAAAGCCGGTGGCCGAGCTTGAGGCCAAGGCCGAGGAACTGCGCGCCATGCAGGCCGGCGATGACGCCGCCAACATCGCCGACGAGATCGTCCGGCTGCAGACCAAGGCTGCGCAGGCGCTGCGCGACCTCTATTCGGAGCTGACGCCGTGGCAGAAGACCCAGGTCGCCCGCCATCCGCAGCGACCGCATTGCCTCGACTACATCAACGCGCTCCTTCCAGAGTTCATCGCCTTCGCCGGCGATCGTAAATTCGCCGAGGACGAAGCGATCGTCGGCGGCTTCGGACGCTTCCGCGGCGAAAGCATCTGTGTCATCGGACACGAGAAGGGTTCGTCGACCGAGAGCCGGCTCAAGCATAATTTCGGCATGGCGCGGCCGGAAGGCTACCGCAAGGCGGTGCGGCTGATGGAGATGGCCGACCGCTTCGACATCCCGGTACTCTGCCTGGTGGACACCGCGGGCGCCTATCCGGGCATCGACGCCGAAGAGCGCGGCCAAGCCGAGGCGATCGCGCGCTCGACCGAGGCCTGTCTCAATCTCGGCGTGCCGAACGTCGCGGTGATCCTCGGCGAAGGCGGCTCGGGCGGCGCGGTCGCGATCGCCACCGCCAACCGCGTGCTGATGCTGGAGCATGCGATCTACAGCGTGATCTCGCCGGAGGGCGCGGCCTCGATCCTGTGGCGCGACACCACCAAGGCGCAGGACGCCGCCACCAACATGAAGATCACCGCGGCCGACCTTACCGCATTCGGTATCATCGACGGCATCGTCACCGAACCGATCGGCGGCGCCCACCGCGATCCGGCCGCCGCCATTGCATCGACCGGCGAGGCCATCGCCAATGCGCTTGGCGAACTGAAGGGGCTCGACCGCGAAACCGTACGGCGGCAGCGCCGCGACAAGTTCCTCGCCATCGGGCGCAACCTCGAGTAGGCGAGCCTGCCGAACCGGACATGGTAGGCTTGGTGATGGCTTGGTCTCAGACTTGGTCGCACCTTCGCCGTTCGATTGTCCGGTCATGCCTGCTGGCCATGACGGTCGCCGGCAGTTTGGTCGCCGCAAACGCAGTGACGGCGCAACCCCTCTACCCGAACCGCTCGATCAGAATCGTCTCGCCGCTGGCGGCAGGGTCGGTTTCCGATATTTCGCTGCGCGTCATCGGCGAGCGGCTTTCGCAACACCTGCGCGTTCCCGTCGTGATCGAAAATCAGCCGGGCACCGGCGGCGTCGCCGCGGCGCGCACCGTGATGAATTCGCAGCCCGACGGCTATACCGTCGGGCTCGGCGGCAACAATTGGGCCATCAGCATCAGCCTGTTCAAGAACTTTCCGTTCGACCCGCGAAAGGACCTGACACCGATCGTCGGGCTCGTTGAATTCGCCTACGTCTTCGTCACCAACCAAAGCTCCAAGTACAACGCCCTCAATGAAGTCATCGCGGCGGGACGGGCGAAGGCACCACTCACATTCGGCACGTCGAGCGCCGGCACGACCAATCATCTCGCAGCGCTGCTGTTCAAGTCGGTGACGGAGCTCAATCTCGTGGTGGTGCCTTATCGCGGCCCCGCCGAGCTAACGATTGCGCTCTTGCGCAACGATGTCGACGTCGTGATCAACGCCTATGGCGGACTTCGCCAGGGCATCGAGCGCAAGGAAATCCGCGCGCTCGCGACGACGACGGCGGCGCGCATTCCGCAGCTTCCGGAGGTTCCCACGGCACGGGAGGCCGGCGTTGCCGATTTCGAGGTGTCGTCGTGGAATGGCCTCTACGCGCCGGTCGGGACGCCGCCGAACGTCGTTGCGACGCTGAGCAAGGCGATCACCGAAGTCCTGGCGGAGAAAGATATCCAACAACGGCACCACGAGCTCGGGCTCGAGGTCAGCCCGACGCCGGCCGATCAGCTTGCAAAACGGATGCGCTCCGAAAGCGACCGCTGGGGTAAGGTCATCAACGAGTCAGGTATTGAGAAGCAGTAACAATCAAATTTGACGCGGGAGGAAAAATTGGCGGGAGACTTTCATTGGCCGCATGGCAAGCGCATCTGCGTCTCCGTAAGCGTGATGCTTGAGACCTGGTCCGAGGGCAAGGCCCCGCCGTACGGCGTCCAGGCGACCTCGCCCAAGCCCGGCGTCGTTGACCTCGCCGGCATCGCCTGGGGCAGTTACGGCGGCAAGATCGGCGTTTATCGCCTGATCAATCTCCTCAAAGAGCACAACATCCGTGGCACGTTCGGCATCAACGGCCGCTGCTCCGAGATCTATCCCGAAGCAGTCGCGCAGATCGTCAAGTCCGGACATGACGTCGCGGGGCATGCTTACCTTCAGGACAAGCCGATGAACGGCATGACGCCCGAAGAGGAGGAGGCGACGATCAACAAGTGCCTCGACCTGCTCGAAAAGACGTCGGGTCAGCGGCCCGTGGGCTGGGTCAGCCCGAGCATGGCGTTTTCGCCTCACACCCACGAGCTGCTGGCGGCAGCCGGACTGAAATGGCACGGCGACGCCCGCGACAACGACGTGCCGCGCGTCGTCAACTTCAAGAACGGCCAGATGGCGCACATTCCCTGGAGCGACTTCACCGACAATCGGGTGTTGCGCTCGAGTTCGATGGATCTCTGGGACGTCTACAAGGAGACGTTCGACTATCTCTACCTGCGCGAGCCTGGTGGCTACCTGCCGATCTCGATGCACTGCCATAACGGCGGCCGGCCGATGATCGCGGCCATCTACCAGAAGATATTCACCTACGTCGCGCAATTCCCCGATGTCTGGTTTGCCTCGCACGGCGAGATCGCAAGCTGGGTGATCAAAAACAAGTTTGAATCCAATCCGCTCCGCCTCCTCAAGGCTTGAGGGCACCGGCGCCCGAGACCGCAAACCAATGGAACCTGCCGGATCGGCTTTGCGGTCAGGGGCAATTGTGGCCGGAGGTGAAACGCCGTCGATCATTAGGTGCAGCCGTTGATTCAATTGGGTTTGTCGAGGGATTTGGCCATAATTTTACCGTTCGTTCACTCTATCCATGCTCAATCGGGTCTGGGCTCAGGTCAGCTCCCAGGCCCAGATCTTGGGCCGAGGTCTTGCGGTTTTTGGCCCTTTTGGGGATAACGGGCGGCACGATGACCCGGGGACTGCCTGCCGCCTTTGGGGGGAACTAGCGTTTGAACCGAAGTCCGCTCATCCGCGCCCTGCTGGTATCGGCCGCGCTCGGCGCGACGGTGGCGCTGTCCGGCTGCAACACCGACAGCGTCCTGCCGATGAGCGAGAAAGCAGCGCGCCCGCTCTCCGACAAGATGGTGAAGGAGATCCAGTCCAAGAACATGGACATGGAATCGCCGATCCTGGTCCGGCTGTTCAAGGAAGAGTCCGAGCTGGAAATCTGGAAGCAGAATCGCGAGGGCCGCTTCGCACTGCTGAAGACCTACCCGATCTGCCGCTGGTCGGGAGAGCTCGGGCCCAAGATCAAGGAAGGCGACCGTCAGGCGCCGGAGGGATTCTACAGCATCTCCCCCGGCCAGATGAATCCGAACTCGCAATATTATCTGTCGTTCGATCTCGGCTATCCGAACGCCTACGACCGCGCCTACGGCCGCACCGGCGCGCAACTCATGGTGCACGGCGACTGCTCGTCGCGCGGCTGCTATTCGATGACCGATGAGCAGATTTCCGAAATCTACGCGCTCGGCCGCGACTCCTTCTTCGGCGGGCAGAAATCGTTTCAGGTGCAGGCCTATCCGTTCCGGATGACGGCGCAGAATCTCGCCAAGCATCGCAACAGCCCGCATCTGGCGTTCTGGAAGATGCTGAAGAAGGGCAACGACCATTTCGAGGTCAGCAGGCTCGAACCCAAGGTCAACGTCTGTGACAAGCGCTACGTGTTCGACGCCCAGTCGCCGGCCGGTCGCGCGCTGTCGTTCAACGCGACCGCAAAATGCCCGGCGTATGAAGTGCCGGAAGAGATTGCCAGCCTGGTGCGAGACAAAGAGCAGCGGGATGAGCAGCAATTTGCCGACCTCAGCCGCCGCAACATTCCGGTCGCTCCAATCAAGACCAATGCCGACGGCGGCATGCATCCGGTGTTTGTGGAAGCGGTAAAAAAGAACCAGCTCGGCGTCGCACCGCAGGAATCGACCTTCCTGGTTTCGACGGCGCCCGGAACTATTCCGGTCACGGTGCGGCCACCACGCATCCCCGAGCTCGCCGACGCACCTGCGCTCGCGGGCGCCGCGCCCACGCCGGCCGTCTCAGGCGAGGTCGCGCCTCCCGCGATGGCCATTGCCGAGACCAAGCCAGCGGCCCAACCGGCCGCACGGTCGAGCGGCAGCAGCCTGTTCGGCAGTCTGTTTTCGTCGAAAACGGCGGAAGCCAAGCCCGCAGAACCGAAGAGCGAAGGCACCCTCGATCGCATGGCTCGCCTGGTCGGTCTGGGCAAGAAGGAAACTCCGGCGGCAAGTGCCGCGCCGGCGCCAGTCCCGAAACCTAAGCCCGCCGCCAAGCCAACGAGCCTCGCCTCGAACGGTGCAATCCGCGCCAAGCAGGCCGAAGCCCAGCCGGTCAAGACCACGGAAGCGCAAGCTCCGGCGCCGGGTGCCGTGACACCGGCTGTTGCCGCACCCGCCAGCACCGCAATGAATGGTGCCGCGGCGGTGGTGCCAGCCGGAACCTTCGACAATCGGTGGTCGGGCTTCCGCTGAACGATCATCGGGTTTGAAACGAACATCGCCGGGCATTCGCCCGGCGATGTTGTTTTAGCATTCGTCCGAGCGGTTACGCGTACCGCCCGTGACAGTGCTTGAACTTCTTGCCCGAGCCGCAGGGACACTCTTCATTGCGGCCAACCTTGCCCCAGGTCGAAGGATCGTTTGGGTTGCGTTCGGCGGCGGGCTTCGGCGTGATGCCGGCACGTGCCAGCATTTGCGCACCGGCGGCGGCCAGCTCCAATTCGTCCTCGCCGCTCGATGGATCGACGTGCGACGCCTGCATCGGCGGCAGCTCCGGCACGGTGTTGTCTGGCTGCTGCTGCACGATCTCGACCCGCATGAGCTGCGCGGTCACGCCCTCGCGCAACCCCTGGCTCATCGTCTCGAACAGGTTGAACGCCTCGGCCTTGTACTCGTTGAGCGGGTCGCGCTGGCCGTAACCGCGCAGCCCGATCACCTGGCGCAGATGTTCCAGCATGACGAGATGCTCGCGCCAGAGGTGATCGAGCGTCTGCAGCAGGATCGACTTCTCGACATAGCGCAGCACATCCGGTCCCCACTGGGCGACCTTGCTGGCCATGTGCTCGTCGGCGCGGCGGTTGATGCGCGCCAGCAATTCCTCGTCGGCGATGCCTTCTTCCTTGGCCCATTGGTCGACCGGCAGGTCGAGGCTGAGCACGCGCGTGAGCTCTTCCTTCAGGCCGGCCACATCCCACTGCTCCGGATAGGCGTTCTCCGGCACATGCTTGTGCACCAGAGCCTCGACCACGTCATGACGCATGTCCGAGACGACCTCGGCGGTCACCGCATCCGACATCCATTCGACCCGCTGCTCGAAGATGACCTTGCGCTGGTCGTTCATCACGTTGTCGAACTTCAGGATGTTCTTGCGGATGTCGAAGTTGCGCGCCTCGACCTTGGACTGCGCCTTCTCCAGCGCCTTGTTGATCCAGGGATGGACGATCGCTTCGTTTTCCTTGAGGCCGAGCTTGGTCAGCATGCCGTCGAGCTTGTCGGAGCCGAAGATGCGCATCAGGTCGTCTTCGAGCGACAGGAAGAACTTCGAGCGGCCGGGATCGCCCTGGCGCCCGGAGCGGCCGCGAAGCTGGTTGTCGATGCGCCGGCTCTCATGGCGCTCAGTGCCGAGCACGAATAGGCCGCCGGCCTCCAGCGCTGTCTCCTTCAGCCGCGCCACCTGCGATTTGATCTCGACCGCCTTGGCATCACGCTCCGCGCCTTCCGGAACATCTTTCAGCTCTTGGCGGATGCGCATGTCGGCGTTGCCGCCGAGCTGAATGTCGGTGCCGCGGCCGGCCATGTTGGTCGCTATGGTGATCGCGCCGGGCACCCCGGCCTGGGAGACGATGTAGGCCTCCTGCTCGTGATAGCGCGCGTTGAGGATGGCGAACACCTTGGTTTTCTTGGCGCCCTCGTCGCCGCTGTAGAGCGCGGCGAAAGCGTTCGGATCGGTGAAGTCGTGCTGTTCCCAACCGGCCTGCCGCAGCATCTCGGCGAGGCTTTCGGATTTCTCAATCGAGGTGGTGCCGACCAGCACCGGCTGGCCGCGGACCTTGCAGTCCTCCAGCAGCGCGATGATCGCGCGGTATTTCTCCGCGTTGGTGCGATAGACCTCGTCGTCCTGATCGTCGCGGATCATCGGCAGGTTGGTCGGCACCTCGACGACATCGAGGTTGTAGATGTCCATGAACTCATCGGCTTCGGTCAGCGCCGTGCCGGTCATGCCGGCGAGCTTCTCGTACATGCGGAAGTAATTCTGGAAGGTGATCGAGGCGAGCGTCTGGTTTTCCGGCTCGATGGTCACGCCTTCCTTGGCTTCGACGGCCTGGTGAAGACCGTCCGACCAGCGGCGCCCATCCATCATTCGGCCGGTGAACTCGTCGATGATGACGACCTTCCCGTCCTTCACGATGTAATCGATGTCCTTCTTGAACATCACATTGGCTTTGAGCGCCTGGTTCAGGTGGTGGACGACCTGCGTGTTCGCGATGTCGTAGAGGTTGCGCCCTTCGATGAGGCCCGCGGACTCCAGCATCCGCTCGGCCTTCTCGGTGCCATCCTCGGTGAGGACGACGCTCTTCTGCTTTTC
>Ga0207701_10006023_pt1 | contig 12134 bp, 10 predicted proteins | sample KBSSwiSSwithPhiX_FD_184294 | JGI IMG/M metagenome (GOLD analysis project Ga0207701, IMG submission 184294) | Switchgrass rhizosphere bulk soil microbial communities from Kellogg Biological Station, Michigan, USA, with PhiX - S5 (SPAdes) (version 2) | ecosystem: Environmental > Terrestrial >...
ACTAACAGCGGTGGCACTAGGTACGGCAGTGACAGGACTTTTACGACACATTAGCGCACAACCTTGAAGATGTGCAAGAAGCGGCCATCGCACGCCAGCGAAAGCAAATTGAAGCACACACTGCGGGCCTACAGAAAATGAGCGCACAGCTTTCAACTGAACAAACCCCCACCGCAAACGGCTCTCAATAATCGCTAAAACCTGTCAACCAACCGAGGTAATGAGCCGTCGTGCTTTAGCGCATGGCGGCTTTTTGCTTCTCCGCCGCAACGTTCACCTCTCTTTGAAGCCGCCTGCATGCTCGCGCGTTTCGATCACGTTGCCGGGTGTGCGTAAACGCGCAGCACGGCACGATGTGACCGGCTGAAAAACTTTGCGTAACTGATTGCGTTGCCCATTGCGTTCGGTTCGCCGTACAAGAGCCGCCCGAATGACAGCACATCGGAAATGAGATGGAAGCCGCGTTATCTGACCACCGACGAGCTTGTGCAAGTGCGATCGGTTGAAGCGCAGCGTTGTTCAACACGATTGTGCGGGCTCACTTTTCAGTTTGCGCCGGAGATTTGTTGAGGTTTGCAGTGCCAGAACTATCAAACTAATCTGCTAATGGTGAGATTGTCCTGGGTGCTTCTGTCGGGCTTTGCCGTTCTTGGCGCGTTGTCGGGCAGGGCGGACGACGTTGTGCCGTCACATTTCACCTTTGATCGGTACGCACGGATGCTAGATCATTCCCCATTCGCAGTTGCTACGGCGGTAGCGCTGCCCGAAGCAACGCTTGATTTCGCCAAACACCTTTACGTCGCCAATGCCGCGCGTTCGTCTGAGGGCGATATGGCCACAATCATGTCGAGTTCGGACCAAAAGTTCAAAAAATACCTAACCACAAAGGAGCCAGTGGACGGCTATAGCATCGCCGGCATTGAATGGTCACAAAAGGCGGGTGAAACGAAGGTGAGCATTAGCAAAGACGGAAAATTTGCGACTCTCACCTTTAATCAAACGCTGCTGTCACAGTCAGCGCCTGCCAGCGCTCGGATGGCCCAAAACGTGCCTTTGATTCTTTCTTCAGACCCGGGCAACGCGTCTCGTGTCCCTTCGCGCGACTTCATTCAGCGAAATCCGAAGGCGGTCCCTGCATTTATGCCGACTCCGCTGCCGGCGCAGGATCTGGCTCCATTGCACCGGGCTTCTTGGGAGAACGATGTTTTGACGCTGCCGTAGGCGACTTGCCCGCATCTCGAACGGTTTTGAGCGATCAGTGAAAAGCGCTTGCAGTGAAGTACTGGGAAATCATAGCCGACAATCTTCACGGACGCCGGTTGGAGTTTGGGCTGGGTCTCGGCTGTGGATCTTGAACGGCGAACCATCTAGATCGTGGACGCGCATCGCGACAGAAAGCGTTTCATCGTGCGCGCCGATGAAATGTTAAATGCGTTCGTGGAACTGCAAAGGGCGATACATGAGTTCGCGGTGAGCTTGGTTATAACTTCACTACTCTCTGAGATCGGCTTGTGCTCTAGCGTCTCGATCACTACCGCGACGAAGGTTCCGATCCGAGCAATTCCAATGGATGATGGGACGGATTGCGAATGCAATCCGCTCCTGTAGTTCGCTGTAAATCAGCGGCGATTCCAAACTCGCGGCGAGTTGGCGGTCGGATCGTCGATACTGGCCATGTAAGGCAATACCCTACAAAAAAATTAGGTGACGCCTGACTAGGTTTGCAAAAGCTAGTATTGACATTGCCTTTGCGGATGGCAGAGTCCCGCGCGCGGTAAGTCCGTTAGGCGTCTCCCTGGAGCCCCTCTGACCCTCTTTCCGCAGGGTAATCCGTGAGCGAAGGGCTCGTTCAGCACAACAAATAATTAACCAAATTGCTCCCAGGAGTTTTTGGATGCCGACGAATTTACAAAGTTCGGCCCGGAAATTCTGGAGGACAAACAATCAATACGAAAGGAAAACCAGTCATGCAGTTTAAATCCCGAATCAAAAACTTGTCGTTGGCAGCCATTATCGGCTGCGTGGCGCTTTTTGCAGTAGGCGCCTCAGCGGCACAACAACCCGTCGCGCCCACTGCGACTCTTGACGTGGCTCCCGCCACGATCGTCGATGCGCAGCCTAATTTCGTGACGGAGCAACCACTCCCTCCACGCGAAATTCCGTTCCGCCCGACCATGGACCGCAGTGATTACGACGCTGCGAAGGCGAGGGCAAACTTCTGGGGTCCTGGAGCAGCGAAGCCGTTCACAGAGACATTCGCTCCCCTGGCAACTCCTGCCATAAGGCTAACCAATTTTAGTGGGCATAGCTCGACAGATGGTTTCCGCCCGCCGGACACACATGGCGCGGTGGGTACCACTCATTTTGTCCAAGTCACCAACAGCCATATCGACATGTGGACAAGACAGAACACCGCGACGTTGCCTTTGGCGAAAAGCGTGACGCTCGCGACCTTCTTCGGTTACACAACCCGCGCCCTATTTGATCCCCGTGTGGCCTATGATTCCACTTGGAACCGGTGGATCGTCACTGCTGATGCTTTCGCGGAATCTTCTACCGTCCAGCGGTTCTTCATCGCGGTATCGACCACTGCTGACCCCACAGGGTTATTCTTCATTTACAATCTCAATGTAACCTTCTTCGTTAACGATTTCTGGGATTTCCCGCAACTGGGTATGGATCAGGATGCAATCCTCTTCACCGCGAATATCTTCAATGGAACTAGTTTCCACGGAGCTGACTTCTTCTCCGTAGCCAAAGCCCGGCTATACAACGGTCTGGGCTTTTCAGTGCCCGTCTTTACAGGCCTAGTTGGTACTCTGGCCCCACCAATCGTCCGCGACCAAAACTCCTCGACGTTCCTAATCGCGGCGCCGCCATCGGGGACCACGTTTAGCAAATACACCGCAAGCAACACCAGTAAAGCTACTACCCTCACGGGACCGGTCGGTATTACTGTACCCTCCTACTCGGTGCCGCCGGCTGCGCGTCAACCTGGAACGACCAAGCTGTTGGACTCAAGCGACTCGAGATTTGTGAATGCCAGCACCCAGAGCGGTAACGATCTTTGGCAGACCCATACGATCGCTCTCGGAAGTTTCCCCGCACCGAAGTTCTACCGGCTCAATACGTCCACTAACACAGTTAGTCAGAGCGGTTTTTATTTCGCAAGCGCTACGTCGGATGACTTCAACGCATCCATCGCCGCAAATGACGCAGGCAATTGTTTCGTGACCTGGACTTCGACCGATTCAAGCGCCGGAAGGAACGCACAGGTGCGGTTGTCGGGCAAGCTGAGCGGTGACGCAGGAATCGCGGCGGGGCCGTCTGCTGGCACTAGCCCCACGTTCTATCACCCGAGCGCAGACAACCCAGAGCGCTGGGGTGACTACTCTGCGGTGACAACGGACCCCTTAAACTCAGCTAACGCCTGGCTTGTGAATGAGAAAGTCAACCAGGGTGGTCTCCTCTGGGGAAGTAAAATCGTCCGATTCGGATTCTAAGCAGACAATCCCGGGCCCGATAGGGCATTCAGCAGAATATCGGAGAGGCCGTCGCATTGGCGGCCTCTCCTTTTTCTGGAACTTCGTTTCGGCGGATTGCCCTTGTGCTCGTACGTTTCATTCACGTTGCCCGCTGTGCCGTAAACGCGAATCATGGCTTACGATTCGCATCGTCGAACGGAATGACGCGCTCAACGTCGCTGGTCGAATCGAGAATGTGAATCTGGCCTGAGCGAAAGCAGGTACGTTGCTCGCGCCGAAGAACAGTTCACTTCATTCGGGTGAAACAACTTCTTTAACGCTTTCGAATCCCGGCGCCTGAAATTTCGGCAGTGTTTCTGCGCCCGTCATACGGCTGTCCGCAACATGGGGCGCGATTAGACGAAACACAGTTTCGAACACAAACTGTTGGAAACTGTCGAATCGGGTTTCGCCTTTTCGTTTTTTGGGGATGATCGCACAATCGCTCTTGGGCCGTACAATAGTTTTGCCGCGGGCTCGTGAAATGGGCTTCCGCATTCTCGCGATTCTTTTTATTTTCACGCTTTTTCTGGGCGGCGTTCAGCTCCGCCGATGGACCGGGCAAAACACGCGGCACGTCCGCTACCAACACGACATCATCAACGCCTTCTACTGGGGACAAGAGACTTTAAAAGAAGCCCGGCGCTTATCGCCGGGACGCGGTTCTGACTCTTGGGTAGGATTCTTCCGTGGATATCTGGCGCTCTATGATCGCGTAAAAGATGACGCTGACGAGAATGATTACGGTCTCGATTATCCACCGTTGCGGCTCCTCACGATGGCCATCTGGAGCAAAGAGGTGCGCGATGGATTTCCGTGGGTGGACAACGAACATCCGAAACTTGTAAACCCGCTGTTGAAAATAAACCTGTTCTGCGAATTGCTTTCCGCAGCATCGGTTTTCTTCCTTGTTCGCTCATGTGTGCGGCGTTCATTACGGACGTACTCAACCTGGCCGACCTGGTTATCGCGGGAACATCGCGCCTCGATTTGCGGTCTGGCCGCCGCCAGCGTGGCCTGGCTCGAACCATCCATGATCCTCGATGCGCACGGGTGGCCGCAGTGGGACGTCTGGATCCTGCCATTCTATCTCTTCGCCGCACTGGCCGCTTTAAAAGATCGCTGGTTCTGGTGCGGATGTTTGCTGGCATTGGGCGCAATGCTAAAAGGACAACTATTGTTCGTGGCGCCGTTTTTTCTTATTTGGCCACTGTGGCAAAAAAGATGGATGAATGCGCTGCGCGTACTTGCGGGGTTTACAGCAACTGCGGCGCTAATAGTCTCACCGTGGCTTCTGCGAACGCCCGGGGCGTGGATCGCATTCGCTGCTGTTGCTAGTATCACTCTTTTGCTTGCCGTGCGGTACAAGTTGCCGCATCGAGCCACGTGGCTCGCCGGAATTCTCGGGGCCGCCGCGTTCCTAATTGGCGCATTCGCCCGCGGCAGCTTCGCGTGGTTCGAAATCGGCTTTCTTTATGGGACCAAGCATTATCCGTATCTTTTTATCAGCTCGTGTTACAATCTTGCATCCCTGCTCGCTGCGGATGGTTGGTCCTTGAAAGACGAGTTGCTGTCGATTCACGCTGGGCCGGTTCATTTTCACCTCACACTGCAATGGGCGCTTCGTCTGCTTTTCCTGAGCACCGTGGTATTGTGCGCCCGCGGCGCGGCGCGACATTTGCGAAATCGTGATCCACGTGTGCTGATTGCGATTACTGCACCGTGGTTGCTGATGTTCGCGCTGCTCGGTCAAATGCAGGAGCGCTATCTCGTGTGGGGCGCGGTGGTCAGCGCTGTCGCGCTGGGCGTCAGCGCCCGCTTGAGCCTTATTCATTTCGTCATCTCGGCCGCGAGTACGGCGATGATCGTCCACGTGATGTTGGTGGATAAGAAACTAGATGCGACGCTGCGCGCGATTGACGTGCTGTACGACATTCGGCCGTACGCGTCGATTCTGGTGCTGGTTTGCGTGGCTTTCTACTTCTGGGATGCGCTAGGTTGGCGGGTTCCGGCGTTTCGACGTCGAGCAGTCAAAACGGAGACGGCACCTTCGCTCTCGCTTGGCCCAGAGCCGGGCTAAGCTTGAATCTGCTCTAGCCCATTCGCCTTCGTACAACGACGAAATACATCACGAGCAGGTAAGTGAGCCAGCTGATCTCACGAGCGCGACCACTGAGTCCTTTCACAACCGCGTAGCTGACGCCTCTCGGAAACGCCGGCCGGCATGTGGGCAACGTGATTTTGAACAGAGACGCCAGCGCGGTAGCAACAATGATGCCCCAGAGAATCGGCCCGCGAACGCGGCGCGCATACAGGACGGCCGTTGTCAGAACTCCAACGAAAAAAATAATTAGATCGGGCGACGCGAAGTGCATGTTCATCTTCACAGCCGTGCCCGGATCTTTGACGATCATACCAGCCTGCTGCAATCCGATGAATGCAATAAAGAGGCCAATCCCTGCGGCAATACCGTTTTTCAGACTCGGGCTGATCGAATTAAAGATGAGCTCGCGCAGTCCGATCAGCGACAAAATCAAAAAGAGCACACCGGAAACGAACACCACGCCGAGCGCGACCTGCCATCCATTGGCGGAGCCTGCCGCTGTCGCGGCCGGAAGCGCCGAAAAAACAAAGAAGAAATTTTCACCCATTCCAGGTGCCTGCGCGATCGGGTACCGCGCTTAAAGAGCCATGATCGCCGTGGCTACAGCTGCTGAAATACATGTCGCCGTCGTGACGGCACCAAACTCCAGGCCCGTATCCGTGCCGAACATTTTGCCGGAGAGAACGGCAGGCTGAACCACAATGATGTACGCCATCGTCAGAAACGTTGTCACACCCGCCAACACCTCGGTTCGCATCGTTGTTTGGTTCTCAGAGAATCTGAATAAACGTTCTATCTGCTAGATTCCCAGAACCGGCTTACCGAGCGTTCTGCTCGCCCGGTTCTCAATTCGAAAAGGATGGCTGTATCTATCCGAGGCATGTTTCGAGAACGATGCGCGGGAGAGATTTTACCGCCCATGACCGAGGATCGCAATTCCGGCGATGGCGAATCTGATTGCCTGGAATGAATTGACGCCGGCTGGGGCAAGCTTTAGCTAACATTCGTTATGCCCAAGTACGTGATTGAAAGAGAAATTCCCGGTGCAGGAAAACTATCCCGCGAGGAGCTCCAAGCCATTTCGCAGAAATCCTGCGGGGTGCTGAGCAACCTCGGACCACAGATTCAGTGGGTCGAAAGCTACGTCATGGACGATCGCGTTTATTGCGTTTACATCGCGGCCAACGAAGAACTGATTCGCGAACACGCCCGGCAGGGCGGTTTCCCCGCGAACCGGGTCTCCGAAGTCCGCGCCGTCATCGATCCGACCACCGCCGAGTCGGCAGCGCGTTAACCCGTAGCCACCGGTTCGCCGTACGACGAATCCGTCCGGTGTGCGGACTTGTGGCCAGGTAATGCGCTGCGCGAGCTTAGGTGTGCCGATTAACGGTCCGCAGGGTCGTGGCTACACCAGCATCGACTATTGTCGCGCCAGCCGGCGAAACAGAAGCACGCCCAGCACGATAAAGAGAACGTTCGGAAACCAGACGAGCAATTCAGGATGCGCATGCGGATTTCCTCGCAACGTATCGCCAACGATTACAAACAGGAAATACGTGGTGGCAACGATCAGGCCCATCGCGAAGCCAATTGAGGTTTCACGGCGATGCGCCGTCACACCCAGAGGGACGCCAATGATCGCGAAAGCCACACACGCGAACGGAAACGAAAAGCGTTTGTTGATCTCTGTGCGGCTGGCGCTGCGTTCCCGTGTGTTTTCGCTCTTAAGTTGCTCCAGCAATTGCTCGATCGACAATGCTGAACGGCTCGGTCGTTTTTTCTCTTTCTCGTACAATTCTTCGAGGCTGATAGGCAGCGTGCCTTCCGCCATGTTGATTCCGTCGCGGATCTTGTGGAGGTTGAATGGATCCTTATCATCGCGTTCCTGATAACGCGCCTGATACAGATGCATCAGGATTTGTTTGTTTGCCAAATCCGCTTCGAGCATACCGGTGCGCGCGTACGTGACCTTCACGGGTAGCGACTTATCGTTCATCTCGAACACGGTAATGTTCTCAAGCTTGTTCCCGTCCTTTTTGCCGACGTAAATCCTGCGGCCCGGAAATTGGTCGATGACTTGATCGCTGCCAAAAAGCGCCATGGGATTCCGCGTCGCGAGATCAAAAATCGTGCTGCGCAATCTCTCCTGCGCAGCAGGCGCAACCTGCACATTGAGCCAGAGACAAATCGCCGTGCAAATAATCGCAATGCCAGCAAGCGGAAAAGACACGCGGGTGACACTCACGCCGTTGGAGCGCAGCGCGATCAATTCGTTGTCGGCGGACAGCCGTCCGAAAACGAGAAGGATCGCAGTCAACAATCCCCACGGAATGGTGAAAATAAGTGAGAACGGCAGCACGTACGCGATGAACGTGATCAAGTATTCCATCGGCACATCGTGATTCACCAGCAACGGCAGCAGCTTCCGGAAAATATTTCCCACCACGAGCACCAGGCTAAGCACTGCGATCGCAAATGCTACGTTCACCAACAGCTCGCGGCTAATGAATCGATCGATCAACTTCATCGCGCGTGGCAAAGGTTAGCATAAAACTGGCGAAAGGTTGAGTCGTGGTATGCTCGGCGCGCTCCGTCGACCGGACTCCGCACCGCGGCGTCCCTACCAAAATCTCGATAATTTGCTAAGGTCAAAACGATGACCAGCAGCATCTACGACGTCGCGATCATCGGAGGCGGACCGGCCGGCAGCACGGCTGCGGCGCTGCTCGCGCGCGCTGGACGTCGCGTGATTCTTTTCGAGCGGGAAAAGTTCCCGCGCTTTCACATCGGTGAGTCGCTGTTGCCGTTCAGCATGAAAGCCTTTAGCCGGCTCGGCCTGCACGAAAAGTTTTTAAGCGCCGGGTTCATCAAAAAATACGGCGGCGAAATTATGGGCGCGTGCTCCGACACGGGAACGAAGTTCTACTTCAAGGACGGCTACCGCTCGCAAACCGATCATGCGTATCAGGTGACACGCGGTGATTTCGACAAGGTGCTGCTCGATCATGCGACCGAATCCGGGGCGGAAGTGCACGAGCAGACAGCAGTTGAAGCAGTCGAGTTCTCGAACGACGGCGTCGATCTATCGGTGAGATCCAATGGGTCGTCTGAGTCGATCCGGGCGCGTTACCTGGTCGATGCCAGCGGGCGCACCTCGGTTCTCGGAAGGCAATTCAAAATCAAAAAGACCTACGATCATCTCCAGAAGCTGTCGATCTTCGCGCATTACGATGGTGTGTGGCGTCCGGAAGGAATTGACGGCACGCTGACAGTTTTGATTCGTGCTGTTGATCGTTGGTTTTGGCTGATTCCACTCACCGACGCACGAACGAGCGTCGGAGTAGTTCTCGACAGTGAAACCTTTCGTAAATCCAAGCTCAGTGCTGACGATTTTCTCGAGCAAGCGTTGGCGGAACAGCCGACCATTGCAAAACGGATGACAAACACGCGGCGCGTCTCGAAGGTCTACGTCGAAGCGGATTTCTCCTATCGAAGCGCGCGTTTGCAGGGCGATCACTGGATGCTTACAGGCGATGCCGCCGGATTCATCGATCCCATTTTTAGCAGCGGCGTTTTTCTTGCGGTGTTCAGCGGCGAACAATGTGCCGATGCGCTGAACGAAGTACTCGACCACCCGCGCAAGGCCAAGCGCTTGTTTGCGCAATATGAGCGATCGGTGAACCGCGCGATGGACATTTATCTTCGGTTCGTCAACGCGTGGTACACGAAGGAGTTCATCGAAGTTTTTCTTTCGCCCCGCGGAACACGCAGCGTGCTCGGTCTTGCTCCGGCGGTGAATGCAGTGCTTGGTGGGAACGTGGGCAACAGTTTCCCCATTCGCTGGCGCATGTGGGTATTTTATTTTTTGGTTTGGCTACAACGCCATCACCCGATCGCACCGAAGCTCACGCTCGTTCCGAAGAAGCAAGAAGACGCGCCAGAAGCGCCGCAAACCGCTGGCGTTGTGTCATGAGTTCTCTTACGGCCCACAGGGCCGTGGCTACAGGTCTTCTGTTAATTGCCGCTGTTAACCTAACAAGTTGCGCGTCCCTTTCCCACCATCAATTCGCGGAGCCAGCCGCGGGATGGCAGACCAAAACTGGCCAACTCATGTATCGAACAGCCAAAACGACGCTCATCGGCGAGGCAATCGTGCGCTTTTCGAAGACGGGCGATTTTGAATTAACCGTGTCGAAAGGCCCTGGGATCACATTGTTGTCCCTCCGGCAGGATGCGGCGTTTGCGGAATTCAACGCAAACTTTACAGGCCAGCGTTGGTCTGGTCCTACAGCACAGGCGCCGCAACAGCTGCGCGGGTGGCTCGGGTTGCGCGATCAATTCCTTCGCGCGCCGAATCAAAAGACGCTGCGATACGTCACCGGCAGCGAGACTTTTGTGTTTCGGTTTTGAGGCAGTTGTCCGCTGAGGACAGCGGACGCTACAACTGAAGACGGCCCGCCACCGGGGCCGTTGGAAGGCGGCGCGGGGGGCGCCGGCTCCACGCGAACATCGCAAACGTCGCAGCTCCATCAAAGCGAACCATAAGCGGCACACGCGGTTGCAGCATTGGCATCTTCGCGCGGATTCGTGTTGAATGGTCGCCTGCTCATGCGCACCAGCGATTTCATCGCCCGAACCGTCACACAGCGTCGCGCGCTGGTTTGGGGCGGTGTGGTCGTGCTGACGATCGTATGCATCGCCATTCTCTCCACGTCATTGCGACTGGATTCTGAGATCTTCAACGTGTTGCCCGGCAGGTTTTCGTCGGTGCAAGGTCTGAAAATCTACGATCACGATTTTGAGCAGACGCGTGAGTTGACGTTCGCGCTTGTCTGCGATCCGCAGGATGTCGACAAGCTGGAGGAATTCGCGCCAGTGTTCGCAGAACGGTTGGGCCAGCAAGCGTGGTGCGCGCGCGTGCTCGCAGGTTCGCCCATGACAACTGCGGATGGGATTCGCGATCTGCAATCGATCGCGGTCCCGTTGCTTCTCAACCTCGAACCCAATGCTTTCGATGAAGCAATGTCGATCCTGCAACCCGACAAAATTCGCGAGCGTCTTCATCGTTTGCGCCAGCAGATCGAGGCTGGCTCGCCGCGGCCGCAGTTCGAGCTTTCGTTCGATCCGCTCGGATTGATCGCGCCTGCGCTCAAACCGTTTGCACAAAGCATGGTGATCGAGCAGGAACAACCGCTGACCTCGCCGGATCGCACAATGCGAATCTTTCTGGTGGTGACAAATCAAACGTCGATTAGCGCATTTGAATGCCAGCACTTGATGCGACGCGTAAACGAGTTTCGCAAAGCCGCGGTCGAAGGATGGGACGGCAGTCGGCCCCTGCAAATTCTCGTAACCGGTCGCTCGGCGTTTGTGTCCGAAATTTCGTTGAGCATGCGCTACGATGTCGTCGCGACATTGCTTGGCTCAGTCCTGTTTGTGAGCACGATTTTTTTTGCTGGCTTCCGCCGATGGCTGCCCCTGGCGGGCATGGCGTTTTGCCTTCTTCTCTCCTGTCTGGTAGCGCTCACTGCGGGCCAGCTTCTTTTCGGGCGACTGAGCATGATCAGCGTCGGCTTTTGCGCCATTCTCGTCGGACTTGGCGTTGATTTTGCCATTCTCACCATCGGCCGCTATTACCAGGCGCGCGCCGATGGCGAACCGCATCAACAAGCCATCGCGACTTCGGTGGCAAAACTTGGACGGGCGGTTTTCTTCGGCGCGCTTACGACAGCCGTTGGTTTTCTCGCACTGGTGCTAAGCGGTGCGATGAGTTTCTCGGAACTCGGCGTTCTGATTGCGATCGGGATTTTCGTCGCTGGTCTGTTCATGTGCTCGATTTTATTTTTGTTTGTTCGCGAGCGACAAGGCGCGATTGCCCGTGACTGGCTATTTGATCTTGTAGCGAGATATGTCCGCGGGATTGCGCGCAGACCGGTTCCGATGCTGATGTTTTCCTGCGCGGTCTTGCTCCTTCTCGCCGCCATCGGTTTTTCGCCCCTTCCCTCACTCCAATTCGAAGCCAGCACGCGTTCACTACAGCCAAAAAACATTCGGGCAAGTCAGGCGCTTGATACGATCATGAAAAAAATGCCGGTCCGCTGGGAACCAGTGCTGGCGATCGTTCGCGGGACAAACTCGCAGGAACTGCATAACCATTGGCAAAAAATTTTCACACATTGGCAAGAACTTCAGGCAACCGGAAAGATAAAGGGGTTCTCCACGCCCGCGGCGCTTTGTCCGTCGCCGATTTGGATGGAACGAAACCGTGAATACTTGCGCACGATAAATTTTCATGACGCGCGCGAAACATTGACCGAAACTCTGGAGGCCGAAGGCTTCAGCGTAGAAGCCTTCGCGCCGGCGTTTGCGCTGCTCAACGATCTACAACGCGTCGCAGATCCCAGCGCGCCGTTGCCAGATTGGCGGACCCAATTACCTGAATCATCGAGCTGGTGGTTTTTGATCGACCGCTACTTCGGGCAAGACCCATTGCTGACGGCTGGATT
>Ga0207701_10006024_pt1 | contig 12134 bp, 9 predicted proteins | sample KBSSwiSSwithPhiX_FD_184294 | JGI IMG/M metagenome (GOLD analysis project Ga0207701, IMG submission 184294) | Switchgrass rhizosphere bulk soil microbial communities from Kellogg Biological Station, Michigan, USA, with PhiX - S5 (SPAdes) (version 2) | ecosystem: Environmental > Terrestrial > Soil...
CGGGCCACCGATGGTTCGCGCCGCCTACAGCTCAGGAAAGCCGGCTTACGGCGTCGGCGCGGGCAACGCGACGATGGTGATCGACGAGACCGCCGACATTGCCGAGGCCGCCCGCAATACCCGGATCAGCAAGACGAACGACCACGGATCGGGGTGCTCCGCCGACGGCAACCTGATCGTCGAGGCATCCATCTACGCCGCGATGCTGGCGCAGCTGCAGGCCGAGGGCGGCTATCTCCTGAGCAACGAGGAAAAGGACAAGCTGCGCGCCGTCTACTGGGACAGTGAGGGACGCCGCACAGCGGATACCATCGCACGAGCAGCATCGGTTGTCGCAGCGCGTGCGGGCTTCAGCATTCCGGCCGACAAGACGTTTCTCCTCGTCGAGGAACAGCAGATCGGGAAAGAGCACCCGTTCTCGAAGGAGAAGCTGGGCACGGTACTCGCCGTTTTCAAGTACTCAGGCGGGTTCGATGGCGCGCTCGACATGGTCCGCCGGATCTTCGATACGGGCGGCAGAGGGCACTCCTGCGGCATCTACTCGTTCGACGATGACCATATCCATCGCCTTGCGCTGGTTGCGCCGGTCAGCCGCATCATGGTGCGCCAGGTGCAGTCGCGCGCGAACGCCGGCACCTTCACCAACGGGATGCCGATGACATCGAGCATGGGCTGCGGCACCTGGGGTGGCAACATCACGAACGAGAACATCTCACTCAAGCACTACATGAACGTCACCTGGGTCAGCCGGCCCATCGCCGAGGATCGTCCGTCGGAGCAGGAGCTCTTCGGCGAGTTTTACAAGTCGGTCGTCGCATCGTAGAGTTCATCAGGCCTGCCGAACCCGGGCTTGCGAGAGGCAGCGAACATGAGTTCAGTCGCCCAACCGGTCGCCGAGCGCGCATCGTCCGCACAGCAGACACGCATCGCGTCGTACCTGCTCACCGAGTATCTCGAACGGCTCGGTGTCGAAGTGATCTTCGGCCTCTGCGGGCACACCAACATCGCCTTTCTCGAGGCGCTCGGGCGCAGTCGGATCCGCTTCATCACGACGCGGCACGAACAGATGGCGGCCCACGCCGCCGATGGCTACGCGCGCGCGTCGGGCAAGGTCGGCGTCTGCCTGACGCACCTGGGACCCGGGCTGACGAACGCGGTGACCGGCATTGCCAACGCAGCGCTCGATTCGATCCCGATGGTCGTGATCGCGGGCGACGTCCCGTCCTACTACTACGGCCGCCACCCGCACCAGGAGATGAACCTGCACCAGGACGCCGACCAGTACCAGGTCTGCCGGCCGTTCTGCAAACGCGTCTACCGTGTCGATCGCGTCGCCGACCTCCCGCGGGTCGTCGAGCGCGCGTTCCATCTGGCCCAGTCTGGACGCCCGGGTCCAGTACTGGTGGACGTGCCGATGGATCTCTTCTCCGCGGACCTCGCGGTGGACGCGTTCGACAAGGCGCCGCCGGAGATTGCCAGGATCGGCATCGACCCTGCGACAGCCGAACGGATCGTCGAGGCGCTCGCAACCGCGCGCCGTCCGGTGTTGTATGCAGGTGGCGGCGTGATTTCAGCCAACGCCACGCGCGAGCTCGCCGCCCTGGCCGAGGCGCTCGACGTTCCAGTCGCCCACACGCTGATGGGCAAAGGGTGCCTGCCCGACGATCATCCCCTGCTCCTCGGACAAACCGGCTTCTGGGGCACGCCGATCTCGAACGACACGTGCCGCGCGGCCGATCTGATCCTCGCCGTGGGCACGCGCCTGGCCGAGGCGAATTCGAGCTCGTGGGATCCGCGCTTCACGTTCGAGATTCCCCCCACCCGCCTGATTCACATCGACGTCGATCTCGCGGAGATCGGCCGCAACTATCCGACCGAGCTGGGGGTGGTTGCCGACGCGAGGGTGGCGCTCGAGGGTCTGGCCGCCACCGCGCAGGGACGAACGTATGCCGACCGTGGCAACCTGCGCGAGCGCATCGCACGCGGCCGCCAGGAGTTCGCAGAGAACTGGGCTGCGCAGCGAACGTCGTCACAGTACCCGCTGCGCCCCGAGCGGATTCTCGACGAGCTGCGCAAGGCCGTGCCTGAAGACGGATACATCGTCACCGACGTGGGCTGGAACAAGAACGGCGTGGGACAGCAGTTCCCGATCACGGTGCCGGGGACGTTCATCACCCCGAGCGGGCTCGCGACAATGGGGTTTGGCCCGGCAGCTGCACTCGGCGTGAAGGTGGCCCAGCCGGGTCGCCAGGTGGTGGCGCTGATTGGAGACGGCGGCTTCGGGGCGAATCCATCCGTGGTGGCCACGGCCATGGAGGCCGGGCTGAAAGTCATCTGGGTCGTCATGGACAACAATGCGTTCGGCACGATCGCCGGGCTGCAGCAGATGCACTACGGGTCCACGTTCGGCTGCGTCTTCGAGTGCGACGGAAAGCCGTACCGGGTGGACTATGCAGCCATGGCGCGGTCGTACGGTGCCAATGGCATCCTCATCGAGTCAGCCGACCAGCTGGGGCCGGCGCTGCGCGACGCGATTACCGCGTCGAAACCAACACTCATCCACGTTCCGATGGAGAATGCGCCGACGCCGACGCCAGGGCACTGGAACATCAACGACATTTACAGAAAGGGCGCCTGACCGGGCGTGCGATAAGATCCGCGCGTGGCCGTGCTGCACATTCGCCAGCCGCACTCCGCTGCGCCGGAGCACACGGCAGTCCGAGAACAGCTCGAGCGTGTGCTCGCCAGCAACACGTTCCAGCAGGCCGAGCGTCTCAAGCGATTCCTCCGCTTCATCGTCGAGGAGACGCTCGACAACCGTGCCGGCGAGCTCAAGGAGTATGTCGTCGCCGTCCAGGTCTTCGAGAAGGAAGACTCCTTCGACCCTCGTACTGATCCTCTGGTGCGCGTCCAGGCCCGTCGGCTGCGCGCACGCCTGACGCAGTACTACCGTGAAGAGGGCGGGAACGACGCGCTGGTCATCGACCTTCCGAAAGGCCGCTACGCGCCCGCGTTCCGCGCAAGGGAGCGGAGCGCAACCCAGACCCGCTCGGTCGATACCGTACTGCTGGCAGCGAACACTGTCGCCGTGCTGCCATTCATCGATTGCAGTGCCGATGGGGCACTCGAGTACTTCTGCCAGGGTCTGCGCGAAGAAATCCTGCATCGGCTCGCACAGGTCGAGCGCCTCCGAGTGGTGGCGGGCGACGCGAACGGCCGCGAGACGTCGATGCCTGCGAGAGCGGCGGTGCTGGTGTCTGGAAGCGTGCGATCCGCCGCGGAGACCCTTCGCGTCACCGCGCATCTCATCGACGGCGCAAGCGGTTGCTATCTGTGGTCGCATTCGACCGACGCATCACGGAGGGATCCACTTGGGATACAGGAGCAGGTGGCGCAGGCCATAGCCGACCGGCTGCCCGAGTTCGCGGCACCGGACGCGGAGCGCGCCACCGACAACCTGGCAGCTCACAACCTGTATCGGCAGGGGCGCTACCACCTCGATCAGCGCACGGAAGAGGGGCTGCTGAAGGCACTGGAGTTTTTCGAGCGTGCGCTCGAAGAAGATTCGCGTCATGCCGCAGCCATGAGCGGCCTTGCAGACGCCTATTCGCTGCTCACGCACTATGGCGTGCGGCCCCCGGCCGACGTCTGGGCGCGCGCGGCATCCGCGGCGGCAACCGCCGTGATGCTCGACGATCGCTCAGCCGAAGCGCACACCTCGCTGGCGCACGCGAAGTCCACGCAGGATTGGGACTGGACCGGCGCGGAGCGCGAGTTTCAGCGGGCGGTTGCGCTTGATCCGAGGTACGCGACGGCACGCCACTGGTACGCGATGTCGTGCCTGGTGCCTCTGGGGCGGCTCGATGATGCGCTGGATCAGATCCTGCTCGCGCAATCGCTCGATCCGGTGTCGTCGATCATCGCGCGCGAGGTCTCGCTCATCCACTACTACCGGCGCGACTTCGAGGCAGCCCTCGAGCAGTGCGACCATGTCGTCGAACTGAACCCGCACTTCGCGCCGGCTTACTGGGCGCTGGGGTTCATCCAGGAACTGCGACGTGAGCCCGACGAGTCGATCGCGGCCTTCCAGCGCGCTGTGCAGCTGTCGCCGCAGAGCCCGAGGATGCAGGCGGCGCTCGGCCGCGCACTCGCGATCGCCGGGAAACGGCCCCTCGCCTCGAAGGTGTTGAAGACCCTGAACGAGCTCGCAACCCATCGCTACGTGTCACCGGCAGACGTCGCGCTGGTCTATTTTGCGCTCGGGCAGAACGAGGTCGGGTTCGAATGGCTCGAACGCGCGCGCGCGGAACGCAGCTTCGAAATGCTCGCCATCAAGGTAGACCCGAAGTGGGATGCCCTGCGTGAGAGCGCACGCTTCGCGGGAATCGTCGCGCGGGTGGCGCAGACGTGAAAAGGCGGTAGGCGATGGGCGATGGGCGATGGGCTGATACACGCCAATCGCCGATCGGCTATGGCCTGGCGCCGCCCTTTTCGGATAGCAGTTCGATGAGCGCCTGGAGCGCGTGAACGTAGCCCCTCCAGCCCAGCCCGCAGACGACCCCGACGACGACCGGTGCAATCACCGAGCGATGACGGAACTCCTCGCGGGCGTGGATGTTCGAGAGGTGAACCTCGACCGCCGGCGTGCCGGTGGCGCTGAACGCGTCCCTCATCGCATAGGACGTGTGGCCGTAGGCTCCGGGGTTGAAGACGACGCCGTCTGCCCAGCTTCGTGCGTCGTGGATGGCGTCGATCAGCGCGCCCTCGTGATTCGACTGGAACGCGCGCACGTCGGCGTTCATCCCGCGAGCGGCCTCCACTACGCGCGCGTTCACGTCGTCGAGCGTGAGTGTGCCGTAGATGGCCGGCTCACGGGTGCCCAGCAGGTTCAGGTTCGGGCCGTGCAACAGCAGGATTCGCATCACCTGTGCCGACCGATCCTACACGTCCCGCCCACCGCCGGGCACTGTTACGGTGTCGCTACGGTAAAAGGGCCAGCGGCGCGGAGCGGTCGGCCATAATCACCCGTCATGCTGACCCCCTGGCGCACAGCGATCGTGCACGCTCGCGATGGTGAAATCCGGATCCGCGGACGCGATGTCACGTCGCTGATGCGGGAGGCTACCTTCACCGACACCATCTTCCTGCTGCACCGGGGCGAGATGCCGACAGCCCGCGAGCGGCGCCTTCTCGACGCCATCCTGACGTCTGTCGCCGATCACGGCGCCAACGCACCATCGTGCGCAACCGCGCGCCTGTCGGCGTCGGGAAACCGGCAATCGGTTTCGGCGAACGTCGCGGCGGGTCTCCTCGCAATCGGCGACGAACACGGCGGGGCCGGCGAACTGTGCATGGAAATGATTGCCGATGGGCTGTCTCGCGCCCGCGAACGCGGCATCAGCATCGCCGCAGCGGCCGAGTCCGTCGTGGACGATTCGAGGAAGATCCGGAAACGTCTCCCGGGCCTGGGCCACCGCGTGCACACGATCGATCCGCGAGTGGAGGTGCTCTTTTCACTCTCGCGCGACGGCGAGCGGGAACCGGACTCGGTGTCGTTCTTGCGCGCCTTGCAGCGCGCGGCAACCGAGCGAATAAAGCCGCTGCCGATCAATATCGACGGGGCACTGGCCGCTCTGCTCTACGACCTCGGGTTCCCGGCACAGGCCGGCAAACTGCTCTTCATTGTCGGACGTGTAGCCGGTATTGCGGCGGAAGTCGCCGAGGAGTACGCACGCGAGAAGCCGATGCGCATCCGGATCCCGCTCGAATACGACGGCGTTCCGCCAGTACCGGATTAGGCGTGCCGATCCATCCCATGTCCGAGCCTGTGAAGGCCATCGTCGATTCCATCCCTGTCGTCGTCCCGGTGCGGCAAACGCACGCGCGCTGGTTCCCGATCCTGGCGCTCATCGCGTTCGGGACGATGCTGAACTATCTCGATCGGACGGTGCTGGGCATTGCCGCGCCGAGCCTCACGAAGGACCTCGGACTGACGGCCGCGATGATGGGCGTCGCCTTCTCGGCGTTCTCGTGGAGCTACGCGCTGCTGCAGATTCCAGGGGGCATCTTCCTCGACCGGTTCGGCACGCGACGGGCCTACACCGTGGCGCTCGTCGGCTGGTCCGCCTGCACGGCGGCCATGGGGCTGGTCGTCGGCCTGCCGCAACTGGTGCTCACCCGCATTGGCGTCGGCATGTTCGAGGCTCCCTGTTTTCCAGCGAACAGCCGCGTTCTCGCATCATGGTTTCCGCAGCAGGAGCGCGCACGGGCCAATGCAATCTACTCGGTGGGCCAGTATGCCGGGATCGGTTTCTTCAGCGTCCCGCTGTTCCTGATCACCCAGGCGTTTGGCTGGCGCTGGCTGTTTGGCATCGTCGGCGCGATTGGAGTCGTGTTTGGTCTGCTCTGGTGGCGTGTGTACCGGGATCCAGCGCAGAGCACGAGGGTCAACGACGCCGAGATGCGCCATATCGAATCAGGAGGCGGCGGCGAGTACAAGGGCCAGCCGGTGCAATTCAGCTGGAACCAGATAGCGGCGCTGCTGCGCCACCGGCAGGTGGTGGGGGCGTCCATCGGCCAGTTCGGTGGCAACTCGACACAGGTCTTTTTTCTCACCTGGTTTCCCACGTATCTCGTTACAGAGCGTGGAATGACCTTCATCAACGCGGGGCTTTCGGCATCTGTGCCCTACATCGGAGCATCCGTTGGCGTCCTGGTCGGGGGATTCCTCTCCGACTTCCTTCTCGAGCGAACGGGGTCCGCCAACCTCGCGCGTAAGTTGCCCATCGTCAGCGGTCTGCTGCTGGCTTCGACGATCATTGCCGCGAACTACGTGCCGGCTGGACACAATGGCCTGGTGATCGCCGTGATGTCAGTAGCCTTCTTCGGCCAGGGGCTGACGAACCTTGGCTGGACCGTGCTGTCCGATATCGCGCCAAAGCAGGTGATCGGGCTCACTGCGGGCATCTTCAACTTCAGCGCGAATGTCGCAGGCATCCTGACGCCGGTCGTCATCGGCGTCGCACTCGGCGTGTCGGGCTCGTTTGTGGGACCGCTCATCTACATCGCGGTCGTTGCCCTGCTCGGCGCGTTTTCCTACGTGGTGATCCTCGGCGACATCCATCGGCTCGAGCTGGACGAGAACCCGACCGCGCGCTCGAACGTCCGTTAGAGGCTTTGGCTCCGCAGCCACGGCGCAGGCTGTCAGGTCAGCCTGGATGTGCAGCCTCGAAGTTCAACTCGATCTTCACGCCATCGGGGTCGACAACGAACAGCTGAACCGCCCCGTCACGGGGAACCACCGCTTCCTCGAAGGCCACTGAGCCGGCGCGCAGCCGGACACGCGTTCCTTCGAGGTCGACACCGCGAAACGCGACGTGGTCGATGGCGCCTCCGCCACTGAACCTTGCAGAGTCACCGGCTTTGCGCTGGACGATGTGGATGACAGGAACATGACCGGCGTAAAGCCAGTAGCCGATCGACGCAAACGGCGGACGGTCACCCTCTCTGAGTCCGATCGCATTCACGTAGAAATCGCGGGAACGGTGCACGTCGGCGCATCGAATATTGACGTGCTGCAGCTGATCAACTGACACGATAAAGACATCCCTTCGCTCGACCGCCTCGCACTTTACCCCGGCGCGCGCACTTGAAGCATGGCCGAGTCGTCATGGTAACGGTGCCGCTACGGTTACAAGTGAGAGTCGAACCCGCCCTGCACCGCATAATTCCCTCCCGGAAGATCGCCGGCACATGCGCGACGGTTCACGACCACGACGGCTGCGGGAGGTAACGGCATGTCGAGCAAGAGGATCGGACGTCGCGATTTCCTGAAGGCCGCGTGGCTCGCCGGATCATCGGTCGCGTGTGCTGGTGTCGTCAGACCAATCAGCCTGGCCGGGCAGCCCACCCGGCAGGCGTCGTCTTCAACCAGCGCGACCCGGAAGTTCTCGCTCGCATATCTCACGCTGTTCGGGTGCCCTCCGCCGGAGATGATCTACATCGCCGCGCGCGCCGGGTACGACTTCGTAAGCCTGCGTCCCATCTACATGGCGCTCCCCGGTGAGCCGAACTTCGATCTCGCAGCCAATCCACGGTTGCTCGCACAAACCAGGGCTGCACTCTCCGCTACCGGACTGCGCGTGCACGACATCGAACTCGCGCGCGTTCAGGACGGCACAGACCCGAAGAGCTACCTTCCAGCACTCGAGATCGGAGCCGAGCTCGGTGCGAGACATGTGATCTCCAGCATCTGGACGCGCGACACCGTTTTTGCGAAGGAGAGCTTCGCGATGCTCTGCGATCTCGCGAAACCGGTTGGGCTGACCGTCGATTTGGAGTTCGTCACGTTCGCTGCGGTGAAGACCCTGAGTGAAGCGCTCGAGGTGCTTCGATCGGTGCGCCGCGACAACTGCGGCCTCCTGGTGGACGTCCTCCACTTCTCACGTTCGCGCGTTGGTCTCGGCGAACTCGACGCGGTGCCGCGCGAATGGTTCCACTTCACTCATGTCAACGACGCACCGGCGCAGATCCCTGCGACCGATGAAGGGCTCATCCACACCGCGCGGGAGGAGCGTCTCTACCCGGGAGAAGGCGGAATCGACATCGCGGCCATCCTCGACCGCATCCCGGATGTCCCTTGCTCCATAGAGCTTCCCAACACTGTCAGGGTCAAGGAGTTCGGCTACGCCGAACACGCATTCAGGTGCCTGGAGACGACGAAGGCCTATCTGAAAGAACATCTCGACAAGTGATTTCGGCCCCCTTCACCATTGTGAGTGCCGGATAGAGTAGAGCTGAGCCTCACGACTCGGCGAGAATGCTCTAAAGTGGCGCTATTGCGAGGAGCCCTTGAAGAACATGGACCAATTGGTGAAGACGCGCGTGTCGACTGGAGCCTTGAGCACCAATACGCATCTGCTCCGGTGGGTGGAAAAGATGGCGGACCTGTGCAAACCGGCCGCTATTCATTGGGTGGACGGCTCGCAGGCCGAGTACGACGCACTGTGCGCCCAGATGGTCGCCGCAGGCACCTTCACCCAGCTCAACCCTGAGCTCTGGCCCGGTTGCTTCCTGGCGAGGAGCGACGCAAGCGACGTCGCGAGAGTGGAAGATCGCACCTTCATCTGCTCGCTGTCGAGGGAAGCCGCGGGCCCGACCAACAACTGGGTCGATCCGTTCGAGATGCGCAAAACGTTGAAGCGGCTCTTCAACGGCTGCATGCGCGGACGGACGATGTACGTGCTCGCCTTCAGCATGGGTCCCATCGGCTCGCCGATGTCGCAGATCGGCGTGCAACTCACCGACTCGCCGTACGCCGTGGTCAACATGCGGATCATGGCGAGGATCGGGGAGGCGGTCTTCCGCCTGATCGACAACGACTTCAAGCGCGTCGTGCCGTGCCTGCACTCGGTCGGGGCGCCGCTCACGGCGGGAGACCATGACGTCCCGTGGCCGTGCAACCCCGAGAAGTACATCGTGCACTTCCCGGAAACCCGCGAGATCTGGAGCTTCGGATCGGGCTACGGCGGGAATGCGCTGCTCGGGAAGAAGTGCTTCGCGCTTCGTATCGCGTCGGCCATCGCGCGCGACGAAGGCTGGATGGCCGAGCACATGCTGATCCTCGGCATCGAGAACCCCCAGGGCAAAAAGGTGTACGTGGCGGCGGCGTTTCCGAGCGCGTGCGGGAAGACGAACTTCGCCATGCTCATTCCTCCGCCCCACTTTCAGCGACAGGGATGGAAGGTCTGGACCGTCGGCGACGACATCGCGTGGATCAAACCCGACGAGAACGGACGGCTGCGCGCCATCAATCCCGAGGCGGGCTTCTTTGGCGTCGCCCCGGGCACCGGCCAGAAGACGAACCCGAACGCGATGGCCACGCTCGCCAGGAACAGCATCTTCACAAACGTCGCGCTCACCCCCGAGGGCGGCGTGTGGTGGGAAGGCATGACCGACGAGCCGCCGGCGATGGCGATCGACTGGCGCGGCAATGCGTGGACGCCGGACATCGCGAAAGAGACCGGCGCGACCGCCGCGCATCCGAATGCCAGGTTCACGGCGCCCGCCAGCCAGTGCCCGACGATCGATCCCGACTGGGAAAACCCGAAAGGCGTGCCCATCAGCGCGTTCATCTTCGGAGGGCGTCGTGCGACCACGATGCCGCTGGTGTACCAGGCATTCAACTGGTCGAGCGGTGTCTACGTGGGCGCCACGATGGGGTCGGAAACGACGGCCGCGGCCGCCGGCGCCGTCGGCAAGGTGCGTCGAGACCCGATGGCGATGCTCCCCTTCTGCGGTTACAACATGGGGGACTACTTCCGCCACTGGATCAACATGCAGCGGCAGCTCACCGAAACGCCCCGCATCTTCAACGTGAACTGGTTCCGCAAGGACAAGGACGGCAAGTTCATGTGGCCGGGATTCGGCGAGAACATGCGCGTGCTGAAGTGGATCTTCGACCGCGTCCGCGGCGGAGGCCGCGCGCGGGAGACGCCGATTGGCTGGGTGCCGCGCTACAAGGACATGGAATGGGCCGGCCTGGACTTCCCGAAAGAGAAGTTCGAGGAGTTACAGGCGTTCGACCGCAGGGCATGGCGCGACGAGGTGATCGGGCAGGAGGAGCTCTTCATAGACCTGCATTCGACGCTGCCGAAGGAACTCGTCTTCGAGCGCGAGCTGCTCATCTGCCGGATGTAACGGACTTCAGGTTGCGGGCTGCGGGCTCCCGCACATGCGGCTTCAGCGAGCGTCGCGGGCCTGCCGGGCGAGTTCCTCTTCGACGAGACGTTTCAGATATTCGAACGTCGGCAGGAACGCCGGCGGCTCCGGCGCGAGACGGCCGTTGACCAGGAGGCTGCCGCTTCCGGGCAGATCGTAACGCCGGGTCTCCTCCAGCGCGAGGCCGATGCGGTCGCGCGTCTGCTCGCGATCGACGCAGGCATCGAAGGCTGAACGATCGAGGCCGACGGTCGAAGCCACCGACTTGAACCGCGCGGCGTCGAGCGCGCCGGCCTGGCCCAGCAACGTGTCGTGAAAGGCCCAGAACTTCCCCTGCAGGTGGGCGCAGGCCGCCGCTTCCGCCGCGGCAATGGACGCAGAGTCGTTCGCCGGGAAGTGCTTGAAGACGAACCGCACCCGGGCTCCGAACAGGTCGCGCACACGCGGGACCGTCAGCGCCAGGCGCGCGTACGGCACGCTCTGGAAATCGCCGAACATCACGACCTCCACCGGTGCCGTTGCCGGGCCCATCGACGGATCGTCGGCCGAGTGGGCGACCTGAACGACTGGCGGCGACAGGAGCGTGTCGGCGCGCGTCGACACCTTCGTGAGCTCCTCGATGTAGGTCATCTTCGCGAGCTCGGGCTCGACCTTGCGAGCCAGCCACTCGCGCAAGGCGGGACGCAGCTGATCGATCGTGGCGCCGCGGGAGCGATCGCCGAGGCTCTGGTAGAGCGCCGTGAGCGCCGTGTCGGGAAGAGGAACCGTCCTCTTTGGAAGTTCCTCTTTCAGGAGCGCGTCGATGGTGAGGCCGCGCGACGCCGCCTCGCGTGACAGCAGCTCGTTGTTCACCATGTCGGTAACGACACGCCGCCGCGCGGCGTAGAGCTGACGGCTGGCGGCGAGATAGCCGACAGGGTCCGTCCGCTGCCACTCGCGATCGACGTCGGCAAGCGTGATGGTCGTGTCGCCGACGCGTGCGGCGGCATCGCCTGGTGCCGGCAGCGGCGACGGACTGGGGGCTTTGGGCTCCGGGCTCTGGGCTGTCGAAGAAGCACCGGGCGGAGGGCCGATGCGGACCTCAAAGGAGGCCGACTCTCCCGGCTGCGGGCCGCGCGTCACGGTCAACAGGTACGCGCCCGGTGGAATCATGCCGACCGGTACGACTGCGATGATCCGTTGATCGAGCGAGAGCTGGATGTTGAGCGGAACGAGGTCGAGGGTCACGAACGGTCGCGTCCCGAAGCCCGTTCCCGCGATGGTCAGCGTTCCTGCGCCCGCATCCGTTTCGGCGGTCACGATCGCCATGGGCGTAACCGCGGGGGCCTGCGCCGGCTGCGCGGTCCGCGCCACGAGGGTGAAAACGACCGCGAGAAGAACCCTCATGGCATCTCCTCGTCGGTCCACGGCGTACG
>Ga0207701_10006025_pt1 | contig 12133 bp, 16 predicted proteins | sample KBSSwiSSwithPhiX_FD_184294 | JGI IMG/M metagenome (GOLD analysis project Ga0207701, IMG submission 184294) | Switchgrass rhizosphere bulk soil microbial communities from Kellogg Biological Station, Michigan, USA, with PhiX - S5 (SPAdes) (version 2) | ecosystem: Environmental > Terrestrial >...
GCCGCCGCTCAGTGCAGGTCGTCGCGCGCGTCGCGCTCTGGTTCGTCGGCGGCGTGCTGTTTCTGATCGCGATGCGGCTCACGGCGGCGGCGCTCACCGGTCTGCAGCCCGCGTCGCGCGTCGCGTGGTGGATCGGTGGCCTCGCGTTCATCGCCATCGAGCTCGTGGCGCAGCTCGTGCTTCACCTGCGCGGGCGCCCGAGCTTCTACGACGGACGCGGCTGACGCCGCCGCGGCATGCCACATGTTCCGAGCGAGACATCGATGATCGTCCAGCGGCGCGTCGCGCCAACCCTACTTCTGCTCGTGTCCGTCGCGTGCGCGAGCGGTACCGAGCGCGCGTCGGCGGACAGCGTCGCCGAGCGACGGAGCGCCGCGAGCGATGCGAGCGCCGCGCCGGGCACGACTCCGCGAACGACGCCGGCGACCGATTCCACCGTCACCGAGCACGGGCTCGGTGCGCTGCGCGTCGGGATGACGTTCGCCGAGGCGAAGCAGGCGCTGGCGGGTGCGCTCGCCATGCCGCTCGAGACCTCGACGGGGTGCGACTACGCGACCTGGCATGGTGGACCGCGAGGCGTGCACGTGATGGTCGACGAAGGGCGCATCGCTCGGGTGGAGATCGACAGCGCCGGGATCGCGACGGCGGCTGGTGCGCGCGTGGGGGACACCGAGGAGCGGATCAGGAGCCTCTACCCGGGCCGCGTGACGGTGACTCCGCACAAGTACGAGGACGGGCACTACCTCACCGTGAACGCGGCCGACGACAGCAGCTTCGCGATCGTCTTCGAGACGTCGAAGGGCCGGGTGACGCGCTACCGGGCCGGCCGACGGCCCGCGGTGGAGCTGGTGGAAGGGTGCTCCTGAGGTGAGCGCGCCCTGTCCCATCCTCGGCTTCACCGTCCTCGCCGATCTTCGCGCATCGGTCGAGGAGGCGCAGGGCGAGGAGATGGTGCGGGCGCTGATGGACCTGCTCGCGACGCACGGACTGGTGGCGAGCGGAGGTGGACGTCGACAGCTTCTGTTCACCGTGAGCCGCGAGGGCAGCCAGGCGACGGAGGCCGAGCGGCAGCTCGTCCAGCGGTGGGCGGCGGAGTGGAGCAGCGTCGCGGCGATCACGGTGTCGGATCTCGTCGACCTCAGTCCAGCGAGCTGACGAAGCCATGAGCATGATGCACTACGAGGGCCGGCACGAGCCTCCCATCTCCCGTCCGCTGTTCCTGCGGCGGATGGCGCGCCACGTCAGCTACTCGGGAGTCCTGGTCGTCTTCTCGCTCGCACTCGGAGAGCTCGGCTACACGACGATCGGCCATCTCTCGCCGATCGACGCATTCCTCAACACCGCCATGCTGCTGGGCGGGATGGGGCCGATCGGACCGATCGAGGGAACGGCGTTCAAGCTCTGGGCCTCGTTCTTCTCGTTGTACTCGGGGCTGATCTTTCTGCTCATCGCCGCGATCCTGCTGGCGCCCGTGTTCCATCGGGTACTGCACTACTTTCACTGGAAGGCCGAGGGTGGTCGCGGCGGAGGAGGATGACCGCACGCACCGGCGAGAGAATGAGTGAATGAACGACGTCCAGGCGTTCCTCTCCGAGGTCGACAACGCCCGCCACCGCGCCGCCGAGATGCTCGGGCGCGTGGGCATCGTGCTCACTCCCACCGAGCTCGCGGGCATCGAGGTGGCGGACTTCGGCCTCGCGGATCTCGAGCGCACGGGGCTCGAGCTGATCACCTACGTCAACACCGATCGCTACTGCGCGAAGGATCTCGTGCTCTTTCCCGGGCAGACCTGCCCCGAGCATCGACATCCGCCGGTGGGCGGCGAGCCGGGCAAGATGGAGACGTTCCGCTGTCGGTGGGGCACCGTGCACCTCTTCGTCGACGGGCCGCCGACCGGCGAGAGCAGCGCGCGTCCGCCGGCGGGGAGCGAGTCGTACTACTCGGTCTTCCACGAGCTCGTGCTCGCACCGGGGGAGCAGTTCACCATCCCGCCCGACACGCTCCACTGGTTCCAGGCGGGGGCGGAGGGCGCGGTCGTCTCCGAGTTCTCCAGCACGAGCCGCGACGAGCTCGACGTCTTCACCGATCCCCGCATCATCCGGATCCCGATCGTCGGGTAACCGCTCGGCACGAAGGGCAACCCTGATCAAGCGCATCGTGTCCGACGAGGTGTATGGTCGACCCATTCGACCATCGCCGATCGACCCACCCGACCGCAGATCCACCGAGGCTCGCCCATGCGCTCCGTCGCTCCGACCCTGCTGCTCCTTCTCGCCGCGCTCGCCCGACCGGTGACCGTGCACGCCCAGCAACCCGCCGCCGCGGGGCCCGTCGGCGAGCAGACGCTCCGCGAGCTGGTGCGCGTGCTGAACACCGGCGACCGTGCCGCGCTCCGCCGCATCGTGGACGAGCGGTTCGCCATGGAGGGGCCGGGCGGCCCAGTGACCCCCGAGCAGCGCGTCGAGCGGCTGAGCAGACTCCATGCGAACTTTGGCGAGCTCGCCGTGAGGAGCGTCGATGCGAGCAAGCCGCGCGAGATCGCGGGACTGGTGCAGGCGACGCGCACGGAAGCCTGGGTGAGCATGGCGCTGATGCTCGACGACGCGAGCCCCGCGCGCATTCTCGGTGTCCGTCTGTCTCCCGCGAAGTCTCCCGACGCGCCGGCGCGCCGCCCGAGCGACGCCGAGCTGGTCGCGCAGATCAAGGGATACGTCGAGCGGATGGCGGCGCGCGACGTCTTCTCCGGTGCCGTGCTGCTCGCGAAGAAGGGTGTGCCGCTCTACCAGGCGGCGTTCGGCGAGGCGAACAAGGACTTCGGCGTGAAGAACACCGTCGACACGAAGTTCAATCTCGGCTCGATGAACAAGATGTTCACCGCCGTGTCGGTGATGCAGCTCGTCGAGGCGGGCAAGCTCTCGCTCGACGACACACTCGGGAAGTTCCTCCCCGCCGGCGCGATGAAGCCGGACGTGCTGTCGAAGGTGCGGGTGAAGCATCTGCTGTCGCACACGTCGGGGCTCGGCAGCTACTTCACGGACGAGTGGGACCGGCAGTCACGCGCGCTCTACCGTAGCGTCGACGACTGGATGGCCCTCATCAAGAACGACAGCCTGCAGTTCGAGCCCGGTACGCGCTGGGCGTACAGCAACACGGGGATGCTCGTGCTGGGCAAGGTGATCGAGAAGGCGAGCGGCCAGGACTACTTCGCCTACGTGCGCGAGCACGTCGCGCGGCCGGCGGGGATGACGAGCACGGATGCGTACGAGCTCGATCGCGTGAACCGGAATCTCGCCGTCGGCTACGAGCAGGAGGGCCAGGACGCGAACGGCCCGATCTATCGCAACAACATCTTCCAGCACGTCATCCGCGGCGGCCCGGCCGGCGGCGGCTACTCCACCGTGGGCGACATGACGCGGTTCGCCGAAGCGCTGAAGGCGGGAAAGCTCGTGAGCCAGGCGAGCGTGCGCACGCTCACGACGCCGAAGCCCGAGCTCGGCTCGCCGGAGTACGGGTTCGGCTTCGGCATCGAGGAGGGCGGGCGCGTCGTCGGGCACAGCGGCGGCTTCCCCGGGATCAACTCGCAGCTCGACATCTATGTCGGGGAGGACTATACGCTGGCGGTGATGTCGAACTACGGCGGCGGCGCGCAGCCGGTCATCGAGAAGGCACGGTCACTGATCCTCGCGGGGCAGGGGAGGACGGCGTCGCGGTAGCGACGTTCGCCTGACGCAGCCCGGGCGCGTAGCTTTCCGGAGGAGCACGTCGCCTGGTTTCCGACCCCCTGCGCGCATGGCCGACACCAGCGTCACCAACGCCCTTCTCATCGGTGCCGTGGGCGGCGCGATCACGGCCGCGATCCAGTATGGCTTCCGTCGATACGGCGAGATGGAGCAGCAGCGGCGGGAGATCGTCGAGACGCACCTGCTGCAGTTGCAGAACAGCGCCGAATCGCTGTACTATCGCGCCAGGAACCTGCTGGAGAAGCACGGCCGCTCGGCGATGGACGACGACTACTACGTGAAGACGTCGGCCTTCGCGCTGGGCCGCGTCCTCGCGCACGAGCAGCAGCTGATGTCGAAGGGGGTGTACGCGAAGCTCAACCGGTCGACGCGCATGAAGCGTGAGATCAAGGCGAGGCTGCACGCGATCAACCTCACGATGGACGACCGGAAGTTCCTGCACTACCATCGCCTGCGCCTCGCGGAGATGCTGCTCGACAAGGACGGACTGATCTCCTTCGGCGAGTTCCTCGAGCGGTGGAGCGACCCGGCGCACGGCGGCTCGGTGTCGTCCGTCAGCGAGTTCCTTCGCACGCTTCCGCTCGAGCCGTCGGCAGATCGGCTGGGGAAGATCCGCGATGCCGCGGGCGAGCTCGTGCTGCTGCTCGAGCGCGAGACGAAGGTGCCGAGCGCGATGACGCTCAACGTCCACCTGGCCAAGTAGCCGCTCGCCGATGTCGTCCGTCACCTTCGGCCACTGCACCCCGATCCTCCGCGTCGCCGATCTCGACGCGAGCCTCGCGTACTACACCGGCGTGCTCGGCTTCGTGAGGGGAGGACTGCCATGAGACGTACACTGCTCGTCACGATGATCTTCGGCGCGCTCGGCGCGCCCTCCGTCGTCTGTGCACAGGACCCGGCGCCGCCGGCTCCGCTGCCGTCGGTGATCCTGCCCCCTGCACTGGACCGCGTGCTGCGCGACTACGAGCGCGCGTGGCGCTCGACCGACTCCCGCGCGGTCGCCGCGCTGTTCGCCGAGCAGGGGTACGTGCTGCAGTCCGGGCGGATGCCGGTCCGCGGACGCGCCGCGATCGCGGCCGCGTACAAAGGGCAGGCGGGAGGACCGCTGCGGCTGCGCGCGTTCGGCTACTCCGCGGGGGACACGACCGGCTACATCCTCGGCGCGTACGGCTACGGCGAGGGCAACGACGTCCCGGACATGGGGAAGTTCACCGTCACCCTGCGGCGCGACCGCGGCGGCCCGTGGCAGATCTTCTCGGACATGGACAACGGCAACCAGTCACGGCGGCAGGCGGTCCCTGGCCCGCAGTGACTGGTCGAACCGCGCGCCGCGTCGTCACGTTCCGACGAGCTTTCGCAGGAGCGTGACCGTCCCTTCCTGTTTGTCGCCGAACTTCGAGGTCGACACCGCGCCGTACCGGACTTCCACGGAGTACAGCTGCCCACCCTTCACGGCGGCGGCCATCGTGCTGGACGACGTGCGATAGCTCATCCCGCGTTCGCCGACTGCGACGGGATCCGGCTTGGTGGGCGTGCCACGCGCCATGGTGACGGTCTTGCCCATGTCGTCGAACCGCTTGTCGGCCTCGGTCGCGGGCTCGATCGTGAACTGGACCGTCACGCCAGGGAGCGATTCGTCGTCGGCCGCGGCGAACCCGCAGCTCCACAAGGGACCATAGTGCTTCATCCCCTTCGTCAGCTCCCGCGCCTCGAATCCGAGCGCGTCCTTCACGTCGGCGGCGGTGGGGCAGGACGGCCCCGAGCCACCATTCGAGGCCGGCGTGCCCGTGTACGCGGCGACGGCGGACGCCGTCTGCCCGCTCTCGGCGTTCTCGGACTTGCTGCCGCAGGCGATGAACAGCGCGGCGTGCGCCAGCACGGCCACCGGGATGATGCGTCGCATGTCGTGATCTCCTCTCGTCGTGAAGCGTGATGGTGTGTGATCGCTATCGTGTGCTCGCGAGCTGATGGCACGTCGCGCGGAACTCCTGCAGGGCGGCACGGTGCAGTGCGCCTGGCTGCGGCGCGCCCGTCTCGGCGTCCGCGCCGTCGGTGATCGCGGACGCGCCGCGGCGCAGGTAGAGGTCGGCCTCCACGCGCAGCGAGTCGCGCCCGTTCCACATTCCGCGCAGATGACTCGGCGCGAGACCGTCGGCGGGAGTCGTGCCCTCGGGGACGAGGAAGCTCAGACGGAAGCGCGACGCGTCGTCGGTCAGCTCGTTGCCGTGCAGCTCGAACCGCTGCTCCCGGTACGGACCCGCACACAAGAGGAGCTCGCCGACGAGCTTGTCGCTCTGCGCGCGTCGATACGCGCCGTGCCGGTTGCCCCGGCTCCCACCGCCGAACCTGAGCGGCTCGAGCTCGAGATCGAGATACAGGCCGCGCCGTGCACCTCGCGCGGTAGTGAGCGAGCCGACCCACGTGCCGGTGAGCGTCGGCCGCCCGGAGCGCTCGTACGCCCACGGGAAGCGATGCTGATCGATGCGCGTCCAGAACAGCTCCATCGCGCCGGAGAATGCCGCCATCCCCGCGACGGCGACGGCGAGCACGATCCAGCCGGAGGCGCGCGCGGTGCGCGCTCGGCGTGGTGCGATCGGTACGGACTGCGGCGACGGCATCGTCGTCTCTCGCCTCACTTCAACCGTGGGACGCCGAGCTTGCCGAGCGACGTGAGCGTCGCGCGGACTTCCGGCGTGAGGTCGTGCTTGTCCAGGTTGACCATCAGCTGCCGGTTGCCCGACAGCACGTAGATGCGCGATCCCCAGAGAAACGCCTTGTCGCCGATGCCGCTCACCGGCTCGATGTCGGTGCCCGTGTACAGCTTCAGCGAGTCGAACTGTGCCGGGGTGACGAGATCTCCGGCGCGCACGGTCACCGTGCCGCGCGTCGGGTTGGGGAAGCGGCACGTCGGCTCGCCGCGGCCAGGCTTCGCCGGACCGAGCGGGTAGCCCACCGCGGACTCGAGCTCCGCCTTCGTGAAGAAGGTGCACGGGTCGACGTTGGAGGTGTTCGCTGGTGGTGAGCCTGGCTGCACCCCCGACGCCGACGCCGACGGTGCATCGCCCGCCGGCCGAACGTAGTTCGCCATGTCCGCCGCCTGTTCCGGGGTCGGTTCGCTGCGCTGGCCGCACGCGATTAGCGTGAATCCCGCGGCGACTCCCGCCAGCATTCTCCTCGACTTCTGCATCGCTCTCGTCTCCATGAAGGCACGTCCCAATCGGCTGATCGTTCGTGGAATGCTGGTCACGGTCCGGTCCACAGTCGCTCGCACAGCGTGCGGAACTCCGCGCTGTCGGCGCGATGGAGCGCGCCCGGTTGTGGTCTGGTCGTCTCGGACGCGTGAGGGAGGCTGACGGCCTGGCCTCGATAGCGCACGTACAGGTCGGCGTTCACGTCGAGCGAATCGCGCCCGTCCCACGTGCCGCGCAGCGTACGCGGTGCGAGCCCGTCGGCGGCCGCGCTGTCGGCGACGCTCACGCCGAGCTGGAATCGCGATGCGTCGTCCGTTCCGACGTTGCCACGCACCGAGAAGTGCTGATCGCCCTGCGCTGCGCCACACACGTACAGCGTGCCCGTGAGGTTGTCGCTCGCCGTACGGTGGAAGAACTGCAAGTTGAATCCACCCGAGCGCGTACCGCGCCGCGGGAACTTGAGCGGCACGAGCTGCAGGTGCAGCAGCAGCCCACGTCGGTTGCCCTGATCGGTGGTGAGCCTGCCCGCCCACACGCCGGTGAGGGTCGGACGTCCCGACTCGGCGTACGCCCAGGGAAAGCGGTGCGCGTCGAGGCGCGTCCACTGCGCGTTGGCGAAGCCGGCGAAGCTGAGCCAGATGGCAAGCCACGGGATGAACAGCAGCAACGCGACGACGGGGTGTCGCCGGACCCAGCTGTCGCCGAAGCGCTTCACAGCACGAACACGACGAAGACCCACACCGCCGCACCGGCGACGCCCGCCGCGGCGACGCCGGTCACGAAGATCCGGTGCGAGCGCAGGTCGTCCTCCACGGTCCAGACGCGTCGCGCGTTCGCGTCGGCGAAGGCGCGCGCGAAGCGCTCGTCGCGCAGCGCGTAGATGCGCCGATCGCGCTCCCAGAACCAGCTCACGTCGTCGCTGAAGTCGCAGGCGCGCGTGACCTCGGTCTGCCGTTCCACGCGTGCCGCGCGCGATGACCACCACGCGATGACGAGGCACCAGAGCAGAATGAACGCGAACAGCGCCGGAAGTCCCCACACGTACTTCGCGTTCAGGCCGCCGCGCGCCTGCTCCTCGAACGCGATCCGGAGCGTGAGCATCAGGAAATAGCCCGCGCCGGCCATCGGGATCAGGACCGGCCACAGCATGCGCCACATGTCGCCGATGACGCTGCGGGCCGGTACGAGCGCACGATGACGCGCCGCGCACTCGGCGCAGTACGGCACGTGAGCGGCGGCGACGATCTGCCGCCGGTATGTTCCATACCGCCGATAGAACGAGCGCGGGCGGCCGAACACCTTGCGCACCGTGAGCCGTTCGTCGGTGCTCGCGCCGCAGTTGGCGCAGATGGACGGCCAGTCGAGCGCGCGCAGCGTGCCCACCAGCTCCAGCCGGTACGGGTGGTCGGCGAGGTCGGCGGCGGCACGGCGCTGCATCCGCGTGCGGTGCGCGCGGGAACGACCCGGCCGCTCGATCGACGGGTGCGACATCGTCAGCGCGCGGCGGCTACGGCGTTGGCGATCGTCTCCGCGGCGCGCTCGACCATCGGCGTGAGCAGATCCTGCCCATCCGACGACGCCTTCGCCTTCGCGCTGTTCTTCGCGACGATCGCGCCGTCGATCGTCTCGAGGCGCCAGTCGAGCGTGAGCTCGTCCCTCGTCTTCACGTTGGTGGCGAGCCCGCGCGCCGCTTCGGCCGCCGCGGACGCGGCGGCGTTGGCGACCATGCGGCCCGCCGTCGATCTGGCCGCGCCGCGCAGCTCCCACGCGCTGCTCTCCACCGCGCCGCCGATCATCTTGCCGAGCAAGCCGCCGCCGCTCTTGCCGCGCTCGAGCTTCATCGACGTGTACACGACGTGGCTGCACGACGCCTGCTTCGCCTCCTCGCGCACTTGCGAGGCGAGTCGCGCGTTCAGCGGCGCGACGGCGAGCGTCGGTCCGTTCAGGTAGGACGCGAATGCTTCGCGCACGGCGTTGCCGCCGTCGGCAGTGCTGCCGCTCGCCATCTGTACGGCGGCGGGCGCGAGGCAGATGGTGGACTTGGATGCCGCGCCCTGCGCGCCGAGCGACGACGCGGTCACGGCGACGAACGTGGCGAATGCGGTGAGCTGTCTTGACGAGGTCATCATGATGTGCTCCAGTGAGGTCATTGACGGGTGACGAGGATCGAGCCGCGGATCTCGAACATCACGCTGACGCCTTGCACCAGCGCCTTGGACCGGCGGAGGAACTGCTCGCCGCCCTTCGTGCCGGGATACTTCGTCAGGTCGAAATCGATCGCGACGGACGTCCACTCGCCCTGCGCGTTCCGGCTGGGCTGGATGTCGAACACGCCGCTGCCGCAGGTCGGAAACGGAGGTGCGCGCAGATAGCCGACCCACAGCGCGTCGTCGGCGTCGTAGTCGTCCTCGTACGCCTGGACGAGGACGCGGAATCGGTCGGGCGCGGATCCGCCCTGGCTCCGCATCTCCGCGTTCGGCAGAACGTTCCGCCCCTCCTTCCAGACGTACCTCGAGCCGAGAGCGGCTCGCGGATCGTACGAAGAAAGGATGTTCGGACAGCTGGCGAACTTGAAGAAGAGCTCTCCGTCACCACTGGCATCACCGTCCATGATGACGTTGATCTCGGTGAACACGATCAACACGTCCTGCCGGAGCGTCCTGAACGTCCCGCTCGTCGTGTTCGCCCGTGCATTGCCGCCCGCGGGCGCACTGATCGTGTAGTTGTACGTCGTGTTCCGCGCGAGCGGCGTCCTGCTCGAGCCCACGTAGCGCCACATCGTGCCCTGCGCGCTGCCCTGGACGGGGACCTGGATCGGTGACCCGCCGCCCGCGGGCGTGACGGTCACGACCGGCGCGATGTTCGGCGCCGCCTGAAAGCCGATGACGAGGTTGTCGAGCGTCGGCGACACGACGACGTTCGTGATGTCGTACACGGACTGCACGACGCTCGTCGATCCCGCGCCGCCGGGACGGTACACACCATCCCCGGCGATGCTGCTCGGCAGGCTCACCCGCGTCGACGGGGCCGTCGAGCGCGTCGTCGCCACGACGCTGGTCAGATCGCGCTTCCACGGCCCGTTCGACAGCGCCGAGTCGGGCGCCTTGCTCATCACGCTGAACGTCCAGTAGTGCTGCGGGTCCGTGAGGTACGCCGGAATCGTGAACACGTCCGGATAGCGCTCGGCCGCCGTGGGTGACCGGTCGATCGAGCCGCTCTGCGCCTGCTTGATCTGCGCGTTGCGCGCGGTGCGAAACACGATCTGGCCCGGCTCCTTCGGCATCGCCGTGCGATCGGTCCACGCGCACGAGCCGGGCGACAGCCCGTAGCCGGCCGGCCCCGGCACCGTGGCGCTCACGCGATAGCCGAGTACCACCCGCGCGAGGTTGTCTCCCACCGTCGTGCCGCCGCCGAAGCGCAGCCCCGCCGAGCCGCCGCGGCAGAGCAGGTCGCGGCGCACGTCGTTCGCCAGAGTGACCGGCCCCGTGATCGTCGAATACGCCGGCTGCCCGGGGTCGAACAGCGAGCCGAAGCTCGTCGAGAAGTTCGTCACGTCGTCGACGAAGAACTTCCAATAGTGACGCGGGTCGCTCAGGTAGCGCGGCAGTGTGATCGGATCGGGGAAGAAGCGCGCGGCGCCCGCGGTGGTGTCCATCTGCCGCGTTCCCGTGGCCGACCACGGCTGCGCTTCGCGGCGCACGTCGAACCGTACGCGGCCTGGCTCGGCGGGCACGCTCGGGTGCTGTAGCGGATTCCAGGTGCAGGTACCAGGTGCGATGAGCGTCAGGCTGTCGCGAACGGCTGCCGTCGAACGCGCGTACTCGAGCACCATCACCACGTCGCGCGGATCGCGGGGGCTCGGGTCCAGGTCGACCTTCAGCGCGATCCCCGCTTTGCCGCGGCAATACAGCTCGCGCAGCGCGCCCTGCGCGCCGAGACGGGAGGCGCACGCGAGCGAGAGGGCGAACGAGAGGGTGAGCGCGGCGAGCGACGCGCGCGTCGAGAGTGGGTGCATGGGGTGTCGTCGAATGGTCATCGCAGTGCTCCAGCTGTCTCCGCCGATTCGCGGCGGAGCATGAGGTCGGTCGCCACCCCGCCCCGTTCGTCGCGGCGCAGGTACCGGATGCGAGGCTCGCCCGCGCTCGCGTCGCACGGCTCGTAGGACGCGAGCAGCACGAGCGGCGTGATCGCGTAGACGGCGGCGGGCTCGGTGTGCTCCGCGGGTGCGACACCACCCACCGCGCGCCGTGCTCCGAGCGGGGGCAGCAGATCCAGCCTCACCGACGCGGTGTCCGTCGCCAGGCGGATGGCCTTCGCTCCATCGCGCAGCTCGAGCGTCTCGACCCGGCGGGTGATCCGCGCGCGGTCGGCGACGGAGGCCGGCCCCACCATCGCGGCGACGCGCGCGGTCGGCGTGCTTCGCTCGCTCACCCAAAGTCCCGCCGCGGGCGCCGCGGCCACGGGGTGCAGGGAGTCGCTCGCGCAGGCGGTCGTCGTACCGGCGAACGCCGCGGCACGCTCCGGCGCGGCGGAGTCGGCGGAGAGATCCTGCCGACATCCGGCCAGGAGCAGGCTCAGCGCCGCGATCCGCAGCCAGGTCGAGACGTCGCTCGTGGTTGTCACGCGCCGAAGCTGCGACGCGCGCGTCGTCTGGCCGTCTCTCCCCGCCGTTACCGCGCGGTAACGTCGGAGCGCGGCGTGTTGCCGACACGCAAATCCGCCCGTAGTCTATGGTTGCGCGGCCGTCGTGGCCGCCGACTTCCTGCCGACGTTCGCTTTCCCGCCTCGATGAGCCAGCTCCTCACACTCGGTCGCGTACGGCTGATCGCGACGGACGGCGCCGAGTCGGCGGCAGCGCAGCCCAAACGCATGGCGCTGCTCGCGTATCTGGCGGTGACGTCGGCACGCGCCGGCACGCGGCGCGACGCGCTCCTCGCGCTCTTCTGGCCCGAGCTCGGCGACGAGGAGGCGCGGCGCGCGCTGCGCCAGGGACTCCACTACCTGCGCCGCGTGCTCGGCGAGGACGTCTTCGTCGCCGAGGGTGACGAGCTCCGCGTCCGTGACGGAACGCTCGGCTGCGACGCGGTCGAGTTCGAGCGGATGCTCGACGACGGCCGGGCCGAGCACGGGCTCGAGCTCTATCACGGCGACTTCCTCGACGGCTTCCACGTCGACGACGTGGCGAGCGAGTACGAGGAGTGG
>Ga0207701_10006027_pt1 | contig 12132 bp, 8 predicted proteins | sample KBSSwiSSwithPhiX_FD_184294 | JGI IMG/M metagenome (GOLD analysis project Ga0207701, IMG submission 184294) | Switchgrass rhizosphere bulk soil microbial communities from Kellogg Biological Station, Michigan, USA, with PhiX - S5 (SPAdes) (version 2) | ecosystem: Environmental > Terrestrial > Soil...
ACAACAGCCATCGTGTAGGATTGGCGCGTCGGCACGTCCATCTGCGATATGGAAAAGCGCAGCAGCAGCAGGGCGATTGCGAGCTGCGCAGTCGGCATGAGCGGGACGAGGATAAGGATTACGTTGGATGGCAAATGCGTAAACACCATGGTATTTATCAGGCCGAATCGCGTTGCGATTTTCGCGGCGACGAGCGCCGACAATCCCGAGAGTGCATTTGCAGCGAAGAAGAGGGTGCCCAGTGCGCCGACGCTTAATCCGAAACGGGAATCAATACCATCCGGATGAATATAAAAGCACACGTAAGCGATAAGGAATGCGATATACATTCCTGTAAACATTTTCCAAAACAATCCCGCGGCGTCACGCCTGATTACCAGTCTCACCCTGAAATTGCTGTATTCCGTGCGGGGCTTTGCTAATGTCTCATCACCAAAACCCGTTTCGTAGATCTTGGTACCGGTCATTAACAAACAACTATCAATTCTCCAGCCGCTAAGTGTAAACCGGCGATCATAGTGTGCGCCGAGAGTATCGGCAACAAAAACAAGTGAACGCGAATCATACTGTGAGTTCTCGATGGAAAAACGTAAGTTCTGCCTGTCAAAAGGAAAGTTAGCGATCCGCCATGAATCTTTCATCACGCATTGGAGCTTCATCAAGAGATATACTTCACCTCCTGATGTGTCCATGGTGGCAAATGATTTCGAAACTTCCTTGGCCATAGGCACCTCAAGATTTTGCTGGAAATCAAAATCTTTGTTTTTATACTTTAACCACAACCACAAGTTGACCGCAAATTCCTTTTGTTTAAAATCAATATCATGAATGCTGGTGATATAAATACCCACCTTGACGGTGTCACGTTTTGCTTCTTGTGCGAAAGATTTAAGGGAAAGAATGCCTGGTGTAAAAAAAATAAGGCAGGCGAACAGGTTTTTTTTCATCGGTTTGGTTTTACGCAGATACTTGATTCACGCCGACGCTATGGCCGACGGCTTCGGAAAAGTACAAATTTTAGGTGAGCCGTGGTATAAACTTAATACAGCCATTCATGCAGCCTGGTTTCAAATACGGAAATCACTAAGGTCTTTTACATTATTACTCCCGATTTCAAAAACCAAATTGAAGACATAAGTTTAATTTGCAATCATGTCTCACGATCACGATCATCATTCTCACTCCCATTCACATGGCCTGGACTTCCACGAAAGTAACCGGAGGGCATTCATCGTTGGGATCTATCTCAATATGGCATTCGTGGTCGCAGAAATAATCGGGGGCCTGATCTTTAATTCAATGTCATTGTTGACAGATGCAGGGCATAATCTAAGCGACGTCGCCGGCTTGTTCTTATCATTACTCGCATTTAAGATGGCGACAAGAAAATCCAGCCCTGTTTACACTTACGGGTTCAAAAAAACCACGGTGCTGGCGGCGTTGGCCAATGCGGTTGTATTATTTATCGCTATCGGAATTTTAGGTGTTGAGTCCTTTACACGACTATTGAAGCCCGAAAAAGTACCGGGTGGTGTCATTGCATGGATAGCAGCGCTTGGAATTGTTGTAAATAGCGTCACCGCGTTTTTGTTTTATGGGAACCGGAAAAAGGAACTCAATGCAAAAAGCGCCTACCTGCATCTTTTTGCGGATGCGCTCATCTCGTTGGGGGTGGTTGTGACAGGAATAATAATCGTTTACACCGGTTGGTACTGGCTGGATGCGGTTACAGGCATCATCATCATGATCATCATTCTTATCAGCGCATGGGGGTTGTTACGCGATAGTTTTAAAATGACCATCGATGCGGTTCCTGCCGGCATTGAACTGGAAGATATTAAGAAAATAATTTTACAAGTGGATCATGTCACACAAGTAGGTCATGTTCATGTCTGGCCACTAAGTACAACAGAAAATGCATTGACAGCGCACGTAGCGATCGATGAACAATTAAGCTTCGATGAGAAGCTGAAAGTGATCGCCAAAATCAGGCATGAATTAATACACCATAACATTCATCATAGCACAATTGAACTACAGAAATTAATTGAATAGATCAATTTTGAGTCACTATTTTCAGATTAATGTCGCCGAAAACATCCTCGATCAGCCTCTTCGTTGTTAGATGTTCTCACAGATTTCACAGATATGCACAGAAAGAAAATAGTGAAAATTAGTGTCATCTGTAAGAAGATCATCATCCCATAATCACCTGGTCAAACAGAAAGCGTAGGATCACCCGGCTTTCGCGGTCAATCTATGCGTTACTCTGCACCTTGTCTGCCTATGTGGTGAATTGAACTACCAATTTCCCGGTTCAACGTGCGCAATATTTATAATTACCTTTATTCTGTATGAATCGCATCGATCGCTTAGCAGCTATACTTATACAACTCCAATCACGTCGATTGGTGAAGGCCCAGGATATTGCCGATAAATTTTCTATCAGCCTGCGCACAGTGTATCGTGATGTTCGTGCTTTGGAGGAAGCCGGGGTGCCTGTTATTGGCGAGGCAGGCACTGGCTATAAATTGATGGAAGGATATAAACTCCCACCCGTAATGTTTAACCAGGATGAAGCGTCTGCATTACTCACGGCCTCCAAGTTAGTGCAATCAAAAACTGACGCAAGTATATCAAAACATTTCCAGTCCGCACTTGACAAGATCAAGGCTGTATTGCGGCTCTCAGAAAAGGATCATATCGAGGAAATCGAAGAACATATTATGGTCATGGGTCACCCGGCCATTGTGTATCACCCGCCTGCCGAATTACATCTTCAATCATTATTAAAAGCCATTAGCACTTCATCCGTCGTGGAGATAAATTATTTTTCAATTGAAAAAAATGAAACGACACAGCGCAAGGTAGAACCGGTCGGTATTTATTACATGGGAAGCCACTGGTACCTCGTCGCATTTTGCCAGCTGAGAAATGACTACCGGAATTTCAGGACGGACAAGATCGATAAACTTAGGCTTACGGACGAGACGATCTCTAAAACTCATCCTCCTCTCCAGAGTTTCATCAACCAAACATCTGCCGACAGACAGGTGGTCGAGGTAGTGATTGATGTAGAAACCGATATTGTACGATACCTTGGCGAACAGAAATATTATAATGGATTTGTGAGGCAGGAAAACCTGGGGGATCATGTTCGTCTCCATTTCTTAACGGGGTCACTCATGGGTTTTGCCCGGTGGTTCATGTTGTTCGGTGACCATGCAAAAATTATCAGACCGGCTGAGCTAAACGTCTTCGCATCAGGCATCGCTGAAAATATTTTAAGAAAAATTGAAGAAACCCAGGAACTACTGACATAGGGCTGTCACTCCCCGGTTGTTGTTTTGTGATATAAAAACAACAACTATGACATTCATCGATTATTTCCGGAAACAGTTTATAGAAGAGGGGACAACCACGCGTAAAATGCTTTCCCGGGTACCCCAGGATCAATTTGGTTACCAGCCCCACACCAAAAGTATGGACATGAAAAGGTTGGCCACGCATATCGCCGACCTCCCCGGCTGGATCCACATGACCTTTACTACCGATGAGATCGATTTTGCGAAACCTTATGAGCAGCCATCAATCAATTCTCACGATGACCTTATGAACTACTTCGAAACAAGATACAATGCAGGCCTGTCGACACTCGTACCAGAGAACGAGAAATTATTGGATAAGCCATGGACCTTGAGAAATGGGGACACTATTTATTCTTCCGATCCAAAAATCGAGATCATTCGCATGTCACTCAGCCAGCAGATCCACCATAGGGCGCAGCTAGGCGTTTACCTCCGGCTATTAAACGTGCCCATCCCAGGCAGTTATGGCCCCAGCGCCGATGAAACCAATTTCTAATTAAGAATAATTTAGCCCGTATGTACTTCAAAGAATGGATAAAATGGGTGTGCTTTATTATTAACTCAGTTTCCAGAAGTCTTCATTATTAAAAAATCATCTGTCCTGTCTCCAATTGAAATAGGACAGATGATTCATCAATAGTTATTTCATTTACCAAACCTCCGCACGCAAACTATCCGGCCTGTACATTTTATCTCCCGGCTTCACATTAAAGGCCTCGTAAAAGGCCGGATTGTCTGAAATCGGATTATTGACCCTGTATTTCGGAGTTGAATGCGGGTTTGTCATTACAAGTCTTCTTTCAAGTTCGGGTCTCCATTTGCTTCTCCAGATTTCCGCATAAGCGATAAAGAATCGCTGGTCAGGAGTAAGTCCATCTATCTTTTCTGTTGACTTTCCCTCTGCCGTCTTCTTGAAGGCCTGGTAAGCGATCGCAACTCCTCCAATATCTGCAATGTTTTCACCTTGCGTCAATTCTCCATTAATGTGAAGTGTATCGATCACCAGCGACTGGTTATACTGCTTTACCACGAGGTCTGCTCTTTTTCTGAAATTGGCAGAGTCTGCCGGCAGCCACCAACTCCTCAAATTTCCACGGGCATCATATTGTCTTCCCTGGTCATCAAAGCCATGGGTTATTTCATGGCCGATCACCACACCAATTGCTCCGTAATTCAGGGCATCATCGCCATTTGCATAAAAGAAAGGCGGTTGCAGGATCCCTGCGGGAAAATTTATATCGTTTGTGTAAGGATTGTAATAGGCGTCAATGGTAGGCGGCGTCATGAACCATTCGGAACGATCTACAGGTTTACCTATTTTATTGACGTTATACCGATAGGTAAAATGACCGGTGTTCTTTAGATTTTGGATGAGATCATCTTTCGTTATTTCCACCGATGAATAATCTTTCCACTTATCAGGGTAACCTATCTTCTTTGCAATGGCATTTAATTTTAATAAGGCTTTTTGTTTGGTTGAATCACTCATCCAGGAAAGTTTTTCGATCCGTTCCTTATATGTCTCTTGCAGGTTATTAACCAGTTCGAGAATCCTTTGCTTTGCTTCAGGAGGAAAATATTTCTTTACATATAGTTGTCCGAGCGCGTCACCCAGCTGGCCATCGGTAAGTGCAGTCATTCTCTTCCAGCGGGGTTGTAACTCTTTCTGCCCGGTCAGTAGTTTATTCATTTCGAAATTTGCATTTACAAAACGACTATCGAGATAAGGAGCATAGTTGTCGATAAAGTGAAACTTCAAATAATTTTTCCAATCAGCTACTGACACGGATTGTAGCAGGCCACTTAAGGCAGTATAAAATCCGGGTTGACCCATCAGCACTGTATCTTGTTTCACGCCAAGTTGATCAAGCAATTCCCGCCAGCCAAGATTTGGCGTTTTCGTTTCAAGCTCCGCAATACCTATTTTATGGTAATTCGCCTCAGGATCCCTTAGCTCAACCGGTGTTTTCGATGCCATCGCCAATGCGTTTTCTATTTTCATCACCGATGCGGCCACCTGTTTTGACGTCGCACCATCTCCCGACAATGTCAGGATATTTGCGATGTAATTCAGATAGGCGTTGCGAATATTTACCGTCGCAGAATCCTTCTTTGTATAATAATCTTTGTTTGGCAGCCCAAGACCTCCCTGGTCAAAATGTGCAACCACCTGTTCACTATTCTTATCATCCTGGTTCGCATAAAAATTCATAAGTGCACCAATACCGAGATTGTATTCCAATGCCACTTCGTGTAAAACATCCTTTGGAGATTGAAGGGTGGAAATACGCTGCATATCTGCCTGGAGCGGTGCAAATCCTTTTTTCTCGATTCCTGCAGAATCCATTGCGCTTGCATAAAAGTCTCCCACCCTTTGTTCATTAGTTCCTTTCGCAGCATTCAGCTTTGCACATGAATCAATGAGGTTTCTCAAATTTTGCGTCGTGTTTTGATACAGGATGGCACCTGCTCCCCATGTGGCTTCCGATGCTGGTATCTCTGTTTTTTTGATCCATCCTCCATTAACATAATGAAAGAAATCCTCCTGCGGTCGAACCGTCGAATCCATTCCCGACTGATCCAGCAATTTGGCTTCTGATACAGACGCTTTTTGATTGCAGGAAAAAAGGAAAATAATTAAACATGTCATCCCAAAAAAAGAATGTGTCCTTCCGATCATCTTTTTCATAAAAAATATTTGTTGAAGAATAAAAAGCCAATACCAAATATAATCCTACCCGGATTCCGTAAAATATTTTGTTACGAGCGGAAATATGAATATTCAGACAGCAATTATACTCGGAGGAAGATCTTTTTGCGGTACATGAAATACAGGAAAAGCCATTTGATCATCACGTAACAAATGGCCATCACAACAGCATTCCAGGGATCTCCGATCCATTGGCCCAGCCATTTGAAAAAGCCATTGGTCGTGTACTCCCAGTTAATGAAACGACCAGACATATAGATCAATATGGAATTCATCCCGATCACTTTAAAATAGAATGCCCATTTTTTGTAGCCCCTGACATCAATGACATAATAAAAAACCGACAGCAGTATCAGACTATAACCACCTACATTTAATACAAAAGAGCTCGTCCAAAGATTTTTGTTGATCGGGAAATCGAGATCCCAGAGATGAGCCAATCCGATGAAAAGTAATCCAGCCACAAACATCCACAATGCTTTCTTTGTTGCTTCAACCACGGAATTTTTTATAAAGCTTCCGGTCAATATTCCAAGCAATCCTGTCGCGATAGCAGGGATCGTCGACATTAGCCCTTCCGGATCATGAATAGTTAAGTATAAATGGCCTGGAAGAACTGAGCGATCGACATACGAAGCAAAATTTCCTTCCATTGTCAGATCACCTCTTGGGAAACCGGGTGCGGATGTGAACTTCAACAATAACCAATAACCAATGATCAAAACAAAAAACCAAATGATCTGTGCAACTTGTTTTGAATATAAATAGATAATGTTGGCAAACATATAGGCCAGGCCGATACGTCCCAGTACACTGCCAAAACGTATTTCAGAAAGGGGTCTTAACTCCAATCCATTGTTGTAAATGATCCCCAGCACCACAAGTGTCAGCCCCCTCCTAACAACACGCCACAGCATCTGTTGCCTTGTTTTTCCCTTTTCAAGTTCACGACCTACAGAATAAGGAGTAGCTACGCCAGCGATAAAAAGGAAGAGTGGAAAAATGAGATCGTAAAAATGAAATCCATTCCAATCGGGATGTGTCAGCTCCGTGGAAATGGTGCCCCAGAAGGGTGACCCGGTCACCTTGTAAAGTGCGTGAAAAATTTCTTCGGCCCCCATGATCCAAAACATATCAAACCCGCGGAGAGCATCCAATGAATATAGTCTTTCAGAGACATTCGTAGTGGTTCGTAACGCCATATAGTTTTAGTTTCAGTTGTGTTGACGCCCTGGAATAAAGGGAAAGGTTCAATGAAAATAAATGGACAAAGGATGAATGAGGCTAAAGATAAGTAGTTTATTGAAGAGAAGAATGAGGGCTAGAAGCTTAATGCATTAGTTTGAAATAATTGAACCACATAAGGCACATTAGCGCACAGTAAGTTCACACAGATATCTACGTGTAACTATGGTCCTTATGTGTTCTTATGTGGTTCAAATATGTCAAGGAATACTCTTTAAATGAGGGTGGTCTGTGGACCAGCCCGTCGGGATTCATAATGCACCCAGCTGTTTTAAAAATTTTTCTGAATTGGCTTTTACGTTAGCAGGAGGATTCATGCTTAGTGATTTTTTGAAATTAGCGATCGCATTTTTTGAATCACCCTTGGTTACGTAGGCCTCTCCAAGACTATCAAAACAATTTGCACTCCTGGGGAACCGTTTTGTGTTGAGTATAAACATCTCGATAGCTTTATCGATATTGCCATTGTTCATTAGTTGATACCCGTATAAGTTCAATTCATTTTCTGTAGACGTGCCTATCGCCTCAGCAACTATTTTGTCTGCTTCCTCTGTTTTGCCCATTCCCCTGAGCACATTCGATTTTGTGTTCAAAGTAGCAAAGGACTTATTCATCGTAACCGCCTGGTCAGCCCATTTCAATGCCTGGTCGTAGTTCGTTTTATTTTGTACCGCATAATTTGCCGCACTGGCGTATCCCTGCCAGCCGAATCCTGTCGTATTCTTTAGTTCTTCTACTGCATTTGCCATCACAATCTTATCCACGTCAAACTCGATCTTTACAGGAAACTCCTTTTTCTCCCAATTCAAAACCAGTTCTGATGACGTCTTTGTACTGTTGATAAAATCATAGGTCAGCATTTCCGTAAAGGGTATTTCACGCAACTGTATTTTGGTGCGGAATAAGTCATGGCTCGGATCGTACCAGAAGCTTCCCCATGACTGGTGATCGTTTGACAATACCAGTTCGCCCGTGTTATCCTCATTGATGACAAAGAATAACCCATACGTGCCGGCTGGCACCGGTTTGCCTTCGACGGTTGCATCATGCGAGAATTTGATGGTGGTATTTTCATTAGCGCCGGCGCGCCATGGTGCCGAATTACCGGCGCCAAAGCCTTGCACATTCCATCCGTAAGGAACAAGCTTGCCCCATATTTCGCGACCCTTTACTGAAGGTCTTGAGTAATTTACTGTGACGGTAGAAATCCCGATCGTTTGAGTCAACGAAGCCGCAGGACTCGGTGTGCGGGGCGTCGTGATCGGCTGGCTAACGGCCTCCAAAGAAATGAATGAGATTAGCAGCAATTGTGTTGCAACTCCCAAAGCATGTAATGTTCTCATACTTCTTATTTTAGTTAATAAAACGATTGTCAATAAAAAGTACGATATTATAAAGGCTGTTTCTACGACAATGTGCTCAAGCGTTATAAAACGATGTCGGAAGGTTTCTTTTTCGATTTGATGGTTTGCCTTTTATCGTTCAGGATCGACTATTTGGCGCTGGTCAATTTATAAAATTTGCCGTCGGCCTTTGTCATCATGTATAGTTCGCCTTTTGTATCCCTTCCAAAGTGAAGGTCCACGCGGTCATTGCCGCAAAGTTGTTTGAGCGTCTTTATCTCTCCATTTAAAGTAACTCTCCACTCTTTTATGGTTGCGAATCTTCCCTCTTTCATATCGGCCATATCAATATAAAATAATCTTCCTGTTGGAATATCGCCAAACAAAAATTTTCCCTTTAATCCAGGTATAGTTCCCAAATATTCAAACCCGCCCGAGATCGCCTTGCCCTCATCATGATCATATTCTGCAACCGGGTAGGTGATCTTATACACGGTATCGTTAGCGGGCAAGGAATAAATTCTTTTCAGATCACCGTATGGATTTACCAGAAAGCTGCCTTCCCTGATTGGCCAGCCATAATCATGGCCCGGTTTAATAAGATTGACTGATTCAATATTGGAATGGCCCACGTTGCAGGCAAGCATCTCTCCTTTCTTGCTCCAGGTAAAACGGTGAGGATTTCTGAATCCGTATGCATAAATTTCACCAAGTGCATCCTTGTCTTGTGCAAACGGATTTGTTTGTGGAATTCCATAGTGACCATTCGTACTGTTCTTACCGGCTGGATCTATGCGAAGGATGGTTCCCCAGATCTTCGCTTTGTCATGTGCCAGGAACTGGTAACCATTTTCAACAGCCCCTCCGTCACCGACACCAATATATAACAACCCATAATCCGGATCTCCTTTTTTTGACAGGGGATTGAAGGAAATTTCCTGCACGCCGTGAATACCACTCACCATATTTACTCTCAGTAACTCACGTCCGGTTCCCGAAAATGTGCTGCTTTTTGGATCAACCTTCCATTCTGTCAAGACCCATTGCAAGGTTATTTTAATGGAATCTGCATATCCAAAATCTGCTTTGCCAGAATTCGCCGCTTCTGTATGTGTCGTATACAATAATCCATTTCGAAAAAATTCAGGATGAAAAGCAAAACTACCAAAGCCGGTTGCAAGGCCCGGCTCATTGATAAATTGAGGCCTCACTTTAGCAATATCCATATAAACAACGGGCTTGTCATTTCGCAGGCGGTACAGCTTTCCACGCAGGTCAACAACAAACAGATCATTTGTGCCGGGCTGAATTTTCATCTCGGTGATTCTTGCTAAAGGCGACTTACCACTATCACTCGACGCAGGAAACTGTGTGACTAATTTCAACCCCACTAAAAGATCGGATAACTTGATTGGCTCAGAAATTGGGTTCGATATGGCGTTGTCATTTTCATTTACTACCTGCCGCCGATTTTCTTTGCGGGAATGGATGAACGCGATGATGTTTTTTATTTCATCCTCCTTCAACCAGGAAAAGGATGGCATTGTCGTTTTGTACTTGTCATGCAGCTGAAGGGCATGGACATCCTTTGAATTTATAAGTTGTTGCGGATCTTTTACGAAGTTGGTGATCCATTCTGCAGAAACATCATTTGTCACTCCACCTAGTTGTGGACCGATCGCATCCTGTCTGAAGTTGTGGCAACCGCTGCAATTGATATTAAATGATCTTTCTCCGACAGCAATGGATACAGAATCTGTAGCAATGGAATCATTTGATGACGTTCCGGGTTTGCAGGAGCTTAAATAAAAAAGACATGAAAGGATAATGGAACCGACGGCGATTTTTTTCAACATTGACTTTTAATGATTATGATGGCAGTATTTACAACTTCAATTCGCCCCATCCTTTCCTGTACTCTCTTTTTATAAACTGGTTGGCGGGTTCAAAATTGGTGATCTTCATATTTTCGCCGTCCCATTTATAAGCAAAATATCTTCCTGGCGTTTGAATATCTTCCATCTCTCCATACACAGGATCTTTTCTTTTTGTTGTTTTACGAAGATTAAAACTGCGCAATAACAAATTACCCATTAATACAGTCTCAGTCAGCGGCCCGGCATATCCTTCAAACGGAGAATCCACTTCAGCATTTCCATAACCGGCAATACACGCATCAACCCATTGCCACCAGTGACCATCCATATCACCTTCGACTCTAGGATATTTTTTCGGAACATTCACATCTTTGTTCAATGAAAGAGGTAATAATCGTGGATGACTTCCACCCCATCCACATGACACTTTACCCTTTGTTCCGATAAACAAACTGCCACCTTCAAAGTCGTTTTCCTGTGGTATATCCGCCAACGCTTCATTCATGTTTACATCCGGATCGAGTTCATCCGGACGATCAGGTACAATGCCGCCATCCATCCAATACAATTTCAACTCGCGACCGTCCTTCAATGTGAATTTATACCGAAGTTTGCTTGAAGGAGGAATGCTTTCCGGATAATCTGCCTCCTTAAAAATACCTGAGTAAACCGTTGTTGCATCACAAGTGACTTCGGTAGGATAGCCGAGTTGCAATAATTTGAATGCAGGGCCAATGATATGACAAGCCATATCTCCCAATGCTCCTGTTCCAAACCGCCACCATCCGCGCCAGTTAAAGGGCACAAGGTTGTCGAAATAATCAGTGTATTGAGCCGTGCCTAACCACAGATCCCATTTCAATTCTTTCGGAACAGGTGGATGCTGCTTGGGCCACGGAATCCCCTGTGGCCATACCGGGCGATTCGTCCAATTATATACCGTGTGAATATCACCAACCAATCCTGCCTCAAACCATTCTCTCATTGTCCGCATTCCTTCACACGACGCACCCTGGTCGCCCATTTGTGTCACTACTTTATATTTTGCCGCAGCCTGTGTAAGAATTCGCGCCTCATAAATATCATGTGTCAATGGCTTTTGTAAATACAAATGCTTTTTCATTTGCATCGCACTCAATCCAACAATAGCATGATTGTGATCTGGTATGGCAACTGTTACGGCATCAAAATTTTTTTGCTCTTTTTCAAACATCTGTCTCCAGTCATAATAAAATTTTGCCTTTGGAAGTTCTTTGCGACGCGGCGCAGCCATCCGGTCATCCACATCACAAAGAAATGCAACAACAGCGTTTTTCTTCGGAGCATTCACGTAGTGATGAATATCATTCTCGGCTTCACCGCCGCAGCCTACAGCCGCGATATAAAGCTTGTCACTTGGCGGCACATATCCTTTTCCCAGCACGTGCCGCGGCACGATATAAAATCCCGCAGCCGTCAATGTGGTGTTTTTGATAAACTGGCCACGAGTTATTTTCTTTTCAGCGATCTTATTGTTTTCGTTTTCCATAATGATCAATTGAAAAATATTTTGAAACAATTTTTGTTGATATCAGCCTTAGTAATTCTCA
>Ga0207701_10006029_pt1 | contig 12131 bp, 11 predicted proteins | sample KBSSwiSSwithPhiX_FD_184294 | JGI IMG/M metagenome (GOLD analysis project Ga0207701, IMG submission 184294) | Switchgrass rhizosphere bulk soil microbial communities from Kellogg Biological Station, Michigan, USA, with PhiX - S5 (SPAdes) (version 2) | ecosystem: Environmental > Terrestrial >...
GTCGGGCGCGACCCGCGATCCCATCTTGGTCGCGAGGATCGTGAACATCTGCCGGATCTCGCCTTCATCGCTGGGATAGAAGAGCGGGATGTGCACTTCGGCGCGGCCCTGCCGCTTCAAGTCAATCGGCAGCAGATCGGGACGGGCGGTCAGCAGCATCCAGACGATGCGGCCGCGGTACCGCGTGTCGCCCATCTGCGCCGCGATCATGCCGAACACACGGCTCGACGTGCCTGAGTCGCCGTCCTGTTCGCGTCCGCCGAGCGCGGCATCCGCCTCGTCGACGACCACGACCACCGGCCCCATCGCCCGCAGCACCGAGAGCACTCGTTCGAGGTTGCCCTCGGTCTCGCCCACGTATTTCGAGCGGAAGTTCTTGAGCATCACGCAGGGCGCGCCAATCTCTCCGCTGACGCACTGCGCGAGAAACGACTTGCCGGTCCCCACCGGTCCGCAGATCAGATAACCCATCGGCAGGCTGTCGAGCGCGCCGCGCTTCAGCAGCGCGGCATCTTCGCGCAGCCGGGCCTTCGCTGCTTCGTGCCCGACGACGGTGTCGAGCGTCCACTTGGGCTCGATGAACTCGAGCAGGCCATGACACTGCCGTTCGATCAGCAGCTTCTTCAGCTCTCGGAACACCTTCGCGTCGAGACGTCGTCCGCCCTCGCGCGCCGACTGGACAATGACGTTGAGGTCAGTCAGCGAAATTCCCGCCGTCTGCGCGGCCAGCTGCGCGGCGTCGTAGTCCGAGAAGGCGGTAAGCGTCGCCGGATCAACAGAGGCATTGACGAACCGGACGCGCTCCGCTTCAGCCGGCAGCGGCACCTCGATCGAGGCCACGTGCGGATTGGCGGTAAGCCGCTCGCTGAGATCGGCGCGCTTTTCGTCCACCAGCACGAAAGCCATGTTCAGCCGCTTCACGTGCGGGCTGGTCGCCCAGTTGATCATCGTCACCAGCTGCGACGAGGCCTGCGGACTCAGACGGCCGGGATCCCCGGCGGGAAAGACGTACGACGCCTGATCGACGATGACCGCCATGCTCAATCGGTCCGCATCCGCGGCCATGAGGTTGTTCCGCACAAAGCGATCGAGCAGGGCAATGGCCGCCGACGGTTCCTTCGAGAGCGTGCTCAGATCGCCAAGCTTGCGATTGGCGAGCATCACCATCTCCTTCAGTCGCTGCTCGTCGCGCCCGGCGGCGACGCGCAGGCCGCGACCCAGGTCGTAGTGCAGCACCAGAGACCAGCGGCCGAACAGCTGCTCGGCCAGGAATTCCACAAGGCCGACGAATTCCTCGCTGTCGCGGCCAGGACTGCGAACGAAGTCGTAGGTGTTGCCGTGTAGAACGAACGCGGACGTGGTGCCGGAGAAGTACAGCTCGGCGAGCTGCCTGGCCCAGGGCGGGAATGACGCCGGCAGATCGGCGAGCCCGCCGACGTGGCCACCGCTCTTCGAGTGGTCCGTGCCGGGGGCGAGGTCAGGCGTCATTGCGCAGTACCTGTCGCAGATCCGCGTCGAGAATCGCCGGCGGGTCCTGCAGTTCGTCGGCAAGGCCGGTCAGGTGCTGCAGCTCGCTGACCGCCTTCTCGGTTTGCCGCATGCTCTCGGCGGCGGAATCGACCTGGCTGCTGAGCAGATCCGGGTCCTGCCGGTTGACCGCCATTTCAGCAAGCGCCTGAATCTTGCCTTCGATCCGATCCAGTTCGATCGAGACGAACTGCGCGTTCTTCTGTGCGCGCTCGAAGTTGTCGAGGCGGAGCTCCGACATGGCGATGCTGTCCTGCAGCGACCGAACAATCCGCTCGTCTCCCGCCTGCTGTGCGGCGGCCAGATCCTTCCGAACCTGTTCGAGGCGCGTCTTGATCTCCTCGCTGCTCATGGTGGTGAGAAACCGGTCGAGGGCGTGCTTTGACATGAGCAGCCGGAGAAACAACCAGAGCAGCCGATCGAGCCCCGGCGTTCGAATCTCTTCAGCCGACCCGGCCTCCCGCCCCGATGCGCCACGCACGCCGAGAGCGAGGGTCCGCATCTCCACGCAGCGAGCGTGCAACCGCTCGAAGCGCTGACGGGCCTCACCCGGCAGTCCAGCGAGCATCGCCACCAGCGAAGGCGTGGCGGTCGCGGGCACCGGGGGTGTTCCTGCGAGCGCATGGAGCTTCGCATCGATCGCGGCGCGAAAGCGCGGCAACGACGTCAGTGCCGCGAGATAGGTGAGTTCGCCGGCGATGACCAGCGGAAACGTGACATCGGCCAGCGGCGCGATAGCGGCACCGGCAAGTCCCCCGAGAAAGAACAGCAGATTCCACCGGAAGAGGAATGCTTCTTTCAGGTAGTCCCGAAGGCCGCCCCCGCGCGGCGGTGTCGGGGACCGATCGGTCGGGATCGGCGGAGGAATGATGTTCGCCATGCCTCAATCGCCGGCGCGCACGGACGACTGCAGCGTATCGACAGTGTCGCGGATGTCGTCAACCAGTTGCGTGAATGCCTTCTCGCGCAGCATCTCCCTGGGCGGCCTGTCGGATTTCGGCACGGTGATCTCGCGCAGGATAGTACCCGGAGACGACGAGAACACGTACACACGGTCGCCCAGATACACCGCCTCTTCGATGGAATGCGTCACGAAGAAGACCGTGGCTTCGGCTTCCCTCCACAGCTTGTTGATCAGCTCCTGCATATGCAGGCGTGTGGACGGGTCGAGCGCGCCGAACGGCTCGTCCATCAGGATGATGCGCGGCCGGAGGATCAGCGTCCGCGCGATCGCGACGCGCTGACGCATGCCGCCGGAGAGCTGGCTCGGGTACTTCTCCGCGTCGCGCTTGACGTCAAGCCCGACCTTCTCGATCCACGCCCGCGCCTGTTCGCGCCGCTCGCGTGCCCCGACACCGCGGCACTCGAGGCCGAACGCCACGTTGTCCTCGACGGTGCGATTGTCGAAGGACGTGTAGTCCTGGAACACCATGCCGCGGTCCGCGCCCGGTCCGGCGACCGGCGCATTCGCGACGTGCACGATGCCCTCACTCGCCGGATGTTGCGGTGGCAGGCCGGCGATGAGTCGAAGCACTGTCGACTTCCCGCATCCCGACGGTCCGAGCATCGTCACGAACTCGCCCTGGCCGGGCAGGTCCGGCACGGCAAACGTCACGTCGCGAATGGCTGTGAAGTCGCCGAACCGCTTGGTGACGCCGCGAAACTCGACGATGTTCGAGAGCGTCGTCATTCGTCAGCGGAACGATAGGGAAACAGACCGCGCTGAAAGAAGTACAGCATCCGGTCGATGGCGAAGGCGAGCAGTCCAATGACCATCAGGATCAGGATGATGTGCTCCGACAGTCCCCGCCGCTGGCTCGTCATCAGCAGGTAGCCGAGACCGTAGTTCGCGTTGATCAATTCGGCCAGCATGATGTAGCCGAACGCCATGCCGAACAGATGGCGCAGACTGTTGTAGATGTCCGGCAGCGCCAGGGCGACGAGCACTTTCGTCACGATCTGCGTCCGGGACGCGCCGAGTGTCTGTGCCGTCTCGACGTACCGATCGGGCACGCCCGCAATGGCGCCGACAGTGTCGGAGTAGACGAAGGGGACGCAGGCGATGAAGATGAACATCACCTTCTGCGTCTCGTCGATCCCGAACCACAGGATCGTGAGCGGAATCAGTGCCGCCACCGGGAGGTTGCGTCCAAACAGCGCCAGCGGCGCGCCGGTGGCTTCGAAGACCCGCCAGGCGCCGGCGAGGATTCCGAGTGGAACGCCGACAAGGATTGCCAGGCCGAAGCCAAGCAGCACGCGCTTCAGGGTTGCAACGATGCTTTGCACCAGCGCCCGCTCGTTGAGCAGGCTGGGAAAGCTGGCGAACACCTCACGCGGGCTGGGCAGCACGACGGGCGACACCAGCCGCGTCTCGACGGCGCCGCGGGTGACGATCCACCACACCACGACGAGCAACGCCACACCGCCCACACCGAGCAGATAGCGCACGCTGCGGGGCGGAGAGACGCGAAGCGCGAATAGCCCTCTCACGAGGGGCCGCCCTTCGGCGACCCAGGTCCGAGCGAGCCCGCCATTACTGTGCCGCGGGCGCTTCAGCCGGATAGACCTTGATCTCGACGCGCCGGTTCTTGGCGTGGTTGTCCGGATCGGCACTGTCGGCCGGCTTGTCCCAGCCGAGTCCCGACGTGGCGAACTGGTTCGGCTGCAACGACGAGAACTTGCGGACGATCGCCTCCTTGACCGAGTTGGCGCGATTGAGCGACAACTCCTGAACCGCGCTCTTGGGCACGCTGTTTCGCATCGATCCGTCGGTGTGTCCTTCAATCACGATGCGCGCCGCGCCGTACTGGCCGGCGAGCTTGCCGATCTCCTCGACGATGAAAGTGACGTTCGGATCGTACAGCTCCTCAACGTCCTTGCCGTCCACCGACCGCGTGACCTTCTTGTTCACGTCCCACGAATTCGGGAAGAAGTGGATGACGACGGTCTTGGTCAGGATCTCGTCGCTTTCACCCTGGATCGACCCCGCGCTCGTCGGAGCGAAGTGCGTCTCGTACTCGTTCTTCTGACTCGCGTACTTCGCCTCGCTCCCCAGTTTCTGGATCAGCGAAAAGTCCATCACCTGATCGAACGGCGTCTGTTGACTGACGACGCCGATCTTCTTGTAGAGGAAGTACGCCGTGTTCCAGGTGCGCTCGAAGTTCGTCGGGTTGTTCTGGTTGAGGAAGAACTCACGGTTCTCGGCGTAGTTCGTCGAGTGCGCGTCACCGAGCATGCCGAGCGCGTCGCTCTCCGGAATCGAGTAGCCGGCGGCCATCAGCTTCGCGACACGCTGCTTGGCGTCCTGCGCCTTCAGGTCCTGCATCGAGTCGAGGATGCCGCGGACCAGGCCCTCCATGATGTCGGGGTTGTCCTTGGCGAAGTCGGCGCGCGAGAACCAGACGTCGGCAATCAGCTTGTTCGCGGTCGCGGTGGTGACCATCATGCGATTGCCGCGAACCTTCTCGAGGTTGTAGATATCCGGCGCCCAGCTGACGACACCGGCCAGGCTCTTGTCGCCGTTGAACGCGGCCGCCGCCTGGAACGCGTCCTGCGTGAACTTGAACTGCACTTCGGCCGGCTGCACGCCGGCGTTGATCAGCGCGTTCAGCAGGAAGAAGTGCGACGGCGAATTCTGCGCGAGGACCACCGTCTTCCCGCGCAGGTCGGCCATGGTCTTGACCGCATCTCGGACGACGATGCCATCACCGCCGTTCGACCAGTCCACCTGTTGATAGATGCGCGGCATCACCCGGGAGTCCTTGCGAAGCCCCTCGAGGAACAGCGGCACCATGTCGAGCGTGGCCCAGCCGACGTGCAGGTTGCCTGCGGCGAAGGCATCGCGCATGGCGACCGGGTCGTCGATGAGGACGAGCTCGACCTTGAAGTCCTTGCCGCTGGGCGTCTTCCATACCTTGCCCGGCTTGAATCCGTTGTTGGCGTAAATGATCGGACCCCAGCCCGCCCAGACGTTGATGGCGAACCGCACGGTGCGGTCGTTCATCGGCGTATAGCTCGAGATGCCCTTCACCTCGGGGAGCTTGGCGCCCGGGACGAAGTTGTATTCCTTGACCGTGGTGATGCCCGAGCTGTCGGGGCGCTCCGCGCCGCCGGCGACCTGCTTCAGTTCGTCGCTCGAGAAGATTCCGCCGCCGCCGCCAGCGCCGCCGCCGTACCTCCAGATCGCCAGGCCGACCAGGCCGATGATGACGGCAAAGACTGCGACATAAAACGCGGGACGAGGCTGTCCGTTCGCCATCTGCACTTATCTCCTATCGACGGCCGCCTGAAGGCAGCCACTCCGAAGACCGGGTCAGTTCGTCTGTTTCTCGACGGCCTTGTCGGTCGCGGCCGGTCCAAGGTCTTTCGTAGCCGGGGCGATGCGCGTCGTCTCCGGCGACTTCAACCCGAGCTCCACCTCGAAGTTGGTGAGCGCCTCCTCGGCGAGCACCGACTGCATCCGCTCCTCGGCGTCGATTTCGGCGATGCCTTCCTTGGAGAGGTCGGCGGCGACGCGCACCTTGCCGCGGTTCTGATCGATCTTCTGCTGGATGACCGCCTCGATCTGTCCGAAGTCGGTCGTCAGATTCAGGTCGAAGCTCTCGGCCAGCTTGGCAATTTCGGCTTCGGCCGCGCTCATCTTGAGTTCGGCGTCGTATTTCTGAATCTTCTGGCGCAGCTCGATCAGCTTGCTGTTGGCGTGCTGAATCTTCCGGAGGTTGTTGCCGTACGCCGTCTCGTGCATCTGCTGCTGCTGCTCGTTGGCGGCCAGCTCGGTCTTCGCCTTCTGCAGCTCGAGCGCGAACTTCGCCGCGGTCGCGCGGTCGCCTGCCTTCAGGTACGCCTTCGTCTCCGCCTCCAGCTTCTGCACGTGGGATCGATTGGCGGAGACCTGGCGTGTGACACGCTCGACCAGACCACGGTACTGCTCGAGACCCGTCCGCCCCTCCTTGAGTTCGTCCACGGCGCGGTCGTACTCGTATTGCATCTGGGCGATCGGATCCGCCTCCCAGAATACGTTGGCGATCTTGTTGATCTGCGCCATGAACGCTGACCAGAATTTCTGAACAATCACGCGAATCTCCTTCGTAGGGCGGCCCTTCAGCGGTGCCCTCTCGAGAACAGCGATCGTTTACCGTGACTCGGGCTCGCGCTCGCCGAGCGTCGAGGCTTCCGCCAGAATCCGCCCCTGATAGATCCCGTCGAGCGCCTGTCGTAGTTCCGCGCCGCTGCCGGCGCCAATCACGTCTCCCTGCACGTCCTTCAGGAACGAGAACCTGTCGGCACTGGTGTCGAAGGCCACGAAATATATCTGCACTCCGTGCTCACTCTTCTGAAAGATTTCGCGAGCGACATAATCGGGGCTTCGCCCGGATGTGTTCTCGCCGTCGGTCACCACCAGCAGATACTTGCGGTATACGCCGGAGCGGTACAGGTCGGGCCTGGCCGCGTGCATGGCCTCGCCGATAGCTGTGCCGCCGCCAGGCTGCGGGAGCCGCGCCAGCGCCTCACGGACGGCCGTGCGATCGAAGCTGCGTATCGGCATCACCGTCGAGACGTCGCTCGAGAAGCTGTAGATGCCGACCTTCACCGCAAACTCGGGACGTTTTGCGACGAAGGCTTCGGTTGCGTCGAGCATGGCTTGGAGCGCTTCGCGGGCGATGATGGCTTTCGGGCGGTTATCGCCCGGCGCCGCGTCCTTCATCGATCCCGACGTATCCACCAGAATGGCGATGGCGGCACCAAGGCCTTCTTCCACCTCAGCTTGATATGGTGCGGAGGACTCCTCCTCGTCGGTCGGCGGTGCGCTGCGCCGGGGGCCATCGCACGCCGTCACGAACGAAGCGAACGCGACGATGGAGAGAGCGGCGCGCAGGCGCCGCGGCGACCATGATTGGGCCGTCGCCCGACACGCCAGTCGAATGGTGTGCGTCAGGGCTCGGAGTGTATCGTCGGGGTCTGAAGGGATCAAGGTCGTGACGCGGCCGTGTGACCAGCGTGCGTCAGTAACACAGATCGACGCGTTTACCTCCCCGGAAGTTCCTTGTCGCTGAGCAGCGTTCAGGCACTTTTATTGCTCCCTCGGTACCTTGCGGAAACGACCAACACCGCTCGAGAGGAGACAGCATGAATCAGTTCGACGATCGCGACAATCCGGACGACTCGGCCGAACCGCGGCACGACGAGGGAATCGGCGAAGAAGTCTCTGCGACGGGCCAACGGGTGAAGGGACGAGTGAAGGATCTGACCGGCGAGCTGACTGGCGACGAGGCGCTCGAGGAAAAAGGCGAGCGGGAGAACCAGGCCGGCCGCGAACGCCAGAAGAAGAACGACGCTGTGTAGGCTCTTTCACACAGTGACCGGCTGTGGGTGGCATGCGTGCCACCCATGGCCGCGACGATTGCAACGCTCCGTGCCGATCCGGGCTGTTTGACATACGTCACCGGCATCGCCATCATCTGCGTCGCGGAGGCTACAGCTCGTGACGTATCGACGATTCCCGTTTGCATTCATCGCAACTCTGCTCGCCCTCTGGTTGATCCCGGCCTCGGCAACGGCTGAGACAGTGCTGATCACCGGCGCCAACTCAGGGATCGGTCTTGAGTTCACGAAGCAGTATCTGGCGAAGGGCTGGACCGTCATCGCCACGCATCGGCGGTCAGACGTACCGCCCACGCTGGCCGAACTCTCCACCAAGTACAAGGCGCTCCTGCGCATCGAGAAGGTGGACGTCACCGACATCGACCAGGTGAAGGCACTCGCCGAGCGGCTCAAGGGCGTCCCGGTCGACATCCTGATCAACAACGCCGGCATCTATAACGACCGCGGGACCTGCAAGCCCGACGACGACCTGTGCGCCGGCGACTGGACGACGCAGAACTTCGGCAAGATGCGGTATCAGCTGCTCGACACCATCCTCTCCGTCAACGTCAAAGGTCCGCTGCTCGTGTCGGAAACGCTGTACGACAACGTCAAGGCCGGCAAGCTGAAGAAGATCGTCGCCGTCAGCTCGAGCAACGGCTCGCTGACAGGTCCGCAGGGCGGCGGCGGCGCCATCTTCTACCGGAGCAGCAAGGCAGCACTCAATCGTGCGATGCAGCTCGTCGCCGAGTCCGTCAAACGCGACGGTGTCACTGTCGTCATGTTAAACCCGGGGCCGACACTCACCGAGCATCAGCTGTACCTGAAGGATTTCAAGGGCATGCTGACGACCGAATTCACGGTCGGCAACATGGTCAAGACCATCGACAAGGTCACGCTCGCGGAGACCGGCAAGTTCTGGCGGTATGACGGAGTGCCGGAAGCGTGGTAGAGGTGCGAGGGGTGCGAGGGCACCTTGAAGTAGGTGCGAAGGGTGCGATCGCGCTGGTGCTCGCGGCGGTCTTGTCGTCCACGGGCGTCGTCGCGGCGCAATCGAGGCCGCAATCGGCGAGCAAGCCGACGCTCGAGCAGGATCTCGCAGCCATCACCGAATTCAACCGGCGCTACCTGAAGGCGATCAACGACGGCGACATCGCCACGCTCAGCAGCCTCACGGACGATGACCACATCATGATCACGCCCGGCCGGGCTCCGACCATCGGCAAGGCGGCGAACGATGCGGCCAACGGCCGCGCGTTTCAGCAGGTCAAGATCGACGAAACCTGGACGCCGATCGAAACGGTCGTCTCGGGCGATCTGGCGTACCAGCGCGGCACCTACACGGTGGCCGCGACGCCGAAGGCCGGCGGCAACACGACGAAAACGAGCGGACATTTCCTGCGCATCTATCGTCGTCAACCCAACGGCGAGTGGCGCATGACCCACGACACGTTCAACAGCGTGCCCGAGTCCGGGCGAGGCCAGGGCGCGGCGCCAGCCGCGAACTGACCGGTCCGGCTAAAGCCGGACACTACACCGGTCCGGCTAAAGCCGGACACTACGACCGGTCAGGCCAAAACCGGGCAATTCCGCTATCATTCGTTCCGCTAAGACTAATCATTTCGCTCACGAGGAGAAGAGGCATGGCTCGACTCACCAGGCGTGGATTCATCACCGCATCGAGTGCCCTGGCCGCGGCACCGGCGCTCAGTGCACTCCGGGTATCCGCTCAGGGACCGGCGCCCGACATCGGGAACCTGCGGGCCGAGAAGGACATCGTGTTCGCCAAGGCCGGGAGCATGGATCTGACGCTCGACGTCTACCAGCCACCGGCGGGCGTGACGTCGAAACGCACCGCCATCATTCACCTCTTCGGCGGTGGCTTCTTCACGGGCAACAAGAACGCCGGCTACATCATCAACGACTCCAAGGCGCTGGGGGCGCGCGGCTATACGAACATCTCGGCCAACTATCGGCTGCAGACGCAGGGCTCGTGGCCGGCGCAGATCCACGACGTCAAGGCTGCGATCCGCTGGGCCCGCGCCAATGCGGGAAAGCTCGGTGTCGAACCCAACCGGATCATCGTCGCGGGTTATTCGGCCGGCGGCATGCTGTCGCTGATGGCAGCCGGGACGAACGGAAAGCCGGAGTTCGAAGGCGATCTTGGGACGACTGGCGTCAGCTCGGAGGTGAACGCCTCCATCGGCGTCTATCCGCTGGCCAGCGCACAGACGGCAGGTGGCCTGTTCCCGCAAGGTCAGGCGACGCCGGAGAACATCGCCGCGGCGTCACCCACGACCTACATCAGCGAGAAGTTCGCCCCGACGATCTTCATTCACGGCACCGACGACAGTACGGTTCCGGTGACATCGAGCATCGACTTCTTCACGAAACTCCGTGCCGTCAAGGTGCCGACGACGCTGACGCTGATCCAGGGCGCCCAGCATGCATTCGACAATAACGCGCCGGACGCCGTCGAGGTGATGGCCGCATCGATCGATCTCTTCCTCGATCGGCTGCTGATCAATCCGAAGCCGTATCCGTCGTTCGGTGGCGGCGGCGGTGGGCGTGGCGGCGGTCGCGGCGGCGGGCGTGGCGCAGCGCCCGGAGCCGGTCGGGGTCAGTAAACACGAAGGCCACGAAGAATCCGACGTACACACCGAGACACCGAGGCCACCGCAGGACGTTATTAGATCCTCGATGCCTCAGTGCCTCGGTGTGTCGTATCTGAGATCATTGCTGCATGGCTCACCGGTTCATGGCGGTCGCCATGCTGCTGACAACCGCAACCGCTTGCGGCAGCCCATCAGCCCCGGCACCAACCACCGGTCTGACCGGAACAGTCCTTCGCGGACCGATCACCCCCGTCTGCACACCCACGGCGCCATGTGACGCGCCATTCAGTGCGACATTCACCGTGGAACGGAATGCATCGCGGATTGGGCAGTTCCAGTCCGATGCGCAAGGTCAGTTTTCCATCATGTTGTCGCCGGGACGCTATCGCGTGGTTCCAGCATCAGACGCGCCGATCATCGCGCCCACGTCGCAGTTCAAGGACGTTGACGTTGGCGACGTCGGACTCACACACGTCGAGCTGCACTTCGACACCGGGATCCGTTGAGTCAGTGAAGCGCCACCCAGACACGCACGAGATCCACGACAGCGCCCCACATGACACGCCGGTCGGCACCATGCCCCTGCCCTCCGCGACGAGGTTTGGTGTCGACTGGATAGTCGACGATGCGGTAGCCAAGCCGCGCGGCACGGATCAACCGCTCGGCCTCGGCGAACGGCGATCGGGAGACAATCGCACACCGGGTGATGATGTCCCGCCGCATCAGCTTCACTGCCCCCGCGTCGTAGGTTCGGACACCGAACAGCAGCGTCGGCAATGCATTGAACGCCCACGACACGGCCCGCCGCACGGGCGGGTAGTGTTTATCGCGCCGGCTCGCAATCACCACATCTGCGGCGGCGGTCAGCGGCAGCAGATCCAGCAGGATCCGCGTATCCCATTGTTCGTCGGTGGAGTTGAGGAACACGAATTCCTTCGCCGCGTGCGCGTACAGGTCCTCGAACGTGGCGAAGATGCCCTGATTCCGACTGTGTCGCCAGGCGCGGATCCGGGCGTCTTCACCAGCGAACGCTCGAATGATCGCTGGCGTCTCGTCCGTCGATCCGTCGTCGCAGATCAGGATCTCGTAATCGATGCGGGAGTCCGCCAGGAATGTCCGCGCATCGTCGAGCACCGCGCGAAGGGTCTGCTCCTCGTTGTACACGGGGAAACAGACCGAGACGCCCGGCGTGTCAGGCACGGTGGCGTCGCACCATGACGACGGATCCAATCGCGACGACGAGCATCGTCATCCAGCTGGCCGCCACCAGCCACGGCACCGCCAGCGGTTGATAGGTGAACTCGACCCGGTGCTTTCCTTGCGGCACCTCGATCGCCCGGAACACGAAGTTCCCGCCGTATATCGGCACCGGGCGCCCGTCTACTTTCGCTCGCCAGCTGCGCGCCCACCGCTCTGTCACCAGCAGCCATCCTGCCGACGGCGCGTCGATGGTGGCACTCAGCGCGTCGGCCGTGTAGCGCTCGACCGTGGCGGGAATCCGCTCGGCCCGTGGCAGCTGCTCGAGTGCCGGTTTCGACAACGCTGAACGTCGCTTCGGGTCGAGCATTGATTGCTCGTCGTGCACGACGATGGGTATCCCGCCCAGCGCACGCGCACGATCGAGAAACG
>Ga0207701_10006032_pt1 | contig 12130 bp, 8 predicted proteins | sample KBSSwiSSwithPhiX_FD_184294 | JGI IMG/M metagenome (GOLD analysis project Ga0207701, IMG submission 184294) | Switchgrass rhizosphere bulk soil microbial communities from Kellogg Biological Station, Michigan, USA, with PhiX - S5 (SPAdes) (version 2) | ecosystem: Environmental > Terrestrial > Soil...
AATCTACGGCCAGTACTTCAAGGTGCCGTACCCGGCGAGAGCTACCGTGCAGGTCGCGCGGTTGCCGAAAGACGCTCGAGTAGAAATTGATCTGATCGCGTCCTTCGAGTAGATGCTGGTTGCTGGCTGCTCGTTGCAAGCTGTCAAAAGCCAGACACTGGCGTCCAGCAACCGCCGACTAGCAACTGCTAGCAACCAGCTACCAGCAACCAGCAACTGACTCGAGCGCGCGGGTCACGAGGCCCGGCCCGCGCGCTCCACGCCGAGCACTCCCTCCACGCCGCGCAGCGACTTGATCACCTTCTCGAGGTGTTTGAGATCGCTGATCTCCACCGTCATGTCGATCCGCGCCCGGCGATCGTCGTCGGTATGCGCTTCCATGTTCTTGATGTTGGTGTTGATGTCGGCGATTTTGGCGCTGACCGCGGCCAGCAGCCCCTTCCGATCCTCCACCTCCATCGTCAGCTTCACGGTGTAGCGCGCGACCGCATCGCCCTTGTCCCACTCGACGTCGATCCGGCGCTCGGGGTCGTAGAGCAGGTTGACGACGTTCGGGCACGTCGAGGAGTGGACCGACACGCCCTTGCCGCGGGTGATGTAGCCGACGATCTTCTCGCCGCGGATCGGATTGCAGCACCGCGCGCGGAAGACCATGATGTCGTCGAAGCCGCGGACCTTGACCTTCTCCTCGCCGGTGCCGAGCACGCGCCGGACGACCGCGGCCACCGCCCCTTCCGGCGGCTTCTCGCGCAGCGAGTCGGGCGGCACGAGCTTGACGAAGACCTGCTTCGGCTGCATCTTGCCGTAGCCGATCGCCGCAAAGAGGTCGTCCGCCTTGGGAATCGCGAAGTCGGTGAGCGCCTTGGCGAACGCCTCGCCGTCGAGGATGTTCTTGACGTTCAAGTCGTAGCGGCGCGCTTCCTTCTCGAACAGCTTGCGCCCCAGCTCGACGGCGCGCGTCTTTTCTTCGGCGTGGATGAGGTGCTTGATCTTGCTGCGCGCGCGCGACGTCGACACGAACGTCAGCCAGTCGCGGCTCGGCTTGTGCCCCGCCTGCGTGATGATCTCGACAATGTCGCCGTTCTTCAGGCGGGTGCGGAGCGGCACCATCTTGCCGTTGACCCGCGCGCCGACACACTGGTGGCCAACGTCGGTGTGGATGGCGTAGGCGAAGTCGACCGCGGTCGCGCCGCGCGGGAGCGCCTTGACCAGCCCCTTCGGCGTGAAGGTGTAGACCTCCTCGGGGTAGAGCTCGACCTTCAGGTTCTGGATGAACTCCTGCGGATCGCGGACCTCGCGCTGATCTTCGAGCAGCTGCCGCATCCACAGGAAGTAGCGTTCGTCCCGCTGATCGCCGGTGCGCCCTTCCTTGTATTTCCAGTGCGCCGCGATCCCTTCCTCCGCGCGGCGGTGCATTTCGATGGTCCGGATCTGCACCTCGAATGGCATGCCGTGCTCGCTGATGACGGAGGTATGCAGCGACTGGTAGCCGTTCGGCCGCGGCATCGCGATGAAGTCCTTGATCCGCCCGGGGACCGGCGACCACGTCTGGTGGATGATGCCGAGCGCGGCGTAGCAGTCCTTGACGTCGCCGGTGATGATGCGGAGCGCGATGAAGTCGTAGACCTGCTCGATCTCGATCTTCTGCCGCTTCAGCTTCTGGCTGATGCTCCACAGGCGCTTGATCCGGCCGTCGATCTCGATCACCGGGACGTCCGCCTCGGTGAGCTTCGCGGTGATCGTCTTCTTCAGCTCGCCGATCAGCCCTTCGGTCTGGCGGCGCTTGGCGTCGACGCGGGCGCGCAGCGATTCGTACCCCTGCGGGTCGAGATAGCGGAACGAGAGCTCCTCGAGCTCGTTCTTCACCTTGCTCATCCCGAGGCGATTGGCGATCGGCGCGTAGATGTCGCGCGTTTCCTGCGCGATCTTGACCCGCCGCTCCTCGGGCAGGTGGTGCAGCGTCCGCATGTTGTGCAGGCGATCGGCAAGCTTGACGAGGATGACGCGGATGTCGTCAACCATCGCCAGCAGCATCTTGCGGAAGTTCTCCGCCTGCCGCTCCTCGCTCGACGAGAACGGGATGGCACTGATCTTGGTCACCCCTTCGACGACGTGCGCGACGTCGGGGCCGAAGAGCTCGGTGATGCGCTCGATCGTGGTCAGGGTATCCTCGACGACGTCGTGCAGGAGGCCGGCGGCGATGGCGACGGCGTCGAGCTTCATGTCGGCGAGGAAATCGGCGACGGCGAGCGGGTGGATGAGGTAGGGCTCCCCGGAATGGCGGACCTGGCCCTTGTGCTCGAAGGCCGAGAACACGTAGGCCCGCCTGAGCAGCTCAACGTCAGTGTCGGGGGCATAAGCCCGCACTTTTTCGAGGAGATCCTCGAAGCGAATCATGGATTTCGGTGTCTAATCATCTGACCGGAAATGGCAGTTCACGCCGTGACAGTTGTTGACGATCGTGGGGACGGCTCGGCCCGGCTTGGCGCCTTGACGACTCCTTGACGTACGAATTTTTGCTTCACTATACTGACCCGGTTTCGGGTTCGGCAATTCTCTCTGTTTTAGGGGGCTTCAATGCGATCTTTGTCGGGAGCGTCGCTGGCGTGCGTCGCGATGCTGGCTCTCGGGTCACTGACGGCTGGGTGCGCCAAGGTCGGTGAGATCAAGGCCAAGAAGGCGTTCAAGTCGGCCAACCAGGCCTACCAGGCGCAGGACTACAAAAAAGCTGGAGAGTTCTACGAAGAAACGATCGCGGCCGACCCCAATCTGAACGCCGCCTATTTCTTCCTCGGCAACAGCTACGATAACCAGTACAAGCCGAGCAAGAAGGGCGACGCGGCCAACGATGCGTTGCTCGAGAAGGCCGTCGACAACTATCAGAGGGCGGCCGAGAAGCTCTCCGCGTCCGGGTCTCCGGACGACAAGAAGCTGGGCACGCTCTCGCTCCAGTATCTGGTCGCCGCCTACGGTCCGGACAAGCTGAACGATCCGGCGAAGGCCGAACCGGTCGTCCAGAAGATGATTCAGCTCGAGCCGGGCGAGCCGACCAACTACTTCGCGCTCGCGAAGATCTACGAGGACGCCGGCGCGTACGAGGAGGCGGAGAAAGTGCTGCAGCAGGCCAAAGAGGCCAAGCCAACCGACCCCGCCGTCTACATGACGCTCGCCGGCTACTACAACCGGCAGGGCCATTTCGAGAAGACGATCGAGGCGCTCGAAGAGCGCGCCGCGAAAGAGCCGAACAACCCCGAGGCCTTCTACACAATCGCCACCTACTACTGGGATGAGGCGTATCGCGACTTCAAGCTGAAGGAAGCGGAGAAGCGGGAGTTCGTCGGCAAGGGTGTCGAGGCCGTCGACCACGCGCTGCAGATCAAGCCGGACTACATGGAAGCGCTCGTCTACAAGAACCTCCTCCTCCGCCTGCAGGCGAACCTGGAGAAGGATCCGGCCAAGCAGCAGCAGCTGATTAAGGATGCCGACAAGCTCCGCGACAAAGCGCAGGAACTGCGCAAGCAGAAGGCGGCCGGCGTCAGCTAGACAATTTTGTCCGGAATTTCCAGCCTACAACGGGTTGGATCGAAGGCCGTCAGGCGCAATGCCTGACGGCCTTTTTGTCGTAAGGGCGTCACACACGCGCGGTAAAATAGGCGGGCTTTAGCAGTTTCTTCCCACCAGGAGTAGTCAGCAATGAAGTATTCGAAGTGGTCGCGCTTCGCTTGCGCGATGGGCGCGCTCGTGGCGCTCGTCCTGTCGGCCGTCCCGGCCGCCGCGCAAGGAGTCACCACGGCCGCCGTCACCGGCACAGTCAAGGACGATCAGGGTGGAGTGATCCCCGGAGCCTCCGTCGTGGCTGTGCACCAGCCCTCGGGCACCACCTACGAAGGTGTGTCGCAGGCGGACGGACGCTTCTTCATCCCGGGCATGCGGGTCGGCGGTCCCTACAAGATCACCGCAACGCTCAGCGGGTTCACGACCGAAGTCAAAGACAACGTTTCACTGCAACTCGGCGTCGCGCAGGAAGTGCCGTTCGCGCTGAAAGTCGCGTCGATTGCCGAAACGATCACCGTCGTCGGCACGAGCGATCCGGTGTTCAGCTCGGGACGCACCGGCGCGGCCACCGCGGTCACGCGCGACGAGCTCGCGACGCTGCCGACCATCTCCGGCCGCATCACCGACATCACCCGTCTGACGCCGCAGTACGGCGGCAACGGCTCGATCGCCGGCCAGGACAACCGCGCGAACAACATGACGGTGGACGGGTCGTACTTCAACAACTCGTTCGGCCTCGGCGTCACCACCGGCGGCATCGGCGACCGCACCGGCGTCGCGCCGATCTCGCTCGAGATGATCGAGCAGGTGCAGGTCAGCGTCGCGCCGTACGACGTGCGCCAGGGCAATTTCACCGGCGCCGGCATCAACACCGTCACGCGCAGCGGCACCAACAAGATTACCGCCTCGGTCTACCACCGGATGCGCAACGACTCGACCGTCGGCACGGAAGCGGCGGGCCTGACCGTGAACCCCGGCATCTTCGACACCAACACGACCGGCGTGTGGGCCGGCGGCCCGATCATCAAGAACAGGATGTTCGCGTTCGGCGCTTACGAAAAGCAGAGTGACACGCGTCCGTTGACGACCTTCACGTCCAATCCGGGCGGCGCGCCGGTGGGCGGCAACACCACCCGCGTCAACCAGTCGGATCTCGCCGCGCTCAGCCAGTTCCTCTCCAGGAACTTCAACTACGACACCGGCCCGTTCGACGACATCCAGAAGGAAACGCCCGCCAAGCCGTGGATGCTCAAGGGCGACTACAACGTCAACAGCGCCAACAAGGTCACGTTCCGCTACAACCAGCTCGACTCGAGCAGTGACATTCCCCAGAACGGATCGGCCGCCCTCGGCACGCAACGGCAGACCAACACCACCAACTTTCTGAGCTTTGCCAACTCGAACTATTCGATTCTCGAGAACCTCAAGTCGGGCGTCGGCGAGTGGAACTCGGTCTTCGGAAACATGACGAACAACCTGCTCATCGGCTACACCAAGCAGGACGAGAGCCGGGCGCAGATCGACCTGTTCCCGTTCGTCGTCATCGGCGCCGGCGACGGCAGCGCCTTGACGTCGTTCGGATCCGAGCCGTTCACGCCGTTCAACCTGCTCTTCTACAACACGCTGCAGGTGCAGGACAGCGTGACGATGTTCAAGAAGAACCACTCGATCACCTTCGGCGGCAACCTCGAGAAGTTCCACTCCGACAACTCGTTCTACTTCGGCATCCAGAGCGCCTACTCGTACAACACGCTCGCCGATTTCTACGCCGACGCCAACAGCTACCTCGCGAACCCGAACCGCACGGTGTCGCCGGTGCAGCTGAGCATCTTCCAGGTGAAATACCTGCTGCAGCCCGGCCAGACGACGCCGCCGCTGCAGCCGCTCGACGTGACCTACGGCGGCGGCTACATCCAGGACGAATGGCGGCCGAAGGCGAACCTGACGGTGACGGCCGGCCTGCGCGTCGACGTGCCGCAGTTCGGCAACACGGCGTTCAACAACCCGGCCGCCAATGCGCTGACGTTTCGCGACCAGGATGGCTCGCCGGTCCAGTACAACAGCGGCGCGCTGCCGGAGACGACGCCGTACTGGTCGCCGCGTGCCGGCGTGAACTGGGACGCGACCGGCGATGGCGCCACCCAGGTGCGCGGCGGCACGGGCCTCTTCTCGGGCAAGCCGCCGTATGTCTGGATTTCGAACCAGATCGGCAACACCGGCGTGTTGTATGGCTTCGCCCAGACGAACAACACGACCGCCTTCCCGTTCAATCCGAGTCCCGACCGCTACAAGCCGGCGCCGACCGGCGGCGCGGCGGCGAGCTACGAGCTCGACGTGACCGACCAGGGCTTCCGCTTCCCGCAGACCTGGCGCTCGAACATCGGCGTCGATCGCCGGCTGCCGTGGGGCTTGATCGGCACGCTCGATTACATCTACAACCGCGATGTCAACGCGCCGGTCTACCTCAACGCCAACCTGCCGGCGGCGAATTCCGCTTATACCGGCGTCGACAACCGTCCGCGGTGGGTCGCAACCGCCACATCGCCGGCATGCGCTGCGACCGGGAATGTCGGCGGCTGCTTCCAGCGCCTGAACAACACGCCTGGCAACCAGGTGACGGCGGCCTATGTCATCAAGAACCAGAGCGAGAATTGGTCGCAGAACATCTCGGGCGCGCTGACGAAGAACCTCACACACGGCTTCTCGCTCAAGGGCGGGTTCAACTACGGCGTCTCGAAGAGCATGGTCGAGCCCTCGTCCACGGCAGCCACCTCGTGGGGATCGGGAAATCCGATCGTGTTCGACCCGAACAACCCGGCGCTCGCCTACTCGGCCAATTCACCCGGCAAGCGCATCTTCCTGGCGGCCAGCTACGGCGCGCAGTGGTTCAAGTTCGGAACGACCACGTTCTCGATGTTCTACGACGGCCACACCAACGGCAACACCAGCTTCGTCTTTGCAGGTGACGCCAACGGCGACACCCAGACCAACGACCTGATCTACATCCCGCGCGACACGGCGGAGATGAATTTCAGGCCGCTGACCGTCGCCGGCAGAACCTACACCGCCGCCGAGCAGGCCGCCGCGTTCGAGCAGCTCATCCAGTCCGACAAGTACATGCGCTCGCATCGCGGCCAGTACGCGGAACGCAACGCGGTATTCCTGCCTATGGTCCACCGTACGGACTTCAGCATCAGCCAGGACCTGTTCGCGAACCTCGGCGGCCGCAAGCACTCCGGCCAGATCCGTCTCGACATCACGAACTTCACCAACCTGCTGAACAGCGACTGGGGCGTCGGCCGGCGTGTGGTCAACACGCAGATCCTGACCAGCCCACAGGCCGACGCCAACGGCCGGCTGTCGTACAACCTGCAGACGCTGAGCGGCAACCTGATTACCAACTCGCAGCAGACGTCGGCGAACATCGCGTCGAATCCGAGCCAGGCGTCGGACGTCTACATCATGATGCTCACGTTCCGCTACACGTTCCAGTAAGGGGGACCGACGTCGTGTCCGGCTTCAGCCGGACTTCGCTCTTCAGGCCGGGGCCACGACGTGGTCCCGGCTTTTTTTATTTGGCGGCGGCCCACGCATATACTCTCGGACGCGTGCCGCGACTGGATCTCGTCACCGTCGGCGAAGCCTTCCAGGATCTGATCTTCGTCGGCCTGCCGCATCAGCCGCGCAGCGGCGAAGAGCTGAAGACCGCGCAGTTTACCGACACGATCGGCGGCGGCGCGGTCATCACGGCAACCGCTGCCTCGCGCCTCGGCCTGCGCACCAGCGTCATCAGCGGGCTGAGCGCCGATGCCGCAGAGCGGCTGCGCCGCGAGCGCGTCCACGTCGTCAACTTGCGACGCAACCGCGAGCCGCACGCCATCAGCGTCGCGATCTCGACGCGGCACGACCGCAGTTTCGTCACCTTCAACGGCGTCAACGACCGGCTGCAACCACGGTTGCCGGCGGCCGTCGCGCAGCAGCGCGCATCACACGTTCACTTCGCGTTCTCGCCGGAGAACTGCCTGCGCTGGACGCGCATCGTCGAGCGGCTTCGCGCCGCGGGACAGACGACGTCGTGGGACTTCGGGTGGAACCCGGCGTTGCGCACGCGTCCGGGGTTCGCGCGGCTGGTCGGCAGCGTCGATTTTCTCTTCGTCAACGAGGCGGAGTCGCTGCTTTACGCACGCACGCGCCGGAGCGATGGCGCAATCGCGCACTGGCGCGGCGCCGCCCGCAATACCGTGGTCAAGCTCGGACGCCGCGGCAGCCGCTGGATCGCCGGCAGCCGCGATCTGTCGGCGCCGGCGCCGCGAGTCCGCGCCGTCGATACGACCGGCGCCGGCGACGCCTTCAACGGAGGTTTTCTCTTCGCGCTACTTCGCGGCCGCCCGCCGCGCGAATGCCTGCGGGTCGGCAACTTCGTCGGCGCGAGATCGACGCTCGCGGCCGGCGGCATCGCGGCGCTGCCGCGGCGGCGCGAGCTGCCATGAAGGCCGAACCGTGAAGATTTCCGTCATCGGCGGTGCCGGCGTGCGGACGCCGCTGCTGGTCCAGGGGCTGACGCACGCCGATCTTCCAATCACGGAGATCGCGCTCTACGACACCGACCGCGCCCGGCTGCCGATCATTGGCGGCGTAGCGGCGGCGATGTCCGCCGGCGCTCGCGTCACGACCACGGACTCGGTTGCCGCGTGCGTCACCGGCGCGGCGTTCGTCTTCACCAGCATCCGCGTCGGCGGGCTCGAGCGGCGGATCACCGACGAAGGCGCCTCGCAGCGCCACGGCATCGCCGGGCAGGAGACGGTCGGGCCGGCGGGGTTCGCGATGGCGGCGCGGACGATCCCGCCGATGGTCGAGTACGCGCGCGAGATCAGTCGCGCCGCGCCGGCCGCATGGATCATCAACTTCACCAACCCGGTGGGCATGGTCACCGAGGCGATGCGGACCGAGACGAGCCGCGTCATCGGCATCTGCGACACGCCGACCGAGCTTTTCGAGGAAGTGGCGCTCGCGCTCGGCCTGCGGTCGGATCGCTGCTACTTCGACTACTTCGGGCTGAACCATCTTGGCTGGCTGCGACAGGTCTACAGCGGCGGGGTGCCGCAACTCGACCGCCTGTGGAACGACCCAGAGCGGCTGAGGTCGGTGTACCGGGTGCCGCTTTTCGACCCGGCCGTTCTGTGCGACCTGAAGCTGCTGCCGACGGAGTACGTCTTTTACTACGACCAGCCGCAGCGAGCCTTCGAGAACGTCCGGCGGGCCGGCCAGACCCGCGGGGAGGCCATCGCCAGACTTACCCGCGATCTGTTCGACAGGCTCAGCGATTCCGGCACTGACCAGGTGCCGCTCTACAACGCCTATCTCGCGGCGCGAAGCTCCGGCTACATGCAGATCGAATCGGGCGGCGCGCCGCGCGCGGCGACCGCCGCCGCCGAGCTGAGCGGTTACGACAAGATCGCGCTGTCGGTGGTGCGGGCAATACATTTCAACGCCAACGCGATCGTCCCGCTCAGCGTCGCCAATCGCGGCAACATCCCCGATCTCCTCGACGGCGACGTCGTCGAGGTGCCGTGCCTCGTGAATGCCAACGGGGCGCTGCCGATGCACGTCGGTCCCGTACCCGATCGCGTGCGACCGCTGCTGACGCGGGTCAAGGAGTACGAGCGCCGCACCGTGGCCGCGGCGCTGGCGCGCTCGCCGGAACGCGCGCGAGACGCGCTGGCCGCAAACCCGCTCGTGCCTGATATGGCCACCGCCGAACGCCTCGTCGCCGAGCTCGCGCCGCTGTGGTGACCCTGAAGCGCTTTTCAAATCCATGTCGTGTCCGCCTTCAGACGGACCTTGCGCAGTCCGGCAGAAGCCGGATACGACGAGCGACACAGAAGTGAAAGTCGCGCTGGATCGCGGTATGGGCCTGCTGCAGGCCACCGCCACGAACATCATCGGCATGGTCGGCGTCGGCCCGTTCCTGACCATCCCGTTCATGGTCACCGCGATGGGCGGGCCGCACATCATCTACGCCTGGGCGTTCGGCGCCGTGCTGGCGCTGTGCGACGGCCTCGTCTACGCCGAGCTCGGCGCGGCGCTCCCGGGCAGCGGCGGCCCGTATGTCTACCTGCGCGAAGCCTATCGTCCCTTCGGCCTCGGCCGGCTGATGGCGTTCGTCTTCATCTTCCAGACGATGCTGGTCGCGCCGCTCTCGATTGCCGGCGCCGCGGTCGGCTTCGCCGACTACCTCGGGTTCTACTGGTCGATGGTTCCGTTGGCTCACAACCTGATCGCCGCCGGCGTCACCGTCGCGGTCACCGCGCTGCTCTACCGCGACATCCGTTCGATCGGCCGGCTCGCCGTCATCATGCTGGTCGTCGTGATGGCGACGGTGGGGTGGGTGATCGTCGCCGGGCTGTTCAACTTTTCGCTGGCGCAGGCGTTCGACTTCCCACCCGAGGCGGGGCGACTCGACGCCGGCCTGCTGCGCGCGACCGCGGCCACCGGGCTGCTGGCGATGTACAACTACGGCGGCTACAACAACATCTGCAACATCGGCGAGGAGATCCGATCGCCCGAGCGGACCGTGCCGCGCGCGATCGTGCTGTCGATCGTGGTTGTCGTCGTGCTCTACGTGGTGATGAGCACGGTGATACTCGGGATGGTGCCGTGGCGCGAGGCGCAGGAGACGCGGACAATCGCGTCGCTGTTCATCGCCCGGAGCTTCAGCGATCCCGCCAGCGGCCGGATCGCCGCCATCGTGATGACCGCGTTGATCCTGTTCGTCACCGCGTCGTCGCTCTATGCCGTGATCCTCGGCTACTCGCGGATCCCGTTCGCGGCGGCGCGCGACGGCCAGTTCTTCCGCGCGTTCGGGCGCGTCCACCCGGCCAAGCACTTCCCGCACGTGTCGCTGCTGACGATCGGCGCGGTGGCGCTGCCCTTCTGCTTCTTCTCGCTCGGCCAGCTGGTCGGCTGGCTGATCCAGGTGCAGATCCTGCTGCAGTTCGTCTGGCAGTGCGCGGCGGTGATGCTGCTGCGCCGCTATCGTCCCGACATCCCCAAGCCGTTCCGGATGTGGCTGTACCCGCTGCCGGCGCTCATCTCGCTCGGCATGTGGCTCTACATCTTCGTCGCGTCACCCCTGCCCGGCATCGTCTTCGCGATCGCGTTCATGGCGGTCGCCGTCGCCGCGTATTTCATCTTCCGGCGGCGGAGAAAAACTCTACCGCGCGGGGATAGCGGCGCCTCCCACAGCTGACGACGGGAACGCAGAGACCGCTGAGATCGCAGAGAAAATCCCTGTAAGACACCATCAAACGAAAACGGCCCGCCCTCGCTCGCCTGGATGCGGATGCGAGCTGCGGCGCGGCTTCGCCGGCGCCAGCAGCGCGACTGACGCAAAAAAAACGGCCGCTCCCTCGAGGAAGCGGCCGCGGCGAATTCTAATTCCTACTTCTTGATTCTTAATTCGCTAGTTGCTCGATGCGCCGCCGGCCTTGCGCATGCCTTCGGTGACGATGCCGACCTTCTCGACGCCTGCGCCCTTGGCAGCATCGATGACGTCGATGATGTCCTTGTAGCGCAGGGTTCCGGCCGCCATGATGAACATCGTCTTGTCTTTGCGCTGCTCGTAGATGTTGCGGAGGCGCGTCTCGAGCTCGTTCATGCCGATGTCGTTGTTGTTGACCGAGATCCGCTTGTCGGCGGTGTAGTTCAGCACGATCTGGCTGACGTCCGGGGTGACGTCGGTCGTGCGCTTGGTTTCAGCCGGAAGGTTGATGTCGACGCCCTTCTGGGTGAGCGGCAGCGCCGCCATGAAGATGACCAGGAGCACGAGCAGCACGTCGATGAGCGGCGTGACGTTCATGTCCGAGCTGGCGTGCGGAACTTCCGCCGTGACGACCTTGTCGGCGCCGAGGTGATGGTGAGCGTGCGCCATTACTTGCCTCCCGCCCCTTCGCTGCCCTTTTTGCGCTCGGTGATGAGCCCGATGTCCTCGATCCCCGCCTGCCGGAGCTGGTCCATCGCCGCCATCACCGCCCCGTATTCGACCTCCTCGTCAGCCTTGATGAGGACGATCTTCTCCTTGGCGTTCTCGAGCAGCTCGTTGACCTTGGTCGCCATCTCGGATTCCTGCACCGGCTTGGCGTTGAGGTACATCTGCTTGTCTCTGCCGATTGCCACGACGGTCTGCCCCTGCACTTCGGGCTTGTCGACCGTATTGGTCGCCGTCGGCAGCTTGACGCTGACGCCCTGCTGCAGCATCGGTGCAACGAGCATCATGATGATCAGCAGCACCAGCATGACGTCGACCAGCGGCGTCACGTTGATATCCGCCTTGACTCCGCCCTTGGCGCCGCCGACGTCCATTGACATGGCTCAGTCTCCCTGAAATTGCAGATTGCAGAGTTCAGATTGCAGATTCAATTTCAGATTGCCCCGGCGATTCGGCAATTGAAATCTGAATTCTGCAATCTAAACTCTGCAATCTCACTGTTCTGTTACGCGGTCTTCTTGATGAAGTAGTCGACGAGCTCCGACGACGAGTTGTCCATCTCGACGTTGAAGTACTCGATGCGCGCGG
>Ga0207701_10006033_pt1 | contig 12129 bp, 8 predicted proteins | sample KBSSwiSSwithPhiX_FD_184294 | JGI IMG/M metagenome (GOLD analysis project Ga0207701, IMG submission 184294) | Switchgrass rhizosphere bulk soil microbial communities from Kellogg Biological Station, Michigan, USA, with PhiX - S5 (SPAdes) (version 2) | ecosystem: Environmental > Terrestrial > Soil...
GATGCTCGTCGGCACTCTTCCCAGACGGCAACGATCGATCTGTGACGTGAGTGGCTCCCCGTCCCCGTCGAGACGAGACGGCGTGACTGCCTTTGGCCTCGTCAACCCAATGCTGCCGACCGAGCCAGATAGAGCCGAGGCACTGCATTGATGCGTCGTCGGCACCGGGCAGGGTGCCTACGCCCGCCAGGTTGTCCGCGTGCCGGCGAGCACGGTCGTGATTGGGAACAGCCGCTGCTGGCCGGAGCGCGTGCCTTTGTAGTTGCCGACGAATTCGAGGCTGCTTTCCGGCAGCTCGATGGTCGCAACGTCAACCGGTGCGCGCACCCTAAGCATGTCGGGGGTCATCAAACGCGTGCTCGCATTGACACTCGCGCACGCGACGATCTGGCTGAGCGGCATGCCAACATAATGAACTTCGACATTACGTTCGGAAAGTCAACGAAGCCGGTGCGGTGCGCGACAACACATTTCAACGGCCGAGGTGTGTGTACCAGCATATGCAAGCGACGGGCAACGACACCGGTCGGGTGCATCGACCGCCAGAATCGTGCACTTGTTTCCCGACCGGCCCACATCTCCGGACGCGCCCCTTACTCCCCGTCAGGCCGCAGCCCGGCAATGAAGAAGAAGATGTTAGTCGGCGTATCGGCGCTGATCACCCCGGGCGTGCCCACGCTCGGATCACCCTGCAGTCGAAACCTCCAGGGCACGCCACCAGTTTCGAAGAGGTCGACACTGTTGGCGGCCTCTTCGTGTTTGACAATCGGAACTCACTCCGTCGAGGCACGGTTCACTGCTGGACCCTCGAAGCCTCAGAACGTGCACGCGGGGTTCGCCGGCGCGTCGATTCGCCGCGTCGCTCCGGCCGGGAGCAACTGAACGGTAATCGTCCGCGCCTCGACCCCTCCCTCGTTCCGGATCACGTGCACGTGTTCTCCTCCTTCGTCTACGAACGTCACCCCAACGGTGTAGACCTTCGGCGTGCAGGTCGGATCGTCCCCTTCATAGGCGGTCACAGTCCCCGCCGTGACGGTGATGAGGCTATGGCCGGGGTGTGTGTGCCACCCGGAGGTGCCGCCGGGGATCCACACATTGCTCTGGACGTAAAGGTCGGAGTTCCCCTTGGTCTTCTGCGTAGAGTGCCAGACGTTCTTCTTCGAGTTGGTTGGATCCGGGTCGTCCCAGACGAGCTTGTGCATGACGTCGAACTCCCCCAGCCGCCCGATCGCGAGCGACGTCGACGTGAACCCAGACGCCGGTGACGCCAGGACCGTCCTCACGTAAGGAGCGGCTCCCACGGTCACGCCGCCCACCACCAGTGCCCACATCAGCTTTCGTCGCATGTGATCTCCTTTTCGCATCGACTTCGATGTGAAGTCCCGTCCACGATGGGCCGGGCGCCGAGCGGCACGCAAACCGTAAGGCGCGGCATCCGCCGCGGTGCATCGTCCTGCCGCGAAATACCGTGGATTGCCGTCGACCGCTAGGGGCGTACAATCCACCCACATGGCCCAGCCGCCCCCTTCCGATTCGTCAGAGCTCAGCGGGCGTCCGCCCGGCGACCGCCTGGATTCATGGAAAGAGATTGCCGGATATCTCCGGCGAGACGTGACGACGGTGCAAAGGTGGGAGAGACGGGAAGGGATGCCAGTCCACCGTCACCTGCACGACAAGCAGGGATCAGTCTACGCATTCCGACGCGACCTCGATGTCTGGGCCCGGGGGCGGATCGGCCGTCTGGCCGTCAGCGACCTCCCGCCGGAGCCGGCGCCTGACGAGCCGTCGGAACGACCGAATGATGCCGCCGTGGTCGCACGCCCTGGCGCTCCGCGGCCACGGCTCGGGCCGTGGATCCTGGGAGCGGCCGCGATATTGGTGGTGACCGCCGTCACGGTCTGGCAACTTCAACGCGACCGCTCGTCAAAAGTACTGATGAACGCCCGCTTTCAGGGGCTGCCCGACTTCCCAGGCGACGAACAGGCGGCGGCCGTGTCGCGCGACGGCCGGTTCGTAGCCTTTCGGTCGGACCGCGACGGACGACTGGACGTCTTTGTGATGCAGGTGGGGACCGGGCAGTCCTACAACCTGACACGGGGGGCGGAAACGGACATGGCCAATCCATCACTCCGCACACTGGGCTTCACCCCCGACGGCTCCCTTGTGACGTATTGGAGACGCGTCATCGATTCGGCGGGCACGCACATCGGTATCTGGGCCGCCCCGGTTCTGGGGGGACCGCCGCGGCCGTATCTCGACGGCGTGGCGGAAGCGGACTGGTCCGCAGACGGTACCCGCCTCGTGTACCACACCCCCGGAGCCGGCGATCCCATGTTCGTACGCGAGGCGGGGGAATCCGAGGCACGGCACATATTCTCAACGTCGCCGGGGCGCCACGGGCACTTCCCCGTCTGGTCGCCGGATCAGGCATTCATTTACTTCGTTCATTCGGTAGAAGGGGCCGTTCCCGAGCGTATGGACATCTGGCGTATCCGGCCGACGGGGGGAACTCCGGAGCGGATCACGCACCACGATTCGCGCGTCACGCACCCGGTCTTTCTTGACTCCCGGACGCTGGCGTACCTCGCTAGCGACCCGGATGGCTCCGGCTCCTGGCTGTACACCCTCGACATTCGACGGCGCGTACCGCACCGCGTGAGCTCCGGACTCGAGAGCTACACGTCGCTCGCCGCGAGCGCCGATGGCCAGCGCCTCGTCGCAACGATGACAAACCGCAAAGGCGCGCTGTGGCGGTTTCCGCTTGAGGGCACCCGGTCCGAATCGACGTCGGCCCGCCGCATCTCACTGACCACCGGAAGCGGATCCGCGCCCAGGCTTGGGGCCGGTTACCTACTGTATGTCTCGTCGAAAGGTGATAGCGACAGTATCTGGAAGCTGCAAGGAGAGGTTGCCACCGAGCTGTGGAACGCGCCGGAGACGAGGATCGTCGGCGCCCCGGCACTGGCCCGCGACGGACGGCGAATTGCCTTTTCGACCCGACGAGATCGCCAGACGTCGCTGCACGTCGCCAATGTGGACGGCAGCAACGCGCGAATCGTGACGAGCGCGCTCGAATTGCAGGGCGCTCCTGCCTGGGCGCCTGACGGTCAGTCGATTACGGTTGCCACGGTCGTCGACGGAGCCCCGCGTCTGTTCAACGTGCCTCTGGACGGCGGCGCACCGGCACCTCTGGTAAAAGAGCATTCAAGCGATGCCGCCTGGTCCCCCGACGGTACTGTGGTCGTCTACTCGGGACCCGACGTCGGGACGACATTTCCGGTGAAGGCGGTGACGCCGAATGGCACGACCTTGCCGCTGCCCGTCTTGACATTGACGCGCGGCGCGCGCCGTCTGGCCTTCATCCCAGGAGGGCGGACGCTGGCGGTGCTGCGAGGCGAAATGGGGCACAAGAATCTGTGGCTCGTCGATCTGGCCAATGGCGCGGAGCGTCAATTGACCAACTTCGGACCTGAGTTCGTGGTGCGCGACTTCGACATCTCGCCAGACGGCCGCGAGATCGTCGTCGAGCAGGTGCAGGAGCAATCCGGGATCGTCCTGATCGAGCGGCAGCGACGGTGAGCCGGCCCAATCTGGGCGGCCCCTGTTCTTCGCGACCGGTTCTGGTTCCGTTCATCGGCGACCGCGACAGCTTCTACTGGGCCACCACCGGATCGACGGGCTGGCCGTACGTTCAGCATCGAGGCGGCCCGAAGGGCTTCGTGAAGGTGATCGACGATCGCACGCTCGCCCTCGGCGACTACCGCGGCAACAAGCAGTACATCAGCACCGGCAACTTGCTCTTCGACAACCGCGTCGCGATGATCATGGTCGGCCAGATCCAAGACGTGGTCCACGCGACGGAAGAGCGCTTCCGAGTCTTGGAGCGCGAGAACGCACCATTGCGATTCGGCAGCGGCGACGCGACCACCAATGCGGACATGATGTCGAGTTCGAACGTTAACATCCAGTCATGAGGAGAGCGCAATGAGCACCGTGACAACAGCAGACGGGGCGACGATCTACTACAAAGACCTCGGCAGCGGCCGACCGATCGTCTTCAGCCACGGCTGGCCGCTGAGTTCGGACGATTGGGATGCGCAGATGCAGTACTTCGGCGAGCACGGGTTCCGCTGCATCGCGCATGACCGCCGCGGCCATGGGCGATCGACCCAGACGTGGGACGGCAACGACATGGACACCTACGCGGATGACTTGATGACCTTGACGGAGAAGCTCGATCTGAAGGGCGCGATTCACGTCGGGCACTCGACCGGTGGCGGCGAAGTCGCGAGGTACATCGGCCGACACGGGGCGGGACGCGCCAAGGGACGCATCGCCAAGGCCGTGCTCCTAGACGCCGTGCCACCGCTGATGGTGAAGACCGCCGCCAATCCGGGGGGGCTGCCGATAGACGTGTTCGACGGCTTTCGCGCCGCTCATCGCGCGGACCGCCCCCAGTTCTACCTGGACGTCGCCAGCGGACCGTTCTACGGCTTCAACCGGTCCGGCGCGAGGGTCTCCGAGGGTCTCATTCGGAACTGGTGGCGCCAGGGCATGATGTCCGGCGTCAAAGCCAGCTACGACTGCATCAAGGCCTTCTCGGAAACGGATTTTACCGAGGATTTGAAGCGGTTCGATCTGCCGACGCTGATCATCCACGGCGACGACGATCAGATCGTGCCAATCGGCGCCGCGGGGACGATGTCCGCCAAGCTGGTCAAGGGCGCCACGCTGAAGGTCTATCCGGGCCTGTCGCACGGCTTGTTTGCGACCCACCACGATCTCGTCAACCCCGAGATGCTGGCGTTCTTCAAGCAGTGAGCTCACGGCGGTGAGCCATCTGAGCAACGGTGGAGGACGTAAATGACAAAAATAGGTGACGCAGACGCTTTGCTGAAGCGCGCAGAACCGCGCGTGCACCAGCATGCGCCGGAGGTTCAGCCCCACGGACACCTCGTCAGGGTTCGTGATCACTGAACCACCGATCCGCGGCGTTGCCGTCGATGTCGACGAGCGCCTGGCATCTGACGACAGCAGTTACATCAACGGGATCGAGCTCTTCGTCGATGGAGGTAGTGCCCAGATTTAGTCTGTCCGCTCCCCAAACCCTGTCGTCGCGGCTGCAGGCATGACCGCCGAGGCTACGAGTTCGCTTAGAGCACGCTTGGACAACGCGGTCCGGCGTGAGCTGCACAGTGATATCGAAGCACCTCCTGGCACAGTTGATTCAACGACTTCCCGCCACAGAATGCTTCTCGATGTGAACCCGTAAACGACGCTATTTGTCGGGGTTTTCGGCGCGACCTTACACCGTGTCTACACAGTTCCGAGCGGCACTTCCGCGCGTAGTCCGTGGTGTTCGTCGGCGCGTGTCGAGATGTTCCGGCCCGCTGAATACAAGTGCTCAGAATCCTAGCGCCTGTCTTGATTGACCCTACGACGATGAACGCTATCGGAGTAGGTCTCGCCCGGGCGGAGGACCACGCGAACTGACAGGTGGCGCCAGACAGGTCCCTTGCTGATCACCATGGGGTGCGCGACTCCTGCCCCATCGTCCCAGAGCTCGGGGCGCGACGACCGCCCGTTCTTTCATCCCGCTCTCCTCCGCGCCGATTCGTCGAATCCTGTGACCGAGTTGTGCCGCCGCTTAGCAGGTGCTCGTGTAGCGGTCTCCTGAACCGCTGCCTTGATCGCGCGGTTTGGCTCGATTCCCCCCCGGGCCTGACACTCACGTCCAAGACATGCGGGATGAAGTGCGAGGGCGTTGCAGCCGCGCACCGGGGACGCGGCTGCCATACCGATTACCGTTCTTTGCCCGCTTCGAAATTCGGCGAGGCCGATATCTCGATCGTGCGGTCGATGCCACTGGAGGGGTGCTGGATATTCACGAAGGCGCGGTTCGGGTTGCGCCAATCGAAATACAGCCCCGTGAACTCTGACCCGGCGGTTCCATTCGACACCCAGCGGGCCAGACCTTCGCCCGCGTCCAGGAGGTCGCCGTCATGGTTCAGGTCAGCGGCGAACCAGATGTCATCGTCGACTCCACCGTTGCGATCTTCGACGATGTAGACATTGCCCTCGGCGTCCACGGCGAGGTTGTCCGCATTCCGGAAACCGCCACCCACGGCCGCGCCGGTTGCGAGATCGACCGATTCGGGCGACGCGAGCTGCGTGACCTGGTTCGTTGCCAGGTTCAGGCTGTAGACGCGGCTGGTGCCATCGGCGGGGTTGCCGTTGCTGTCCGAGTCCGTCGTGGCGAAGTAGAGCCGCTGCGTGCCGCTCGCGAGCGTCTGCAGCATCATGTCTTCGGGCCGGTTGTAACCCGTCGCCTTGACGTCGTTGTCGTCGGCCGAGGCGCGCCCGTCGATCGTGCCGTCGAGGTTCAGCACGGAAATGCCGGGCAGCGGCCCGCCGGATTCGTCGGTGATGGCGATCCAGGCGGCGGCCCCGGTAATCGACGGGCCGTTGCTGCCCTCGAACTGCCCGCCCGATCCCACCCGGAGGGCGAAGGTCTGGCCGGCTGCGAAGTACTCGTCACCAGTCGTCGCCTGGGGATTCATCGAGACGAACTTGTAGATCGACCCGCCATTCAGTTCATCGACGAAGTACAGGGCGTTGTCGCTGTCGAAGGCGAGCCCTTCGTGGGCCACTCGCGGCACGATGCTGCGCCACCTGAAGTCGCCGCCATTCGCTTCGGCGCTGACCGGGTTGGTCACCTCGAACAGCCGGCCCTTCGTACTACCGGCGCCCCATGACTCCTCCGCGGTCAGGTACCCGCCCCACGGCGCCCATCGCGAGGCATCACCCGAGACGAACCCCTGCGTGCCCGGGGCGACAATCGTGACCGTGCGAGTGTCGTAGTGGGGATCCTGCAGGTCCACCCGCTGGACGCCCGCCTGGCCGGTCTCGAACGGCATGAACAGATACCGGCCCGCATCAGGCCCGGTCTCGTTCGCCGTGATCATGTCCCAACTGCCGGAGTTGGACCCAGGCGCAATCTCGATTTGCGTCCTGCGATCTGCAACGGTGCGCTGGCTCCATTTCGAGTTCGCCAGCGTAATAGGTGTGGACTCGTCGGGGCCATCCACGGGCAGCGCGGACGCTGAACTCGTGAGCGGACTGAAGCTCGTGAATCTAGTGTTGATGGCGAGAACGGGTAGGCCGGCCAGGAGCACGAGTCCGACCGTAAGGGTTGCGCGTTTCGACATGTGTGAGAGACCTCTGCGTGTTCATCTCGCGCGGCACCGTGCAGCGCGTTCAGTCACGAAGGATAGGGGGTCGTCGAGACAGCGAGGTTGCCGCTTGATAACAACGATGACAACACGGCGATTCGCGGATGTGACCGAGGACAGTCGACCGTGCTGGCTGACGCCGTCGTCAAGGGCCGCGTGGGCGGGAATGCCAGTTGGGGAACGGCTTCCCGCATACGCCCGAACGCTGCCGACTGCGTTCGAGCCGGCGCTCACGAACCATCCGGGTGGCCCTCGAGGCTCGATGTCGAGATAGGCTCGTTCACGACTGGCGCCGTCGTCGTCCCTGACACTTCGAGGGGTGCGAAGGTGACGCACCGGTCGGACCTGCGCACCTCTCGAAGCGCGTCTCGAGCACTCCCGAACCGTCGGAACCAGGAACCAGAAACGGCCGGTTACTCAGAACCCCACGCGAACCGCGAACTGCACCTGGCGGTTGGTACCGAGACCGACCGTGCGCCCAACGGTGCTCGTCGCGCGACCGAACGTCCCGGCGTTCGCGGCCGTGTACGGCTGCCCGGGCTGCACCCGGTTCGCCTGCGTCGCGGACTCACCCGAGCCCGGCAGCGCGTTGGGCAACGTCGCCGCAATCCCGTCGTACGCGAAGTTCGTCGTGTTGAACACGTTGAAGATCTCCGCGCGCAGCTCGAGGTTGGAACCGCCGCCCATCCCGATGCGTTTCGCGACGACGATGTCCGTCTGCCGGAAGTTCGGGCCGTGGACAGCGTTTCGCTCCAGGTTGCCGAACGTGCCCGGCTGCGGGGTCGCGAACGCCGCCGGGTTCAGGAACAGCAAGCCCCCATCCTTGATGAACGGGCTCACGCCCGGGACGACGTCGGGCCGCCGGGTGCTGCGCGACGATCCGCCAGACGGTGTGTTGATGACCGCCGTCCGATCGATCGCCGGAGCGTTCCACACGGTGCCGGCGCCGTCCACGTAGACGATGTCGGGACGCGTGATGAGCAGGTTGATCGGCACGCCGCTCCTGGCGTTGACGATGCCGCCGACGCTCCAGCCGCCACGCCATGCTCCCTGGCCAGGGACCGTGTAGAGCGCGCTCAGGTTGAAGGTATGCCGGACGTCGAAGTTGTTGTTGCCGTAGTCGTACTCGAAGTCCTCCAGGTCGCGGGCGTTGTTGCCCACCGTCCGCGCTTCGTTCGAGCCGCCTGACGTGCCCCGGCTGTGTCCGAACGTGTATTGCGCGTTCATCACCAGGCCGTGGGCTGACCGGCGGGTCAGGGCCAGCTGCATGGCATCGTAGCTGTCGCGCCCGCCGCTGGTCTTGTAGTCGATTTCGGCATACGGCCGCTGGATGGACGCCACTCGGCCGTCGGCGCCGTACGTGACGATGTCGAACTCACGGATCTGCGTGGCCGCGGACGCACCGTTCGACTGCACGCCGATGGTGCGGTTGGCGATGCTGCGCAGGAACAGATTGCGTCCCTGCGAACCGACGTAGGCAGCGGTCGCGGCCATCCCGCCGCCGAGCTCCTGCTGGACCGACGCGGTGTACTGGTAGACCCGCTCCGGCAGCTCGTACTCGTTGGCATAGGCGCGCGGCTGATACGAGCGATTGTTCGGATTGGCGGTGAAGTTGAGGCGGATCGCCGCCGGGTCGATCGGGTACGCGAGCAGCGCGCCGCTGGTCAGCGTGGTGCTGATGCGCTCGGCCTCGATCGGCTGAATCTGATCCTCGGTCTGGCCGGGGCCGACGAAGATGCCGAACCCGCCGCGGACCACGGTCTTGCTCGAGAGCGCAAACGTCGACCCCAGGCGGGGCTGGACGTTGTTCTTCTTCGAGCGATAGAGCGCGGTGGTATCGGGATCGAGCGTGCCGGTATCGATGTTGAACTTGACGATGCGGTTGTCGGCTTCGCGGAGTGGGACGTAGTAGTCATAGCGGAGCCCGTAGTTCAGGGTCAGCTTCGGGTTCACGCGCCACTCGTCCTGGGCGAATGCGACGTAGTACTCCTGCTCGATGTGGCGCGCGCCGGAAGCGCCATCGTGGAACGGGCTGGGCTCGCTCAGGTCGCCGAAGTACTGAATGCTCGAGGGGGTGTTGGCGAGAAACCCGGCCAGGTTCTGATAGGTGTACGTGATCCCGCCCAGCTGATCGGTGCTCATCCGGATCATCCGGGCGTCGGCGCCCAGCTTCAGGAAGTGGTTGCCGGCGACGCGGCTGATCGAGTCCGCGAACGTCAGCGAGTACGGATCGTAGGGCGCGCCACGGCCGTTGCCGGCGCTGTTGACGCGCACCAGGCCCCCGGGGCTCGCCACCGCCGAATTGCCGCTCTGACCCGCGATGCCGGAGTTGGCCACGGTCCCGCTCAGGCTGAGCGCGATGCCGTCGAACACCGGGCTGGTCGTGCCGAACGCGGTTGATTGCGCGGCGTTGTAGCCGACCTTCAGCTCGTTGACCATACCGTTGCCGAGCAGCCCCTGCAGGTTGAACACCGCGTTCACCGGCGTGATCTCGGTGACGAAGCGCCGTCCGGTCACGCCCTGCGGCTCGTCGTTCGTGCCGCCATCGCGGAAGACCCGCACGTACGATGACCAGTTGTTGTTGACGCGCAGGTCGACCCGGCCGCTGAACGCATTCTCGTCGACGTGCTGGGTAGACTGGTTCTGGGCGATGTCAAAATCCGGGTTGGTTGACGCGCCGGGCAGAATCACCGCGCCGGGGGCCAGAAACCCCGGTCGCAGCGGGGCGACCGCCGGGACCGCGCGGGCCCACGCGGCGTCACTCGGCACGGCCTCGACAAAGTTCAACCCGGCGTCGAGCCGATACCCCTCGTAGCTGCCGAAGAAGAACGCCTTGTTCTCGGCGATCGGGCCGCCCACCGAACCGCCGAACTGATCCAGGGTCAGCGGCGACTTGGGTCCTTCGGAAATCTTGCTGCCGTCCGCATTGCGCAGGGAATCGAAGTAGTTGCGGGCGTCGAATCGGTCGCGGCGCGCGTACTCGAACACGTTGCCGTGAAAGGCGTTGGCGCCGGACTTGGTCACGACGCTGATCTGGCCGCCGGTGCCGGTGCCGAACTCGGCCGGGTAGGCGCTCGATTCGATCCGGAACTCCTGGACGTTTTCGAGGCTCGCCTGCAGCTTGAACGGGGTGTTGTTCTCACCGTTGGCGACCCCGGGCGCCGAGTCGATGACTCCGGAGCCCTCGATGCCGTCGTACTTGATCACGTTCTGCTCGACCGCGCGGCCGGAGAAGCGCACGTCGTTCCAGGTACCAGTACCGGCGTTCTGCGACCCGGGCGCCTGGAGCATCAGCTGTGACATCTGGCGGCCGTTGACCGGCAGCCCCTGCACTTCACGTTCGCTGACGTTCGCGCCCATCTTGGCGGAGCTGACGTCCAGCACCGGCGCGCTGCCCACGACGGTCACCGCCTGAGTGACGCCCTCCGGCTGGAACTCGAGGTCGACGACCAGTTCCTGCCCGGCCCCGAGGGTCAGACCGGTGTACTCGATCGGCGCAAAGCCAGCTTTCTGGGCCCGCAGCGTGTATTGCGCCGGCTTCAGCCCGGCCACCAGGTAGTAGCCCTTCTCGTTCGATTCCGCGCTGCGCTCCTCGCCGGTTCGTTCGTTCCTGGCGATGACCTTCGCGCCGCCGAAGAACGCGCCGCTCTGGTCGCGCACCGTCCCCGCAACACGGGCCTGCTCACCCTGCGCTGCCGCCGGTGCCGCGATCGCCAGTACCAACGCCGCTGCGGTCAGCCAACTCCACATCTTGACCATCTGCACCTCTCCTCCTCGCATGCGAGGCACTGTACGGCCGCGACGTAAGTGGTCCGTGACACCTGTGTTACGGACACGTTAAAGAGCCGGTTGCGGGGTCCCGCCGGCACGATTCGCGGTTGCTGTGACGGTCACGTGACCGCCGTGTCACCTCGGCGTGACAAACCACTATCGTTGCAGAGGGAGATCGGCGATGAGCGCCTGCCGCCAGGGGCGGGCGACTCGAGGGTGAGCGTGCCACGATGCAGGTGGGCGACACACCGCGCGATGGGCAGAGCGCCTGGCCGCCATCGTGCGAGCGACACCCGAAGGATAAGAACCTGCGTCGTGGAGACGACAGCCACACACGTGCGCCGTGGCGATCGTCGTCCGAGTAATCACACACTGTGCGTCCGTAAACCTCGATGTTCTTCGAGGTTTCGAACTTGACGTATCACAGTCCTATCACAAGCGATTGGCTCACCCGAAATACCACAGCCCATTGATGACGACGGCCGTGCGCGTATCCCGATGCGTATGCGCCTGGATGACCGTATTCGGCGCAACCTTCAACTCGATCGTGTACAGGCCAGACTTCGTTGGGTCACCGAACAGGACTCGAGTTGTGACGGCCGGCAATCCTGACGTGCCAGCGCCGGCGCTCTCACTCGGCAGCGCCTCGATCTCCTTCGGTGTCAGACGTCGCTTCACCTGACTGTCTTGAGCCGCGACAAAGACACCAATGCGAGGAGCGATATGACGCACGACAGCCCGCCCGTGCCGCAGTCGGTCCATGCTCACTGCTCCTTCTTCAAGAATCCGGTAATCACCGCAATTGCCTGCTGCGGCTGCTCCTCCATGATCCAGTGCCCGGAGTTGGCAATGACGGTCCCGTGGACGTTACTCGCGATTGCTTCGACCTCCGTCTTCATCGCGGCACCGTATGAATGATCGCCGCCGATCGCCAACACCGGCATGCGAAGTTTCCCCACCTTCGCGAACAGGGCCTTGTTCTCCTCGGCATCTTTCGAAAAGGCGGCAAACTGCCCGCCGAGCGCGTTGTGAATCGCGCCTGGTCTCGCGTACAGCACTGCATAGTGGCGGCGCGTCTGCTCGTCGATGCCGGCGGGATTGGCGGAGAGTTCGTTATAGAAGCGAT
>Ga0207701_10006037_pt1 | contig 12123 bp, 9 predicted proteins | sample KBSSwiSSwithPhiX_FD_184294 | JGI IMG/M metagenome (GOLD analysis project Ga0207701, IMG submission 184294) | Switchgrass rhizosphere bulk soil microbial communities from Kellogg Biological Station, Michigan, USA, with PhiX - S5 (SPAdes) (version 2) | ecosystem: Environmental > Terrestrial > Soil...
GAAGGACTAAAAGTGATAAGGGGGAGTGATGAACAATTACACGCTGAACTGGAGAAAGGAAGGCTCCATGCGATCATAGAAATCAGAAAAACCAATACGCAGACACCGGCATATACTATCAGGCTGATCAGTTCAGAAGCAGTTAACCCTCAAAATGTACAGGTGCTGCGATCGATGCTGGAAGGCAGGATCAACGGCATCAATAAAAAGATGTTTACGGGCATACCAACTTATGCGGCGATCAGTGATGAAATAGTGAAAGTACCCGGCAGGGTTTACAGGACAATAGATTTTATTTTACCAGGACAGTTGGGATTTTCACTGCTGAGTGCAGGGGTGTTTGGTGTTGCATTTATATTTTTCAGCCTGCGGCAAACACTTGTGCTCAAAAGATTTTTTGCCACTCCTATCAGGCGATCTTACATTGTTTTCGGAGAAGCTTTAAGCAGGATAATTTTCCAGATGACCACCGCCGTCGTGATCCTGCTGATCGGACATTTTGCTTTTAATTTCACTCTTGTAAATGGAATGGTTACATTTTTCGAGCTGCTCGCACTGAGTTTTATCGGCCTTGCTGTGTTCATGGGCTTTGGTTTCGTGGTAAGCGGGCTTGCTAAAAATGAAAGCTCCATACCTCCTTTTGCCAATCTTTTCACTTTACCCCAGTTCCTGCTGTCGGGAACGTTCTTCCCTATAGATAATTTCCCTTCCTGGCTGCAACCGATTTGTAAAATTCTGCCTCTTACACATCTTAATGATGCAATGAGAAATGTTGCATTTGAAGGTGCCCGGCTCACTGATTGCGGCACGCAGCTTGGGGTGCTGGCAATATGGGGCGTTTTTTCGTATGCGTTAGCAATCAAAGTGTTTAAGTGGGAATAAGAGAAAACGGCAACATTCAAATGGCAAGAATTTTAAAACTTGTATTCATAAGTCTTATAGTAATATTCATTGTTCTATTCCTGATCTCATTACTTATCCCTTCAACCGTAATAGTATCGCGTGCCATTAATATTGAAGCAGACAAAAAGAAAATTTACACCCTTGTTGCAGATACATCGAACTGGATAAAATGGAACGAGCTGAAGAATGACAGAATACATGTGGAAATGCTTCCATCGGACAGCAATCTTATTCATACGGGCTGGACTTACGGCGGTAACACGATAGACGGGTATTTTAAACTCGAAAAAATTGCGGATGTAACTGTAGTTCAATGGTATTTTGAGTACCATCTTAAATGGTACCCCTGGGAAAAATTTGGCAGTATAACATTTGAAAAACAATTCGGTCCGCCGATGGAAAGTTCTTTAATAAATCTTAAAAATCTGGTCACGAACTCTCCGTAACTTAGATTCATCGATTATATTCGATTATTCATTTAAAAAATGTCATTATGAGGCAATTACTTTTTCTTTCATTAATCATGGTGTCAGCGTCATTCACGGAATGCAGCAGCCAGCCACCTAAAAGTCCGCGCGTTACCGCAGAAGGTAAAGATGCGAAAGTGGCATATGGACAGCCATCGAAAAGAGGCAGGGTGATATTCGGTCAACTTGAACCTTATGGAAAAGTATGGAGAACCGGCGCTAACGAAGCGACAGAGATCACATTTACAAAAGATGTAAACTTTGGCGGCCAACCGGTAAAAGCCGGAACTTATTCTTTATTCACTGTTCCAAATGAAAATGAATGGACAGTTATTCTTAATCCTGAATTGAAGCAATGGGGTGCCTATGGATATGATAAAATAAAGGACAAGGATCTTCCGCATATAAAAGCACCGGTTAAAAAATTAGATGCTCCTGTTGAAAAGCTGACGTTGAAGTTTGATGAAAAAAACAGCCTGGTGATAGAATGGGACCAAACCCATGTTGAAGTGCCGATACAGGGTAGTTAAGCAAAACGTAAAAACAATAGTCATCCTTGATTTAATTGTCATCCCCCGGCTTGACCGGGGGATTTTTTATTAAATACAATCTAGCAAAACACTGTATACTTTCTCCAATTCTTCATCGGTAATGCAATAGGGCGGCATCACATACACCGTATTCCCCAGCGGACGCAAATACACACCCTGCTGTAATGCCCTTTCAGTGATCTTTTCTTTTACTTCACTCGTATATCCTCCCACCTCATCCTTTACTTCGAAAGCAATAATGGTTCCGCATACCCGCACATTTTCTATCTGTTTCAACCCGGTTAATCGTTCTGAAAACTTCTTATGCATTTCCCCAATGCGTTCTACACGCTGCATGGTATTCTCTTTTTCAAAAAGTTCGAGACTCGCCAGGGAAGCAGTGCAGGCAATAGGATTTGCTGTAAACGAATGCCCGTGAAAAAATGTTTTTGCCTTATCATCCACAACAAAGGCATTATGGATTTTTTCAGTACAGGCAGTAACTCCAAGTGCCATTGTACCTCCTGTGATACCTTTACTCAGACAGATAATATCAGGTTGCTCACTGCAATAGGATGAAGCAAACATTTTTCCTGTTCTTCCAAATCCCGTCATCACTTCATCAGCAATGCAGATAATGCCATTTGACCTGCAGACAGTTATCAGTTCATTCAGTGCTTCGGCACTGTACATTTTCATACCACCTGCACCCTGCAGCAACGGTTCATAGATCACGCAGGCACATTCATCGAGAATTTCTTTTGCGATGGATACAGGTTTGCCTGCGCGTGGTGTCTCTGTAAATGTTACATCGAAAAGCCTGTCGTGAAATGCAAGCGTAAACAAACCCCTTTGGCTAACGCTCATAGCACCGAATGTGTCGCCATGATAACTGTGGGTGAGGGCCAGGATCCTGGTTCTTTTTTTATCCCCACCGTTCCACCAATACTGGATAGCCATTTTAATAGCCACTTCTGTAGCTGTGGACCCATTATCAGAATAAAAGATCCTGGAAAACCGGCCGGGCAATATGCCGATCAGCTTTTCTGCCAGGTCAACTGCCGGCTCATGAGTAAACCCTGTAAAAATCACCTGCTCGAGTTTCTGCGCCTGCTCATATATTTTTTTTGCGATATATGGGTGAGCATGTCCATGAATGGTGACCCACCAGCTGCTTACCGCATCGATGTACTTGTTGCCTTTATCATCGTAGAGCCAAACTCCTTCACCTTTTACTACAGGTATGGGCTGCGGTGCGTATTTTTGGGGGGTATACGGGTGCCAGATCACTTTTTTATCCCTTTCCTGTAATGTTGAACCCATAGTGTTCAAAGTTAAGGGATAGAGCAGGTTCAGACGGGGAATGGTGCAACGAATGAATGCCGGTGATTGTCAAATACAAGTATACTACCACATGGATGCGCACAGGCTGGTAAAAGACTGTTTAAAAGGAAGACCGGAGGCACAGCGTCAGCTTTACGATGAGTTTTCAGAAGTAATGCTGGGAGTATGTTACCGCTATACGAAGTCGCTCATGGATGCAGAAGATGTAATGCAGGAAGGATTTATTAAAGTATTTCGCAATATAGGTCAGTTCAAATTCCAGGGTGAATTGGGAGGATGGATACGCAGGATAATGGTAAACACAGCATTGAACTATCTTAAACAGAACAGGAATTACCAGGCAGACCTGTCATTTTTTGACAATGGAATGCACCCGGTATCCGATGATAATCCTGATGTGAAAATGCTTTCCCGTGATCTCGCAGACATGATCCGGCAGCTCCCAACGGGATACCAGACCATCTTCAACCTCTATGCGGTAGAAGGATTTACACATGTTGAAATAGGAAAAATGTTGGGGATCAATGAAGGGACCTCAAGATCGCAATATGCAAGAGCAAGGGGATTGCTGATCACCTGGCTCGAAAAACAATCTGAAGAACACAAAACTGCTACGTATGTCCGGCCATGAATTTGAAAAACAGGTCAGGCAAAAGTTAAATGACCTGAAAATGACACCTTCCGCGGAATCGTGGGAGAATATTGAAAATAGACTGCACGAGCGGAAACGACGTCCTGTGGCTTTTTATTGGGTGCCGCTTTTGCTTATCGGCCTGGCGACAGGCGGGTATTTATATTTAAATATTGATCAAAAATCAGTTTTATCGGATAAAAATTCTACTTCTAACGTTAAGGTGCAACCGAATAGTGAAAGTGCTGCAGGCACTACTGTCACCGGTAAAGATGTTAATGTCCCGAAGGTGCTTGTTCCTGGCAAGGAAGAGTCCTCCGGCAACAGATTATCTTCGAAGAGTAAGGACGTTACCGCCATAGCATTAAATAATCCCCGGCAGCAAAAAATCCTTACTCCGGGAAATGAAGATGGGTCAGGGGCAATTATTCAGAAATCTCTACAGGTAAATCAACAAAACGCTCCAGTGGGAAAGAACCTGTCATTGAAAATTTCAGATTTCCCGGTAGGCGCAGTACCAGCTTCGTCTCTTAACTCATTAAAAAGTTTGTCGGGCCCAACAGTGCAAACCCAGCCAACTTCCACGAAAAAAATAAATAAATGGTCGTACGGTCTCAATGGTTACGCGGGTATATCTGCAGTGAATGAAGGTCATATCCTGAACTTCAATAATGCCCAGGTTGAAGATGTTTCCCAGGTGCCGTCATTCGCACCAATCCCGGCTTACAAACCATCATCAATATCTCCGGGCTTTTCGTTCTCGGCAGGTGCGTTTGTAAAAAGAGATCTTAATAAAACATTCTCACTTTCACTCGCATTAAATTACCTCCAGATCAACACGCGCAACAAAGTGGGCAGCGAAGTAAACGGAAGCCAGTTAATTGTGAACAATGGGTCGCGGGGGTATATGATGATCGCCAATTTTTTCACGGTTGATCAGGACAAGCCATCAGAATACCGCAACAGGTATCACTTTATTGAAGTACCTGTTGAGCTGCACACAAAAATCAACAAATCGAAAAAAACACCCATACATTTCAATACAGGTGTTGCCGTTTCCCAGTTGCTGAAATCCAACAGTCTCCACTTCGACGGTACTACGGGTGTGTATTATAAGAACGATGAATTGCTGAACAAGACACAGGTAGCATTAAAAGCAGGACTTACGATAGAACTATTGAATAAAACAAAAAGGCCGATCTGGCTAGGACCATCGGCGCGTTATAACGTTACTAAAATTCTGCAGGAAGATGTAGCGGCGAAAAAGAACTTTATGTTACTCGGTATTGATGTGAAGATGTTCATCAAATAATCGGGTTGCCGGTAGAAAGAAATTTTATATTTCTCTTGATTCCCTGGAATTTTGAACGTTTTACCGGAGAATCGCGGAATATTTTTTTGAATGATTCCTCAGTTAATTCTTCCCAGTCTTTTGTAGTTAAATTCAACACACCTGGCAATGCAGTAAAACCTATTTCTTTGGTTGGTTGTGCAAACCTGTTCCAGGGACAAACATCCTGGCATACATCGCAACCAAACATCCAGTTATTGAACCTGCCTTCCATTTCAGAAGGTATTACCATGTCCTTCAATTCAATCGTGTAATACGAAATGCATTTGCTTCCATCTACCACTTTGTTATCGAGTATCGCATCGGTAGGGCAGGCATCGATACACCTGGTGCAGGTGCCGCAATAATCTTTTGCAAAGGGATCATCATAGTCAAGTTCGAGATCTGTGATCAGCGTGGCGATAAAGAAAAATGTTCCGCCCTTTTTAGTAATAAGATTACCGCTTTTACCGATCCATCCTGCTCCGGACCTTTGTGCCCATGAACGCTCGAGTACAGGCGCAGAATCCACAAATCCTCTCCCATGCACTTCGCCGATATTCTCATGTATCAGGTCGAGAAATGATTTCAGTTTATTCCTGATCACTTCATGATAATCGGAACCGTAGGCATATTTAGAGATCCTGTAAGAATCTTCTACCTGTTCTTCCGATGGAAAATAATTGATCAGGAGCGTGATCACTGATTTTGCTCCGGGAACAAGTTTCGCAGGATCAACACGCATTTCGAAATGATTCTCCATATATTTCATCGATCCGTGCATGCCTTTGTTTAGCCACTCTTCAAGGCGGCGTGCATCTTCATCCAGTCTCACAGCACGGGCAATGCCGCAATGGTCAAAACCAAGGCGAAGTGCTAATTCACGTATAAGATGGCTATGAGAAGTTTTTGTTGTCAACTATTTCATAATTTGAAGCCCCAAATTTAAAACATGTCCGCGAAGTACTTGCTTGGCATTGATATCGGCTCATCGTCTGTTAAAACGGCTTTATTGAATATAGATTCAGGACAACCTGCTGCTTCAGCGTTTTCTCCGGATGATGAAATGCCGATGATCTCTTTACAACCGGGTTTCGCGGAACAAGACCCGGAGCTTTGGTGGAATGAACTGGTCAACTCACTTGCATTGCTCAGAAAAAAACATTCATTCAAAGGTGAAGATATCGCAGCAATCGGGATTTCTTACCAGATGCATGGCCTGGTATGTATCGATAAGAATAATAAACCGGTCAGGAATTCTATCATATGGTGCGACAGCCGTGCCGTTGAAATCGGCAACAAGGCCTTCAAATCACTGGGAGAAGAATACTGCCTGAGTAATTTTCTCAATTCCCCGGGCAATTTCACTGCATCAAAATTAAAATGGGTAAAAGATAATGAGCCCGACCTGTACAGCAGGGTGCATAAAATATTATTGCCCGGAGACTACATAGCTTTAAAGCTTACCGGAGATCCTTCAACTACTATTTCCGGACTTTCTGAAGGAATCATGTGGAACTATTCAAAAAATAAAGTTGCCACAGAATTACTTGACCAGTATGGAATAAACAGCTCTGTTGTAAGTAATGTGGTAAATACTTTCAGTGAGCAGGGACAATTATCTGCGGGTGCAGCAGCAACACTTGGATTAAAACCCGGAACGCCTGTAAGTTACCGCGCCGGCGATCAACCTAACAATGCATTTTCATTGAATGTGCTGCAGCCTGGTGAAATTGCGGCCACAGCAGGAACATCAGGAGTAGTATATGGGGTAACAGATAAAGTAGAATATGATCCTGCATCGCGCGTAAATACTTTCGTGCACGTGAATAATTCAGTTGATAAACCCCGATACGGAATATTATTATGCATTAACGGAACAGGTATTCTCAACAGCTGGTTGAGAAAAAACTTTTTCAATGGTGCATCTTATAACGACATCAATAAAAAAGCCGCCCAGATAAAACCGGGCTCAGAAGGTTTATTGATTTATCCGTTCGGCAATGGCGCGGAAAGGGTTCTTGAAAATAAAAATCCGGGTGCTACCATCAGGGGATTGCAGTTTAATAATCATCACCAGGGTCATGTGGCCCGTGCTGCACAGGAAGGAATTGTTTTTTCATTGTATTATGGCATTGCTATTATGAAGGAAATGGGTATGCAGGTAAATAAAGTGAGAGCGGGTTATGCCAATATGTTCCTTAGTGACATCTTTGCTGAGACATTTGCCAACACAGCGGATGCTGCACTTGAATTATATGACACTGATGGAGCAACGGGTGCGGCCCGGGCCGCGGGTATCGGCGCAGGCATATTCAAAAGTTTTGATGAAAGTTTTGGTGGGATGAAGAAGATAAAGACAATCGAACCTGAAAAAGAAAAAGTAATTGCTTACAAAGGTTTTTATTCAAAATGGAAAGAAGACCTTGATAAACTAATAAATTAATTTTCTGACGACTGGCGACTGGCAACTGCCGTTTGCCGTCTGCCGTCAGCCGATTTAAAACGACTAAACTTTATGAACAAGGCAACAGGTAACAGCAAAGAATTTTTTCCGGCTATCGGCAAAATCCCATTTGAAGATCGTGATTCAGATAATCCGCTTGCATTTAAATGGTACGACGAAAGCAGGAGAATTGCCGGCAAAACAATGAAAGAATATTTCAAATTTGCCGTTTGTTATTGGCATACGTTCTGTAACACCGGAAGTGATCCTTTTGGTCCGGGTACAAAACTTTTTCCGTGGAATGTGTCATCTGATCCTATGCAACGCGCCAAAGACAAGATGGATGCTAACTTTGAATTCATTACCAAACTTGGTGTTCCGTATTATTGTTTTCACGACATAGACCTGTTCGATGATCCCGGAAATCTAAAGGAATATGAAACACGGCTTCATTCAATAGTTGAATATGCTAAACAAAAGCAGGCCGACACCGGGGTGAAATTATTATGGGGCACAGCAAATGTATTTTCGCATCCGCGCTACATGAACGGCGCATCAACAAATCCTGATTTTCATGTGCTGACATGTGCGGCGACCCAGGTGAAGAATGCTCTTGATGCAACCATCTCGCTCAATGGAGAAAATTATGTGTTCTGGGGCGGAAGGGAAGGTTACATGACCCTGTTGAATACAGATATGAAACGCGAGATCGAACATCTCGGCCGCTTTCTCTCTACTGCCCGTGACTATGCCCGTAAAAATGGTTTCAAAGGAGTTTTCTTTATCGAACCTAAACCGATGGAACCTACCAAACATCAGTACGATTATGATTGCGCAACTGTTATAGGATTTTTAAAACAGTTTGGACTTGATAAAGATTTTAAAATAAACATCGAAGTAAACCATGCGACGCTTGCCGGACATACTTTCCAGCATGAACTGCAGGTTGCTGCAGATCATGGGATGCTGGGCAGTATAGATGCGAACAGGGGTGATTACCAGAATGGGTGGGATACTGATCAGTTCCCGGTCAGCCTGAATGAACTTACAGAGGCAATGCTGGTTATTTTGAACGCAGGAGGATTTGGGGGAGGAGGGGTGAACTTTGATGCAAAAACAAGAAGGAACTCAACAGATCTCGAAGATATATTTCTTGCGCATATCGGAGGAATGGACGCATTCGCGCGCGCTGCAATATCTGCTGAAAAAATTCTTGAGAAATCAAATCTCAACAAATTCCTTAAAGACAGGTATGCATCATTCGATAATGGAAAAGGAAAAGAATTTGAAGAGGGAAAGTTAACGCTCGAAGATCTGCGTGAATTTGCCTTGGCGAACGGAGAGCCTAAACAGATCAGTGGTAAACAGGAGTGGCTGGAGAACCTGGTGAATCATTTTCTATAGCCTTACAAACCAGCGTTCACAGTATTGATGAGGTCATCATAATACTCCTTCTTATCCTCTTTTGTTTCACCGAGAATAAGTACAGCAAATTTTCTCTTTGTGTCAATATAGGCCCATCCTCCCTGGAGCGATGGGCTTGTAACTATTCCATCGCTTATCCAGTTGCCAAATCCATATACATAACCCTGCGTGTGAGGAGGTACAAAAATATTTTTCGCGTTGCCCGTCTGCACCTTCTGCATTTCAGCAATAGATGATTCGCTTAAAACTTTTTTTGTTCCTGCCATTCCCTTATTCAGCAGCATCATCTGGAACTTGATGAAATCTGCAGCTGTTGAAACACCGCCATTAAATGGATTCACTGCCACATCGGAAGAAAATGAACTCCTCTTCATTCCGCATGGACGAAATATCCTTTCCATCATCAGCCTGTCAAATCCTTTCCTGCCTACAATTTCAAGAATGCGTCCTACTATATCAGATCCGTAATGATTATAATAAAAAACTTCAGCAGGATTGTTTTTGATCTCACGTTTGGCAATCGCATTCACTTCTTCTTCGAGGCTTGGGAATTTTGTTTTCTGAAATATTTTCTGAACGCCTCCTTTTTCCGGTTCAATGCCTGAAACATTTGCCAGGCAATGCCTGATAGTAAGATAACTCTTGGCATAAGTAGCATAAATTGGAAGATATTTGGCTACAGGATCATCGAGATCAATTTTTCCCTGTTCAACAAATGTCATCGCAAGGGCAGCCGTCAGCCAGGCACTGGCGCAACCGATCGGCACCTGCGTGTTGAGCGTCATATCTTCCCCGATAAATTTTTTATAAACGATCGTGTCTTTCCAAACGACCATTGCAATTTTTCCCCCAAATTGTTTTTTTCTTTGTTCTAACATCCCATCAAGTGAACTCAAACGCTGGGCATGCAGCACCTGTAAGTTTAACATCATTACCATGACTGTAATGAAGGAAAGGCAGACGTAACGTATTTTATATGACATACTTACAGGTATTATTCTTTGGAGTACGATTTGTGACTATTTCATCATTCAATTAAAGCAATTTATCGATAATTCCAGTCCGCTGGAATTGTACTGGACACTTTAACTATTCAAGGTATGAATCTGAATAATTTCACAATCAAGGCACAGGAAACTATAGCAAGGGCGCAACAATTCGCATTTACCAATGATAATCCGAATATTGAGACGGAGCATCTGTTGAAGGCGTTGCTCGATGATCCTGAATCGCCGGTAATATATCTTCTTAAAAAGAATAATATAAATGTGGCATTCATTGAAAGTAAGACAGATGATGCGATTGGTAAACTTCCTAAAGTTCAGAAGGGTACTGAGCCGGCTCAGTCAGTCAGCAGGGATTTAAACAATGTGATTCTCCGCGCAGGCACATTCCTTAAAACATTTGGTGATGAATTTGTGAGTGTTGAGCATTTACTGCTGGCGATTCTCCACGGAAACGACAACGCGGCAAAGCTGCTGAAAGACGGTGGTTTAACAGAAAAAGATTTGATATCAGCAGTCAAAGACCTGAGGAAGGGATCTACAGTAAATTCTCAAACCAGTGAGTCTACCTTTAATTCCTTAAATAAATATGGTCGCAATCTCAACGAGGCTGCGAGGGAAGGAAAACTTGATCCGGTGATAGGACGTGATGAAGAGATCAGGAGAACTCTTCACATACTTTCCCGCAGAACAAAGAATAATCCTATCCTGGTTGGTGAGCCTGGTGTAGGCAAAACAGCAATCGCGGAAGGCCTGGCCCACAGGATAGTGAATAGCGACGTACCGGAGACCCTGAAATCGAAAGTTATCTATGCGCTCGACATGGGTTTACTTATTGCCGGCGCGAAATATAAAGGTGAATTTGAAGAAAGATTAAAATCCGTAGTAAAAGAAGTTGCCGAAAGCAGTGGTGAGATCATCTTATTTATCGATGAGATCCATACGCTTATTGGTGCCGGTGGTGGCGAAGGAGCAATGGATGCCGCGAATATACTTAAGCCTGCCCTTGCAAGAGGTGAACTTCGTGCAGTAGGCGCAACCACGCTTAATGAATACCAGAAATTTTTTGAGAAAGATAAGGCACTTGAAAGGAGGTTCCAGAAAGTTTTGATTGAAGAGCCTTCTGTAGAAGATGCCATTTCGATATTGAGAGGTTTGAAGGATCGTTATGAAACCCACCACCATGTGCGTATAAAAGATGAAGCGATCATTTCTGCCGTTGAACTTTCTCACAGGTATATTACTGACAGGTTCCTTCCCGACAAAGCGATTGACCTTATTGATGAAGCTGCTGCAAAGCTGCGTGTTGAAATGAATTCAATGCCCGAAGAGCTTGACGAGCTGGAAAGAAAGATACGCCAGTTGGAGATCGAAAGAGAGGCGATCAAAAGAGAGAATGATGAGGCCAGACTAAAGGAATTAAACACAGAAATCTCTAACATTACTGTTGAGCGCGATACTTTAAAAGCGAAATGGATTCGTGAAAAAGACCTTGTTGAAAAATTACAGAATGCCAAGGCTGAGATCGAGAACTTGAAACAGCAGGCAGAACAGGCTGAAAGAAATGGAGAATATGGCAGGGTTGCTGAGATACGCTATGGTAAGATACAGCAGCAGGAAAAAATAGTTCAGGAACTGACCGAAAAGCTGAATGGCATTAGTGAAAAAAGATTACTGAAAGAAGAAGTGGATGCAGAAGACATTGCAGACGCTGTGGCTAAGGCAACAGGCATTCCTGTTTCTAAGATGTTGCAGAGTGAACGCGAAAAATTGTTGCTCCTTGAGGAAGAACTTCATCAGAGGGTGGTAGGACAGGATGAAGCCATCCAGGCGGTAGCCGATGCGATCAGAAGGAGCAGGGCAGGACTGCAGGACCCCCGTCGGCCTATAGGATCTTTCATTTTCCTGGGAACCACAGGTGTTGGTAAAACCGAATTGGCCAAAGCCCTTGCTGAATATCTTTTCGATGATGAACACATGATGACCAGGATTGATATGAGTGAATACCAGGAAAAGCATTCTGTGAGCAGGCTTGTGGGAGCG
>Ga0207701_10006038_pt1 | contig 12122 bp, 9 predicted proteins | sample KBSSwiSSwithPhiX_FD_184294 | JGI IMG/M metagenome (GOLD analysis project Ga0207701, IMG submission 184294) | Switchgrass rhizosphere bulk soil microbial communities from Kellogg Biological Station, Michigan, USA, with PhiX - S5 (SPAdes) (version 2) | ecosystem: Environmental > Terrestrial > Soil...
AACATCCCCCGCCGCAGGTCGCGCAGGATCTCCACCCGCTCGAGCGTCTCGATGTCCGAGTGCAGATAGCGGACCTTCACGCCGAGCTCCTGATAATACGTGGTCAGGTCCTCCGCCATGCGCTTGGTGAGCGTCGTCACCAGGACGCGCTGCCGGCGCTCGACGCGGCTGCGGATTTCCTTGAGCAGGTCGTCCACCTGACCGCGCACGGGGCGCACCTCGATGGGCGGATCCATCAGTCCGGTGGGACGGATGACCTGTTCGACGACCACGCCGCGCGCCTTGGCGAGCTCGTAGGGACCGGGGGTGGCCGATACGAAGACGACCTGCCGGACGCGCTGCTCCCATTCCTCGAAGTTCAACGGCCTGTTGTCGAGGGCCGAGGGCAGGCGGAAGCCATAGGACACCAGCACTTCCTTGCGCGAGCGATCGCCGTGATACATGCCGCGGATCTGCGGCACGGTCTGATGGCTTTCGTCGACCACGACGATGGCGTCATCGGGCAGGTAGTCGAGCAGCGTCGGCGGCGGCGCGCCGGGCGGGCGGCCGGTCAGATGGCGCGCGTAGTTCTCGATGCCGTGGCAATAGCCGATCTCCCGGATCATCTCGAGGTCGAACATCGTGCGCTGATGCAGCCGCTGGGCCTCGAGGAGCTTTCCTTCCGATTCGAGGATCCCGCGCCGCCATTCCAGCTCCTCCTTGATCGTCCCCACCGCCAGCTTGGTGCGATCGCGCGAGGTCACGAAGTGCGACTTGGGGAAGACGGAGACGCGCTCGACGCGCCTGATCACCTTGCCGGTGAGCGGGTCGAACCAGGCCAGCTCGTCGACCTCGTCGCCGAACAGACTGATGCGCAGTGCGTGCTCTTCGTACGACGGCACCACTTCGACGATATCGCCGCGCACGCGGAACGTGCCGCGGCCGAACTCGAGGTCGTTCCGTTCGTACTGGATCTCGACCAGCTTGCGCAGGATCTCGTCGCGCGCAATCCGCTGTCCGCGCTCGAGCGGCAGCAGCATGCCGTAGTACGCCTCAGGCGATCCCAGGCCGTAGATGCAGGAGACGCTGGCGACGATGATCACGTCACGCCGCTCGAAGAGCGAGCGCGTGGCGGACAGGCGCATCCGATCGATCTCGTCGTTGATCGTGGCTTCCTTCTCGATGTACGAGTCGGTCGCCGGGACGTACGCCTCGGGCTGATAGTAGTCGTAATAGCTGACGAAGTACTCGACCGCGTTGTGCGGGAAGAACCGCTTGAATTCCTGGTAGAGCTGCGCCGCCAGCGTCTTGTTGTGGGCCATCACCAGGGTCGGGCGGTTCACCTGCGAAATCGCCTGCGCCATGGTGAACGTCTTGCCGGAGCCGGTCACCCCGAGGAGGACCTGATGGGTATCTCCGCGCTCGAGCCCTTCGACCAGCTCGGGAACGGCGCGAAGCTGATCGCCCTTGATCTGGAAGTCAGTGACAAGGGTGAACTGGTCCTGGACGGATGGCATGAAGACGGTGCGGACGTGATTCAAGGCCCGAACGGGAGATCGTACCACACCGACGAACGTCCGAGGGCCCGCTACGGGGTGCGCGGCGCGTAATACCCGCCGCGCGTCCTGACGCGGACATCCTTGAGGTCCGGCCGGCGTACGCGGACGCGAACGGCGCGCCAGCGGCCGTCGTTCCGCGCATCGGACGAAACGTAGCCGAGACTGTACTGCCCCTGAATCTCCTCGAGGATGCGGTCGTAGGCGCTGTCGATCTGTTTCATGGACGAGGGAAAGATGGCGAGACCGCCGGTCTCTTCCGCGATCCGCCGCATCCGCAGCTCGATTTCGCTCCGCAGCGCGTTCGACTGGTGGTCGAGCAGGCCGACGATGTAGATCGTCGCCTGCGAGGCGCGGGCGGTTGCGATGAGATCGGAATAGCTCGTCCGGCTGAACGAGTTGCCGCCATCGGTAAACGCCACGAGCACGTTCTTGCTCCGTCCCTGGCGCATGTCGTCCGCAGCGTGACCCAGATACACGGCAAACGCGTCGTACAGCGCGGTCGCCCCATCGACTTTGCTCGAACGGACCCGATCGACCAGCCAGGGAAAGTCGTCCGGAGAGAATCGCGACACGCGAACGTTCTCGTTGAACTCGACGAGCGTGATGTCCACCGCCGACGGAACCAGGTTGAGAAAGCGAATCCCGGCGGTGCGCGCCCGATCGATGTCGTCGGCCATGCTCTCGCTCTGGTCGAACATCACCCCGACATGCAGGTCCGGTGACGCGGCGTCGGCCCCGGCGGCGAAAGCCATGATGCGCTGCGGTGTTCCGTTCTCAATAATCTCGAAGTCGTCCGTCGTCAGGCCGGGGATGACGTTCCCGCGCTTGTCGGTCACCGTGACGCCGAAATAGACCAGGTCGGAACTGACGCGGACGGTGGGCGCGTCCTGCGCCAGCAGTCCGACACACCCGAGCACCAGGGTGGCGGCAGCAAGGGGCGCGCGCGGCATGCGGCATCCTACCGCGATCGCGCCGGCTCGCTGATGCGTCAGAGGGTACATGAGCATTTTCGCGACGTGAATGTCGGGGTACGTTCAAACTGCGACATCCGTGTCGTGCCTGGTCGATTCATCGTCGCCACCGCGATTCCGCCCGGCCGTGCGCGACCGGCACGAAGGGCGGCGTATAATCGAAGACCGCGCTATGCCGAGGGTCCACGAGGGGAGCCGGTGAGCTACCTATGAGGTGTCTTGCCGTCTGCCAGACGGAGCTGGCCATCAGGATGCTCGACGAGATCCTGTTGCCCAGCTTTGAAGTCGAATTTCTCGTCGAGAGCAAGCCGCTCGCTCGCCGCCTCCACGACAATGGACTCAGCATTGCCGCCGGCGACCTGCGGCGTACCGATACCTACGTCAAAGCCGACCTCACGCCTGGTACCTGCGTGGTGGTCGAGGACAACGGCCGCAAGAGTCTCCGCAAGGTGCTCGAGGCCATCTGGGACGCCGGCGGCACCCTCGTCTACGTGCTCGGCGTCGGCACCTCCGACTCGCGAAAACGGGAAGAGGAGCTCAAGTCGCAGTTCCCCGAGCTGAACTACCTCGCGCTGCCGGAGCTCTTCGGCGGGCCGCTGCTTACCGAATTCAGCCGCTCGCTCACCCGCCTGCGGGTGCAACAGTACCAGCGCTTCCTCAGCGATGCCGACCGCATCCTGATCCTCCTGCACAACGATCCCGACCCGGACGCGATGGCCAGCGGCCTGGCCCTGCGCAACGTTCTCCGCCGCACCAAGCAGACGGCCGTCATCGCGGCGCTCCATGGCGTGACCCGTCCGGAGAATCAGCGGATGGCGAACCTGCTCGACATCCATGTCGAGATCGTCACGGCGGCACAGCTGAACGACTTCGACCGGATCGCGATGGTCGACGTGCAGCCGCATTACTTCGGCGGCGCCATCGACCGCGTCGACCTGGTCATCGACCATCACCCCGAGCAACCCGGCTACACCGCGGTCTACAAGGACATCCGCGCCGACTACGGCTCGACGTCGACCATCCTGACGGAACACCTGCGCGCCGTCGACGCGAACATCTCCGAGCGCACGGCGACCGCGATGCTCTACGCCATCAAGTCGGACACGCTGTTCTTCAATCGCCAGGCGAACCGCGTCGACATCGAGGCGTTCTCGTACCTGTATCCGCTGGCAGACGCCGCGCTGATCCGCAAGATGGAGGGCGCCGAGATCACCGAGGAGCGTCTCGACTACGTGCTGCGGGCGAAGCAGTACGGCCTGCTGCAGGAGCAGGTGTTCTGCGCCTTCCTCGGCACCACGCTGCGCGACGACTTCATTCCCTACGTCGCCGACTTCTACCTGCAGCTCGAAGACGTCAAATGGACCATCGTCGCCGGGATCGTCGGCGAGTCACTGGTGATGTCGGTCCGGAATCTGGGATATTCGCGCAATGCGGGCGAGTTCGTGCGCAAGCACTTCGCGGACATCGGCAGCGCCGGCGGCCATCGCGCCATGGCCAAGGCGGTCGTGCCGATCACGGCGTTCAAGGAGAAGTTCGGCAATCTCTCGCCGCGCGAGATCACCGAGCGAGTGCTGAAACTCGCACTGGAGTTTCTTCACGAACACCACGCCACCGAGAAGAAACTCGTCAGAGCCTGACCCGCCCCCTGCCGATCGGTAATCGTCGCGAGCCCCACCACGACGAGCACGACACGGACGACGGCCGCCATCACGCGCCGGCGCGGACCGTCGGGTGGCATCCGGTCCGCCTGAAGGCGGACTCCACGACTTCGCCTGAAGGCGGACCCCACAACGAGGGTCGCCGCTCGCACTATGATTAAGAGTTCATATGGGACACATCCTCCAGCGGGTTCCAGTCGGCGAGCGCGTCGGCATTGCGTTCTCCGGTGGCCTCGACACCAGCGCCGCGCTCCACTGGATGCGCGGCAAGGGCGCGATTCCGTACGCCTACACCGCGAATCTCGGACAGCCGGACGAGAAGAACTACGACGAGATCCCCACTCGCGCGCGGGAATACGGCGCAGAAGAGGCGCGCCTGATCGACTGTCGACCGCAGCTGGTCAAGGAAGGAATCGCGGCGCTGCAGTGCGGCGCGTTTCACGTGTCGACTGCCGGTGTCCCCTATTTCAATACGACCCCTCTCGGTCGCGCGGTGACCGGCACGCTGCTCGTTCTCGCGATGAAGCAGGACGACGTCCACATCTGGGGGGACGGCAGCACCTTCAAGGGCAACGACATCGAGCGCTTCTACCGCTACGGCCTGCTCGCCAATCCGTCGCTCCGCATCTACAAGCCCTGGCTGGATCAGGCCTTCATCGACGAGCTCGGCGGCCGCCGCGAGATGTCCGAGTACATGCAGCAGCATGGCTTCGCCTACAAGATGAGCACCGAGAAGGCCTACTCCACCGACTCGAATCTGCTCGGCGCCACGCATGAAGCCAAGGATCTCGAACACCTGCACACCGGCATCACCATCGTCGAGCCGATCATGGGCGTCCCGTTCTGGCGGCAGGACCTTCCGGTCAAGCCTGAAGAGATCCGCGTCCGCTTCGAGGAGGGACAGCCGGTTGCGCTGAACGGCCATACCTACGCCGATGCCGTGGCCCTGATGGAGGACGCCAATCGCATCGGCGGCCGCCACGGTCTGGGCATGAGCGATCAGATCGAGAACCGCATCATCGAAGCGAAAAGCCGCGGCATCTACGAGGCGCCCGGCATGGCGCTGCTCTTCATCGCCTACGAACGGCTGGTCACCGGCATCCACAACGAGGACACGATCGAGCAGTACCGCGATCAGGGCCGGCGGCTCGGACGACTGCTCTATCAGGGACGGTGGTTCGATTCGCAGGCCATGATGCTGCGCGAGACGGCCCAGCGCTGGGTGGCGCCGCTCATCACCGGCGAAGTGACGCTCGAGCTGCGCCGCGGCAACGACTACTCGCTCCTCGATACCGCAAGCCCGAACCTCACCTACAAACCCGAGCGCCTGACCATGGAAAAGGGCGAGTCGGCCTTCTCGCCGCAGGACCGCATCGGGCAGTTGACGATGCGGAATCTGGATATCGAAGACACGCGACAGAAGCTGACGACCTATTCGCGGATCGGCCGGCTCTCGGGCGGCACGGAGGCCTCGCTGCCGAGGCTCGTCGAAGGCGGCGATACCGGCGATACCGGCGATAGCTAGGCCTCACATCTCGCGCCCATGCGGCTGACAGCACTCGTCGCACTCGTGATTGGCATTTCCGGCTGCAGCCGGCCAGGCCCTGCGAATGCGCCGGGGCCGCATCTGATCGAGCGCACGCATCCGAGCATGGGTGCGCAGGCGCACGTGAGCGCGTGGACTTCGGACGACACTGCAGCGCTGCGCGCCTTCGACGAAGGCTTCGCGGAGCTCGAGCGCCTCGAGGCGCTGATGAGCATCTGGCGACCGGGCAGCGATATCGTTCGACTGAACGAAGCCGCGGGCCGAAACCCGGTCGTTGTCAGTGCAGACGTCCTCGATGCGCTGCGCACGGCGTACGAAGTGGGCGACTGGACCGGCGGCGCGTTCGACGTCACGTTCGCGGCGCTCGCCGACGTCTGGAAGTTCGATCACGACCAGGACAATCGCATTCCATCGCCCGACGAGATCCGCGTACGGATTCCGCTCGTCGACTACCGGGCGCTGCGGCTCGACGCCACGGCGCGCTCGGCCTACCTGACGCGCAAGGGGATGCGCGCACATCTCGGGGGAATCGGGAAGGGCTACGCCATCGACCGCGTCGCCGCACTCCTCAAATCCCGCGGCCTGCACAACTTCATGATCCAGTTCGGCGGCGATCTCTACGTCGCCGGAACGCGCGGACCGCGCCCCTGGCACCTCGCCATTCAGGATCCGCGCGGCGCCCCGGGAAAGACCTTCGCGGCGATCGAGCTCTCCGATTCCTCGTTCAGCACCTCAGGGGACTACGAACGCTTCTTCATGCGCGACGGCCACCGCTATCACCACATCCTCGATCCGCGAACGGGTGCGCCCGCACAGGGCTGCCGCAGCGTGACCATCGTCGCCGACAACGCGACGCTCGCTGATGCGCTCTCGACCGGCGTATTCGTGATGGGGCCGACGGCAGGCATGGCGCTCATCGAGAAGCTGCCCAAGGTCGACGGTGTGATCGTGACGAGCGAGAATCGCGTGCTCGTGTCGTCGGGTTTGACGGGAAGACTGCAGGTATTGGCCGAACCGACCGACGCCCCGTAATCTATCTCCTATCTCCTGTAGCACCAGCCGCCGCCGCCATCCGGTTCTTGTAGAAGATGATGCGATGGTGCGGGCACTTGGCTTCGTCTGCGTACAGCCGCTCGCAGTCGTCACAGCGCACGCACTCGGTGAGAACGATGCGGGGACCGCGGATGGCGCCCCATTCGCAGGCCTTCTCGCAGATCCGGCAGGTCGAGCACTCCGACCAGCGCTTGATGCGGAAGACCGTCAACGTGGAGAGCACACCGAGCGCCGCCCCCACCGGACAGAGGAACCGGCAGTAAGCGTTCCGCACGAAGATGCTGGCGACCAGAAGGACCGCGAGCATGGCCCAGAGCATCGGCGTCTTGCCGGTCAGGCCAAACATCCAGAACGGCTCGATGTACGGATAGAAGCCGGGATTCCGCGTCCACAGATACCCGCCGATCGCGCCGGCCAGGATGACGTACTTGATGAGCGCGGCGCGACGTTCGATGCGCGGCGGCACGGTCACCCGCAACCGTCGCGGCAGGATCGCGTCCATGAGCTGCGTGAACGCGCCGAACGCGCAGATGCGTCCGCAGTACACGCGCCCCCACAAGACGGTCGACACCAGGCCGACGACGGCGAGGAGATACCAGGCCACGCTGTAGCGCACCCTGGGCAGGTTGTTCCCGAGGACGCCGAAGATGTTCACGACAGAGAGCAGCTGACTCTTGTAGAAGCCGAGATACACCACCGCAGCGACGAGCGTCACGTACTTCAACGCGCGGCTCTTCCTGAAGAAGCTGACGAACGCGAGCACGCAGAACGCAGCCACCAACGCGACGTCGACCGCCTGGTCGCGCAGGTCGTCCGCCCAGGAGGGCGCGTCCTGCTCGTCGTCGTCGAACGTCCATTGACCGGCGGATGAGGGTTGCGCCGGCGCGGACTGCACGAGACGCAGGCCGGGGCCTTCCCGCCCCGGCGGCACGGCAGCGGGCGGCGTGATCGCGTGCACCGCGGCGCCTGCGATCCCGAGGAGCAGCGCGCTGATCAGAAGCGGCTGGCGAAAGGTCATGGGGTCGAGGGCGGCGGCAGCAGGGCGCGGGCGATACGACGCGAGGAGTTGCGGACGGCCCGCGTCGCGCTCGTGATGCTGATCGTCGCCCGCGAAACCGCATCGATATCGGCACCGACCTTGAACGCATCGCGGACGCTCTTGCCCTTGAACTGGGCTGCGAACGCCGGCGGCTCGACAGAGAAGTTGCCGTAGGGCTCCTTGTGCTCGGCGACGACGAGCCCGGTGAGAATACCCTTCAGGTCCATGCCGACCAGCATCACGATCGGTCCGTCGTACCCGCGCTCCAGCGGGTCGAGGTCGGTCGTCCAGTAGGCATAGCCGAGCACCGTCTTCGTGCCGCGCGCGTCGGTCGCGTAGGCGGTGTAGTGCGGGGGGTCGCCCTCTTTCGGAGAGAAGGTCGACGCCGCGGGGAACAGGCCCTTGAGCCGGGCCTGCAGCTGCGCCTCATTTCCACGCGACTGTCCGAACAGGAGCGTGGCGGAAGCCGCCAGGACGACGATCAGGGTCAGTGCTGTGCGAAGAGGAGTCACCGGCGCCGATTATATGCGGCGCCGGCCCCTCTTCGTGCCCTCCGCGATCTTCGTGCCTTCCTTGAATCAGTTGCCGAATGTAAAGGACGTGATGAGGTCGCTCAACCGCGCCTGTGTCGTCGAGACCTGCGCATTGACCGTCGAGATGTGCGCCCGTCCCTTATCGATGGCGTCCTCTTGCGTCCGCAGCTGCCCCAGGTACCGGCTCCGCAGCTGCTGTTCCTCCTGCCCCGTCTTGAGCGCCTTGAGATTCTCGCGCAGCCGCTCCTGATCGCGGAAGAGTGTATCGATCTCCTGCTGCGTCGCTTGAGCATCGGCCTTCATTGTCGTGATCTGCTCCTGCAGATCGACGATCGCGCCGAGCTTCTCGCGCACCGGCGCCGGCGTCTCCTTCCCCGCGAACAGCGTGAGCTGCGGGCGCGTCAGCGTCGTCAGTGACATGTTCGTCTGACGGAACACCACCTCCGGAACCGCCAGCGTCGTGGCCTGCCCGGGCGTGAGCGACACGCGGAAGCGGTAGAAGCCCTCGGTCGTCTCGAAGGCCTGGATTCCCTGCAACGTGCGGTTGTTCACGCGCGGATGCTCCACGATCAGTGACTTGCTGTCGGTCCCCTTGTTCCGGATCTCGTAGTTCGTCGTCAGCACCGACTCCATGTAAAGCACCGCCACACCCTTGCTGACGGTGAGCCGCGTCATGCTCTCCGGCTGTGACGCCTGCTTGCTGGCGATCTGAATGTCGTAGTCGACGCCGAAGCTGACCAGCGACTTCTCACCGCGCGGCAGGTAGTCGAGCACCGCCTCGCCGGCGTAGCGCGAGTCCTGGAAGAACGTCACCGGGCCGGCTTCGAACGGAATGTCGGTGTTGTTCTCGACGCGGGCGCCCAGACGTGGATTGCCTCTGTCGCTGCGCGCGTTGAAGATCGACAGGCGCTCGATGGGCATCGTCTTCTGCAGGAACGGCAGCAGCGCACTCTGCCGGCTTGCGATGCGCACGGGGAACGGGAACTTGTACTCGTAGAAGTCCTCGACACGTGTCGCGTCGGCCTGCTGGAAGACCGCGGATCCAGGAGCGAGCGCCTCGGCGGCCCCGGTCCCCGCACGAAACACCGGCGCCGCGGCCGCGGGCGCGCCACCTCGTCCGCCGCCGCCGCCGCGACCGGCCGCCACACCCGCTCCGTCGACTTGACGCCTCTCGACCAGAGGGGATTCGGCCATCACCGCGACCTGCGGCACCCTGGCGCTCGACACGTCGGTCTGCACGGCCGATTCATAACGCCGGGGCGCGGCGACCTGACCGCCGGGCACGGGCACGGTTGCCCGTGTCACATAGAGGGGGTCGTATAGATTCATCTGAAACGAGACAGGAGCCCCGGAGATCAGTGACACGCTGACGTCGTCCCACGCCTCCCCCGTCGGATTGTCGATCTGCGCCCAGCCCTGAATGCGCCCGTCTTTCGCTCCAAGGTCGACGCGATAACTGGTCTTCCACAGCGGGAACTGCTGCAGATAGGCGATCTGCACCGGACCCGGTGCGGGAACCGGATAGACGCTGATCTCTCTGGTGACGTCCTGCCGACCAGCCGAGAGCACCTCGAGGTACGACTTCAGCTGCTCGCGCAGTTGCGGATCGACGAACTCCACCGAGCGCACGTCACTCAGCCAGAGGGTCTGCAGCGACGCGTCCTTGAGCAGCAGCGTCACGCGGAAGTCCTTCGACGAGGTTTGCGGGGCGGTGACGCGCTCGCTCGGCGCAACCGCCAGCAGCTTGCCTTCGACATTCCGTCCGTTCTGATCCAGCCGAACCTCGGCGCCCTTGACCTGCGTGAGAAACGCGCCGAGGCCGGTCTCCACACTCGTGACATCGAACGGATAGCGCGAGAGCAGATGGGTCGACGGGATACCGGCCGTGTAACCCACCGAATACAACGCGCCGGAGTCGGGATTCCAGGCAGAGAACGACTTGAGCACGTCGTTCATGTCCTCGGGATGGAACGTGAGATTGAGGGGCCCTGTCAGCTGCCCGGTCCGGACGATGTAGGCCATGCCGTTCTTGTAGAGCAGCACTCGCGCGACGCGCAGCGGCTGCTGCGCCCACAACCCGGCCGCCATGGCGACCACGACGACGACGACCGCAACTGCCTTTCTCACGGCGCTCTCCTTTGCGTGCCCAATCGGTACGCTCTCGCGTGCCGGACAGACACAGACGATGCCACGTCACAACATGGGTTCTTGACGGGGAACGGCCATACGGACCGCTGCCCGATCCGGGATTCGGGATTGATGATTCGAATGATTGGTCTGGTCGGGCGATTCCGCGGACCGTGGTGAAACTCGCCGCGGCCTGCCGCTACAGAGACATCGGGAAAGTCTGGAGCGATGCGTCTCTCACCAGGGGCCGCCGGACTTACACCGGCTGGTTCGCCGCCAGCGCCCGCCAGCCTCGCGCCACGCGATAGATGAACCAGAGCGTCAGCACCGTCAGCGGCAGCCACAAAACGACGATGGCCACGCCGAGTGTCAACACCAGGAGCGCTCCGCACGGAATTGCCCACAGCAACCCGAACCAGAACGTCCGGATCTGCCAGCGGAAGTGCGACTCGAGCCACGTGCCTCTGGCTTCGGACCGTTTCACGTAGTTCAGCACCACAGCCAGCAGCGACGGCCACCCGATCAGAAACGAACCGATGACCGTCGCGGCACCCAGGAGGCCGATGACGATACTGAACGCGTGCAGGGCGTACACGAGATGGGTCCATCCGATCAGCGAAGCCTGCCGGTCTTGTTGGGACATGGCACTATGATGCGCCAGCAGCCCGAGGCTGACGCCCCGGAAGCCGGGCCTTGCCGCCACAGGCCATCTGGCGTCAGGCTGCACGCAGGAAATGCCATCGAGAATTTCGCCTCGATGGATAGAACGGCCGGCCGTCTGAAACTTGCAGCCACATGACAACACCATGGATTTGAAGCTGACCGACCACATCGCGATCGTCACCGGCGCCAGTAAAGGGATTGGGAGGGCCATCGCGGAGACGCTCCTCGCCGAAGGGATGCGCGTTGCCGCCATTGCGCGATCGGCTCCGCTGCTCGACTCGCTTGCGGCAGGGCATGGGGATCGCTGTTACCCGATCGCGGCGGATCTGAGCGAGCCGGCTGCACCGGCCCGGGTCGTCGAGGCGGTCGTGGCGCGGTTCTCGGGCCTGCACGTGCTGGTCAACAACGCCGGCGCCACGAAGCGTGGCGACTTCCTGACCATGACCGACGCGGACTGGGAGGACGGGTTCGGGCTGAAGTTCTACGCCGGCATGCGTCTCAGTCGGGCCGCCTGGCCGCATCTGCAGCGATCAGGTGGCTCGATCGTCAATATCGTCGGCATCGGCGGCCGGACCGGATCGGCGGAGTTCGCGGTTGGCGGCGCGGTCAATGCCGCGATTCTGAATCTCACCAAGGCGCTGGCCGATCGCGGTGTTCGCGATGGCGTCCGGGTCAACGCCATCAACCCTGGGGGCATTGCCACCGAACGGCTGCAGACCCGCGTCCAGTCGTTTGCGGCCGAACAGGGCCTCGACGGGGCGGCTGCCGAGACGCAGCTTGCACGTACCATGGGGGTCGCGCGCTTCGGCACCGCGGAGGAAATCGCGCGGCTCGTTGCCTATCTTGCTTCGCCGCTCGCGTCGTATTGCCAGGGAGCCATCATCGATGCCGACGGCGGGGCGACACGAACACTCTGACTACTTCGACGCTCCGCGTGACGTCCACCTTCGCGGTGCGCGCGACGGTGGACAACCGTCGCCTGGCTTGCCAGCCG
>Ga0207701_10006040_pt1 | contig 12120 bp, 7 predicted proteins | sample KBSSwiSSwithPhiX_FD_184294 | JGI IMG/M metagenome (GOLD analysis project Ga0207701, IMG submission 184294) | Switchgrass rhizosphere bulk soil microbial communities from Kellogg Biological Station, Michigan, USA, with PhiX - S5 (SPAdes) (version 2) | ecosystem: Environmental > Terrestrial > Soil...
CGAACGGGGCGCGCTGCTGTACAAGGTCGCCGAGGCGATCCGCCAGCAGGCCGCCGAGCTGGCCGAGGCCGACACCCGCAACATGGGCAAGCCCATCGTCGAGGCGGAGTTCGACGTGGCCGATGCCGCGCATTGCTTCGAGTACTACGCCGGCCTGGCGGGCAAGATCGAGGGCGAGGCCCTGTCGGTTCCCGACAACGCGCTGTCGCTGGTCCTGCGCGAGCCGGTGGGCGTGGTCGGGCAGATCATCCCCTGGAACTATCCCATCTTGATGGCGGCGTGGAAGCTGGCTCCCGCGCTGGCCGCCGGCTGCACCGCGGTGCTCAAGCCCGCCGAACAGTCGCCGCTGTCGGCGCTGCTGCTGGCCCGGATCTTCGAAGGCCTGGACCTGCCGCCGGGCGTGGTCAACGTGATCACCGGCGACGGGCCGGTCGCCGGCGCGGCGCTGGTCGAGGATCCGCGGGTCGACAAGATCGCCTTCACTGGCGGTGGCGACGCCGGCCGCCTGATCATCAAGAGCGCCGCCGACACCGTGAAGCGGATGTCGATCGAGCTCGGCGGCAAGAACCCCAACGTGGTGTTCGCCGACGCCGACTTCGATCAGGCGGTCGATGGCGCCCTGTTCGGCGCGTTCGCCAACCAGGGCGAGGTCTGCTCCGCCGGTTCGCGGCTGCTGGTCGACAGCGCCATCTACGACCGGATGGTCGCGGCGCTCATCGAAAAGGTGAAGGCGGTGCGCCTGGGCGACCCGCTGGCCCGCGAGACCAAGATGGGGCCGCTGGTCACCGTCGAGCACATGGAGAAGGTGCTGGGCTACATCGCGATCGGAAAGGGGGAGGGGCGGCTGGTGGCCGGCGGCGCGCGCGCGCGCGGGCCGGGCCTGGATCGAGGCAACTTCGTCGAGCCCACGATCTTCGCCGACGTCGACAACCGCACCCGGATCGCGCAGGAGGAGATCTTCGGGCCGGTCCTGACCGTGACCCGGTTCAAGGACGAGGAAGAGGCGATCCGGCTGGCCAACGACACCCCGTACGGGCTGGCCGGCGCGGTCTGGACCCGCGACGCCTATCGCGGCATCCGCGTGCTGAAGCGGATCCGCGCCGGGATCCTGTGGATGAACACCTACCACCCGACCTACAACGAAGCGCCCTGGGGCGGCTACAAGCAATCGGGGTTCGGGCGCGAGCTGGGCCCGCGCGGGCTGGATCAGTATCTGGAGACCAAGCAGATCAACATCAACCTGACCGACGCCCCGCTGGCCTGGTACTGACGATGGCGGGACACATCCGGATCGTGGGGCCGATCCCCGGCCCCAAGAGCCTGGCGTTGATGCAGCGGCGCAAGAAGGCGGTCATGGACGGGGTCAGCACCGCCCACCCGATCTTCATCGACCACGCCTCGGGCAGCACCATCACCGACGTCGACGGCAACACTTACCTGGATTTCACCGGCGGGATCGGGGTGATGAACGTCGGGCATGCCCGCCCCGAGGTGGTAGCCGCGATCCAGCGCCAGGCGGAGAGGTGCACGCACGCCTGCTTCCAGGTGGCCGGCTACGAGGGTTACATCGCGGTGGCGGAGGCGCTGTGCCGGCTGATGCCGGGCGACTTCGAAAAGCGCGCCCTGCTGATCACCACCGGCGCCGAGGCGGTCGAGAACGCGGTCAAGATCGCGCGCGGCCACACCAGGCGGGGCGCGGTCCTGTGCTTCGAGCACGGCTTCCACGGCCGTACCCTGCTGGCGCTGACCCTGACCGGCAAGGCGGTGCCCTACAAGGCCGGCTTCGGTCCCTATGCGCCGGACATCTACCGCCTGCCGTTTCCCTACGTCTATCGGGGGGAAATGCCGCGCGAGCCGATCGAGACCGCGCTGAAGACGCTGGTGCGGCCCGAGGATCTGGCGGCGGTGATCCTCGAGCCGGTGCTGGGCGAGGGCGGGTTCCTGGTTCCGCCGGCGGCCTTCATCGCCGAGCTGCGGGCGTTCTGTGACCGGCACGGCATCGTGCTGATCGCCGATGAGATCCAGTCGGGGTTCGGGCGCACCGGCACCATGTTCGCGTCGGAGAGGCTGGACCTGCGGCCGGATCTGATGACGGTGGCCAAGTCGATCGCCGGCGGTTTGCCGCTGGCCGCGGTGGTCGGCCGCGCGACGATCATGGATTCGATCCCGCCCGGCGGGACGGGCGGGACCTTTGGAGGCAACCCGGTCGCCTGCGCCGCCGCGCTGGCGGCGATCGCGCTGCTCGAGGCGGAGATCGAGAGCGGCCGGCCGGAGGCGCTCGGCCGGCGGATCCAGGAGCGCATGCAGGCGATCGCGCGCGAGCTGACCCTGATCGGGGACGTGCGCGGCCTGGGGGCGATGCAGGCGATCGAGCTGGTGCGCGACCGCAGCACCCGCGAACCGGCGCCGGCCGACGCCCAGCGGGTGATCGCCGAGGCGCGCGCCCGCGGCGTGCTGCTGCTGTCGGCGGGAACCTACGGCAACGTGGTGCGCTTCCTGCTGCCGCTCACGGCGCCGGATGATCTGCTGGAGGAGGGGCTGGCGGTGATCGAGGCGGCGCTGCGGGCGGCAGCGGCGGCGTCGTAGCCAGTGGCGTCGTAGCCAGATCCTGGATGATACGGGCCGCCGCGGCTTGCCCGCTCTCGGCGGCGCCGTTGGAGTGGGCGCTCACGGTGTAGTCACCGGCCAGGATCAGCCCCATCTCGGGCTCGCGCAGCGCGCGCCCGCCCGGGTCCAGCGGGGATCGCCCGGCCGGCCACACCGGCAGCGCGGCCGGGTGATAGGTGAACACCTCGCTCGAGCGCACGTGCGCCGACAGCCCCGGCCACAGCTGGTCGAGCGCGGCCAGGATCTTGCCCACCTTGAGCTCGCGCGGGATCATGTGAAACGCGCCGGCGGGGCTGCCGTGAATCAGCAGCGAGAACACCTCCAGCGGTTGCGCGGCGGGGCTCTCGTGGGTCACTCCGTAGACCACACCGAGGGGGCCGTCGGTCAGGACCGGGAACGGCGATCGTCCGCCCACCGTCCAGAGCGCCCGCGCGCCCTTGTCGACCAGCAGGTGCACCACGGTGTACTGGCCGCGGTCCAGGCTGTCGATCGCCTCCCACTTCTCCTTCGACAGGGGAGGGTCCAGGCGAATCTGGTGCAGGCGGACGAAGGGCACGGCCAGGATCACCCGGTCGGCCTCCACGGTCTCCAGCCGCTGGTTGCGCAGGTACGACACCCGGGCGCGCGTCTGGCCCTGCGGCGTCCGCCAGCGCTCGATGGCGGTCACCGTGGCCAGCAGCGTCTTGCGCCCCGGGATCGCGGCGGCCAGCGCGGTCATCAAGCGCGCGTTGCCACCGCGCACCTGGTAGTTGACCTGCCCGGGGGGCAGAAAGAAGCCGAATTCGACCAGCCCGATCAGCCCGGAGAAGCCCTGCCAGTCGGTGCCCAGCTCACACTCGAGCGTGATGCGGATCCATTCGGAGACGCGCTTGGGCAGCGCCAGCGTCCCGATCCAGTCCGCGAACGAGACGGCCTGCAGCCGCTCCAGCTCGGGGTCCAGGCCGCCCGCCGCCAGCGCTCGCTCGCGCAGCGCCTTGGCCTTGACCATCCAGGCGTCCAGCGCCTTCCGCTCGGCTGGCGTCAGGAAGGATGCAAAGAACTCCTCGGCGGTGGCCTGGCTGAAGGGGACCAGCTTGCCGTTCAGGACCAGGCTCGAGTAAGGCGACTCGGCCTTGTCGTCCAGCGGCACCTGCAGCTCGCGCGCGATGCCGAGCAGCGGGTTGTCGGCCCACATCTCCTGCATGCCGTACTCCGCGTAGACCCCCTCGCCGTAGGACGCGGTGGCGACGCGGCCGCCCCAGCTCTCGGTTGCCTCCAGCAGCTCGGTCGAGACCCCGTGTTTGCTCAGCTCGTAGGCGCTGACCAGGCCGGCGATCCCGCCTCCGACGACCACCACGCGGGGTGCAGCGTCCCGCGCCGCCGGGCCGCCCACCGGCGGTAGACGGCAGGCCCCGACCAGCACGAGGCCCACCACCCAGCAACTACGGACGCGGCGCATATGTGGGTATTGTGCCGCTCATCCGCAGGATGGCCAGAAAGACGGACAGACCTGATAGATCTGATGCATGCCCCCTGGCGAGGATCAGCGCACCCGAGCGGCCGCGGCGGAAGCGGAAGCGGAAGCGGAAGCGGTGTACGACCGCGCGCTGCGCGCCGATCTCGTGCGGCGCATCGCCGAGCTGGACAACACCCCCGACCACGCCTTCGGCCGGATCGGGCTGCCCGACGCGATCCTGGTGGCGGTGCTGTTCGTGGTCATGCCGGCGCTGGTCGCCTGGATGTTCCGATGAGCGGTTCGCCTGATCCGCGGGACCCCGATCTGGACCGGCGGCTGCGTGACGAGGCGATCTTTGGCCGTTTGCCGCTGCTGCGCGGGGAGCGGGAGTATTCGACCAAGGGGATCCTGGCCACCGGGTTCACCTACGCGGTCGCCGCCTGGTGCTTCCTCATCGGCGGCTACGCCGCGAACGTGGTGGGCGCGGTGCAGGGAGTCGTCGCGCTGATCGCCGGCTGCGTGATCGGGGTGACCCTGTCGGCGGCGGCGTCGGCGCTGGCCTGCAACCGCTACGGTCTGGAGCAGATCGACTACACCAAGTCCTGCTTCGGGCAGAAGGGCGCGAAGCTGATCCTGGTCTTCTACCTGGTCAACCAGGTGGGGTGGACCGGGATGATCCTGGTGATGTTCGGGCGCGGCGTGGCCAACGTCGCCGGCGCTCTGGGCGCCGGCGCCATCCTGTCGCCGGATGGCTCGACCGAATGGTTGGTGCGCGCCGCCGTGGCCGCGGCGATCGTGGTGGTCTACCTGATCGTCATCCGCGGCGTGCACATCCTCAACGTCTTCAACGCGGTGGTCACACCGGGGTTGATCCTGGTGACCTGCCTGCTGTTCTTCGTCATCTTCCGCCACGGTGGCTGGGCCGCGGTGGTTGCCCGCGCACCGCTGGAGCCGGCCTCCGATGCGCGGCTCGGCTACGTGATCGCCCTGGAATACGGTCTGGGCGCGGGATTCGCCTGGTGGCCGGGCATCGGCTTTCTCACCCGCAACACCGACACGCAACGGAACAGCCTGTATCCCCAGGTCCTGACCATGGGTCTGGGGATGGGCGTGGTCTGCTGCACCGGCCTGCTGGCCGGACTGCTCTATCGCTCGTACGACCCGACGATCTGGATGATCAAAGTGGGGGGACCGGTGCTGGGCGCGCTGGCGCTGGCCCTGGTCGCGATCGCCAACATCTCCGCCTCGGCGCTGATGATGTACACCGCCGCGCTGGCCTGCCGGCACGTGGGATTCCTGCGCAAGCTGCGCTGGCGCACCCTGACCGCCTGGACCTTCGTGCCGGTGCTGGTCTACGCGGTGGTGCCGGAGCTGCTGTACGCCAAGGGTTCGGCCTTTCTGGCCTACAACGCCACCATGTTCGCCCCGATCTCGGGCGTGCTGCTGGTCGACTACCTGCTGCTGCGCCGCGGGCGGCTCAACGTCTCGCAGATCTTCGAGGACGCGCGCGACGGGCACTACCACTTCCAGGGCGGCTTCAATCTCGCGGCGCTGGGCTGCGTGCTGCTGGGACAGCTGATCTACATCTGGCTGCTCGACCCGGTCAGCCTCGCGGCCCGCGGACCGGTGCGCCTGCTCACCGCCTCCGCCCCCGGCGTGCTGCTGCCGATGCTGATCTACTTCGCGCTGGCGCGCCTGTGGCTCATCCCCGCCGGCCTGGGCGGCTATCGCGCCAGCACCAAGCCGCTGCCGATCCGCCAGCCCAACATCTAGCTCGCGCTGGTCTCGGTGGGGGCCGTCGCGGCCGCGACCGGGCGCCGGTGCCGGTCGATGCGCATCCCGCGCTTTCCCAGCTCGGCGAAGAACGGCGCCACCGGGATTGCCCGCTCGGGGGGCAACACCCCGCGCGCGGTGATCGCCCCCGCCAGCAGCAGCTGCATGGCGATCGAGGGCGGGCACCCGGTGTCGGCGTCGATCCCGATACCCCAGGCCGCGATGCCGGCCGTGTGAAAATCCAGCACCTCCTCGATCCGCTCCCCGGCGCTCGTCCCGCGCACCACCACGCGCAGCACCTCGTATTCGTCGGGCGGTCCGCCCGCGGCCACCTTGGGCAGCCGGTGGTACAGCGCGGTCAAGAGATCACGCGGCGCCACCTTGGTGCGGCCCACGGTGATCGGCGCGGGCGAGGTCATCCCCAGCGCGTGCAGGAACCGCAGCCGCTCGGCGAACACCTCCGGGAAGGCGATCCGGAAGCTGACCTCGCGGATACCCTTGGCCCGGTAGCTGAGCGGCAGCGTCGCCACCTCGGAATGCAGGGTGCGGGCCGGATGCCGCAATCCCACCGGCGGCGGAAACGCCACCGGCTGCGGGTCGCTCATCGGCTCGACGAACGCGAACTTTCCACCGGTGAAGATGGCGGCCGGCAGCGACGCCTCGTCGAGGATGGTCTGGATCGAATAGGAGGCGCCGAGCACCCCCGCCTCGCGTCCCGGCGTGCGGTCGATGTTGCCGACCTGCACGTGGATCTCCTCGACGCGCTCCATCTCGTCGGCGGCGGCGCGCGCCAGCACGTTCACCACCCCGGGCGCGGCGCCCATCCCCAGCAGCGCCAGCAGGCCGGCGCGCCGGAACCGGCCGTGCAACGCCAGCTGCCGGCGGGTGACGTGGAACAGCCCGCCCAGGTCGCAGTAGTGGGCCCCGGCGCGCAGGGCGGCCTCCATCACCGGCAGATTGAGATCGTGCTGGCAGCAGTTGATGATGGCGAAGGTCCCCGCGCGCTTCAGCGCCCGGGCGGTCGCCGCGATCGCGGTGACGTCGACCTGGACCCCGCGGGCGCGCCCCCGGCAGTCGCGCGCCAGCGCCCTGGCCGCGCGCTGGTCGTAGTCGGCGATCAGGATCGCAACCCGCGGGTCCGCGGTCTCGACCAGATCGCGCACGGCGATACGCCCCATCGCCCCCGCTCCGCCCACCACGGCGATGGTCACGGGTCGCGCCCGGGATCTCGGTGGGGGCGGAACCATCGCATCAGAAGAATAGCGGAAACGGCGGATTGCGCGAACGACCGAGGAAGAAGAGCCAGCTGGACCGTTATGTGGGTGGTTCATGAGCTCAAATGTCGGGGGGTGGATGACCAAAATCGGCGGGACTACGATGGTGGTGCTCATCGCGGTCATGGTCCTGCAAGCCATCGCGTTGCTCGGCCGCAAGAAGGCCGAGACCTACCATTTCTGGAGCGGGATCCTGACGATCCTCCTCGCAGCCGAATTCGCTCTCGGGGCTGCGCTGTTCGGGACGGCGTCGCTGGTCACGATTCCTTCGCTCGGCAGCCTGGTGGTCCAGGGGAGGGCACACATCCCCCTGCGGTTGCTGCTGTTCGCCATCGCCGTCACCGGCGGAGTCTTCGTACAGTCAGCGCGCTGCGCGCGCAGCCGGGAGGAGCGCTGGCCGGTGATCGTGCCCCTGGGTGCGCTGGTCGGGGTGTTTGCCGCTCTTCGCGTGACGCCCCTCTACCCGACCGACGACACCCCCCTGCGCCTCTATGGCTACGATCTTTGGTCCCCGGTCTTGCTCTGCTGGATCTGCATCTGCGCGCTCGAGTGGGCGCTGGTGATTCTCTGTTTGACCGGCCGTTGGTTCCGCGGGTGGATGGAGGCCGTGCTCATCGCCGGGATCACTCTCGCGGCACAAAGTCACCCAGCCTACCTCTACTTCGACCCGTGGACGCCGATGCTCTGGACGATCCTCTTGTTGCTGGGGTGGGCGGCCACGTTCTTTTTCGGGCTGCGTAACTCGCTGCTGACCTGGTTCGCGAAGACCTTCAACGATCGACGATGGGCGCGCGGGGTGCTGGCGGCGGGCAGCGTCGGCGTCAGCCTGGTCTCGCTGTACCTGCTCAGATGGCTGGTGGTCGATCCCTCTTCCAGGCGCGCTCTCACCGCCGCCCTGGTGACGTTTGCGCTGGTCGTTGTCTCCATTGTCCCCTTCGTCGTCCATCGCCCGAACGAAAGGCGCACCGTCTTGCAGCCTCTCTACGGCCTGGGCGGACGTAGCCTCGACGTCACCCTCCTGGGGACGTTGCTCCTGCTCCTGGCGTTCACCGCCGACATCTTCTACTTTCGTCGCCTGACAACCGGGTGTGATCTCGCCGGCCTGGCGCTCTCCGCGGTCCTGCTGATCGAGATCACCTCGGAAGGGCCCTTGCAGGGAGCGGGCGACCTGGCGTCGACGGTCTGGGGCAGTGGCTCGTCCGTGCGCAAGGCGCTGGCGTTCGTCTATCAGCGCGTTCGGCGTTTGATCGTCGGCGCGCTTGCCCCTCTCAGATTCTTGACCACCGGAGGTGGTGGACTTTCGGCGATCTTGGGCAAGATCGTCACCCTGATCCTGCTGCTCATCGTCCTCGAGGAAATTCCGAGCCGTGGCAAGACGCTGATCTACCCGCTGAACGCTCATTCGCTTCCGGCGACCGACTCCCCCCTGGGCGAGGCCGTGGCCGAGCGCATGGCCAACAAGATCACCGAGCTCATGTCCAAGCTCCGCCCGGACATCCTGGTCTACGTCGGACCGAACTTCTCGATGACCACCGTCGCCGACGCCTCGGCGACCAATGCGTCGTTCCAGGAGGACTGGCTGCAGGTGGGGCCCGCCAAGGTCCCGATGAGCACCCTGGTGTCCCTGTTGAAGATTCCGCTTCAGTCCTTGTTCGGCGCGCGCATCGTGTCGGGGACCATTCAGAAGCATGGTTCCGGGTACGACCTGCTGCTCTCATCGTCGATGGGGGACGCCTGGCACGAAACCAGCAGCCAGGAGCAGCGACTGCCCAGCACCGCCGTCTCCTCCGAGGCCGCCCAGGAGGAGCTGTTCAAGAACGCCGACTCACTGGCCTACAAGGTCGTCAGCTCCGACCCAGCCTGGTCGAGAGCCGGCATGACCACCGATCCCGGCGCGTTCTCCGCCTTCTACGACGGCCTGCTGCAGTGGAACCGCTATCAGCAGGCCGCCGGACACGAGGAGCGCATCGCCGAGCTCCAGCGCGCCATCGCTGGCTATCGAGCCGCGATCCGGATCGACCCCAAGTTCTCCGTCGCGCACTACCGGCTGGGCCTGGCGCTGCGAGAGGACGCCCAGCCGGGCACGGCGATCCAGGCTTTCGAGGCGGCGATCGAGACCAACCCCCGGTTCGGGACGGCCCTGGTCGCGCTGGCCGCCACCTTGTTCGACTCCGACAGCTACTTGCCCAGCAGACCAGTCTCGGCCGACGTGACCGAGCAGAAGGAGGAAGCCGCCAAGCAGCGCCGCGCGAAGGCGCACGCGATCTGGCAGCGGGTCGTCGTCACCCGAGACCTGCTCACCTCGGCCGCCGACCGCGGTTCGGCGTTCCTCGGCCTTTGCCGGTCGTCGTTGCTGTCGGCCGACGCCGGCAGCCCAGAGGAAGGCGAATCGGGGCTGCAAATGACCTTCCGGGAGCGGACCCGAGGCTACATCCAGGCGTACTACTACTGCGCGCGCGCAGACGCCATCTACTCGAGGTTGACCTCTGACGCGGCATCCGCTCCGGAGATCCTGGCGACCCGCGCGTCGATCTACAACGAGATGGCGGTGGCGTTGATCAGCGCCGGCAACGGCCTGGCCGGCCCCGCCCTCGAACGGACCGACGGCTGCAGCGGCAAGTACGCCGACCTGGCGACCACTGAGCGCAGGGCGCCGGTGATCTGGCGGCGACCACCCAGCCGGTTTGACCAAGCCGCCCTCCATCTGCTCAACGAGGCGCACGCGCTGGGCCCCGAGAACCTCAGGATCGCCTGCAACTGGGCCTGGGTCCGCGCCGCTCGCGGCCGCCCGTCGGCTCTGCAACGGGTGCGGTCTGCCGATCTGCACATGCAGATCGGCGAAGACCTGCTGGCGCTGGGACGGGAGCAGAAGGACGTGCGCTGGGTATCAAACGCCCTCGATCAATACCAGGCGGCGTTGCAGCTCGACCCCATGCGCCTGGCGGCGATGAACGACTACGCGGACGCGTTCTGGACCGGCCGGTTCCTGTACCCGGATGACCCGGAGATCTTGAACGAGTTCGCCAGCGCGGCGGAGAAGTACGCCCGCCAGGCGGTTCGCCTGGGCCGCGACCGCGTGAGCTCGACCTCTCTGGTCGACTACGTGTCCACGCTGGGAGAGGTGCTGCTGGTGCTGGGACGTCCTCACGAGGCCATCAAGGTCCTCAGCGAAGCCAAGGCGGCGCCGACCCATTCGTTCTACGACGAGTCCCGATGGGCGCTGGCGCAGGCTTACGCCTGCGCGATTCGCCAGGACGAACAGGAGACCTCTCCGCCTGCGCCGGGTTGTACCGGTCTGGTCGAGAAGGCATCGCACCTTTACCGGACCATCAGAGGGGACGAAGAGAACCGAGAGTCGCCGGTCTATTCGGGCGCGTCCTACTTCGACTCCAGGTTCACCGCGAAGCTCTGCCCCGACAGCCAGGTGATCCCTCGCGCCAGCGAGGCCAGCTACGAATCCGCAGGGTGCGAACAGAGCCTGGTGCTGGAAGCATCCAGCGATCTCCCCGAGACGGCGGTTCACGTCTGGGGGAGGGGGATCGACGCCTTGGCGGATGCTCACTCCGGCTGGCGGGCGTTGCTCGCCAACGAGCCCGTCGACACTCACCGCCAGTACTTCGTGCAGCTGGTGTCGACCACGGGTGAGCGTCGTCTCTCGGAAAAGTACTGGCTGCAGACGTTCAGCAGCCCAAAGACCAACCTGATCCGGATCGCATTCGAAGGAGGACGGCTGGTGCCACCATCGAACCCCTCCACTCCGCTCGCGCGGCGATCCGGCACCGGATCCTTCGAGACCCACACCCGCCTGGTCGGGCGCACCCAGCGCTACGGTCTGGCTGCGGCCGCCCGGATCAACTGGCGACTGGGCCCGAAGCCTGTGGTTCGAGCAGCGCATGCTCGGGCGTTGCATGCGTCAAACTAGTAGTGACCCAGGCGCCTAGCCGCAGGTGTACGAGGTGTTGGCCGTATGGCAGGCGCCAAAATCAAACACCTGGCGGCAGCTATCCCGGAAGATGCACTGCCACTGGGCGGCGGTGAAGGCGCTCGACAGATCCACGCCGCTGCACGAGCTCTGGCAGTCGGCGCTCAGGTTGGGGATGAACGGAGAATATCGGGTCGAGCTGGTGTCCTCGTCGCACAGGTGGCCCGCGCAATCGGCCACGCGCTGGCAGGCGTCGACGCAGTTCACGGTTGCCGGTGCCACCTGGCCCGCCCCATAGCCAGTATCGGGCCGGCCGCTGCCGCCGCCGTCACTACCGTCGCCACAGGCGCCGAGGGCGCTCAGAATGCCCGCGACGACCATGACAGGGAGTCGTCTACCGGATGCGTCTCGGGAGCGCTGTTTAGCCACGGGCGTCCTTGGTCACGACGTTGTACCTGGGATCCGCTTCGTCGTACAGGACCCAGATCTTGGCGCCGACGGGCGGTGGCCGGCGCGAGGTCGCGTGACCCGAGATCGGTCCCAGGATGGTCTCGAAGACGTAGTCCAGCCGGATCACCCGCTGTCCGTTGACGCGCATCGCGGTGGCCTTGGCCGCCGTCACGGTCGCCAGCGCCGATTGGCCGTGGACGTAGATCCGCCGCTGGCGCAGGGCGCGGCGCGCGCCGAGAGCGAACAGCACGCCGCCGATCGAGCCGAAGGCCAGCGGGATCAAGACGAAGAGCCCGATGACCGACGCCCGCTCGCCTCGTAGCCGCGAGCGTTCGGGCATCCGCGGGTCGTATTCGATGGCCAGCGGGGTCTGGTGGCGCGCCTGAGAGATGACCCCACCGCTGGTCGTGCCCGCGGCTCCGGCGCGCGTCGCCCCGCTGGTGTCGGCGAAGGTGTAGTGAATCCGGAAGACCCGGCGGTGGTTGATGCGGATCCCGGTCGGCTCGACCGAGGTGGGGATGGCCTGGGCGCCGACACCGCGCCGATCGAGGATCAGATCATCCCAGAACGGGCCGCCGGTCACGGTGAAGGCGATGGTCACGATGGTGCCGACCAGGCCCCAGATCGCGCCGAACAGCATGAGGAACGCCGGTACCGCC
>Ga0207701_10006045_pt1 | contig 12118 bp, 7 predicted proteins | sample KBSSwiSSwithPhiX_FD_184294 | JGI IMG/M metagenome (GOLD analysis project Ga0207701, IMG submission 184294) | Switchgrass rhizosphere bulk soil microbial communities from Kellogg Biological Station, Michigan, USA, with PhiX - S5 (SPAdes) (version 2) | ecosystem: Environmental > Terrestrial > Soil...
TTTCGTTTGGATTCAACATGATTCGGTTAGCCAGAAGCTACGGAATACGCGGGTCGTTCCGCAAGGAAGCGCTCTTCCCACATGCGCGAAATCTCATCGGCTTGCCGGGTCGTTGCGGGCGGACCGACGCGCGCACCAGCCGGAAGTTTGATTCTCAGAAAGTTCAGCACTGCACAAATCGTTTTCTCGTAATCCTGGCAGAGTTTTTCATACTCTACTTTGAAGGGTTTGATTCCGATCCGCCGGAAGAAATCGTCCCAGATTTTCTCCTGATGTTCGGCTTCGTGCAGCGACTGCTCGATCAGATCCGGATCGAATTCCGGTTCTCGCAGAGTGGTTTTGCCCTTCTGCACTTTCCAAAGTCCTGTCTGAAGTGCGCGAGCTGTGGACAGTGCCTGGCGCAATTTGTGACGTCGCACGATTCGCAGAAAACAAAGACGGGGGAAAGCGCTGCGTAACAGCTCCAGATCGCTCATTGTGGAATTTCCAAAACCGTGTGCCTCTCGCAGATGCGCGAGAAAATCATCCAGGTACCAGCTCATCAGCTTGAAACCGAACACCTCGTTGCGCGTTATTTTTGTGTTCACGATAGCGCGCACGTACCCGGCGTAATCAGCAACTGGGTCGATTCCGAGTTCTGCGGCATAGCCCGATTCGGCCTTCGGAAGAAAAAATTGCTTCGGCATTCCTGCCCGTCGGGTATCGCGCAATCCGTCCGTGAGCAAATTGCTTCCCGATCGAGGAATCGTGCAGACCACATAACAGCGCCGCGGATGACGCAGCTTATGAAATAGGCCTCCCATCTTTTACCCTAGTTCAACGCCGGCGGAGCAAGTCCTCTTTCGGTCATCCTGAGCGGAGCGCAGCGGAGTCGAAGGATCCCGCGAAATTAACCTCAGACTCTGCCACGGGATCCCTCGACTTCGCTCGGGATGACACTGTTGGCGTTGGCTACACATCGAGATTCCGCACGTTCAGCGCGTTGTCTTCAATGAATTGGCGCCGAGGCTCGACGACATCGCCCATCAGAATCGTGAACATCTTGTCGGCATCGACAGCATTGTCCTCGTTCAGGTCAACCTTCAGCAGTTTGCGTTTCTCGGGATTCATCGTGGTCTCAAACAATTCCTTGGCATTCATCTCACCGAGACCTTTAAAACGTTTGATCTGCACTCCTCGACGGCCAATCTCCAAAATCTTTTGCAAGATTTCCGGAATTGAAAACAGCGGATGTGAAATCGATTTCTCGCCTTCGCCTTCGATCAACTCGAAGATCGGCCGATCGCTGGTGGCGTAATGATCGACTTTCAAACCTTTGCGAGCCAATTCGGCGATAATTTTTTCGATCGCAGCAGATTCGTGTAGCTCGACCAACCTGCCACGTCGGCGTGTTCCATCGGTTCGAGCTGGTGCCTCACCTAACGGGAGCAACTCCTGCCCCATCTGCGTGTCGAACAAATTCAGATCGAGATTTTCCTGATGAAATTTGCGGACGGCTTTCTCGTCGTGAAAATAATGCGCGCTTTCCTCGTTCCCGTCGCGCACCTTCACCAGATAAGTGGGAAGCTTGGCGGACTTGGAACTGCGGTGAGCGAGGTACGTCTCGAAATCGCCGCCGTGGCGGCGCACCGCTTCGCTTAGTTTTGCGAGTTTCTCGAGCGATTCGAGAATGTCCTTGAGTTGTGCCGCAGTAAATTCTTTTTTGTCGGCAAGATTTTTCAGCCGTACGTCCTCCGCGCCGAGTGAAATCAGAATTTTGTTTAGTCGCGCGTCGTCTTCGACGTATTCCTCGCGCTTCTTTCGTTTGATCTGATAAAGCGGCGGTTGCGCGATGTAAATTCTGCCTGCGCGCACCAGGTCGGTCATCTGCCGGAAGAAAAACGTCAGCAGCAAAGTGCGAATGTGCGAGCCGTCCACGTCGGCATCCGTCATGATGATGATGCGGCCGTAACGGAGTCTTGCCATATCGAACACGCCTTCGTCTTTGCCGTTGCTTTCTTCTTTTGGTTTACCAATCCCAGCGCCAATCGCCGTGATCATGGCCTGGATCTCGGCGTTCTTGAGGAATTGGTCTTCGCGCGCTTTCTCAACGTTGATCAGTTTGCCGCGGATTGGAAGGATCGCCTGATAGCGCCGGTCGCGACCCTGCTTCGCCGAGCCGCCAGCTGAATCGCCCTCGACAATGTAGAGCTCGGTCAGTTCCGGGTCGCGCTCGGAACAGTCAGCCAATTTTCCCGGCAAACCGCCGCCAGTCAGCGCACCCTTACGAATAGTTTCTCTCGCCTTACGTGCAGCCTCGCGCGCTCGCGCCGCGGTAAGGACCTTTTCGAAAACCCGGCGCGCAATCGGCGGGTTCTTGTCGAAGTGAGTCATCAATCCGTCGTACACGGTAGAGTTCACGATTCCGTCGATCTCGGTGTTGACGAGCTTCACCTTCGTTTGCGATTCAAATCGCGGATTAGGCAGTTTAACGCTGAGAACGGCGATCAATCCCTCGCGCACATCATCTCCGGAAAGGGATGGGTCTTTGTCTTTAAGAAGGCTGTTTTGCTTTGCGTACTGGTTGATTGCTCTTGTCAGGGCCGTGCGGAACCCGGTGAGATGCGTCCCTCCGTCAGGGTTCGCAATCGAATTTGCGAACGGCAGGATTTGGTCGTTGTAGCTGTCGTTATACTGGAGCACGACATCGACAAAAACTTCGTCGCGCTGTCGCGCGATCACGATCGGCTTGGGATGTAAAACCTGTTTGTTTTCGCCCAGTTGCCTAACGAATTCTTCGATCCCGTGTTTGTAATAAAATCGCTCTTTTTTCGGCGGATCGAGACGTTCATCGGCGAGCGTGATCTCGAGACCGGGATTCAGAAAGGCCAACTCACGCAGGCGCGTTGCCAATCGTTCGAACTTAAACTCGGTAGTGATTGTGAAAATCGTCGGATCAGGCAGGAACGTAATGAGTGTGCCTGTGGTCTTCTTGTTTTTGACCTCGCCGATGACTGTGAGTTTGTCCGTCGTTTTGCCTTTAGCGAAGGCCATGTGATAGACCTTGCCTTCGCGCGAGACCTCGGCCTTAAACCATTCCGAAAGTGCGTTTGTGCACTTCGCGCCGACGCCGTGCAGTCCACCCGAATACTTGTATGCGCCCTGTCCGAATTTTCCGCCGGCATGCAGATTCGTCAGCACCAACTCGATGGCCGGCATCTTCCATTTCGGATGAATGTCGACCGGAATGCCGCGCCCGTTGTCGCGCACCGAGATCGATCCATCGACATGGATGATCACTTCGATCTTTGTGCAAAATCCGGCGAGATGTTCGTCGATCGAATTATCGAGAACTTCGTATACTAGGTGATGCAATCCGCGTTCGTCCGGATCGCCAATAAACATTCCCGGCCGTTTCCGGACTGCTTCGAGACCTTCGAGCTTGTCGATCTGCGCCGCGTCGTATTTTTGCGTTGAGGCGATTCCGGTACTAACTTTTTCGACCAGAATTTCCTCTTGAACTTGCGCCATAAAAGCGGGGCCAGACACCCCAGATAAAGAGGATAGCCGAAAAAGGCTTCGAAACAACAAATAATCTCGTGGTTCGGAGCGAGTTATTTACGCTACTAATTGAACGAAGCGTAGCGCCCAAGCCCATTATATTGTGGTTCAGGCTGAAGCGCTTGCTCCGTCGATTCTGGCGTCTTGACCAGCCGTTTTTGGGCTCCCAAAATAGGCTCGTCTTATGCGCCTCCAAGCCTACTGGGAAGCACGCTGGATTTTGGCTTTTCTTGCGCTGCTCGCGATCGTTTTTGGGTTGTTCTCGGCGTGGGCTTTCTGGTTCTTTGTGCTGCTCTGTTTGTGCACTCTTGCATTTTTCCGTGATCCCGAACGCGCACCGCCCGTCGATCCAAACATAATCGTCGCCGCTGCGGATGGCACAGTGATGGACATCGTGGAGTTGGATGAAAATGAAGTGCTGAAAAATAAGACGCGCCGCGTCGGAATTTTTTTGTCGATCTTCGACGTGCATACCAATCGTGCGCCGATCGATGGCCGGGTTGTTTACCGTCAGCACCGGCCGGGGCTTTGCGTGGATGCGCGCCGGCCGGATTGTTCCGAGAAAAATGAATCAATGACGTGGGCGTTTGAGAATCCGCGCGTAACAATTGTTGTGCGGCAAATCACGGGCGCAATCGCAAGACGCATCGTGGCGTGGGCAAACGTCGGCGACGAATTAAAAAAAGGCGAACGCTTCGGGATGATTCGCTTCGGCTCGCGAACGGAATTATATTTGCCCCTTTCCGCCACTATTCTCGTCAGGGTAGGCGACCACGTGGCGGGCGGAGCGTCCGCGATTGCGCGACTGCCTAACGAATGAACGAGCAACCATCTAAAATTTATCTGCTGCCAAATTTGATGACGGCGGGAAATCTGTTTTGTGGGTTCACCGCCACGCTGAAGATTCTTGAAGGCGCGCTGCTGCAAAGCACCAATGCCGATCTCGCGGCCGATCGATTCCATGAGGCGATCTGGTTTGTCCTTGGCGCATTCGTTTTTGATTTTCTGGATGGACGGATCGCACGCCTGGGGGGACACGAGAGTGCATTTGGGCGCGAGTTCGACTCGCTCGCCGACATTGTTTCGTTCGGACTGGCGCCGGCGTTGATGGTTTACCGTGTCGTTCTGCAGGAATTCCCTCGTGCGTGCTGGATCATCGCATTCGTTTACCTGGCATGCGGTGCGCTACGCCTGGCGCGTTTCAATTCCGCGGCTGCGAATCATCATGGAACCACCAATCAAAACACTTTCACAGGTTTTCCCATTCCCGCTGCGGCGGGTCTGATCGCATCGATCACGTTATTCCTTCTCTGGCTTGCTGAAGGCGAACATCGTCTCGGCAACTGGCGCTTCGCATTGCCACCGTTGTTGCTCTTTCTTTCCTTTATGATGTTTAGTCGGTTTCAATACCCCAGTTTTAAGGCGGTGAACTGGAAGACGAAAAAATCGATTCCGCGTTTTCTGGTCATAATCCTTGTTCTTATTTTCACCGGGATGAATTACGAGTGGATGCCAGCCGTTTTGTTTCTAACCTATTTGCTATACGGGGTGCTGAGGCCGTGGCTCTCCCGCGAATGGCGAAGGGAAATCGAAGAGGAAATCGGTGAAGAACCGGCAGCGGACGCGGTCGAGCAACCGCGCTGAGATCGACCGATAACCTAACAACAACTGGGAGCTTGGTATCTCTCGTTTGTTAGGCTTCTTAAACAAACAAGCCGTCACGGCGGCGAAGCGTGACGGCTGATTGCTAACTAGCTCGTTTACTTGGCCAACTCAGGGGGCAAATATAACCTGCCCGGTATAGGTACCATGTCCTCCAAAGTCGCCGTCGCATGCGCCGCCCACGTCCCCCTCAGCCGTTATGTTCGCTAGTACGCCAGCGAGATCGCCAGTTCCTTGTGTGCCGACAAAACGGAGATTTTCATGTCCCGTATTAAGGTTACCGATGCCTTCATAAGTGAAGAGCATCGTGCCAGACCTGCCATTCACCGAACCAGTGAAGAGTAAGCTGCCGTGCAACGTTATGGAACCATCGCGATGAACGACATCCATCTCAGTGCCTGTTACACCAGTTGAAGTTGAGGTGAAGGTACCAGTGGAGCTTCCGCTTATGTCGAACGTGATGATCAAGTTTTCACCGACTTGGCGAAGACTAGTTCGTGTGAAGCAGGGATAGAAGTCCCCGCTTGCAGACTCTGGTCCGCCAGCTTCAGAGCTTGGCAACGTTAATGACGCGCCGGTAATTGCGAGCGCACAAGAAATTGTGCGCAGATGTGATAGGAAACGATTTTGATTTAACCAATAATAAGTTTTCATGCATACCTCTAAAGGAAGTGGCATCCAAAGTTCCGAACATTTTCTGAATCCTCTGAAACGACGCTTGATTTGATGCGTCGAACCGTGATCACCGATTCAGTTTTTAGCCTTGTAGAACAGACGAAAAATGATCACGCTGCCCGCTGGTGAATGTAGAAGGTGAGCCGCGGTTGTTCACGACCACGCGCTGGAGTCTCGTCCTTGCCGGGGCGAATCCAGATGGCGACACACAGAAATCTGCTGAAGCGTTGGCGGAGCTTTGTCGAACTTACTGGCGACCTGTTTTTTCCTATGTCTGTCGCCACGGGTATTCGCCTGAGGATGCGCAGGACATTACGCAGGATTTCTTCCTGATGATTCTGAAGACCAACTGGCTGCAGCAGGCGGACCAAAGTCGAGGCCGCTTTCGCTCGCTTTTACTCAAATCGGTACAGAATTTCTTGCACAATGTCGCTGATACAAAGCAAACCCTGAAACGGGGCGGCGGCGTTGAATTTGTGCGGTGGGATGCATGGATGGCAGAGGCGCCGTCGCAAATTTCGATGTCATCGCGTGCTCTCGGCTCGCTGCCACCCGATCGGCTCTTTGATCTTCGCTGGGCTGCAACGGTGGTGGAGCAGGCGCTCAGCCGTTTGCGTGAGGAGTGTGAAGGTAAAGGACGCCTGCGGCTTTTTGAAGGATTGCGCGATTATCTCGCGGCGGAACATGCCGATATCTCGTATGCCAATCTCGCTATCTCGTTAGGCGTTGCAGAGACGGTAGTGAAAAAGCAATTACACAATCTGCGTGAGCGTTACCGGTGGCTCCTGCGCGATGAAGTTGCTCATACGGTCTCGGATCCGGGTGATGTGGATGACGAGATTCGCCATTTGTGCGCGGCATTAGCTGCCGCAGCTTAATGAACAAACCAACCGTTCCCCCTGAGGCCATCGCAGGCATAGGCGAGGATTTGACGACATGCCCGCACTGCGGCGCGGCGACGCAACTCGATCATGGCACCTGCCTCAACTGTTTCCTGCGCGAAGGACTCGAAGCCAAGGGCGAGGCGTCGCGCGAAGCATTCGAGAGCATCCTTGTAGAAGCGAACGTGACCGACACCGAATGGCGCCTCGGTCATTACGAAATTCTGGAGGAAATCGGGCGCGGCGGAATGGGAGTAATTTATCGCGCACGGCAGCAGCACTCACGCCGGATCGTCGCAGTGAAGCGCGTCCTCGCTCATCAGGTGAACTCACACGAGATGCTTGTGCGTTTTCGGCGCGAAGCCGAAGCAGTCGCAAGCCTCGACCACCCAAACATTCTTCCGATTCACGAGGTCAGCGAAAGTGAGGACGGCTTGCCGTATTTCAGCATGAAATACGCGACGGGTGGAAGTTTGCGTGCCGCTGCACCGGCACTTCGCAAGAACCCGCGGGGGTGTGTGCAGCTGATGGCAAAGGTTGCACGCGCTATCGACTATGCCCATGGCAAAGGCATTCTCCATCGCGATCTTCAACCGGGTAACATCCTCCTAGATGAGAATGGCGAACCGATGGTGAGCGACTTTGGTCTGGCAAAATGGCTCGATCAAGGTAGCGACCTAACAAGAACGCTAGAGACACTGGGAACACCGGGTTACATCGCGCCCGAGCAGACCGAATGCCCAGCCGATAAGCTTACCCCCGCCGCCGACATTTACAGTTTGGGCGCGATTTTGTTTTACCTGCTTACTGGCCGGCCTCCGTTCGTGGGTGCGAACGTTCTTGTTGTTATTCATCAAGCTGCTGCGATTCCGGCGCCGCGTTTGCGTTCAGTCTCGCCATCGCTCGACCGCGATCTGGAGACGATCGTCGCTCACTGTCTGGAGAGCGATCCGAAGACGCGCTATCAATCCGCCGGAGCGCTGGCCGAGGATCTTGAACACTGGTTGCGGCACGAGCCAATTCGAGCCCGGCGTACCGGGATTTTCACTCGCGGACGAAAATGGGTGCGACGAAATCCAACTACTACGGTGTTGGTAGCAGCATTGGTCGCTCTAGCAGTGGCGATCGTAGGCATGATGGTTTGGAAGAGCGAATCGCCGCATTCGGTGTCTGCTCTGCTGCCAGCCGGTGTTGCCGTGCTTCCGTTTGAAAATCTGAGCACTGATCCCGAGAACGCGTCCTTTGCTGATGGTGTCCAGGACGAGATCCTTAATGACTTGACCAAGATTCCAGACTTGAAGGTCATTGGCCGAACGTCGGTGATGCAGTACAAGGCTGGTGCGAAGCGAAACCTGCGCCAGATTGCGAGCGAACTTGGTGTCGCGCATGTGGTCGAGGGCACTGTGCAGCGCCTTACAAATCGTGTCCGAGTCACCACGCAGCTAATCGACGCAAGAACGAACAAGCATTTGTGGGAAGAGCATTACGATCGGCCACTTGATAACATCTTTGCAATTCAGAGCGAGATTGCAGAGGCGATTGCCAATCAACTTCAGGCCAGATTGTCGCCAACAGCGAAAGCGGCTATCGAGGAACGTCCAACGTCTGATCTAGCTGCGTACGATCTCTACTTAAAAGCCAAGGAACTCATCTACAACAGTCGCTTTAATCCCGCTCGTCGAGAGAAAGGATTATTTAAAGCAGTCGAGCTCCTTGACGAAGCCGTAACACGCGATCCCACCTTTCTGCTCGCTCACTGTCAGCTCGCCTATGCGAACGATGCAATATATTTTGGTCAATACGACCACACTGAAACTCGCCTCGCGTTAGCCGAGACCAGTATCGAGGCGGCGGTTCGCCTTCAGCCTGATTCGGGCGAGACACATCTCGCCCGGGCGATTCACTTTTTTTTTGGTTATCTGAATTATGATCGCGCGCGCGAGGAGCTGGCCAAAGCTCAACGCGAACTTCCTAACAGCGCAGAGGTCTTTCGGGTTTTCGGTGGAATGAATCGGTGGGAGGGGCGCTGGGATGACGCCAAGCAGAACCTTGAACGCGCGGCGGAGCTCGATCCGCGGAATACGAGAACGCTCACCGATCTGACGTGGGTATACATGGCCTTACGCAAATATGAAGAGGCAGACGCCATAGTCACTCGCCTGCAAGCGCTGGAGCCACGAAGCCCCATCTTGCGAACCGGTCGAGCATGGGTCGGGCTCGAAGCGCGGGCGGACATGCCGTCTTTGCGGGCTGTGCTAGACACGATTGAAACCGAAGGCTCGCTGTCCGCAGCCGAAGTGGCTGATCTCTCCTTCCGCCTTGCTCTTTACGAACGCAACCCGGTCGCAGCGGCCCGTGCGCTGACTAACATGCCCCGCGAAGGACAAATCGATATGAATGGCGCTCCATTCCCGCACGCTTGGTATGAAGGCTTACTTGCTAAGCTACGCCAAGACGCAGGTGCCGCGCATTCCGCTTTCACCGCCGCGCGCTCTGAAACTGAAAAACTTGTGCACGCCCAACCGGCAAATGAGATACCGCTTAGCGTGTTGGCGCTTATCGACGCTGAGTTAGGGGACAAGGAGAAAGCTATCCACGAGGGGCGTACCGCGTGCGACATGCTTCCTCCTACAAAGAATGCCCTCGATGGCGTTTGGCTAATGACTAATCTCGCTCGCATCTATGTGCTCACGGCCGAGAATGATCTCGCCCTAGAGCAGTTGGAGGTGCTGAGCAAACTTCAATCGTCGTGGTTCGGGCTATCATATGGCGAACTGCGTCTGAATCCCGATTGGGATCCACTGCGCGGCGATCCGCGTTTTGAAAAGCTCGTTGAGGAGGTGAGGAAACCGCTTGCGTTAGAATCACCCTCGCGTGTGCCAGCCGCGATTGCAGTGCTTCCGTTTGAGAATTTGAGCGCTGATCCCGATAACGCGTTTTTCGCTGACGGCGTGCAAGACGAAATCCTGAATAACCTTGCAAAGATTGCGGACCTAAAGGTGATCAGCCGGACATCGGTGATGCAATACAAGAGCGGCGCGAAAAGAAACCTGCGCCAGATCGCGAATGAGCTCGGCGTCGCGCATGTGGTGGAGGGCAGTGCGCAACGCGCCGGCAACCGCGTGCGCGTCAGCGCACAGTTGATCGACGCAAAAACGGACTCGCATTTATGGGCTGAGAGCTACGACCGACCACTAGGCGACGTCTTTGCGATCCAAAGTGAAATTGCCAAAGCGATTGCCAATGAACTACGCGTAAAGCTTTCACCGAGCCAATCAAGTGCGCTCGCCGCAGCGCCTACTCACGACACCGAAGCCTATGATCTCTTCCTGAGAGGTGAATACGAGGAACGCCAGGCCGAGAGTACATACAAAGACGAAATATACGACCGCGCCGCAACTTTTTATCGGCAAGCGCTGGCAAGGGATCCGAGTTTCACGCTTGCGTACGCGCGACTTGCTTACAGCCGTTTAAATCGGCACTGGTTTGTCAATCGGCTGAATCCAGCACAATTGGAGGAGGTAAAGTCTGATAGCGAACGCGCAGTTGCTATTGCCCCGGATTTGCCGGATCCACATCTGGCACTAGGTCTATTCCATTACTGGGGTCGTCATGACTTTGGTTCCGCGCTGAGAGAGTTCGACCGGGCTGTCGAACTCCAGCCAAGTAATTCCGATAGCCGGCAGTACCGGGCTGCGATCTATCGTCGCCGCGGTGAATGGCGACGCTCGCTTGATGAATATAAGCGGGCGGCTGAACTTGATCCGAGAGATGTATGGATTCCGGACCAAATCGGCGCCAGCTACAACAGCCTTCGTCGTTGGAGTGACGCAGAGCATTGGCTCAAGCGCGCTCTAGCTCTCGATCCACGTCATGTAGGGGCCGCCTACCGTCTCAACCTTACCTACATCGCCAGCACCGGCGATATTCGGCGTGCGAGGCAAGCATGGGATGGAATACCGAACGACAAAACAGACGTGGGCGAAGGCCCGCCCCTCGCCTACGAGATCATAATTCCCCAGATGGTTGGCGAGATCGAATATCTCGATGTGCTAGAGAGGCATTTTCCGGAAGCTCTCAAGCCTTGGGACGCTGCACCGACTAACACAGCCGAAGGGCGCCTCGCGCGGCTAAAGGCGCGAATTGGAATCCAACTGCTTGCCGGTCAAAGTGCGGCAGCAAAATCCGAGGCCGAGGAAGCACGCGCTTTACTCGAACCCCGGCTGGCCAAAAGAGCGCCGCAAGATCGCACTTCGTTAAGCGAATCGGCATGGGTTTACGTTTGCCTGGGACGAAATCACGATGCGCTTCGCATTGCGCGAGAAGCCGTGGAATCGATGCCAATTGAAAAAGACGCGATTCTCGGAGTGAATTTTCTTGTCGGACTAGCGCAGATCGAAGCGCACACTGGCCAGTCCGAAGAGGCGGTAAAACACCTTCGGCAGTTACTCACAATGCCTGCCGGAGAATACATTTCCGTTGCGCGTCTGAAGATCGATCCCGTCTGGGATCCCCTCCGTAACGATGCGGAGTTTCAAAAACTCCTTTCCGAGCCTGAGCCAGAAACCGTCTATAAGTAGCGACAAAGCCGTAGGGATTGGAAAAACGGTCGCGCTCGATATATTTTAGGGCAACCGCTCCGGTTGCTGGGGGGCGCGTGTGGCAGGCGGAGCGCCTGCCCTACAGTTTCGAATTTAATCGCGCTAAGATTTCAGGATCGCGAACGTCTGCCCATTCGCCGGTGAGCTCGAGCGCTTTCACTTTTTTGGCGGACTGAGCGAGTTCGCGAATCGCGTCGGTCAGCTCGAATTCACCGCGCGGGGACGGTTTCAATTTTGCGGTGAATTGAAAAATGCTTGGCCGAAACGCATAAAGCCCGGCGTTATAAAACGGTTGTAGCCGCGATCGGTGATCGCGGCTGCCGGCATCGCCGATGCCGGCTACAGGCTGCTCTTTTTCGTGGATGTCGACGAGCTCCATTTTCTCATTCACAAACACCGCGCCGCCCTTACTAACGTCTTCGCCACGCGTGACAGTCAGCATTGCCTCAACATCGTCGGAAAGCTTGACCAGGCTTCTGTAATTCGCCGGATCAACTAGAATGTCGCCGTAGGCCAAAATAAATGGGCAGTTGCCCACGAAATCGTGAGCAAGCTCCACAACGCGCCCCGTTCCATCTTGCACCGTTTGCGTTTTATACTGAATGGCGACGTTGTAGCGCGACCCATCGCCGAAAAAATCCCGCACCACATCAGCGCGATAGCCAACCACAATAAGACAATCGCGTATCCCGGCGTCGCGGAGTCCTTCGACGATGTGCTGTAGCACCGGTTTTCCGCGCACCTCGATCATCGGCTTCG
>Ga0207701_10006046_pt1 | contig 12117 bp, 12 predicted proteins | sample KBSSwiSSwithPhiX_FD_184294 | JGI IMG/M metagenome (GOLD analysis project Ga0207701, IMG submission 184294) | Switchgrass rhizosphere bulk soil microbial communities from Kellogg Biological Station, Michigan, USA, with PhiX - S5 (SPAdes) (version 2) | ecosystem: Environmental > Terrestrial >...
AGCGGATCATGGTGGCGGCAAAGCGGAAGAGGGAAAGCATCAGCATGGGTCATCTCCTGTGCCCCCAGGATGACCCGGTCCGAGACCGGTTTCGATTACCTCGGACGTAATGGAATAGGTGAAATTCGCATGGTAGGTTTTCTAGCATGAACGCACATGCTTCCGCGGCGCGAGCCGAACGAACGAAAGCCCACCATATCGGGGATCACCTGCGCGAATGGCGGCAGCGCCGCCATTTGAGCCAGCTCGATCTGGCAGGCGATGCCGAGATATCCGCGCGTCACCTCAGTTTCGTTGAAACCGGCCGCGCTGCGCCGTCGCGCGAAATGGTGCTCAGGCTTGCCGAACGATTGGAGGTTCCCTTGCGTGAACGCAACGTGCTCCTGGTCGCGGCGGGGTTTGCGCCGGCGTTTCCGCAGCGCTCGCTCGACGATCCCGCGCTCAAATCGGCGCGGGCTGCGATCGATCTCGTCCTGAAGGCGCACGAGCCCAATCCGGCGCTGGCCTATGACCGGCACTGGAATCTGGTGACGGCCAACCGGATGGTGGCGCCGCTGCTCGCAGGTATCCCCGAGCGCCTGCTCGGGCAGCCCTTCAATATTTTGCGGCTCGCCTTTCACCCGGAAGCGCTGGCGGCGCGCACCGTCAATCTCGCCGAATGGTGCGGGCACCTATTGGAGCGGCTGCATCGCCAGTGCGAGGTGACGGCCGATCCCGAACTGCTCAAGCTGTATCAGGAGCTGAAGGCCTATCCGATTCCGGCGCGCTCGGCGCCGCTCTCGGCCGACAATGTCGCGATCCCCTTGAAGCTGCGGAGCGAGAGGGGCGAGGTACTCAGCTTCTTCTCGACCACCATGGTGTTCGGCACGCCCGTCGACATCACGCTGTCGGAACTGGCGCTGGAAACCTTCTTTCCCGCCGACGACCTCACGGCACGGCGAATGCGGGAGATGGCGGCAAGCCTGACGTGATGTGCAGGATGGGTGGAGCGAAGCGATACCATCATTTGGAGGTCGGCAAGGTTGATGGGTTTCGCTTCGCTCTACCCATCCTACGTCCTTGCGGTTTACAGCCGCGCGCGCCCTTCGCATAATCCATGGATGGAACGTCGCCAACATGCACCGCTGCCGATCAACCCGGTCGGTGATCTCCTGCGCGGCTGGCCCGGTCAGTTCGCCTTTTCGATCAGGCCTTCCAGCAGGCGCTTCAACTCTGCGGTGGCCTTGTCGCCGTAATTCTCGGCGATGAAGGCTTCCTGGCTGAGCGCCAGCGAGTTCAGGCGCTGGGTCAGTGCCTTGCCGCGATCGGAAGAGAACATCAGCACCTTGCGCCGGTCGTCGGCATCCTGGACCCGGTAGACGAGGGCGTCGGACACCATCCGGTCGACCATCTTGGTCAGGGTTGGATGATTGAGCAATACGGCTTCGGCGAGCTCACCCATCGAGTGGCCCTTGCCATCGGAAAGAACCTTCAGAATGCGCCATTGCTCGACCGGCACGCCCTCCTTCCGGAACCGCGCGTCGAGCTGACGATTGATCTCCCGGTTCGCCTGCGCAAGCAGATAGGCGAGATGCTCGGTGATGGGTTTGCTGGGCGACTTGGCCAAGGGTTTGAACTTCGTAATGGAGGTTTGGATGAATATTTAGCGCTCTTGCTTGTTCTATATGCATAGGAATCGTTGAATATTCAATATTTTCCACTACGATATTTTTTGTTGTCGATCACCTCGCCGATGGTAGTCTGATCGGCGCCGGACGTGAGTTGAAAGGAGAGCGAATTGCTCTCGCTGCCGCAATTTGGAGGTTCCGGTGCGCCGTCGATGCCGCCGGAATGGCTGCTAAGGGGATTCTCGGGCATCGGGGAGGGCACCTCGGTGCCGGCGCTCGGCCCGTTTCGAGCGCGCCGCGACCGCAAGAAATTGCGCATTGCCAATTTTGTCGGACTGTCGGGCCCGTCGGGAATCTGGGGCCCGGCCTCCATCAACAGCACGCTGCTGGGTGTTTCCGAGATCAACCGCCGCGGCGGCATTCTTGGCCGCGAGATTGAAGTCGCGTTCCATGATACCGGCGGCGATATCAACGACGTGACGCGGACGGCGTCCGATATTGTCGCGTCTGAAGACGCAGACCTCGTCATGGGCTCGCATATCAGCGCGGTCAGGGTGGCGTTGCGCAAGGTCGTCGCCGGACACATTCCTTATCTTTACACGCCGGTATATGAGGGCGGCGAACGAACGCCCGGCGTCATGGCCATCGGCGAGACGCCGGGGGCGCAATGGCGCCCGGCCATCGAGTGGCTCGCCAACACCAGGCAGGCGTCGAACTGGTATCTGATCGGCAGCGACTATGTCTGGCCATGGCTCTCCCACAAGGCGATCAAGAAATACATCGCGGACGCCGGCGGGCGTGTCGTCGGCGAAGAGTTCGTGCCCATCGGCGAGCACAATCACAGCAGCCAGCTCGAGCGGATCCGGACCGCCAGGCCCGACGTGGTTCTGATCACGTTGATCGGCGCTGACAGCGTCGTCTTCAACCGTGCCTTCGCCGAGCAGGGGCTTGGCTCGCGAATGCTCCGTCTGGCCGGCGCGATGGACGAGACCGTGCTGTTTGGTATCGGCGCCGACAACACCGAAAACCTGTTCTGTGCGTCCGGCTACTTCATCGACATGGCCTCGCGCGAGAACGATGCCTTCCGCGGCCAATACGAAGCGTCGTTCGGCCGCCACGCACCGCCGCTCGGCTCGATCGCGCAGTCAAACTACGAAGGGTTGCGGTTTCTGGAGACGGTCGCGGCGCGTGCAGGATCGCTGGCGAGGAAGCCGCTGCTCTCGGCTGCCGCGAATGTGGACTATCAGGGCGCGCGCGGCAGCATCGGCATCCGGCGCGGCAGCGCACGCATGCCGATCTATCTTGCGGCGGCCAACGGGCTCGACTTCCGCCTGATCAAACAGTTCTGACAGCGGGCGCGCATCGCTTCACCCAAGGGGAGGGTTGCCGAAATAATACTTGAATAGGAAAACATTTCCCTTTCTAGTGATGTGAACAAGCCGCCTTCATCCGGCAACTTGCCTCGCGCATTCAGAAAAAACAGGAGGAACCATCGTGACAGTAGCGCTTCCAACCCCCGATCAACTGCGCGCGGTCGCCGACCAATGCGGTCTGGCATTGACCGATGAGGACGTCACTTCCTTCCGTGGATTGATGCAGGGCTCCGTCGACGCCTACAACGCTGTGGGTGCGATGCCCGACGAAGTCCCGATCGTCAAATACCCGCGCACGCCGGGCTATCGGCCTGGCCCGGAGGAAAATCCGCGCAACGCCTGGTATCGCAAATCGACCGTCAAGGGTGCGGCGAGCGGCAAGCTGAAAGGCAAGGTCGTGGCGCTGAAGGACAACATCATGCTGGCCGGTGTGCCGATGATGAACGGCTCCGCGACGCTCGAAGGCTACGTGCCGGATTTCGACGCCACCATCGTCACACGCATGCTCGATGCCGGCGCCGAGATCGCCGGCAAGGTGCATTGCGAGTCGTTTTGCATATCCGGCGGCAGCCACACCAATTCGACCGGCCCGGTCCATAATCCCCACAAGATGGGTTACTCCGCCGGCGGATCGTCCTCGGGGAGCGCGGTCGTTGTCGCGCTCGGCGAGGTCGACATGGCGATTGGCGGCGACCAGGGCGGATCGATCCGGATGCCATCCTCGTTCAGCGGCACCTACGGCATGAAGCCGACCTGGGGGCTGGTGCCCTATACCGGCGTCATGCCGATCGAAATCTTCGTCGACCATACCGGGCCGATGACCGCGAACGTTGCCGACAACGCCCTGCTGCTCGAAGTGCTCGCCGGCGACGACGGTTATGATCCGCGGATCAAGTCGCCCACGGTGCAGGAGTACACCAAGGCGCTTGGTACCGGCGTCAAGGGCATGAAGATCGCCGTCGTCAAGGAAGGCTTTGAGCAGGCCGGCGCGGAGGCTGCTGTCAACGAAAGCGTCCGCGAAGCGGCGAAGCGGCTCGCTAGCCTCGGCGCCACCGTCGAAGAGGTTTCGATCCCGATGCACATGATAGCTCCAGCGGTATGGACACCGATCGGCGCCGAAGGCATCGCCCAGACCATGATGTTCGGCGACGGCTATGGTCTCAGCCGTTCGGATCTCTACTCGACGTCGCTGATGGATTTTCACCGCGGCTGGCGCGGGCAGGCGGACTCGCTGTCGGAAACGACAAAACTGTTTCTGATGCTTGGCGTCTACATCAACAATAATTTCGGTCCGCGCTACTACGGGAAGGCCGTGAACATCTCCCGTCGCGTGACCGCGGCCTATGACAAGGTCCTGGAGAGCTACGATCTCCTCTTGATGCCAACCACGCCGATGAAGGCGACGCCGTTGCCTGCGCCGGGCGCTGCCCGTGAAGAGGTGTGCGCGCGCGCGTTCGAGATGATCACCAACACCGCGCCGTTCGATATCACGCACCACCCGGCGATGTCGGTGCCCTGCGGCATGGTGGACGGACTTCCCGTCGGCCTGATGCTGGTCGGCCGGCATTTCGATGAAATGACGATCTATCGCGCCGCGCACGCCTTCGAGCAGGCCGGCGACTGGAAGAAAATGTAGGCAGCCGAATGCCGAGAGGGCGCCGGTGACAAGGGTGCTGGTGATGCCACATGGATAATCTGTTCGTCGCACTGTTCGAGATCCTGAGTTTCGGCGCGATCGTCGTTCTGGTCGTGCTGGGGCTCGGGATCATCGCCAGCATGATGGGCATCTTCAACTTCGCCCAGGGCGAGTTCGTCCTGCTTGGCGCCTATGTCACCTATCTCGTCTACAGTGCGGGCCTGCCGGTCTGGCTCGGAATGCTGGCTGCGCCCTTTGTCGTCGGCGCGCTCGGGTTTGTCCTGGAGCGGACCATCGTCCGGCGATTTTACGCCGCACCGATCGTTGCGATGCTCGGCACCTACGCACTCGGGCTCATCATCCGCGAGATCGTCCGCGGTTTGATCGGCGGGTTGTATCTGTCGGTCCCGGAGCCGCTCGGAGGTTCGGTCAATATCGGCACCATGCATTTTTCTACCTGGCGGCTGGTCATCATTCTCATTACGGCGCTGGTGATGATCGGCAGCTACCTGCTGCTGGCGCGCACCGCCTTCGGGTTGCGGATTCGGGCGTCGCTGGAGAATCCTGCGCTCGCCCGCGCATCGGGCATTTCGACCAATGCGATCTATGGCGCCACCTTTGCGTTCGGCGCCGCACTTGCGGGTCTTGCAGGCGCGTTGATCGTGCCGGTGTTCTCGCTGTTTGCCGATCTCGGCCTGCGCTTCCTGATTCAGGGGTTCGTTGCCGTCATGGTCGGCGGGGTCGGCTCGTTCGCGGGGCCGGTGGCGGGCGCCGGCGTGATCGGAACGCTCGCCGCTGCACTGCCATGGATCATTCCGCCCGTGATCGCCGACGTTCTCGTGTTCGTGCTCGCCATCATCTTCATCAAGTTTCGGCCGCAAGGCCTGCTTTCAGCAAAGGGGGTCTAGTCCATGTCCAACGACCGCAACAATCTCAGCCGTCGGCGATTTCTCTCCAATTTCGCCTTTGCCAGCACCGCCATCGCCACGGGCGTCGGCAGTTGGGTCATCCGTCCCGACTGGGCGAACGCGCAGGCGGCCCCGATCAAGGTCGGCATCGCGACCGATCTGACCGGTCCGATCGGCTACGCCGGGAACGCCGATGCAAATGTCGCAAAAATGGTGATCAAGGAAATCAACGACGCCGGCGGGTTGCTTGGCCGGCCACTGGAACTGTTCATCGAGGATACCGCGTCGAATGAATCGGTCGCGGTCGGCAACGTTCGCAAGCTTATTCAACGCGACAAGGTCGATCTGGTGCTGGGCGGCATTACCAGTTCGATGCGCAATGCCATCAAGGACGTGATCGTGGCGCGCGGCAAGACGCTCTACATTTATCCGCAGCTCTACGAGGGCAAGGAGTGCACGCCCTATCTGTTCTGTACCGGCCCGACGCCGGCGCAGCAGTGCGACGAATTCATTCCCTGGCTGATCAAGAATGGCGGCAAGAGGTTCGCGCTGCCGAGCGCCAATTATGTCTGGCCTCACACCCTGAACGTCTATGCGCGCAAGGTAATCGAGGCCAATGGCGGCGAAGTCATCTTCGAGGAATACTACCCGCTCGACCAGATCGACTTCAGTGCCACGGTGAACCGCGTCGTTTCCAACAAGGTGGACGTGGTGTTCAACACCGTGATCCCCCCGGGAGTGGGACCGTTCTTCAAGCAGCTTTATGAGGCAGGATTTCTCAAGAACGGCGGCCGGCTGTCGTGCGTCTATTACGACGAGAACACGCTCAACATCAACCAGGCCGCCGAGATCGAAGGACTTGCGAGTTGCCTCGATTATTTCAAGGCGCTGACGCCGGAAGATCCGTTCAGCGCCAAACTTCAAGCCACCTATGAAAAGCAGTTCCCGGGCACATTCCTGTTTGCCGCGGGAAGCGCCGCGACCGGGACCTATCGTGGTCTCAAACTATGGGAAGCGGCCGTCAAGGAGGCCGGCAAGGTCGATCGCGACGCGGTCGCGGCTGCGCTGGATCACGCGAAGATCGCGGAAGGTCCGGGCGGGCCTGCGGAAATGGTGCCCGGCAAGCGGCACTGCAAGATGAAGATGTATACGGCGGTTGCCAAGGGCGGCAATTATGAAATCGTTGCACGTAGCGCCGGCCTCGTCGATCCCAAGGAATGCTGAGTGCAATGCTGAGTGCAATGCTAGCGCAATGCCGAGTGCAATGCTGAACATGCTGCAGCGGCGGCGACCCGCCGCTGCAAACTCCGGAGCGAATTTGCTGGCAACTTGATGACAGAAACGACACAGACGACGCCCTTGAGGCTTCCGCTTCCTGCCAGCCGCTCGCGCCGATGGCAGGTGCTCCCGATCATCGAAATCATAGTGCTGGTGATCGGTGCGCTGCTGCCGCTGGTCCTCAAGGACTATCTGACGATCTATGCGACACGGGTCCTGATCCTCTGCCTGTTCGCGCTCTCGTTCGATCTGGTGTGGGGGTACGCCGGCATCATGAGTTTTGGGCAGGCCGTGTTCTTCGGCACCGCCGGATATGGCGTAGCCCTGATCGCCCGCGATCTCGGCGCGACCTCGATCCTGCTGGTGCTGCCGGCCGGCCTGCTGATCGGGCTGGCATTCGCATTGCTGCTCGGGGGCTTTCTTCTCCTCGGCCGTCATCCGTCCAGCGTGATCTTTGTTTCGCTGGGCACGCTCACCGGCTCATACGCGGCGGATCGCGTGGCGCGGGGCTGGTACTACCTCGGCGGCCAGAACGGCATTCCATCGATCCCGCCGATGTCGCTCGGCAGCTACGATATCACGGAGGGGCCGGTCTATTATTACCTGGTGCTCGGCATTCTCGTCCTGATCTATCTCTTGTGCCGCTTCCTGGTGCGATCGCAATTCGGACTTGCGTTGGCAGGGCTGCGCGAAAACGAGCAGCGGATCGCCTTCTTCGGCTATCAGGTGCAACGGCTCAAAGCGATCATCTTTTCCTTCGCCGGCGCCATCGCAGGGCTGGCAGGCAGCCTTTATGCGTTTCACGAAGGTTTCGTCTGGCCCAACATGCTGGGCGTGGTGATGTCGACGCAGGTAGTGCTCTACGTATTGTTTGGCGGCTCCGGCACGCTGATCGGCGCTGTCATCGGCACGATCGCGATCGAGGCGGTCAGTTTCTGGCTATCGAACAGCTATCAGGAGATCTGGCCGATCATCCTCGGCGTCTTGTTGCTGCTGGTCATCCTGTTTCGTCCGGCCGGCCTCGTCAGCCTGATCCTCAGCGAGCGCGAGCGCGTCGGCAATTTCGGCCGGCCGCCGGGGAAGGGCGATCATGGCTCTTCTTGAAGCGCGAGGCCTGATCAAGATCTTCGGCAAGCTGACGGCCCTGAACGGTGCCGATCTTACGGTCGCGGAGAACGAATTCCACGGCTTGATCGGGCCCAACGGCTCGGGCAAGAGCACGCTGATGAAATGCGTCGCCGGTGCGGAGATCCCGACATCGGGCACGGTGATTTTTGGCGGCCACGATATTTCGCAAGCCCCTCCCGCCACGCGGGCCCGCGCCGGCATGAGCCTCAAGTTCCAGATCACCAGCGTGCTGCCGGCATTGACGTTGTACGACAACATTCTGCTGGCGCTGCAGGCGCAGACGTCGCTTCCCCGGCTGGTGTTTTCGCGCACCCGCGGGATCCTGCACGACCGCGCCATGGCCATGCTCGAACAATTCCGTCTGGTGGACCGCGCTGCGGATCCGGCATCAGCGCTTTCGCACGGCCAGCAGCAATGGCTTGAGATCGCGATGGCGCTGGCGCCTGAGCCAAAACTCCTGCTGCTGGACGAACCGACCGGCGGCATGAGCCTCGAGGAAAGGCGGGTTACCGGTGAACTGCTGCAGCCGATCAAGAAACGCTGCTCCCTTGTTATCGTGGAGCATGATCTCGATTTCATTCGCGACATCTGCGACCGGCTGACCGTGCTCGATCAGGGAAGCGTGCTGGATTGCGGTTCGGTTCAGCATATTCAGTCGAGCGCCCGGGTTCAGGAGGTCTATCTCCGCCGTGCCTGACCAGGACAGATATCTCGATATCCAGAATATCGACGCGGGCTATGGCCGCAGCCAGGTCCTGTTCGGTGTTTCGCTGGGCGTTCCCTGGCGCGGCGGCGTTGCGATCCTTGGCCGCAACGGCGCCGGCAAGACGACGTTGATGAAGGCCATTGTCGGAGAATTGCCGCTGCTCGGCGGCTCCGTCAGCCTCGATGCCCGAAGCGTTGGGCAGCTACCGACCGAGCGGCGCATCCGCCTCGGCCTCGGATACGTTCCGCAGGAACATGCGGTGTTTGGCAGGCTTTCGGTGCGCGACAATCTTGCCGTCGGCGCGCTGACCAACCGCGACAGCCAGGCCGTCGATCGTGTGCTGGAGATATTTCCGAAGCTCGGTCAGCGGATGGACCAGGTCGCCGGCACGTTGTCCGGCGGCGAACGCAAGATGCTCGCGATCGGCCGCGCCTTGTTGTCGAACCCGCGGGTGCTGTTGCTGGATGAGCCGACCGAAGGCGTCTGGGTCGGCGTGATCGAGGAAATCACCGAGCGTCTGGTCCTGCTGGCCAGGGAGATCGCCGTCGTGATCGTGGAACAGCACCTCGACCTCGCGCTACGCGTTGCAGACCGCGCCTTTGTGCTCGATCGCGGAAGGGTCGCGATCACGGGATCGGCGCAGGAGGTTCGCAACGATCCGAGGCTGTTGCAGTATCTGGCGCCTTAAAAGCGTTTTCGAGCGAAGTGGATACCGGTTCGCGTGAAGAAAACGCGTCAAAAGTGAATCTACCCGCACTCAGGACGCCTGAGCGCGCCGCTCGAAGGTCATGGCCTGCAGTACCTCCGCAAACGCGCCCTTGCGATCGCTTAAGGTGGCCATGGTAAGCCCCGCGCCATTGGCGCCCGCACGTGTGCGTGAGCGGATCAGGATCCAGTCGCCTTCCGGGGGGCGGAAGAAATACAGGCTGATCTCGGGATTGATGAAGGTCCATTCGCGCATATCGACGATCTGGCCGACGCCGCTCGAAAAATCCGCTGCCTGCACCGCCTGCAACAGCGGCGTGTTGGCTTCACCTTCGACCATCGGCACGTCGAGCCGCATCCACGCCGCGGCCGGGCCGGGTTTTTCCAGTGCGCCCTCGATTAGTCGCACTGAGACGTTCTGGAAGTAGCGGCTCCATTTCTGCGCAAAGGCCGGCGGCGGCGAACCTGTCTCCGGCGCGGCGTCGTTTACTGCGGCCTTCGAGAACGGATCGGCGGGCGACTCGCTGCCTTGCGCCGTCAACAGCGCGGTGCAGCGGCCGATCTCGACATCGCCGTCGATCAGCCGGACCTGCATGGTCTTGGCCTTGCGGCCGTCGCGCAGCATTTCGGTCTCAAGGCCGAAAGCGCGCAATCCGGCCGGCCGCCACAGGTCGAAGGTGAGGCGGCGCACGGCAAAGCCGGATGCATCGGCCAGCCGTTCGACCTCGCGCGTCATCAGCGCGGTGGTCGCGCTGCCCTGCAGCATATCCGGCGACCACGGCCCGCCGGCCTGCTCGGTGGCGCGAAACAGGGGGCCTTCCGGCTTGAGAATGGCGGTCATTGCGGGACTCCGCGGTTGCAATCGGTGCGCAGACTCTTAGGCAGCCCGGGCTGAGGCCACAATAACCGCGGAGGTTATGTGATGCGAGACATGCAGGCGGCGCCCTTGTGCGATGGCCCATTCGGCCTATTTTGGGCTTCAACCAATTCCTGAGGAGATGCCGATGAGCACCCTGAAACCGCTAAAAATCGACATCGTCTCCGACGTGGTCTGCCCGTGGTGCTATATCGGCAAACGCCGCATCGAGAACGCCCTGGCCCTGGTGCCTGACGTTCCCGTCGAAGTGCGCTGGCGGCCGTTCTTCCTCAATTCCTGGGTGCCGCGTGAGGGCATCAGCCGCGACGAATATCTCACCGCCAAATTCGGCTCGGTCGAAGCCTATAAAGGCATCGCCGGCCGCGTCGTCGCCGCCGCGGGCGAGGAGGGGCTGACCTACCACCCCGAGCTCGTGAAGCGCCAGCCCAACACGACAGACTGCCACCGGCTGATCCACTGGGCCGAGGCCAAGGGCAAATCGGCCGAGATGAAGCAGCGCCTGATGGAATTGTACTTTCGCGATGGCGGCGACCTGACCGACGTCAACGTGCTGGTGCAGGCCGCTGCCGATATCGGCCTCGATGCCGAGGATGTGCGCAAGCGCCTTGCGACCGACGAGGATGTCGCGCTGATCTCCGGCCAGGCGCAGGAGGCGTCCGACAAGGGCATCTCCGGCGTGCCGACTTTCGTATTCGCACAGAAATACGCGGTGTCCGGCGCCCAGCCGGCCGAGCAGCTCGCCCGCGCCATCCGTCAGGTCTCCGGCGAGATCAACGCGCAGGCGGCGGAATAGGACGCGGCTGGTTCGTCATGCCCGGCCTTGTGCCGGGCATCCACGCCTTGTTTCTTCACCGCATCGAAGAAGCGGATGGCCGGGACAAGCCCGGCCATGAAGACCGGACGAAATCATTGGCAACAACAAAGCTTGGGGAGGCGTCATGATCTACGAACTGCGAACCTACACCGTAAAGCCCGGCACCATCGGCGACATGGTGAAGGCGGCGAGCACGGTGTCACGCGACATCCGCAAGGACGACTACGGCAAGCTCGAAGGCTACTGGTTGACCGAGATCGGACCTCTCAACCAGGTCCTGCACATGTGGAGCTACAAGGATTTTGAGGAGCGCGCGCGACTGCGCGCCGAACTCGCCAAGAACCCGCGCTGGACCGGCGAATACGTGCCGCTGATCCGTCCGCTCTTGATCCGTCAGGATGTTCGCCTGATGAACGCGGTGCGGCCGCCGGTTGCGCCGGCATCGACGGGCAATGTCTACGAACTCCGCAACTATCGCGGCAAGGCTGCTGGCGGCCTGAAACAGTGGCTCGATGCGTTCACCGCGGTGCTGCCGGAGCGCGAGAAATATTCAAAGATCGTAGGCCTCTGGACGACCGAAGCGGGCCAACCGAACGAAGCCTGCCACATCTGGGCCTATCCCAGCCTGAATGCGCGCGCCGAAGCGCGTGGCAATGCCATGAAGGATCCTGCCTGGCAGGAATTCCTCGGCAAGGGTCCGGGCTTTCTCGAGGAGATGCACTCCACCATCATGCTGCCGGCGCCGCATTCGCCGTTGCAGTGAGGCGCGGCGGGTTAATGCAGCCCGGATGGAGCCAACGGGTCGCGCGAATGCGCGCCCGATGACAGGCTCCGCGCAATCCGGGAGCCACGACTGCAGGACGATCCCGGGTTACGCTTCGCTTCACCCGGGCTACTTCAGGTAATAGTTGGCGCGTTTTCCCAGCGCGATCCGCCGCAGCACGCGGCGCATCGCCATGGAGGCGCGCAGCGGCTTGATGGCGGTCGTGACGGTGCGATAGAACGCCAGCTTGATCGCATCGAGCACCGGCTGCTGGCCGGGCGGCTGCTGCGGGAGGCCGATGCCGCGCAGCATCGAATTGAAG
>Ga0207701_10006048_pt1 | contig 12117 bp, 9 predicted proteins | sample KBSSwiSSwithPhiX_FD_184294 | JGI IMG/M metagenome (GOLD analysis project Ga0207701, IMG submission 184294) | Switchgrass rhizosphere bulk soil microbial communities from Kellogg Biological Station, Michigan, USA, with PhiX - S5 (SPAdes) (version 2) | ecosystem: Environmental > Terrestrial > Soil...
CCAGTACATCCTGCGCGACGAATCCATCCACCTGAATTTCGGCATCGACGTCATCAACCAGATCAAGATCGAGAACCCGCATCTGTGGACACGCGCATTCCAGGAAGAGGTCCGCGACATGGTGCGCACCGCGGCCGAGCTGGAAGCCGCCTACGGCCGGGACACCATGCCGCGCGGCTTTCTCGGGCTGAACGCGGCGTTGTGCGAGACCTACATGCACTTCATCGCCAACCGCCGCTGCGCCCAGCTCGGGCTGGCGCGGGTGTTCGACGAGACTGAAAACCCGTTTCCATGGATGTCGGAAGCGATGGACCTGAAGAAAGAAAAGAACTTCTTCGAGACCCGGGTGATCGAATACCAGAACGGTGGCGCGCTGACCTGGGAATAGGGAAAATTGCGGATGGCACCGCAATGACGCCAGGCAGCTTCACTCGATGATCTCGTCGGCGGTCGCGAGCAGCGCCGGCGGTATGCTGAGGCCGAGCGCCTTGGCGGTCTTGAGATTTACGATCAAATCGTATTTGGTCGGCGCCTGCACCGGCATATCACCCGGTTTCTCGCCCTTGAGAATGCGATCGACGTATCCCGCGGCACGCCGGACCGGTTCGTGCGTGTTCGGCCCATAGACGATCAGGCCGCCGTCTACGGCATAGTAACGGTACGGGTAAACAGTCGGCAGTTTGTAGCTGGCGACAAGATCGATGATGAGCTTCCGATGAGCCGCTGTACCACCTGCGGTAACGATTACGCCTCCGTCTCCGGCGCGCGCGAACGCCGCGATCCCGCGCTCAATCTCGGCTTGGTCGCGCACGCCCAGCGGCGTGAGCTCGATACCGAGGGACTGCGCCACCGAACGAACCGACGCGAACTGTCCGATGCCTGCCGCTGATGAAGGATCGCGAAGCACCAAGGCCCGCCTAATTCCGGGTGCGGCCTGCTTCAGCAATTCGGCCCATTTTGCGCTCATGCTGTACTCGAAATTCGAGAAGCCCGTGGTATTGCCGCCTGGGTGCGCCATGTTTTGCACGAAGCCGGCGCCGACCGGATCCGGGACGTTTACGAAGACGATTGGAATAGTACGCGTGGCTTGTTGCACTGCGCCAACAGCCACACTACCGATGCTGACGATCACATCGGGCGTAAGTGCGGCCAGTTCGGCGGCGTAACGGCGAAGGCGGTCGATATCACCACCGACCTGACGATTTTCGATTTTGAGATCGCGGCCGACGTTCCATCCCAATTGCTGAAGGGCTTGCTGGAAGATTGTCTGCCGAATTCGTGCTTCGGGATCGTCCGATCCGAGGATGTTGAGCATGCCTATGAGGCGCGCACGCTCCGTCGTTTGCGCAAGCACAGGTAATGGCCATGCCACGACCGAACCAGCAGCAGCTCTGATGAAATCGCGCCGGCGCACGGCGATTGCTCCCAACCCCGATGGCAATTTTCGCACAAACATAGCACAAGGAGACGCCATGTACGACCGCTTTGACGAGGGCCCTTGATGCCGAGAATGAGGCCTGCGTGATGCGCCGCATTCGGATCGGTCGGGTATCTTGATTCAAATCAAGGGTCGCCGCGGTGGCTCCAAACATATTGCCTGGACCGCATCCTCACAGGAGGTCAGCATGCGATTCCTGGCAATAGCTGCTCTGAGCCTTATGCCCGCTTCGGCTTTCGCCGCCCGGGACTGCCGGGTCACCGGATTGCCGGCCGAGTTTGGCATCGATATGACGGCCTACTTCGCTGTCAAGTCGGGCGAAACATGCAATTTCCCGATCAGAATTCCGGGCATGATGAATAGCTCGGGCGTTTCCCAAAAGCCGGCGCATGGAACGTTAAGGCAGCTCAACGTAACGACCTTCAGGTACAGCGCGGCCTCCGGATACAGGGGCAGCGATACATTCGCCATCTATGGTGTGGGAAAAGGTCCATACGGCTCCGGCCGGTCGGTTATGACCGTGAACGCGACGATAGAATAGGCGCGGCAACCGGGTTTACGTCCCTTGCGGCTTCGACGATCATGGGCGCACTGAAGTTTGGCGGATGCCCTGCAGGCTTCGCGCCGTCGCGACGGCGTCCGCCGAAGATTCAAGGAAGACGCCATTGCCTGCAACGGTCACTTCGAAAGCGGCGGTCGTGCTGATGCTTTGGGGCGCCGTACCAGCGCTGTTGGCTGAGGCAAGGGCTTCACCTCTGGAGCGCGTCGAGTTTGAAAGCGCCTCTCAATGGCGCATGGGCACGCTCATGCCGGGCGACCGCATACAGGGCTATCTGGCGAGGCCCGATGGCGCAGGTCCTTATCCGGCCGTCGTCGGACTGCACGGCTGTGCCGGGATGCATGACACGACAAGGCAGAAATTGGCCGATCAACTCGTCGCCTGGGGCTATGCCGTCTTGCTCGTCGACAGCTATGCAACGCGTGGCATCGATCACGCGTGCACGTCGGACGCGTTTGTCACCTTCCTCAAGCGCAGGCCGGATGCCTACGGGGCTCTCGTCTTCCTGGCGCGCCAAACCTTCGTCGATCCGCACCGTGTGGCTGCGGTTGGCTTTTCGGCAGGCGCCAGGGTTGCCCTCTCGGCGGCGGAGCCCAACTCGTTCGAACACTTCGCCCCTCCAGGCTTGCGGTTCCGGGCCGCGGCTGCATTCTACCCGCCGTGCAGGGGAGCAGAGGGACGTCCGCAGATTCCCACGCTCATCTTCATCGGCGCCCTCGACGATTGGACGCCGGCGGCAGACTGCTCGAGCAGAATCGCGCGCTGGGGCGACGACGGGCCGCCGGTCGAGCTCATTGTCTATCCCGGCGCATACCATGGATTCTATTACGCTCACCTGCAGCCCGGCAGGACGATGTTTGATCACTGGCTGGAGTACAACGGCGCGGCTGCGGAAAATGCAGATCGCCGCCTGCACCAGTTTCTCGATCGCCACCTCAAGGCCGATAGCGGCAACGGTAATTGACGTCTTTTGCGTCTCACCGGCTGGGCGCGCGGGTCAGATCTTGTTGCCGATGTTGTCTCGATTGCTGGTGTTGGTGACCGGCCATTGGAACGGCCCTGCTGTTTTCAATTGCGCCACATAGGGCGTGTAGTCGCCCAGACTTCGCCGCGTCCCGATATTGCTGTCCGGCAACATGAGCTTGAACACGCGATAGTAGTCCTCGATGATCGCCGCCTGCTGCTCGAGGTTGAAATCGCTGAGTTTGGTCGATGAATCGAGGTCGTATTTATAGGCCTTTTCGTATTTGCCGTGATATTTGATGTAGAGATAGGCACCTCTGACCATGTTGTGGCTGCCGTGACCCGACTGCCAGACATGCGTCATCTCATGCACGAACACGCCGGCCCAACTGTCGATTGACAGGCTGTAGTCCCGGCTCCACATATGCCGCGACATGTTCGGGAAATAGCCGGGCGTGAAATTATTGTCTTCGCCGCCCATATCATCGTCGTTCCTGCCGACGACCTGATTGTCGTAATCGAGCGTATTGTCGAAAATCGGAAACAGCAGGTCTCTCTCCCCTCGTGTCAGGACGCGGGGAACCGGGTCTGGCTCCGGCGCGACGGGCGCCACCGGCGCCGCAGGCACGGCAGCAGGAGCCGAAGGCGCCGCCGCCGGCGTGCCCAGCGCCTCGAGTCTTCGGAACATCGGCCCGCCCGGATCAAAAAACCCAAGATGCTGCCCCGGAAAATTCTTCGCCTCGAACGCTACGATCGCCGCATAAAGGTCATTGCTCGCGATGCCTGCGACGATCCGCGGTCTCAGGCCCTGACCCTGGCCGCCGTTGGCGGTCGAGACGCGGTTCAGCAGGTCGATGACCACCCTCTGGTCGTCAACCCAGTTCTGGCAATGTCGGCCACCGGCCCGTGTATGTCTTCCGACGCGCGCGCGAATGGGCATGATCTGACTCCAGCCTGATTTTGTTGCTCACGGTTCACCACCTCCAATCGCTGCGTGGGTCGGCCGAACGGCCCGTCCCGCAACTCCACCCTGCTTCAATTTTTTTTCTGCATACAAGGCGCGGCGGCGGAAGACCTCGCCCGGGATTTGATTTTCGCTCAAGACAGGCTTGAGTATTCCTTGAGAGGGCGCCCGTCGTGTCACCTGTGTTCGCGCATCGCGGCGAAACGACACTATGCCGCATTCCTCGGGCGCCGACCGCTACTCATGCCGTCTGCCAATCCGCAACCACTTCCGATATAGTGCGTCGCACCTTCTTTGCGTTGCGCCGGTCGCGTGTGAACTCTGGAGCGGACGATGTCCGACCTCACGTTCTGGCTGAAGAGTCTCGGCCTCGAAAAATACCAGGACGCACTGGAGAGGGACGACATCGACCTCGCGGTGGTGCCGGATTTGACCGACGGCGACCTGGAGAAGCTCGGCCTCTCGCTTGGCCACCGGCGCAAATTCCTCGCAGCCGCATCAAAGCTGCGGGCCGAGGCCACAGCACTGCCGGCAGCCGCCGCGCCAGCAGGCGACAAACCTGAGCCCGCTCCGCCAGCGCAAAGTCAGCCCGCGCCTTCGGCGGAGCGACGCCAAATGACCGTCGTGTTTGTCGATCTGGTCGATTCAACGGCACTCGGCCGCGCGCTTGATCCGGAGGACCTTATCGTCCTGCTCCGCCGCTACCGCGAAGTCTGCCTCGCGGCTATCGCCCGCCACGATGGATTCGTGGCGCAATATCTCGGTGACGGCATCCTTGTCTATTTCGGTTATCCGCAGGCGCTGGAGGACGCTGCCGCCCGCGCAGTGCGTGCCGGTCTCGAGATCGCGAAGGGGGTCGGGCAACTAAAGCAACCGGACGGCTCGTTGCTCCAATCGCGAGTCGGCATCGCGACTGGTCTGGTTGTCGTCGGCGAAGCCGGCCGCGGCGGCACGGCTGGTGAAGAGACGGTGGTCGGCGACACCCCCAACCTCGCGGCACGGCTGCAATCGCTGGCCGAACCAGCCAGCGTGATGGTCGGTCCGGCAACGCACCGCCTCACCGCCGGTTTGTTCGACTACGACTTCGTTGGCGAGCACAGTTTCAAGGGCTTCAGCGAACCGGTTGCGGTATGGAAGGCGCTTGGCGAGAACTCGGCCGAAGGCCGCCTTGCGGCCGCGCACGCGACCGCCGCGGGTCCGATGATCGGACGCGAGCACGAACTTGCCTTTCTCCATGCCTCCTGGCGACGCGCAAAGGAAGGCAATGGGCATGTCGTGCTCGTTACCGGCGAGCCGGGAATGGGCAAGTCGCGGCTCCTGGAAACCTTTGCCGAGCGCACCAGGGACGAGCGGCGCCGGCTGTTACGTTGCCAATGCACCCCCTATCATCGAAACAGCGTGTTGTTTCCGTTTCGGATGCTGCTTCGGCAAACGCTCGAAATCGACGGCAACGCGCCGCCGGCGGTCAACATGGAGCGGATCGGCCAGGCGCTGGCAGAAGTCGGCCGCGGCGCGCGATCATCGACGTTGCTGCTGGCGGAATTGCTCGAAGTGCCGTCCGAAGACAGGCTGTCGCCCACCGAAATGACGGCCATCCAGCGGCGTGACGAAACGCTGGCCATCCTGGCGGATGTCCTGATGGCGCCGTTGGAAGGTCCGGTGCTGCTGCTGCTTGAGGATGCGCATTGGAGCGATCAGACCACGCAAACCCTGATCGAACGCCTGCTCAAGCGCATCGAACACGAGCGGGCGCTGGTGATGGTTTCCTATCGGCCAGAGTTGAAACCCGCCTGGCCCGAACATCCGCACGCCACCCTCCTCACCTGCAAGCCATTCGGCGTGGAGCAATGCGGCGCGCTGATCCGCCGTGTCGCGAGCCGGATGCGTATCGACGATGCCATGGTGCAGGAGATCATCAAGCGCAGCGACGGCGTTCCGCTTTTCGCAGAGGAACTGACCAAGGCAGTGCTCGAACTGAACTCGGCGGCGCCGGGTGCAGTGCCGCTGACGCTCCGCGATTCATTGATGGCGCGGCTCGATCGCCTGACGGAAGCCAAGGATGTAGCCCAGATCGCCTCGGTGATCGGCCGGCAGTTCGACTACGCCTTGCTGGCGGCGATCGCGAACGCCGACGACGCCCGGCTCGGCGCCGCGCTGGAACGTTTGCGCGACAGCGGCCTGCTCTTCGCCGCCCGCGATGGCGACGAGGCGAGCTTCAATTTCAACCATGTACTGGTGCAGGAGGCCGCATACGAAAGCCTGCCGCGCAGCCGACGCAAGGTGCTGCACGGCCGCATTGCCCATTATCTCGAAAATCGTCCGACCAACGCCGGGGACAGCGAACCGACCGTGATCGCCCATCACTACAGTCAGGCTGGCGAGGCGGAGACTTCGTTCCGGTTCTGGATGCTGGCCGCCGAGCGGTCGTACCGGCGTCTGGCGCTCAACGAGTCGATTGCCAATCTCAATTCCGCGGTCGCGGAGGCCGACCGCGTTGCTGGCGCGGAGCTCAGCACGCGCCTTAGACTTGACGCCAAGTTACGACTCAGTGCGACGCTGGTGATCCAGAAAGGCCCGCAAGATGCCGAAGCCGTGGCAGCACTGCAGACCGCGGCAGCACTTGCGAAAGAGGCAAATGCGCGTCCGCAGCTATTTCAAGCCACCTGGGGTCTCTACATCAATGAAGCGAGGAACCGGCGTTACGACAGAGCCGAGATTTTCGGCAACGAATTGAGGCGCATCAGCGAGGAGCTCGGCGATTCCGACCTGCAATATGAGACGCTCCATCACCGCTGGGGCCTGACTTTTTTCACCGGCCAAACCTCCAAGCTGCTGGAATGTTCGGCCGAAGGAATAGAGCGGTACGATCGCGAGCGTCATCACAAGCTGTCACAGGTTTATGCCGGCCATGATGCCGGCGTCTGCGCTTATTGCTTCAGGGCGCTTGCGCTTGGCCTCACGGGCCGCGCCCGGATCCAGCCAACCGTCGCGGCCGCGCTTGAACTCGCGACGTCGCTGGAGCACCCGTTGACGCTTGCCTTCGCCCACAGCGTCGCCGCGGGCGCACTGCATCTGGTGGGCGATCTGGGCGGCGCTCGCGAGTCGGCCGAACAATTGATCCGGGTTTCGACAAAGTATGATTTTGCCGTTCAGCGTACGGTCGGCCGTTTCATATTGGGCGCAACGCGGATATTGCAAGACGATCCGGCCGCTGCGCTGGCGGAAATGGAGCCGACGTTCGAGGCCACGCTCGGCTATGGCTTTCTTGGCCTGCTGCCGGCGACCATTATGTGTGAAAGCCTCGCACATGCCGGCCGCCACAAGGAGGCATTGGCCCTCGTAACCCGGGTGCTCAATGACTTGCCGACGCCTGAGATCGGCTCGTTCATTTCCGAGCTATGGCGGATGCGTGGTGAACTGGTGCAACGGCTCGGCACCGGCGCACAAGGTGAGGCCGAGCGCTATCTCAGGATCGCGCTGCGGATTGCGTGCAGCCAAGGCGCGCCGGTCTACAATCTGAGAGCAGCGACGTCGCTTGCATATCTGCTCGCCGAAGCCGGCCTCCACGCGGAGGCGAAGGCAGCGATTGATCCGGCGCTGATCAGGGAACTCAAGGAATGGAGGGGGCCGGAAGCCGTGATTGCCCGCAAGCTGCGGTCGGAACTTGAATAGGCTTTGCCAGCGGCAAGCTCGCTGAGCGATGCCGTAGCTGCTACCGGCGCAATTCCGGCACGAGGGTTCCCGCGGCCTTTGGTGGCTCGTCACGGACGTGGACGACGGCGATGCTGTCCGCATAGAGCCGCTTCCAGCCCGCGAGATGATCCATCACCTTGGTCGCGGGCAGGCTGGGCGTCAGCAGGGTGGCATCGATCCGGTACTTGTCGAATATTCGCAGCAGGGTGTCGACGTCCTTGGCGGTGACCGCATCGAAATAGTCGATGACGAATTGTTCGCCGTACAATTCAGCGCGGCCGTCGATGAAAGCCTTGATGTCGCGGGACATCAGATAGCCGCCAAACGGCGAGGTGCTGAAGATCCGCTCGGCGTTCCGCTTCTGCAGCACCTCGACCGCGGCAACCGGCATCTGCGATTGCAGGAACGAAAACGGATGGTGTGCCACGAACGCCTTGGTGGTGATCCATCCGGTGACGGTGATCGCGAGCGCGGCCAGCATGACGACATGGGACCGCGGCTGGCCTTCGCGGGCGGGAGCCGTGCCGGTCAGCAGCGTTCCCAATTGTTCGGCAAACGGCTTGGCCAGAACCAGCGGAACGATGAAGGCGAAGATTTCCTGGTTTCTCGCGTGTGCCAGCGCCATGTCGGTCAAGCCCAGCACCAGGATGATCCGTGGCACCGACAAGGTGAGCCCGCGATGGAAGGCAAGCCCGATCAGGCCAAGCAGCGAATATTCGAAGAAGGTCCAGGTGCCGAAATTGGTCGGCATCCATTCCCAGATCAAGATCAGCAGTTTGCCGAGGCTGAGAATTTTAGCGGCACCCAGCAAGGTGTCCCAGCCATAGGGCGTGGCGCAGCACGCCGCAAGTGCGGCGACGCCGAACAGCGCCCAGCGCACGGCAAGCGCCACGCGGTCCTTGGCCTCACTGGTCCAGAGTGCTTCGAGCCCGATCGGACCGATCAGCGCCAGTCCCAGGACGAAGCCGCCGTGCAGATTGGCCCACAGCGCCAGCACCGGAAGCAACAGCCATGACGGGCCGCTGCGGCGATCGGCGGCCACCATCAGTCCACCGAGGAACGCCACCATGAACGGGAACGCCAGCATGTGCGGCCGCGCCAAAAAGTGGGTCGCCGATATCAGCACAGCCAGCGTGACGAGAAATATCGAGCGCGCCGGATCGACATGCTCGTCGAGCAGATACATGAAGATCGCAACCGTGGCGCCGATCGCAAGCGAGGTCAGGATCACCGGTCCGGCCCAACCCAGTGAGTTGTAGGAGAGCGCATAGAGCACCTGCGACAGCCAGGAACTCGACATCCAGGGCTCGCCCAGCCGGGTGAAGGAATGGACGTCGGTGTAGGGCATGGCGCCGTTCTCGACGATCCATTGCCCGATCCGGATCTGCCAGAGCGTGTCCGAATCCCGCAGCAGGATTTCGCCGATCGACAGGAAGATCAGATAGGCGCCCACGCCGGCCAAAAGCGGCACCAGGGCACGCACGAGGCTGCGGATATTGGTGCCATTGGCGATCGGGTGGGCGACGGAAATGGACATCTGCACCTTGTTGGACGCGATCGGCAAAAGGGATGGTCCGCTACTGCACCATGGCCGCTATACGCTTCGGTAAATCGCGCGCTCCTGCGCCCGAAAATGACGATAATTGGCGAAAAAGCCGTTAACCGAACCGGCCGGCGATTTCGCCGGATCAGACCTGCCGGGCCCCCTAATCCAGCGCCGGCAGCAGCGCCGCAGCCGGCGGTGCCATCCGTGTCGCCGACGAGGGCGCCGCGGCGTCAAGGAAGTACTTGCCGAGCAGGATAGAGATCGCGGCCAGTGCGACCCCGCCGAACACGTCGATCATGTAGTGCGCGCCGATCACAGGCGTTGCGGCGATCATCAGCAGATTGAGCGCGGCCGCGAGACCGCCTACGAAACGCACCGGCCATAGCGCCCACATGTAGAGCACGGCGGACGCTGCATGGAAGCTCGGAAACGACACGATGCCGGTGAGCTTGAACATTTCGAGATGGCGCAGCGAACCCTCGCGCAAGGCCAGGATGTCGCGCAGCTGCGCCGTGTACAGCGAACTGTCCAGCGAAGCGAATTGCGACGGCGCGATGTTGAGGCCGTACCAGGTCCCGATCGCCGGGACGAAGGTCGAAATCGCCACCGTGATGATGAGCGCGATGGAGAACGCAAAGACGAACACCTGCAGTCGCACCCATCGCAATGTCAGCGTGAGCGCGACGGGTACGGCGAGCAGCATGATCTTGATCAGGCCGTAGCCGCGCAGCAGCAATCCTGAAAGCCAGTCGTGATCGTTGACGTATCGTGCGATCGCTTGCGGATCCATTCCCATCGCGCGATCGATTGCAAGCAGGGCATCGTCCTGCAGCGGCCAGTTGGCCACGCCGGTGACGTAGGTCAGCGGTCCCATGATGATGACGACGAAAAACAATTGCGAAATCGCGCCAAGCGAAAAGATCAGCTTGGGGTCCGCCCGGTCGCCCTTTGCGTAAGCATGGAGATAGACGATCGCCGCCAGCGCCGTCGCAATCGCCGTGGGAATGAGTGCTGCGACCGGCTCAAACGAAAAGCCGCAGAGGATGACCCCGAACAGCAGCACGCCGCCCATGGCGGCTATCGGGATCCAGTTCAGATGAAACAGCCGCCAGGCAACGCAAGCGCTTGAATTGACCATGCCGCACCGGATGAGTTTGTGCCGCACAGTCGCGCCGGATCGCTTAACATCCGGTTAAGGGGTTGCCTTGGCCGCCAATAAAATTTCCTTTTGTTTCAATGGCTTCGTGTCAATTCGAGCATCGACGCTCGGCGTCCTGTTGCCTGATGGCGCCAAGCTTCGCGATGGCCCTCCACGTGCGTTTTTCCGGTGACTGCGGACCTCGCATGAGTTCTGTGCGAGGTCCGAAAAGTGCCCCAAAACCAGACCTGGCCCAATTATTCGATCACGGCAGTCGGCGCGCGACCTGAACGAACGCCGCCATCTCAGCGCCGGCCTTCGATCTCCAGCGATACCAACCTCGCGAGCAATGTGGCGGGGTAGAGCTGACCAAGTATAGCTTCAAAGTTGCAAAGACTGCGTGCCACTGGATGCACCGGGAAAATGTCTCCGTAGCCCGTTGAAGTCAGCGTCACGAAGCTGAAATAAATCACCTCGCTCGCAAGCGCTGGACTGTCTTCAAACAGCATTCCAGAAAATGCTTTCGGGATACGCAAGCCAACGAAGGTAAAAAGCGCGACGAACGTGGTGGCAATGCTCAAATAGACCAGGATGGCGCCAACAATTCGATGATAGTTGACGCGTCCGGGAGCAAACACCAAGCGGCCAACCACGAAGATCAGAACCACGCTCATTGTAAACCACGCACCAGCCATGAGATAAACGTCGAAATTCGATGGTGCCGCAAGCCGGGCAATGGCCGCCCAAATCGCCATGGCAAGTGCAGTCAGCAACGCGGCGGCGACGATATGGCTGGCCGACAGGAAGAACACACCACCAATAAGCACTAGCGCGGAGACAAAATCGAGCACTTGAAACGCCGCTATGCCGAGCGCCTGGAGGGGTGCAAAGACAAACAACATCAGTATCAGCACAACCGTGAGGATTGATATGACTGGATCACTATATCGTTCACGCAAATTGCCATTGCCCGTGATGTTCTGAGTGCTCATATCGTCATTGCTTTTCTCGCGCCGACAGGGCCACGACGCACGACACCGCCAGCACCGCATGGGCCAGCACCACCGGCCACAACGCGACCCCGGATAGCCCTTGGTTGGTCCATACCAGAACGAGGATCGCGGCCACGGCTGCATTGTAGACCAGCATGGCCGCGATCAATCCCCTTGCGGCACGGCCGGCTGCGTCTTGCCGCACCAGCCAGCACGCAACACCGAGTGCGAGTATTGCAATGCCGGCCACCCGGCTGGCGGTGACGCCGGCCGCGGCGCCGGGCGCTGCGCCCAGCAGTAGTTCCACCAAGAAGGACGGCGCCGCCGCCAGCACCAAACCCGTTGCTGCCTCAACAGCCCCCATGACCAAAAGCAGCAGCTTCGGGTTGGAAGCTATTGTCCCATTCATTTCCGCGTCTTCGACGCAGGCGGTTTTGCGTTTGGTTGTTCAATCGGATCCGGCTCCGGCGCCGGCGTAGGTCCGAGTTCTGCCTTTGCTTGCGCCGGGTCCTTGATCTCGGGTTCGAGCTTGAATGTCAGCCGGTTGATCTTGCCGGTGAACTTGAACGGCGGGTCATAGCGATACTCCAGCATCGCAACCCCACTACGGGTGTCCATGCCAACGTCGAAGCTTTCGTCCTCCGGGAATGTAACCGGAGTGCCGTGCTCGATGGATTTCCGGTCTACTTCCTTGCCGTCCACGGAGAGAACGCCGGTTCCTCCCTTGCCCAGACCCGGACCATCCGACTTGAAGTCGAAGACGATGGTGTGCTTCCCGGCGCTCAACTCCGGTCCCGCCCAGATCGTGCGCTTGAGGTTGAGCA
>Ga0207701_10006049_pt1 | contig 12117 bp, 13 predicted proteins | sample KBSSwiSSwithPhiX_FD_184294 | JGI IMG/M metagenome (GOLD analysis project Ga0207701, IMG submission 184294) | Switchgrass rhizosphere bulk soil microbial communities from Kellogg Biological Station, Michigan, USA, with PhiX - S5 (SPAdes) (version 2) | ecosystem: Environmental > Terrestrial >...
GCCTTCTGCGCAATCTTCTTGGATTCGATCTTGTCGCCCATCGCCGCGATGGCTTTTGGCGGCGGCCCGATGAACGCGATGCCGGCCTTGGCGAGCGCCTTGGCGAAGCTCTCACGCTCGGAAAGAAAGCCGTAGCCTGGATGCACGGCCTCGGCGCCCGTCGCCTTGCAGGCGTCAATGATCAGCTCGGCCTTGAGGTAGGATTCGCTTGCCGGAGGCGGTCCCAGCCGGACGGTTTCGTCCGCCATCAGGACATGCGGAGTGCGGGCGTCGGCGTCGGAATAGACCGCGACCGTCTTGATCCCCATGCGTCGCGCGGTGCGGATCACCCGGCATGCAATCTCGCCGCGATTGGCGATCAGGATCTTTTTGAACATCCTCGCCCTGCCGTCTACCGGGGCGTTGGCAGTTTGCGCAGCGCGGCCGTGCGCGCGCGGACCTGATCTTCGAGACAGCGTTCGCGATCGCCGTCGATCAGTTTGCCACAGATAATCGGCAGCTGATTGGCCCAGTCGATCTGGCTACTGACGATTGGATCGGACTGCGCGTCGCTCCAAGACCGTGACAAGGCTTTCAGCCGCTGCATTTCCTTCGTCATTTGCGTTTCCGCCTCGCGCATCGCGGATCGCGTCTTTCTCGTTTCATTCATCTCGGAAAGCATTGCGCGAGTGTCCTCTCGCGCGTCCTTGGAAACTATTGCGAAGATGAGCATGACCGCGTCTTCGACGGGCATGTGGGAAAAGTCGAGTTCAGCAGGATCATGTCGAGCGGGCATATTGGCAGCTGCAGCTTGGAGAGCCAGTGCAAGAAGAATCATTCCGCAGCCTCCTTCTCGATGGGCGGACGCTTGTGGCCGCGATTGGCGATCAGGATTTTCTTGAACGGTTTGCTCATACCGGCTTCTTCGCGAGGTAGACGCCGATTGCCATGACGACCAGCCCGATCCCGCGCTGCAGGGTCAGCGACGACTTCGCAGCTCCGAACAAACCGAAGTGGTCGATGAGAGCGGCGGCGATGAGCTGGCCCAGAAGGACGAAGAAAATGGCATTGCCGACACCGATACGCGGCGCGGACCAAGTTACGGCCAGGATATAGAAAACGACGCCCAGGGCGGCGAGATAATACCACGGAGACAGGCCGGAAAAGACGCCGCGCGACGGCAGCCCGACGAAGGCGAGAACCACCGCTGTCATCACCAGGCCGACGGCGAACAGAATGGTACTCGCCGCGACCGGGCTCTGGATGTGCGTTCCCAGCCCCGCGTTGAGCGCTGCGGTAACGGGAATGCCCATTCCGACGACGATCATCATCAAAGCGATCGCGGTGAACCCCGCTCCTGAAGAGGGATTCATCTGCCTGCTTCCAGACGGTTGGCGATGAGGACCTTCTTAAGCATCGTCGTCCTTGTAGAGGAACCGAAAGCCGAGATAGGCCAAGATCAAGAGCAGTGCGACCGCCAAGCCGCGCCAGAAAACAAACCCATCAACGTAGCCCCGATAGAAGTTGCAAGCCTGGTCATCGCCACAATCGCCCATCGTCGTGGCAAACCATTCGAACAGGAAAAATCCGAGCCACGCGAGTCCAAGAATGGTGAATACCGCACAGCCAATGCGGTGCTTCACTCAGCCGCCTCATCCAGCGGCGGGCGGTTGTGGCCGAGCAGGCGCAGCACCTCGTCGGCGGCGTCGGCGAGGTTGGTGCCGGGTCCGAAGATCGCCTGCACCCCCGCAGCCCGAAGCGCGGCATAATCCTGCGGCGGGATGACCCCGCCCGCGACCACCTTGATGTCGGCGCGGCCCATCTCCTTCAGCGCCTCGATCATCTCCGGGATGAGCGTGCGGTGCCCGGCGGCGAGCGAGCTTGCGCCGACCACGTCCACGTCCTTCTCGACCGCCATCTGCGCTGTCTCGCGCGGGGTCTGGAACAAGGGTCCGGGGATCACTTCGAAACCAAGGTCGGTGAACGCGGACGACACCAGGTTCGCTCCGCGATCGTGTCCGTCCTGGCCCATCTTGGCGACGAGGATGCGCGGCTTGCGGCCGAGGCGGTTGGCGACCGATTGGAGGCCCTCTTCCGCCGCCTTCCAGCGGGCGTCGTTGCGCGCCTTGCCGTAGATTCCGCGCACCGGCTCCGGGACGGTATCGTAGCGGCCGAACGCGCGTTCCAGCGCGTCCGAAATCTCGCCGAGCGTGCAGCGAACGCGCGCCGCCTCAACGCTCAGCGCAAGCAGGTTCGCGTCGCCAAGGGCACCCTGCTCCAGCGCGTCCAGAGCCTCCCGAACCTTGGCTTCATCGCGGGACGCTCGCATCTTCTCGATCCGCGCGATCTGCGATGCCCGGACCTTGGCATTGTCGACCTCGAGGATGTCGTGCTCGGGCTCGCTTTCCGGCTGGTACCGGTTGACTCCGACGATCACAGTCTCGCCCGTGTCGACCTTCGCCGCGCGCGCCGCAGCAGCTTCCTCGATGCGGTGTTTGGGGAGACCTTCCGCGACCGCCTTGGTCATCCCGCCGTGCGCCTCGACTTCCTCGATCAGAGACCAGGCGCGTTCTTCCAGCTCGCGAGTCAGCTTTTCGACGTACCAGCTTCCGCCCAGCGGATCGGCGACGGCGGTCACGCCGCTTTCTTCGGCCAGGATCAGCTGCGTGTTGCGCGCGATTCGCGCGCTGAAATCCGTCGGCAGGGCGATGGCTTCGTCATAGCTATTGGTGTGAAGCGACTGCGTGCCGCCGAGCACCGCCGCAAGCGCCTCGATCGTGGTTCGGACGATGTTGTTGTAGGCGTCCTGCTCGGTAAGGCTGACACCGCTCGTCTGGCAGTGGGTGCGAAGCACTTTCGATCGGTCGTTCTTTGCGCCCAGGTCGGTCATGATCCGGTGCCAAAGCGTGCGCGCGGCGCGCAGCTTCGCGACCTCCATGAACAGGTTCATGCCGATTCCGAAGAAGAAGCTCAGGCGCCCCGCGAACTCGTCGATCTCGAGGCCCTGGGCCTTGGCGACGCGTACATATTCCATGCCGTCGGCGAGCGTGTAGGCGAGTTCCTGGACCGCCGTCGCCCCAGCCTCGTGCATGTGGTAGCCGCTGATCGAAATCGAATTGAACCTCGGCATCTCGCGCGCGCAAAAAGATATCACGTCGGCGACAATCCGCATGCTCGGCTCGGGCGGGTAGATATAGGTGTTACGGACCGCGAACTCTTTCAGGATGTCGTTCTGAATCGTGCCCGTGAGCTTGTCGTGCGGAACCCCCTGCTCCTCGCCGGCGACGATGAAGAAGGCCATGACCGGAAGCACCGCGCCGTTCATCGTCATTGACACGCTCATCTTGTCGAGCGGGATTCCGTCGAAGAGCAATTTCATGTCCTCGACGCTGTCGATGGCGACTCCGGCCATCCCGACGTCGCCCGCCACGCGCGGATTATCGCTGTCGTAGCCGCGGTGCGTGGCGAGATCGAAGGCAACCGAAAGGCCCTTCTGCCCGGCCTTCAGGTTGCGCCGGTAGAAAGCATTGGACTCTTCAGCCGTCGAGAAGCCCGCATATTGCCGGATGGTCCACGGGCGGCCAGCATACATAGTCGCGTAAGGCCCGCGCGTGAACGGCGCCTCGCCGGGGCGGCCTGAGTCGATCCCAGCTGCATCGTCGGGTCCGTAGACCACCTTGAGGTCGATGCCTTCGGGCGTCGTTCGGGTCGGTTCGTCACTCATCGGCGGGAAGCCCTAGCAGGGCAATTCGATTTTCGGGAGTGTTTGGCGCTTCCCGGCTATTCCGCGGCCTCGACTAGTTGTGCTTCGGCAAACCCGGCGCCGACGCCTTGTGACGGCTCTTCCTGCGCAAACCAGTCGATCGTCTTCGACAGCCCCTCGCGAAGGTCGACCTTGGGCTCCCAGCTCAGCAGCGAACGCGCACGCGAAATATCGGGCCGCCGACGCTTTGGATCGTCCTGAGGAAGCGGACGCCGGACGATGTGCGAGCTGCTGCGAGTCATGCTCAGGACCAAAGCGACGAGCTCGCTCACCGCCATTTCGCTGGGATTGCCTAGATTGACCGGCATTCCATCCGCGGCTTCCGAATCCATCAAGAGAGTGAGGCCGTCGAGGAGGTCTTCGACGAAGCAGAAGCTGCGTGTTTGCGAGCCGTCGCCGTAGACTGTGATGTCTTCGCCCGCGAGAGCCTGGCAGATGATGTTCGAGACGACGCGCCCATCGTCGGGCCGCATTCTTGGACCGTAGGTGTTGAAGATTCGCGCTACCCGGACGTCGGCCCGGCCGGCGCGGCGGAAATCGAAAGCAAGGGTCTCGGCAGCACGCTTGCCCTCGTCGTAGCAGGCGCGGGGGCCGGTGCAGCTGACCGTCCCGCAATAATCCTCCTGCTGCGGATGGACTTCAGGGTCGCCATAGACTTCGCTGGTCGACGTCAGCAGCAGCCGGGCACCTGTCTCCTCCGCTAACCTCAGCAGATTGCGGGTTCCGAGGACGTTCGTCAGCATCGTGTGCTCAGGGTCCGCCTGATAGTGGGGCGGCGAGGCTGCGCAGGCGAGATGATAGATGTGCGTGAAGCGTATCCGCCGAAGCCTCGGCGGAAGGTCGTTGATCACGTCGTGCTCGATCAGCTGGAAACGTGGATCGCCGATCAGGTGCGCGATGTTGCTGTGCCGGCCGGTGAGGAAGCTATCCAGGCAGACGACGCGGGCGCCGGAATCGATAAGCCGGTCGCAAATATGCGAGCCGATGAAGCCCGCACCGCCGGTAACAAGCGCAACCCGCTCGTTCTGATCCCTCACGCAATACTCCCCTGGGTTGTTTCGCATCCGCACTGGCAGGCCCAAGTCCTTTGTTCAATCCGTGCTTCTGCGCCAAGCGCGGGGAAGCGCTGTATGTTCCGCCACAGCACCGGTTCATCGGTTGCTGTCCGATGTTCGCCGAAAGCTCCGTTGAGCGCTTCACGCTGGCCGAATAAACCGCCCCGTCACTCGGGAGTTTGCGATGAAGCGTGCATTGATTGCCCTCGGAGCCCTGCTTTCAGTTTGCAGCTCCGCCGACGCTGCGCCGGCCAATCCCTTGGTCGAGGCTGGCCCGTTCATCGACCGGGCGAATGCCGACTGGGGCAAGGCCATCGTCGCAGGGCACGTGGAAGCGATCGTCGAGCCATATTCCGATGACGGTGTGTTCATTCTGCCGGATGGAAAGGCCGTCCTCGGCAAGCCGGCTATCCGGCAGATGTATTCCGGTCGCCCGAAGCGAGCGCAGATCCTCGAAGCGTCCGCGACGAGCGACGGCCGCGTCGCGGCGGGCCCGGACGACGTCTACGAATGGGGAAGCGCATCGGCGACTCTGAAGACGGACAAGGGTGCCGAGCATCGCAATCTCGGCCGCTTCCTCACCGTCTGGCACCGGCAAGGCGACAAGTGGGTGATCATCCGCAACCTGGCGTTCTGAGGAAGCATAAGAGCGCCTGAAGCGTTGTCTCTCCTCGAAAGGAGAAGGCAAATGCCTGCCAAATCCAAGGCGCAGCAGAAAGCTGCCGGAGCCGCGCTTTCCGCCAAGCGTGGGGATACGCCGAAGAGTTCGCTGAAGGGCGCGCCCAAATCGATGATGTCCATGAGCGAGAAAGAGCTTCACAAGATGGCCTCGACGAAGCGCAAGGGTAAGCCGGAGCACGCCAACTAGGACCAAATAGACATCGCTGCCTGCCCGGCTAGAAACGGTAGATGGCCAGCGATGACGATAAGGTCCAGAGTCGGGAGAAACTCGCCGGCGTCCTGCTGATTGCCGCGGCTGCCGCTGCCCTGCTCATAGCCAACACGGGCCTCGCGGATCCCTATCACTCGCTGCTGGAATCAAGGTTCGGCCCAGCGCTTCCGCGCCTTGGCGTGCTATCGGTGCATGAGTGGATTGCGGATGGGCTGATGGCCGTCTTCTTCCTGCTCGTCGGCCTCGAAGTGAAGCGCGAATGGTATGACGGTCGGCTCTCGACCGCCGCCGAGCGCCGCCTGCCGATCATCGCAGCCGCGGCGGGAATGGCTGTTCCCGCGCTCGTCTATCTGGCCATTACCGGTGCCGATCCGGCGCTGATCCGCGGGTGGGCGATACCGTCGGCAACGGACATCGCGTTCGCGGTGGGAATCCTCGCGTTGCTGGGCAAGAGCGCCAACCCTTCCCTAAAACTGGTCCTCGTGGCGATCGCCGTCATCGACGACATCGGCGCAGTGATCATCATCGCGCTCGTATACACGGCCAGCCTCGACGCGGTGGCCATCGCGGCCGTGGCGGGAATCCTCGGCCTGATGGCGATGATGAACCTCCTCGGCGTTCGGCGGCTGCTCCCTTACATGATCGCCTTCGGAGCGCTCTGGCTCGCAATGCTTGCAAGCGGGGTCCATGCGACCATCTCCGGCGTGCTTGCAGCGCTCACGATTCCTCTCGGCAGCGGGGAGAAGCAGTCGCCGCTCAAGCGCCTGGAACATGCGATCCACCCGTGGGTGATGCTTGGGATCATGCCCCTGTTCGGCCTCGCCAGCGCCGGCGTCCACATAGGTGGTTTCCGCGAGCTGCTTCAGCCCGTGCCGCTGGCTATCATCGCGGGCCTTTTCCTAGGCAAACAGGTCGGCGTGTTCGGCTCGATCTGGCTGATGGCTTGGTTCGGGATTGCCACTCGCAAGCCCTCGACGCCCTGGATCCAGGTCTATGGAGCGGCGCTTCTGACAGGCGTCGGCTTCACGATGAGCCTGTTCATTGGCGCGCTTGCATTCAACGATCCGGAGCTCGTCGATTCTGCCCGGCTCGGCACGATCGTTGGATCGCTTCTATCCGCGGTGGCCGGGTGGTCTGTCCTGTATTTCTCGGAGCCGTTCGTCGCCGAGGAAGACCGCGCGGAAGCACTGGAGATTTTTGCCGGCGATTTCGACGACGAGACGCAGGAGAGCGTCTGATGCGCTGCTTCTGGGACGATCGGCAGCGCGCGCATTCGCCCGCGGGCGAGTTCTTCAACGGCAAGATGCACGCCGCCGCCGAGCACGGCGGGCGAATAGATGCGATCCTCGACGCCATTGGGGCGACCGACGCACCGCGCGACTACGGCCCGGAGCCGCTGCTGAGGGCTCACTCAGCCGACTATCTTGCCTTCCTCGAAAGGGTGCACGGCGAGTGGCTGGCGGCGGGGCGCGAGGGCGATGCCTTCCCTTACACATTCCCGATCGTTCGCCGCCGGCTGCAGGCCTTCGACCGGGTCGACGCCAAGCTCGGCCATTACGGGTTCGATACCTCGTCGCCGATCGGGCCCGGAACGTGGGAATCCGCCTATTGGAGCGCGCAGACCGCGCTCGCGGCGCTCGATGCTGCGCTCGTAGAGGGTCGCGCCTTTGGCCTGTGCCGACCGCCGGGGCATCACTCCGGCTCCGACTATTTCGGCGGCTATTGCTACTTGAACAATGCCGCCATCGCCGCGCAGGCAGCGATTACAAGCGGCCGCAAGCAAGTCGCGATCCTCGATATCGACTACCATCACGGCAACGGAACGCAGGACATCTTCTACGGCCGCGCCGACGTCGCCTTCGCCTCGATCCATGCCGACCCAGCAACCGACTATCCCTTCTTCTGGGGCCGCGCCGACGAGGCCGGCGACGGTGAAGGCGAGGGCGCCAACCTCAATCTGCCGCTGCCGCGCGGGACTCGCCGGAGCGAATATGAGCGGGCGCTTGAACGTGCCCTGGAATGGCTCAACAGTTTCGGTCCGGACCTCCTGATTGTCTCGTTCGGAGCCGACACCTGGGGCGGTGATCCGATCAGCCATTTCCAGCTCGAAACGGCGGACTATTGCTCGATCTCGTCCCGAATCGCAGACGCAAAGCTGCCGACGCTGATCTTAATGGAAGGCGGCTATGCGGTCGATGCGCTCGGATCGAACGTCGCCGAGTTCCTCAGCGGATTCTAAAGCTTTTCGGTCAGCTCCGGGACGATCTTGAACAGGTCGCCGACCAGGCCGATGTCCGCCACCTGGAAGATCGGGGCTTCCTCGTCCTTGTTGATGGCGACGATGGTTTTCGAATCCTTCATCCCAGCCAAGTGCTGGATCGCTCCCGATATGCCGATGGCGATATAGACTTCCGGAGCAACGATCTTGCCCGTCTGGCCGACCTGGTAGTCGTTCGGCGCATAGCCGGCATCGACCGCGGCGCGCGACGCACCGACGGCGGCGCCGAGCTTGTCGGCGAGCGGGTCGAGCAGCTTGTGGAAGTCGTCTGACGAACCAAAGGCCCGGCCTCCGGAGACGATGACCTTGGCGCTTGTCAGCTCCGGCCGCTCGCTCTCCGAAGCTTCGAGCCCGACAAAGCTGCTGATACCGGCCGCCTCGCCTGCATCGACCTTTTCAATCGAGCCGCTGCCGCCGTCGCGAGCCGCCTTCTCGAAGGCCGTCGTCCGGACGGTGATGACCTTCTTCGAGTCATTCGACTTCACTGTCGCGATTGCGTTGCCCGCGTAGATCGGGCGGGTGAAGGTGTCGGCCCCCTCGACCGAGAGGATGTCGCTGACCTGCATCACGTCCAGCAGGGCGGCGACGCGCGGCGCGATGTTCTTGCCGAACGTGGTGGCGGGAGCGACGAGCGCGTCATGCCTGTCCATAAGCTTGGCGATGACGGGTGAAAGCTCTTCCGGAAGCTCGTGGTCGAGATGGGCCGCGTCGGCGACGAGCACCTTCGCGACGCCCGCGATTTTTGAAGCGGCATCGGCGATTGCACCGACGTTCGCTCCGGCGACCAAGGCATGTACTTCGCCCAGCTTGCCCGCAGCCGTGACGGTCGCGAGGCTCGCGTCTTTGACGGTCTTCCCGTCATGCTCGATCAGGACAAGAACGCTCATTTCGCAATCCCCATGCCCTTCAGGCGCTCGACGAGTTCGTCGACCGATCCGACCTTGATTCCCGCCTGCCGCTTGGCGGGCTCGACCACCTTGATGGTTTCCAGACGACGCGCGATGTCGACGCCGAGCTCGTCCGGGGTCTTGATTGCGAGCGGCTTCGACTTGGCCTTCATGATGTTCGGCAAGCTCGCGTAGCGCGGCTCGTTCAGGCGAAGGTCGGTCGTGACCACCGCGGGAACCTTCAGCTCTTCTGTCTCGAGACCGCCGTCGACTTCACGAGTGACCTTAAGCTTGCCGCCGCCCGCGTCGACCTTCGAAGCGAAGGTGCCCTGCGGCCAGCCGAGCAGCGCCGCCAGCATCTGGCCCGTGGCATTATTGTCGTCGTCGATCGCCTGCTTGCCGAGCACGACCATGTCCGGCTTTTCCTCGTCAGCGATCTTGGCGAGGATCTTGGCAACGCCGAGCGGCTCGATCTCTTCGTCGGTCTGGACGAGGATCGCGCGGTCGGCGCCCATCGCGAGTGCCGTTCGGAGTGTCTCCTGCGCCTTCGCGGGCCCGATCGAGACCGCGACGATCTCGGTCGCGGCACCCTTTTCCTTCAGCCGGATCGCTTCCTCGATGGCGATTTCGTCGAAGGGGTTCATGCTCATCTTGACGTTGGCCAGGTCCACCCCCGACCCGTCCATCTTCACGCGCGGCTTCACGTTGAAGTCGATGACGCGCTTGACCGCGACAAGGAGTTTCATTCCTTCACCCTTCCATCCCACTGCGCGTATTCCGCCATCAGGCCGGGGAACTCGCTTTCCTGAGGGAACTCTTCGTACGAGCGGACGGCCCCGGAGGTTGCGCCGGGCATGCCCTCCCCGCGGAACATTTCGACGTAAGGCCTGTGATCGGCGGCGTCATCGAACATCGTCGATCGAACGTTGACGAAGCCCTCGATCTCCTTCGCCGTCGTGAACATCCAGCTCATGCATTCAGGGCAGAACTGATGGTCCGGCCCAGTCTTCAAGCCGCCGCGGACGGTCTTCCCACTTGTAACCGCGAAGCGTTGGGCCGGGTAAAAGCTGCTCACAGAATAGGCGCCGCCCGTCATTCGCTGACAACCGGTGCAATGACATGCCATCGTGATGAGAGGTGGGCCGGAGGCTTCGATGCCGACCGACCCGCACCGACACTGGCCTGAATGCACACGATCGCTCAAGCCGGGACGGCCTCTTTCACCGCGGCGACGATCTTCCTCGCCGCATCGCCAAGATCGTCGGCCGGGATGATCGCGAGCCCGCTCGCCGCGAGTATGTCTTTGCCCTGCTGGACGTTGGTGCCCTCCAGCCGGACCACCAGCGGATCCTCGAGGTGCACTTCGCGGGCGGCCGCGACGATGCCCTCGGCGATGATGTCGCAGCGCATGATTCCGCCGAAGATGTTGACGAGAATCCCCTTCACTGCGGGGTCGCGGAGGATGATCTTGAAGGCCGCTGTGACCTTCTCCTTCGAGGCGCCGCCGCCGACGTCGCAGAAATTGGCGGGCTCGGCGCCTTCCAGCTTGATGATGTCCATCGTCGCCATGGCGAGGCCGGCGCCGTTGACCATGCACCCGATATTTCCGTCGAGCTTGATGTAGGCGAGGTCGTACTTCGACGCCTCGATCTCCATCGGGTCTTCTTCGGTGAGGTCGCGCAGCTGCTGGAGGTCCGGGTGACGGAACTCGGCATTATTATCGAAGCCGACCTTCGCATCGAGGACCAGGAGCTCGCCCTTGCCCGTAATTGCGAGCGGATTGATCTCGATCTGGGAGGCGTCGGTGCCGAGGAAGGCGTCGTACAGCTTCGCCAGAACCTTCGCACATTGCTTGGCGAGGTCGCCGGTCAGGCCGAGCGCGGCAGCGACGGCGCGACCGTGGTGCGGCATCAGGCCGGTGGCGGGATCGATGCTTAGCGTCTGGATCTTCTCGGGCGTGTCGTGAGCGACGGCCTCGATATCCATTCCGCCCTCGGTCGACGCGACGATGGCGATCCGGCTGCTCTCGCGATCGACGAGGAGCGCCAGGTAGAATTCCTTTTCGATGTCGACGCCATCGGTGATGTAGAGGCGCTGCACCTGTTTTCCGGCCGGCCCGGTCTGGACGGTTACGAGCGTCTTGCCGAGCATCTCGGCGGCATGCTCGCGCACCTCGTTGATCGAGTGGGCGAGTCGGACACCACCCTTCGAACCCTCGGGAAGCTCCTTGAACTTGCCCTTGCCGCGGCCGCCGGCATGGATCTGCGCCTTCACGACCCAGAGCGGTCCGGGAAGCTTCTTCGCCGCCTCGACCGCTTCGTCGACGCTCATCGCGGCATGGCCAGCAGGAACCGGGACGCCGAAACCGGCAAGCAGCTCTTTGGCCTGATATTCGTGGATGTTCATGGAGCGCGCCTTACGGTCGTCGCCGCCCGCCAGCAAGTCGCTGGAGAGGCCGCTGTAGGAATTCTCCGAAGGGGAAGTTGACTCGGTTGACTGTGCGACGAGTTTTTCGCGCACTGTATTTTCATGCGTCGCTTTGAGCTTCGACTCCGCATCATCACTGCCTAGACTCGCGGCAAGGGTGTAGGACAGAAAAATCTCCGTTGCCGCGCGAACGCGAACTGTTGTAACTGTATACAGTATGCAGCACGCCGGCATTGATCGCCAGAATATCAGCGACGAACTCGCGGACCGGATTCGGGAGATGATCGTCGACGGAATCATCCCCGACGACAGCCGGATCAACGAAGTCCATCTTGCGCGCGATCTCGGCGTCAGCCGGACACCGGTCCGGGAAGCGATCGCGCGCCTCATCCGGGAAGGAACGTTGACGAGCGTGCCGCGCGTCGGCGCCTTCGTGAAGCCGCTCAGCATCGACGATTTCCAACAGGTCTATTTGATCCGCAGGCTCCTGGATCCCGAAGCCCTTCGATTGTCCGGAATTCCGCCAAAACCCCAGATCGACCGGCTCGAGCGGCTCAACAAGCGCATCGATGCCGGGACCACTCCGCAGGAAACCATTGCGCTCGACGATGAATGGCATTTGTTGCTGGTCAGCGGTTGTCCCAACCAGCTTCTCCTCGACCTTATTCGCGACTTCATCGGCCGCACACGCCGATATGAGATCGCTCTGATGCGCGAGCGCGAAAACGTAACCCGCGCCGCCCACGAGCATGACCGGATCATCCGCGCTCTCCGCAATGGCGACCTTGGAGCGGCGGTGGATGGACTGCGGCGCAACCTGGAGAGCGGGTTCCAGC
>Ga0207701_10006052_pt1 | contig 12110 bp, 9 predicted proteins | sample KBSSwiSSwithPhiX_FD_184294 | JGI IMG/M metagenome (GOLD analysis project Ga0207701, IMG submission 184294) | Switchgrass rhizosphere bulk soil microbial communities from Kellogg Biological Station, Michigan, USA, with PhiX - S5 (SPAdes) (version 2) | ecosystem: Environmental > Terrestrial > Soil...
TAATATTGCTATTGGTGGACAGTTAAGTGTTTACAGACCGGATACAAGATTATCAACCTTGTATGGAAATACCCCACTCGCTGGGCAAATTTACTTGCGCCTTTACCCGGCAAGAATACAATCACCCAGGGATTAAACCATAAAACAATGGACCATTCGCATCACCACATAGACCATGAACACACAATCGGAAAAGTTGGTTCGAAAAACAAACATCAGCAGCATACTGTTGAACATATAACAGATGACAACCATGCAGGTCACCATACAGAAAACTTTATAAAGCGATTCTGGGTATGTCTTATCATTACTGTTCCTATATTGGTGCTTTCGCAAATGATTCAGCAGTGGCTGAGGGTTGAATGGACATTCTTAGGAGATGAATATTTACTGCTTCTATTAAGTAGCGCCATCTATTTGTATGGAGGTTGGCCATTTCTTACCGGTTTAATGCGGGAACTAAAAAACAAAATCCCCGGCATGATGACGCTTGTGGCAGTAGCTATTACCACAGCCTATATTTACAGTGTAGCAGTTGTGTTTGGACTTGAAGGAATGGATTTTTTTTGGGAACTCGCCACTCTCATTGACATTATGCTGCTTGGTCATTGGCTCGAAATGCGTTCTCAGATTACAGCTTCAAAAGCATTGGAAAGTCTCGTTGCTCTTATGCCGTCTGTCGTTCACATTGAAGAAAACGGTGTTGTTCATGATGCGCCACTCAAAAAGCTGCAAGCCGGAGCAGTTTCAATCATTAAGCCTGGAGAAAAAATACCTGCTGATGGTCATGTAATAGATGGTGAATCGTATGTGAATGAAAGTATGATGACAGGCGAAAGCTCACCCGTGAAAAAGTCGAAAGGAGAAAAAGTTATTGGAGGTACTGTTAATGGAGACGGAATGCTACGGATTCACGTAACGGGTGCAGGTGAAAACAGCTACCTTACCAGGGTCATTAATATGGTCAAATCGGCGCAGGGTACAAAATCGCGCACTCAGAACCTTGCCAATAAGGTTGCCATGTGGCTTACAATTGTTTCGCTGTCAGTGGGGATTATTACGCTTGTTATTTGGATTGCTGCCGGACAACAGTTGTCCTTTGCGTTGGAACGGATGGTAACAGTAATGGTAACCTCATGTCCGCATGCGTTAGGTGTTGCTATCCCACTGGTTGTTGCAATTTCAACATCAGTTTCAGCTACACAAGGATTGTTGATCAGGAACAGGACTGCTTTTGAAAACGCGAGAAAAATTACCACTATCATCTTTGATAAAACAGGCACTCTTACAAAAGGCTCCCACGAGCTACAGCAAATTATTTCACTTCACAGGGATTATTCATCACACCACATTCTTCAATATGCTGCGGCTGTTCAGCAACATTCGGAGCATCATATTGCGCATGGCATCATGAAAAAGTTAAGGAGCGAACAACTTGAACTATGGCCTTCCACCGATTTCAAATACATGCAGGGTATGGGCGTCATAGGCATTGTGAAAGGCAAACAAGTTATCGCAGCCGGACCAAATTATTTCAAACATAACGGCCTTGATTTACCCAGTGTTCCGGACACAATCGACCAGTCAGCGACAACGGTCAATTTTGTATTAGTAGATGATAAACCGATCGGAATCATCACTCTTGCTGATTCCATTCGAGAATCGTCTGCGGAGGCAATTAACCTGCTTCGAGAAATGAATATTAAGTCGTTTCTTCTTACTGGTGACAATGATCAAGTGGCCTCGTCTGTTGCGAGAAAACTAAAAATGGATGGCTACATGGCTAACGTGTTGCCGCATGAAAAGCAAGCTAAGGTGAAAGAATTTCAAAGCAGGGGAGAAATCGTTGCAATGACGGGTGATGGGGTTAATGATGCACCCGCTCTGGCACAAGCGGATGTTGGCATTGCTGTAGGATCAGGAACTGATGTCGCGGCGGAAACAGCAGATATTATTCTTGTCAACAGCGATCCGAGAGATGTGGTGCAGATGATTGCTTTTGGTCGGGCAACCTACAAGAAAATGATTCAAAATCTCCTGTGGGCAGTTGGATATAATATAGTTGCTATCCCTCTCGCAGCAGGAATACTATATCCTACCTTTGTGCTTAGTCCTGCGCTCGGAGCTGTTTTGATGAGCGCAAGTACTGTGATAGTGGCAATAAATGCACAATTATTAAAGAAAAAACTTGTTCGCTAAGATCAGATTATTTCGAAGGATTTTTCTTCCATGTGCTTGAGATAAATGACAAACCAGTTCAGCATGTCACACCACGAAGCGGGTAACTCACTTTGAGGTGGTCAATCCAGGAGAAAGGGGTAGCACCAACCATCAAGATTCATGTGCAATGAAATAATCACGAAGATTATTGCTACCCTATTAAGATGGGGCATAAAGGTTCTAAATCGAGACCTCGTTAGAACCCAGCCTCCTTTAATTAAGTTCATTAACGACTTCCATGATTGTGAAAGTTTTTTTACCACCAGGAACCTGCCACTTTATCTTTTGTCCCTGACGGAATCCTATTAAAGCTGCTCCAATGGGTGCCATTACAGAAATCTTATTTTCTTTAATATCGGCTTTGTCAGGTGTGACAAGTATCAATTTCAATAGCTCATGTTTACCCTCTGTTTTTATTTTTACTGCAGAATTGAGCCTTACCACATCAAGAGGAAAAGCATCTTTGCTTACAATCTTCGCTTTCTTTAGTTCAGTATGTAATTCTTCCGCATTTCGTCGATCGAATGCCGATTTACGGTGCCAGCCATTTAAATAGGACATCAACAATTTATAATCCTCTCTTAAGAGAATCAATTGATTCTTTAAATTTTGCATATTCTTTATTTTAATTCTGATTGAATGGTTTGTAGTTCCAAAGTATAGTTGTTCAAAATTTCTGGCAGTTTGTTTGTCATTAAATAACCTGATCACAGGTATTAAAGGAAACAACAGAAATCTAAAAACATCGAAAAATAAATAGAACCCTGACCGGAACCCAGCCCGATAAATTAAAGAGGCTGGGAATAATTATCAAAGACTTTGGAAGTTGGGAAATAATTCAACTTTTTATCGAATTTGGAGAAGCTACAGGTAAAACCCGGCTGGGTTGCAAGCAAAAGCTCGCAAAAATCAACATGGTTTATTTTTTTATTTGTACCTGGCATAATGCAAAGATAGTAATTACTATCTACTGACCAGCCCCTGGATTCAATCTAACTTCATTCCGGCGACAATTGCCTTTTTTACATATTCATAACGATTCCTTTATTAAATATTACTTACCTTCGCATTGTGAGACGAACTCATATACATATTAATATCGGTAATCAATACATCTCTTCTTTTCAGGAGTTCGCTCCCTTCTGTCATGCATTGTATTATATTTCCAACTTTAAGCATTTTGCTTCTTAAGCAAAACTGATTTCTTTCCTGAGCTACTCTATTCTCTATTACACATTTTTTACCAGACACAACGGTTTCTATGATCTAAGTGTTAATAAACATTATAATCATTTATTGTCATGAATAAAAGACGAAAAAGAATATTATCTGAACTAAAGAAAATTGCGAATCATTTTCGGCTAAGACTTTCCAAAATAGAAGTTATAAAGAAAACCGCCTTAGCACTTGACGCTTCCAACAACAAACTTTTAGTAATAGATGAAAATAACCATCCATATTTCAAAACAATTGATTTGAGCAGGGTCGAAAACTGCACGCTGGTGGTAGATTATCGGAGCATTGATGCAGGCGAATTGGCCGCAAAAAATATGAATGAGTTCATTGAAAAGATACAGTTGAATATATCACACGTGGATCCTCTAAAATCGATTGACATCAGCTTTTACGACACGAAAGCAAATACTGTTCACGAACTGGATTCGCTCATAAAAAAAGCGACAAGCTGGAGAGATAAAATCACATCAATACTTCCAGAAAACTTGCAGGTGTCTGCATAAATAAAATCAATTAATCATGAATAACTATGCTGGTTTACCAAAATCTGTGTAGTATTTTTATTGTATAATTAAAAGCCATGAAACCATACAATACGCTTTCCGAAACCATTAATGATCTGCGCAAACAGGGCTATACGGAAGATTTCAATCTACACCAAGACTGCCTCGAGTGCCGGGGTGGCCAGATCAAATTATTTACGGAGGAATTTAAGATCGATAAGTATTATCGTTTTGAAGGAGATAGTAATCCCTCAGATGCTGCTATACTTTATGCGATTTCTTCCGACCGCTCTGGATTGAAGGGCATACTCGTGAATGCATACGGCATATACAGCGACCCGATTACCGATGAGATGACTAAAAAATTGCAAATACGAAATTAGAAATTTAGAGTATTAGCTGATCCATATCAGTAAAGCATTTATTCAATTATAAGTCTAAACCCTCTTTTTTCAGCATCTTTGCATCAAACTTGTTAAAGTATCTAATCGTGATGTATGAATTGTACTTTCAGAATTTCAACAAAAAAATACCACTTAGTGAAGAGGAGCAGACAGTCATTCAAAAACATCTTGCCGTAAAAAAGGTACGCAGGAAACAATACTTATTACAGGAAGGAGATGTTTGCAAAACCATTGCCTTTGTTGAAAAAGGTACTTTGCGTTCATATACTGTGGATGAGAGTGGTAATGAACACATCATGCAATTTGCCTTAGAAGGATGGTTCATCTCCGATCTGTACAGTTTCCTAACCGGGGAACCGGCAATTTACAATATTGATGCAATAGAAGATGCGGAAGTAGTGCTTATCAGCAAATCAGCTCATGAAAAACTTTTAAAGACGTGTATCAGTTACGAAACCTTCATAAGAGAATTGATAACTGGAGCTTATATAGCGCTCCAAAAAAGAATAAATTCAATTATTAGCTTCACTTTGGAAGAGCGCTATGAAGCCTTTAAGGCACAATACCCACAAGTAGCACAACGTGTACCCCAACACATGATAGCATCTTACATGGGACTCACTCCAGAAACGCTGAGCCGGGTGAGACGCCGAATAGCGACTGGTAAATAATCCATTTACATCAACTAAATCTATTGACTATAATCAATGGTCTTTCTTGCTTACACGCAATGGATCAGGGCATCCAACGATGGTAACTTTGCCGAAAGTTCTGCTCAACTAATCACAACAATATTCACTTATAAACCAAAAAAATTATGAAAAAGATATTTTTACTTGTAGCCGCATTTGTGGCATTTACAGCGTTTACCACAGGAGGTGGTACATGGACAAATGATGATCCCCATTCGCAGTTGGGTTTTACTGTTACACATCTAGGCATTGCTGATGTTTCAGGAACATTTAATGATTTTGACGTAACAGTGAAATCCTCTATGGCGGATTTTAGTGATGCTTCATTTGAATTGACGGCTAAAACAACTTCGATTGATACAAGAGTTGACGCCCGAAATACGCACTTGAAAAGTGCTGACTTCTTTGACGTCGGAAAATACCCGATACTGCACTTTAAGAGTTCGGGTATTGAGAGGAATGGCGAGAATAAATTCAGACTTACAGGCGCTTTGACCTTTCATGGTATCACCCGACCTGTAACTATGGATTTGATTTACAAAGGCAGTGTGGAGAATCCCATGAACAAAAAAACCACCGTCGGATTCCAGGTAACTGGTGTTATCAAACGTTCTGATTTTAATCTTGGAGATGGGTTCCCGCCTCCTATGATCAGCGACGAGGTGCGCATTAAAGCCGACGGCGAATTTGCACAGTAAAACAATTAGTTCACTTTAAAACACAACGTATGAAACTTTTAAAAGATAAAGTTGCTATAATTACCGGAGCCGGCTCCGGCATTGGTAAAGCTACAGCTCAGCTTTTTGCAAAAGAAGGAGCGAAAATAATTGTATCTGATATAAATGAAACAAACGGAAATAGCGTCGTTAAAGAAATCAGAAAAGATGGCGGTGAAGCTTTTTACATTAAAGCCGATTCGTCGAAACCAGAAGATAATGAAACGCTGGTGAAACAAACTATTGAAAAATACGGAGCATTGGATATTGCAGTCAACAATGCCGGGATCGGAGGGCCTCTCGGATCAACTGGTGAATATCCGATCGACGGATGGGAAAAAGTAATTGCAATTAATTTATCCGGCGTGTTTTACGGTTTGAGGTATCAGATTCCTGCAATGCTGAAAAACGGCGGAAGCATAGTTAACATCGCTTCAATTCTTGGCAGTACAGGAACGAAATTTTCGCCCGCTTATGTGGCAGCCAAACACGGTGTAGTTGGATTGACAAAAGCTGCCGCGCTGGAATATGCCGATAAAAACATCCGCATTAACTCAGTAGGGCCAGGTTACATCAAAACACCACTGGTTGAAAATTCACTTGACAAGTCTGCATTAGATGCACTTGTGGGTTTACATCCGATCGGTCGTTTAGGTGAGTCGTCAGAGATTGCGGAGTTGATTCTTTGGCTGGCATCATCCAAATCGTCTTTCGTAACGGGCGGTTACTACCCCGCTGATGGGGGGTATTTGGCACAATAACGAGCCGTTATAAAGTAATCCTAACGGAAGATTTCAATCACCATTAAAAATATTAAACATGACACCAATTTTCGCAATGTTATTCATAATAACTGTCGTCATATCGACATCACTTTTAATTATACTTCTGATTTCGCATAAACCGCGACGATTCAGGAAAATGCTCTCGAGGTTCAACCATGCGGCAGCTGAATCGGGCATTTCGATTGCAAAACAGGAACTAATAGGTAAAAGAGTTATTGGCGTTGATTCAGAAAAAGGGAAGCTGTTGTTTTTCTCAAAGGCCGGCAACAAACATGAAGGCTACTTTGTTGACCTATATGACATAAAATCAGTTGAAGTCAATAAGGAATATGGATTAACATTTGATAAATATTCAAAAAAGAAAATAGCAGAAACAGACGTCTCGAAAATTGCTTTGCATTTGTTTTATAAGAACGGTGCGAAGCGGCTTGTTTTACCCTTTTACGATAAAATGGACGACCAGCCTTCTGATATTGTACTACGGTCACATCAGGCCAAAGAATGGCGAGATCTGTTATCATCAATTGCGGCCAGGGATGGTCGATTACCGGGTCAGCGCAGATTGCCGGCTTTCAGAACTTATGTTGAGGCGGCATAATCTGTGTTAAATACGTAGCTTTCATGGAACATCCGGATCCAGGTATTAACTGCATAAAATAACAACAACATGAGTAACACAAATGGTAACAGACCAAAAAATGAAAAGCAGCAATCGTTGAGGTTGCTTGTTTTTCTGTTTCATTGAGAGCTGAATCGTTAAATACGCGTTTGGCTAAACTGGCATCAACTGTAGTTAAAAAACATGGAGGCATCGTTGACTATGCGAATATGAAAGAGTTTGATTGTTGTTTAAGGAAGCAACTGGTGCATTTTTCTATCTTTGATATATGGGGCATTTACCAGATTTGATTCGTGATTTGGCATTGATTTTAATGGCTGGAGCAATTACCACATTAATTTTCAGAAAGATTAATCAACCATTGGTTTTAGGATACATTATCGCGGGCTTTCTGGTTGGCCCGCACTTTCACCTTCTGCCAACGGTCGTGGACACTGAGAATGTAAGTATGCTCGCGGAGATTGGCGTGATCTTTCTTCTTTTTAGTCTTGGTCTTGAATTTAGCTTTAAAAAACTCATGCGTGTAGGCGGGGCAGCGTCTATCACAGCTTTTGTGGAAATCATTTTCATAACTTTTGCTGGATATTATACAGGCAAATGGATGGGTTGGTCTACAATGGACAATCTTAGATTTTGAATTGAAAAGGTAAGTTAACTTCATTTGTTAGTTAACTGATCATAAAGAATAATAACAGGGTTTTAATTGTAGTATCAAAAAACTAAATTTTGAAAAGTAGATGAAAATTACCTGGGGAAATAAGAAGAATGATTTTATAGAATTATTGCCTCTGGCAATTGCAAAACTGAAGAAAAATATTATAGATCCGTTTCTAGGTGAAAACATTAATCTCAAATATATAAATGAAAGAGCACCTCTAAGAGCTGAAATATTTACCAGGGAAAAATTAGAACAACATGCCGTTACAATCGCTAAAAGGCATGAACTCATCTACAATCAGGTATCAGAACAATTATTGGAACGCCTGGCAGACAATGAGCATATTTTGCTGGAAGTGTACGCATTGTTGTCTGACAACTTAAAACAAAACAACCGCATCTCTCCTGCAGCCGAATGGCTGGTGGATAATTTCTACCTTATTGAAGAGCAGATTTTTACCGGTAAAAAACATTTGCCGAAAGGTTACAGTAAAGCTTTGCCACGGCTAATGAAAGGCAAATTAGCTGACCTGCCCCGGGTTTATGATATGGCGGTTGAAATTATTTCACACAGTGATGGACATGTGGACATTGATAAATTAACAGGATTTGTAAACGCATACCAAACCATAGATAAATTAAAACTCGGTGAGTTATGGGCAATCCCAATCATGCTCAGGTTGGGTTTAATAGAAAATTTGAGGCGGCTTTCAATTCTCATAGCCGAAGAAATTACCAATAGATCGCTTGCCAACAAGTGGGCAGATGAAATGATAGCCATTTCTGAAAAAGATCCTAAAAATCTCGTACTGGTTATTGCAGATATGGCCAGGTCCGAGCCACCGATGGAGAGCACCTTTGTAGCGGAATTAAACAGGCGGTTAATTGAGAAGGGCAATACACTTTCTTTACCTCTTAACTGGATAGAACAAAGGCTCTCAGAAATGGGAGTAACAACCAGTGAGCTAATACAGCTAGATAATCAAAACCAGGCTGCCACACAGGTCTCTGTAAGTAATTGTATTAACAGCTTTCGCTTTTTAAGCACCACCAACTGGCGGGATTTTGTAGAAAACACGAGCATAGTCGAGGCCACTCTTCGCGAAGACATCGATGGTGTGTATGGAAAAATGGATTTTCTTACCCGTGATCAGTACAGGCATGCGATTGAAAAAATCGCGTTTTGCAGCAAATCTTCAGAGCAGCAGGTGGCGGAAAGTGTTATTCAAGCGGCAAAAAAAGGTGCAGTAAATGGTAATTCCAAACAGTCGCATGTAGGTTACTATCTCACAGGTAAAGGGTATATCGCAACAGCAAAAGCTGCCAATGCAAAAATCAGCTTTGCTGAACAATGCAGTAGAATCAGAAACAAGTTTCCTCTATTAATTTACCTGGGCAGCATTAGTATACTCACTTTTCTTATTTGCTGGTTACTTATAGCACAGGTTGCAAAAGAAAACCTTCCTATTGCTGTAATCATAACCGTTTGTTTTGTGGCATTACTAACCACCACCAGGTTCGCAGTTTCGCTGGTGAACTGGCTTAGTACCATCCTGGTAAAGCCGGCCCTTCTTTCAAGAATGGATTTTTCCAAAGGAATACCCGACGACGCAAAAACGATGGTAGTGGTACCAACACTTATCACAAGTATTGAAACCATCAATGAGCTTTTAGAGGGGTTAGAAGTAAGGTTTCTTGCCAACCGTGATGCAAACCTTTACTTTGGCTTACTCACAGATTTCAGCGATGCCGCTTCCGAACATTTGCCTGCAGATGAGTCACTGGTGCTTGCAATAAAGAACGGAATAATTGAATTAAATAAGAAATACGGCAGAACAGCTAACGATACTTTCTTTCTTTTTCACCGCCCCCGCAAATGGAATAAGTATGACAAAATATGGATGGGTTATGAAAGAAAGCGTGGCAAACTGGGTGATCTGAATGCATTTTTGCGCGGCAAAGATGACAACTGTTTCTCTGAGGTTGTTGGCGATTCCTCCTGCTTCAACCAAATAAAATACATCATAACACTTGATACGGATACACAGCTCCCCCGGGATACTGCATGGAAGATGATAGGAACTATGGCGCATCCTCTGAACCATCCCGTTTACAACGAAAGGAAAAAAAGAATCACTGAGGGATATGGTATTCTTCAGCCACGGGTATCAAATAGTTTACCGGCTACTGAAAGTTCGCTGTATGCCCGCCTGTTTGGTAACGATCCGGGTACAGATCCTTATACAAAAGCTGTATCTGATGTATATCAGGATTTGTTCGAAGAAGGTTCCTTTATCGGAAAAGGTATTTACGATCTGGATGCATTTGAACTGGCGCTGAAAGACAAGCTTCCTGAAAATCGCATCTTAAGCCATGATCTGCTCGAAGGTTGCTATGCACGTTCAGGTTTGATTACCGATGTACAATTGTATGAAGAATATCCTCATAGGTATGATACAGATATGCAGCGACGACACCGATGGATAAGGGGCGACTGGCAGATAGGGAAGTGGATATTGCCTTTTGTTCCCGGGTATGACAGGAAGTTGCATAAAAACCCAATTTCTTTATTTTCAAAATGGAAAGTATTTGACAACATCCGTCGCAGCTTAATCCCGTTATGCCAATTGTTATTGCTGTTGTTTGGCTGGACATTATCATCGCTTGCCTGGTTCTGGACGCTTTCTGTAACGCTTATCATTTTATTGCCGTCACTGGTGAACTTTTTATGGGAGCTTTATCGCAAACCTCCCGATGTAATTTTTCTTCAACACTTTGTATATACCGTTCGCACTGCTCTGGAAAATTTTGTGCAGCAAATGCTCGACCTGATTTTTTTACCGTACGAAGTATTTTTAAATATCGATGCTATAATCCGTACGCTCTGGAGGGTACATATATCCCACAAAAACTTATTGCAGTGGAATCCTTACAATCGAAACCGCAATATGCAGGACAGTATTTTTAAATCATATACTGTAATGTGGTTTGAACCGGTTTTTGCACTTTTGATTTATGCTTTTTTAACCATCTATAATCCTGGTGTTCTGCTCATCGCGCTTCCTTTTCTAGCTTTTTGGATCACGGCTCCATTGATCGCTTTTGCAATAAACCGCCCGTTGTCTCCGGATACAACTATTTCTCAAAGTCAATCGAGTTACCTGCGCAGCTTATCAAGAAAAATATGGGGCTTTTTTGAAAGTTTTGTAACAGCAGAAGATAATTGGCTGCCGCCTGATAATTACCAGGAAGAACCGGTTGTAAGGGTGGCCCACCGCACTTCGCCAACTAATATAGGCCTGTCATTACTATCCAATCTTACTGCTTATGATTTTGGGTACCTCTCTTCCACTGAACTCGTACAGCGTACCAGCAAAACAATAGATACGCTGCTGCGCATGCAAAAATACCGCGGGCACTTATACAATTGGTACGATACTATTTCATTGGAGCCTTTATTGCCAAAATATATTTCGACTGTTGACAGTGGAAACATGGCAGGGCATCTTATTACTTTAAAGCAGGGATTGCTGACAGTTCCCGATGATGCAATAGTGCAGGAAAGTTTTTTCAAAGGTTTGGCAGATACTGTTAATGTGCTGCAAGAATACGCTGCTGACAATAAAGCGCTGTTGAAGTTTCATGAAGATCTGGAAATAGATTTTAAGGATAAACTGCAGAACATAAAGGAGACAAGGGATTATTTAAATCAATTGGAAGTTTCTTTTACAAGCGTTCTTTCAACATTAAAATCCAGAACTGGCGAACCTATAGAAATCTGGTCTCAAAAAGTAATGCAGCAAATTTCTCAGCAAAAAAATCATATCGATACATTGGCGCCATGGCTTTTATTTTCATCAGCACCTGAACAATATGAAATATTTATTTCTGAATTCCCGCTTATCCCTTCATTAAAGGACATCGCATTTGCGGAACAAAAGTTTTTAAATACTAAACATACTTTTTCAAATCATAATGTTGCGGACAATGATTGGCTCGCCAAATTTTGTAGAGCGATTGCCGCATCATCCACTCAGGCAAAGAAACTTATAGATACCATTGACACACTTGCTGAGCATTGCGTACAATTCGCAAATGTGGATTATGATTTTCTGTTTGACAGGTCACAGAATTTGTTGTCGATTGGTTACTATGCTGAAGAACGCAGAAGAGATAACGGTTTCTACGATCTTCTGGCTTCTGAAGCACGGTTAACAACCCTTGTGGGAATAGCACAAGGTAAATTACCCCAGGAAAGCTGGTTCGCACTAGGCAGGA
>Ga0207701_10006055_pt1 | contig 12107 bp, 11 predicted proteins | sample KBSSwiSSwithPhiX_FD_184294 | JGI IMG/M metagenome (GOLD analysis project Ga0207701, IMG submission 184294) | Switchgrass rhizosphere bulk soil microbial communities from Kellogg Biological Station, Michigan, USA, with PhiX - S5 (SPAdes) (version 2) | ecosystem: Environmental > Terrestrial >...
TATGACCGCGTCGGACGTCCGCGAATGCCTCGCTGAGGTTTTTGCGCAGTTTGAACGCTCTGGCCCTGTGGATAGTTGATAGTGGATGGTGGATAGTATTGGGAATGGCCCCGGCCCGCACCTGTAAATCACCTGAAGAGACTTTTGAACTCGGTTCCAACCTGGCTCTCGAGCTTCGGGCTGGCGATGTACTTCTTCTGCGCGGTGATTTAGGCGCGGGCAAAACCTCGCTAACAAAAGGTATCCTGCACGGCCTCAATTTCGACAGTGACGAAGTTACCAGCCCCAGCTTTGCTCTCGTAAATCTGTACAAAACCCCAGTATTCGACGTTTATCACATCGACCTCTGGCGTATCGAAGCAAACGAGAACGCCGGGTTTGAAATCGGGTTGGAAGAGATTTTGGACGAGTCCAACTCGGTCGTGATCATTGAATGGGCGGAGCGTTTGGGAAATTACAGTTTCAACTCGCGAGTGTTCGATGTTCAGATTGACGGTGATGGCGACGAGCCGCGAACCATAGCGGTTGAAACAAGGGAACCAGCGGAAACGAGATGAAACAGAACGGTCGACTCAGCGAGAATATCCGCATTGAGATCGTTAAGAGCTCTCGCATGTTGACAGTTTTTGAGGGTCAAAACCCTATCAAAACATTCCAGGTCGCGCTTGGTTTCGCGCCCGTAGGCGATAAACATATCGAAGGCGACGGCAAAACGCCCGAGGGCTCTTTTTATGTTTTTACCAAGAATCCGGCGAGCAAATTTCACCTTTCGCTCGGCATCAGTTACCCGTCGATCGACAACGCAATGCGAGGTCTAGAAGCCAATTTGATCTCACAAGATGAGTTCGAGTCGATCACGAGATCGATCGGTGAAAAGGCCAAGCCATTGCAAAAGACCAGGCTCGGCGGCGAGATCTATATCCACGGCGGCGGTATCGAAGGCGATTGGACAGATGGCTGTATCGCATTGAAGGATAAAGAGATACAGGAATTATACGGTCTCGTCCCGGCGGGTGCTATCGTCGATATTCTTCCGTAACCCTTGAGTTTCCCACAAGATTTAATATCAAAGGCTTGGGTCAATGCCGTATACTGAATCTCGCCCGTTATGAGCCATGTAGACCTGACGCTTCCGAAAAAGAATACAGAAGCGGCCGTCGAATCGTCGGCGAATGCCGTTTTTGATGGCCCGCGCTATTTCAACCGCGAGCTTAGCTGGCTGGAATTCAATCGCCGCGTGCTGGACGAAGCGATGGACGAAAACGTGCCGGTGCTCGAACGACTGAAGTTCCTTTCGATCTTTTCGACGAATCTGGACGAGTTTTTTATGATCCGCGTCTCGGGCCTCAAGGAACAGATCGAGGAAGGCGTTCGAGACTTGTCGCCCGACGGCCTCTCGGCGACGGACCAACTAAGGGAGCTTGAAAAGCGTCTGCGGCCGATGCTGAAAAAGCAGGTTGAGTACCTGCACGAGATAGTTTTGCCCGAGCTCGAAGCCGAGGGAGTGACCATTGAGCCATACCGCTCGCTAAATGCGAAGGACCGAAAGAAGCTCGACAAATATTTCCGCGACAATTTGTTTCCGATATTAACGCCGCAATCGGTTGATTCGAGCCATCCGTTTCCCTACATCTCGAACGTCAGTTTGAATCTCGGCCTATTCATTGAACCGGACAGGCACCACACGCAAAAAAATCTCAAGCATCTTTTTAAGCAGAAACGATTTGCGCGCATCAAGCTGCCGTCGTCGGTCCCGCGACTTGTACCGATCAACGAAAAAGGCGGCCGGTTTACGCTGCTCGAGGAAGTCGTTGCCGCCAACGCCCAGCATCTTTTTCCGAACATGAAGACCGGCGAAGGGTTTTTATTTCGCGTTACGCGCGACGCAGACATCGAGCTTCGCGAAGACGAGGCCGGCGACCTCTTGCGGACGCTGGAACGCGAGCTTCAGCGGCGGCGTTTTCGTTTTCCGGTACGGCTCGAGGTTTCCTCCGACATGCCGGAAAAGATGCTCAAGACGCTTGCCGATGGCGTCGGCCTTACCGACCAAGACATTTATCCGATCGAAGGCTTTGTTGATATTCCGGACCTGATGCAGCTTTATCAACTCGAGCGCCCGACGCTGAAAGACGAGTCGATCCCGCTTGTACATCCGCCGGTGCTTTCAGAAAAGAAGAGCATTTTCAATGTGCTCAAAAAGCGCGACATTCTGCTTCACCACCCGTATATGTCGTTCGGCACAGTGACAGATTTTATTGCCGAAGCCGCCGAAGACCCGGACGTCCAGGCGATCAAGATCTGCCTTTATCGCACGGGAAAAGATTCACCGGTTGTTCGCTCGCTGATTCGTGCGAGTCAGCTGGGTAAGCAGGTTACTGCGCTCGTCGAATTAAAAGCTCGCTTCGACGAGGAAATGAATATTGAATGGGCGCGTGCGTTGGAAAACGAAGGCGTTCACGTCGTTTACGGCATCAGCTCGTTAAAAACACATTCCAAGGTACTGCTTGTCGTTCGCCGCGAAAAGGACAAGCTTGTTCGGTACGTGCATATCGCAACGGGAAACTACAACCCCTTGACGGCCCGGCAATACACCGACATAGGACTGCTGACTTCGGACGAAGAGATCGGCGCAGATGCGTCGAATCTTTTCAATTTTCTGACCGGGTATTCGCAGCAGGACAAATTCACACGCCTTATTGTTGCGCCGCTTAGCCTGCGCGAGCGACTGCTGGAACTGATCGACCGCGAGATCGCGAACAAGAAAAAATCCAAAGACGCTGCGATCATTTTGAAGATCAACAGCCTTACCGACACGGACCTGATCGATCGGCTTTATGCCGCGTCTCAGGCGGGCGTTTCGATCGACCTGATAGTGAGAGGCACATGTTCGCTGCGGCCCGGAATAAAAGGACTATCGGAAAACATTCGCGTGCGGTCCATCGTAGGCCGCTTTCTCGAACACAGCCGTATTTTTTATTTTGCGAACGGCGGTGACGAGTCTGAGGTCTATATCAGCAGCGCCGATTGGATGCAGCGAAATCTCGACCGTCGCGTCGAGGTTACATTGCCGATACTCGATCCGCAGATCAAGCAATACCTGCTCGAATCTGTCCTTGGGGTTTATCTGAAAGACAATGTGAATGCCAGAATGTTAAGGCCCGATGGCACGTATCGTGTTATTCCGTTGGGAAATTCGAGGCCGGTCAATTCGCAAATGGTTTTCGTTGGACAAATACCGGTCGATTAAACTGCCGCTTTTCGTTCGAATTTCGCTTCAGCCACATCGCCGTTCATCTTTCCGTATTTAATAGTAAGCCGAGGATAGCCGCGCGGCTCGCGCTCCAATTCGTTCAGGCCGAGCTTCTTTTCGGCTCGGTCAATAGATTCGATCAAACCTTCGATCTCCATGTATAAACCGAAAGGCAGCTCGTCGAGAACTACTTCTACATCGCCGAGCCTCCAGTATTTGCGGCGCTTTTCGTAAACCGCCGTGAGCTTGTACCCAAGCCGTTCAATGATCTTTTCGGCAGCGTCGACGTCCGAAACCGACGTTTCAAACTCGATCTTTTTCTTGGTTCCGGACTCACTCTTGACCTTTTCTTTATAGGTGAGAACTGAAAAATCGCCTATCTTCCGCAAACGCAGCGTCGCACCGCGTTCGTCCATTTCGCCGCCGCGGTGTTGATAATTGACCTCGAATACCTCTTTATCAAATTCCGCTCGAAGTTCGTTAAGGCGCGCCACGATCTCGGCCAGCCGCCTTTCGCTCAATCGATATTTTCGTTCTGTCTCAATACTCATCAGGTTACGTTAGTGGAAGTTTAGAGAAATGTTGGCGCGTGGGCAAATTGCAATACGAAACTGCCCTCGCGCTTGACGAAACCGACTGGCTATCGGATACTTGAAAAAAAGGTCAGGATTCGTCTGGCCTGCAATTGTTAAGTTTTAGAGGAATATATTTATGCCATATCCGGAAATGATGATCCACGGAATGCGCGCCGAACTGGCGCAGCTCGGCGTGGAAGAAACAAAAACAACCGAGGCCGTTGACGAAGCGGTCAAGAACACCGACGGCACCCTGATGGTCGTCGTAAATTCAGTCTGTGGCTGCGCGGCCGGCGGCGTGCGACCCGGCATTGCGCTGGCGCTGGAGAATTCGGAGATAAAACCCGATCGAGCGATCACGGTTTTTGCCGGCGCGGATATCGACGCGACCGACACAGCTCGCGGATATTTTGAAGGCTACGCTCCGTCGTCACCTTCCATCGGATTTTTGAAGAACGGTAAGCTCGTCAAAATGTTCGAACGTCGCGACCTCGAAGGCCGCCCGCCGTTCGTTATCGCTGAGTCGCTTGTCGAAGCATTTCGCGAAACGTGCGGAAGTGCGGAAGCGGTCACTGCTTAATTTCGGATCGCAAATTTCGAATTTCAAATTTTAGAGTTTTGAATTCAGATCGGGCGGCAGCGATGCCGTCCTTTTCTTTTTTTGAATGCACCTCAGCAAGCTCTGAAAACGATAATGCACAGAGCTCGTCCGCAGTTACCCCGATCATCTTCCTTATCTCCTTTGCGTCGAATGCTCCGCAGCCCAAACCCTTTCGAAAAAAGTTTAACAATCCTTCTGCAGACGCCGCGTCGTCGAACGCATTACGGGTAAGCGTTGCTTTCGTGGAACGAGCGAAATTCTCTTTTAACCTATGAGCCATCGAGTCCGCCGCCTCAATAAAAAATGCATTAACCGCTGCAAATCGAGCGGGAAGTTGATTCGGGTGAAGATCCCAGCTTTGATAAAAACCATTTTGCATCGAACGAGTCACGTTCACGAAATGTTCTCGAAGGCCGTGGTAGATCGAATCGCGATTTTCGCATATCTGCGTCTTACTTAGACGGCCTTTCCGATGAATCGCTACAGGCAATTCTGTTGTGACTGAATCTGAAAGTCGAATTCCAAGTGTAGCGAGATTAGCAAGCATCAACTGACGCGCATGATCGCAGGCAGGATGGTTCAAATGTTGATACGCCGAAACGATACCCAATGCCGAAGTGTAATCAAATGCCCCGAAATGCGCGGACGTGCAGCGGCCCTTTGCAGCATCGACCAGTGAACGCAAAGCGATATTCCCCGACCTGTCGAAGATCGCTTGTGGCGTTTCGATCATCAACTCTACTCCGATCGAACCGGTTGTGATCTTGTTCTTTTTCTCGAATTTCTTGAGCCGGTCACATAGCTCTCGAACCTGTTTTTTATCGGTGATCTTCGGGAGCGTGACGACGAAATTTCCTGGAAACGTCTCGCCGCACCTTTCTACGAACGAGGTTAGAAAAAGATCGAGTGTCCGCAGTCCGCGTTTCCGCGTTTCGGGCGCAAGCGACTTGATACGAAATCCGCAGAACGGTGGAATCGTTTGATTCTTGAATGCCGAGGCAAGCTCGTTGGCTGCTCGGATCGCATCATTATCTTCCTCATCGTCTGGCCTAAACCCGTAACCGTCTTCGAAATCTATTCTGAAGTCTTCCACAGGTTCGTTTTCAAGCTTTGCGATCGTCCTGCGGTAAACCGTCCACGCGAACCACTCTGTGAAGTTCTCCTCCCGCGCTTTTGATTGGCTTCGGCTGATTTGCCGATCGAGTCTAGTGATACCTTCGTTATCGGTCGGTAGCTTTTCGCTTCCGGGCAGTCCGACTGACAGCGCGAAGGCCGCGAAATTCGGAGCATACTCTTGCAGCGTTTTAAGTGCGATGTCGCCGAGCTTCCGCGGAGTGTCCGCCGAATACCGGTCCGCACCGCCGTAAACGACGTGAACGGGAGTTCGCTCTATATTGGCGGTCATTCGAATAACTCCTCGACCGCATCCTCAAGAGTTCCTACGCCAACAACCCGAATACCCAACATTTTTTCCAATCCCTTTTTGTTCGATTCGGGGATTATCAACTTCTTAAAACCTAATGACTGCGCTTCGCGAGCACGTGCCTGCGCCTGCAGAACGCCGCGGATCTCGCCCGTCAGGCCGACCTCTCCGAACACTGTGGTTTCGGCGTTGACCGCGAGGCTTCGAAAGCTCGAAGCGATCGCGGCGACCACCCCAAGATCGGCTGCCGGTTCGTTCACGTCGATACCGCCGGCAACGTTCACAAAAACATCGTCCGCAGCAAATTGAAATCCCAAACGCTTTTCCATTACCGCGATCAGCAGCGATGTGCGGTTGTGGTCAAAGCCCTGCGTCATTCGCCGCCCGGTTCCGAACTTCGTACCGCTCACCAACGCCTGTATCTCGACGAGCATCGGCCGAGTACCTTCCATGCAGGCGGTGACGACGGAACCGCTCGCGCCTTCGGGCCGCTCTTTAAGAAACAATTCAGATGGATTGCCGACCGGCACTAGTCCGCTGCCGGTCATCTCGAAAACGGCGATCTCATTAGCCGCGCCAAATCGATTTTTGGTCGCACGAATTATGCGGTGATTGTGATGGCGGTCGCCTTCAAAATAAAGGACCGTATCGACAATATGCTCAAGCGTTCGCGGACCCGCGATCGATCCTTCCTTCGTAACATGTCCGGTAAGGAAAACCGGCGTCGCAGTCGCCTTGGCAAACATCATCAACTGAGCGGCGACCTCACGAACCTGTGAAACGCTGCCCGGGGCCGAATCGATCTTTTCGCTGAACGCTGTTTGGATCGAATCGAGAATTACGAGTTCAGGCCGTAGCCGTTCGATCTCAGCGAATACTGTCTCAAGATTCGTTTCCGGCAGCAGAAATAGCGTTTCAGCGTTGATCCCAAGACGCTCACCCCGCATCTTTATCTGGCGTTCCGATTCCTCGCCCGAAACATAAAGCAGACGCGCGTTCCGTCCGGCAAGCTTATCTGCCATCTGCAAAACAATGGTCGATTTGCCGATGCCCGGCTCACCTCCGATCAGAACGAGCGAACCGGCAACAATGCCGCCGCCGAGCACGCGGTCGAGCTCATCGATACCGGTCGAAATGCGGTCGTCATCCTGCGCCTCGACCTTGTCGAACGCCACGGGCTTGGCACCGCCTCCTCGAAAAGCCGAACCTGCTGCTGCGGCTTGGGCCGTAGGGCGAAATCTCTCCTCGACGAACGTGTTCCATTCCTGGCAATCGGGGCACTGGCCAAGCCATTTACGGGACTGGCTCCCGCAGTTTTGGCAGACAAAGATTGTAGCGGGCTGTTTCGCCATTTTGAGGTAATTCAAATATTACCTTATATGTTGTTGCAAAAGAATTTTGGCCATCCCTCAGCTACAAACAAGCATCAAATACCGATTGTTCGTGCAGGCCGTAGCCATTTCGTGATAAGATTTTTTTGATGAAATGGGACGTCATTGTCATCCGCTTTGCCTTCGTTCTCCTGCTCGCCGCAGTGGGCTATTTTCTTAATCCCGTTGCCCAAACCTCGCATATTGACGCTTCGCGTCCGACCCGACAGATAATTTCAGCTATCGTCGGAGCTGTCGTTGCGATGTTCATCATTGCGTTCGAGATGCGCGCCCGAAAGGCGAGCTTGAAAACGCTTATCGGAGCCGCCGTGGGTTCGATAATGGGCATCATCGGTGCGTATCTCATCGGCATGCTGATCAGCACGCAGGACATCAATACAGTTCCGGGCGAGATCAAAGTATTTCTGACCATTGCACTCGCATTCTTCATGGGCTATATCGGATTAATGGTCGGTGCGGCAAAAGGCGACTACATCGATCTCTCGGCTCTGGGAGGAATATTCAGCGACAAGAGCGTCAAGCATGAATACAAGGTGCTGGATACGTCGGTGATCATCGACGGCCGCATCGCAGATGTTGCCGAAACTGGTTTCTTGAGCGGAACGCTGATCATTCCGAATTTTATTCTCGCCGAATTGCAGCAGGTCGCAGATTCTGCAGATTCCTCGAAACGCCAACGCGGCCGACGCGGGCTCGACATGCTCCAGCGGCTTCGCAACAACAGCAAGCTCGACATTCAGATAGTCGAAACAGACTTTCCGTCGGTACGTGAGGTCGACCTGAAATTGATCGAACTCGGCAAGCAACTCGACGCAGTGATCGTCACGAATGATTTCAACCTGAACAAGGTGGCGCAGCTACGCGGCGTCGCCGTACTGAACATTAACGAGCTCGCCAACGCACTCAAGCCGGTGGTATTGCCCGGTGAAGCGATGCGTGTATTCGTCCTCAAAGAGGGCAAGGAATACAACCAGGGCGTCGCGTACCTCGATGACGGAACGATGGTCGTTATCGACAACGCACGGCGTTTGATCGGCAAAACGGCTGATATCGCCGTGACCAGCGTGCTGCAGACCACCGCGGGCAAGATGATCTTTGGCCGGCTTTGGGAAGAAAAGCACGAAGCGGAAGGCGCTGAAAGCAACGTCGCGATACACGATTCGCGGTCGCTTGGTTTCCGCCGCGCAACTCGCGAGCTTCGCCAATCCACAATAATCGAAGAACTCGAAACCTAGCCCCGCGACGAAATGAATACCGCGATCATCGTTGCCGCAGGTTCCGGAACACGTTTCAAGTCAGATAAACCGAAACAATTTGTTGAGATCCACGGCAAGCCATTGATCGTCCACACGCTGGAACGATTTCAGGCTGCCGCGTCGATCCAGGCGATAATCCTAGTACTTCCGGATGGAAGAATCGATGAATTCGCCAAGATCACCGAACGTTTTCCTTTCGAGAAACTATTTGCAGTCGTTGCAGGCGGCTCGACGCGTGCGGAATCGGTTCAAAAAGGCTTCGATGCGATAGCGCCCGCCACGGAGATTGTTGCTGTACACGACGGTGCAAGGCCTTTGGTTTCACCCAATGAGATCGATGCGACGGTCGAAAAAGCCAAAGCAACGGGAGCGGCGTGTCTTGTGGCCTCTGTGATCGACACCATTAAGACCGTTCGCGGAGATGAGATCGCGAATACGCTTGATCGGGAAAAGCTCCGTCGAGCTTTGACGCCGCAGGCATTTCGCGTTGAAGTATTGGAACGGGCGTTCAATGTGGGCGATCTCAGTGAATCTGTGACTGACGAGTGTTATCTCGTCGAAAGGCTCGGCCACCCGATCGCATTTGTTGAGGGCAGCGCGCGGAATATTAAGATCACGCATTTGGATGATCTGGTTTTGGCGGACGCGTTGCTTCGAAACGTGAAAATGACTGGCCGGTAGGCGATTTCCGGTTTGTTCGATAAGAATGCAGAGGATAGGCGTAGGCAGTGATATACATCGATTGGTCGAAGGCCGGCCACTCGTCATCGGCGGCGTGAAGATAGATTCCGACCTCGGCGCCGACGGCCATTCGGACGCCGACGTTTTGTGCCACGCACTCTGCGACGCGATCCTTGGTGCTTTAGCTCTCGGCGACCTCGGCAAACATTTTCCTAACGACGAAGAACGCTGGCGAAATGCCGAAAGCTTTATCTTTCTTCGCTACGTCGTCGGGTTGATGAAACAACAAGGCTACGCGGTCTCAAATATTGATACAACGGTGCATCTCGAAACGCCGAAACTTCGCCCCTTTATCGACGAGATCAAAAAGGGCCTCGCCGAAGTTTTAGAAACCGAAACGAATTGCATCAGCGTGAAAGCGAAAACCGGCGAAGGCGTCGATGCGGTCGGTGAACGGCGTGCAGTTCGGGCCGACGCAGTCGTTCTTCTCGCAAAGGTTTAGAGTACAAGCTTTAGCTTGCATCGGTTTTGTGCATACAAGCTTAAGCTTGTACTCTGACACTTACGTATGCGCCCACAGGACATTATTGCCATCAAACGCGACGGCGGCGAGCTTTCGGACGAATTCATCCGCAAATTCATCCACGGCGTTTGCGACAAGTCATGGGCGGATTATCAGGTTTCGGCACTGGTGATGGCGATGTTCATTCGCGGCCTTTCGACACGTGAAGGCGAAACGCTTGTCCGCGAAATGCTTCATTCGGGCGAGATTCTGGACTTTTCTGAGATCGCGATGCCGAAGGCGGATAAACATTCGACGGGAGGCGTCGGCGATAAAACGTCGTTGATAATCGCGCCTCTTGTCGCATCGTGCGGCGTCGCCGTGCCGATGGTTTCGGGCCGGGGTCTCGGCCACACCGGCGGCACGCTCGACAAGCTCGAATCTATTCCCGGCTACAATGTTCGACTGTCGACGGGCGAATTTCACTCGATCGTCGGAAAATGCGGCTTTGCGATGACCGGCCAGACCGCCGAGATCGCTCCGGCCGATAAAAAGCTTTACGCACTTCGCGATGCGACTGCGACCGTGCCGTACATTCCGCTTATCGTCGCTTCTATAATGTCCAAAAAGCTGGCCGAAGGGCTGGACGCGTTGGTTCTCGATGTGAAATCCGGCTCCGGTGCCTTTATGGAATCCGAAAAGGATGCAGCCGAATTGGCGCGCGCAATGGTCGCGACAGGCGAACGATTTAACGTTAAAACGCAGGCGGTCATTTCCGACATGAGCCAGCCGCTGGGCAAATATGTCGGCAACGCGGTCGAGGTCTACGAGTGTATCAAGATCCTCCAAAACCAGATCGAACCTGCCGCGCAACCGACATGGGAGCTTTCGCTCGAACTTTCCGCCCGCATGCTTCTGCTCGCAGGCGTCGAGTCCGATCTCGAGGCGGCGAAACAGCTTTGTGTTTCAAAGATCGAGAACGGGGAAGCTCTGGAACGGTTTCGCCGAAACATCGAATGTCAATTGGGCGACCCGACCGTATGCGACGACCCTGACAAGCTGCTCGATCCCAACATCAGAACGGTTTCCATAAAAGCCGAGAACGAAGGCGTTGTCACAGCCGTCGATACGCTGGCGATCGGCAACGCCGTTTCCGAGATCGGCGGCGGACGCGTGAAAGCCGACGACACGGTCGACCATGCTGTCGGTTTTGCTTCGGACATCAAGATCGGCGACCGGATCAGTGCCGGCGACGAATTAGGCAGGCTCTACGTTCGAAATGAGCAACAGGCGTCGTCGGTTTTGCCCAGTTTCGTTGCAGCATATTCGGTCGACGCTTCATCAGACATTAAGTGTCCTGATCTGATCGGCAAAGTGATCGGATAAGCCGATACAAGTTGCTTGATGTAAAATCGGGATGAATGTAAGCTATTTTGAATTCCCCAGGGCAACTAAATATATGCGTTTGAAATATATAACCGGAATTATTCTCGCCCTGATGGCGATCTCGTTCTCGGGCTGTGCGGAGCGAACAGAAGCCCGGCGCGAAGGTTGCCAGATCAAGGTCGGGATCGTGTTCGATATCGGCGGTAAGAATGACCGTTCATTTAACGCCGCGGCTTGGGACGGCGTTCGTCGTGCCGAAAAGGACCTGCCCATTTGTCTGTACGATGTTGAACCGGGAAACCCGACCTCTATCGAGCCGGCGATGCGCGCGTTCGCCGAAAAGAATTTCGACCTGATCATCGGCATCGGTTTCGCCCAGGGGCCGATCATGCAAAAGGTTGCAGAGGATTACCCGAACATAAAATTCGCCATCGTCGACGGCGTGATATTCGAAAAAGACGGCAAGACCCCGAAATCAAACGTCGCGTCGCTCGTTTTCCGCGAACATGAAGGCTCGTATCTCGTAGGCATGATCGCCGCTTCGAAATCAAAAACAGGCGTTATCGGGTTTTTGGGCGGAATGGACATTGGACTAATTCATCGATTCAACAAGGGTTACGAAGAAGGTGCAAGATCCGTAAATCCAAATATCAAATTAATAACCAACTACGTCGGCGTGACCGACGGCGCGTGGAATAACCCAGGCAAAGGCAAAGAGCTCGCTCTCGCTCAGATCGAAAAAGGTGCCGATGTGATATTTACCGCCGCGGGTAATTCTGGCCTTGGAGCGTTTGATGCCGTCGAACAGTACGGTAAAAACCCGCAAGGTGAAGCGAACAAATTCGTGATAGGTGTCGATTCGAACCAAAATGCCGTGAAGCCCGGCTTCGTGCTTACATCGATGGTCAAACGCGTGGACAACGCGGTTTACGACGTCGTTACGGAAGTGCTCGGCGGGAAATTCGAGGGCGGCTTTCACGTTTTCGGCCTCGATAAAGACGGGGTGGCATACGCTATGGATGACAATAATAAACCGTTGATT
>Ga0207701_10006056_pt1 | contig 12106 bp, 9 predicted proteins | sample KBSSwiSSwithPhiX_FD_184294 | JGI IMG/M metagenome (GOLD analysis project Ga0207701, IMG submission 184294) | Switchgrass rhizosphere bulk soil microbial communities from Kellogg Biological Station, Michigan, USA, with PhiX - S5 (SPAdes) (version 2) | ecosystem: Environmental > Terrestrial > Soil...
GACCGAGACAAGTTGCTGAAGGCGCTCGAGAACCTCGACCTGCGCTACAACACGGCGATCGGCAGCGGACTGATCGCGGCATTGCTCACGCTTTTTCCGCACGAAGAGATAGGACCGCAGTTCGAGGTATTCGGAATGGGCCGTCCACCGGAGCAATTCCGTCCCGTCGCGTTCGGTCGGCGGTTCGAGCAGCCCTCGTTAGCACCCGCGAACCGCCTCGCACCCGGCTCGAACAAGTCGGTCGCGATCGTGCTCCTGACGGATGGACGCGATACCGGAGGGCCGCCCCCGCTGCGCGCCGCGCAGCTCGCTGCCGATCGCGGGGTGCGCGTGTACACGGTCGGCTTCGGGAACGTCGCGCCCACGCGCATCGAGATCAGGGGCGTGAGCTACGACGTCACGCTCGACGAAGAAACGCTGCGGGCCGTCGCCCGCATCACGGACGGTGCGTACTATCACGCGGCGACCGCCGAGCAGCTTCACGAGGTCTATCAGGAGCTCGGCAGCCGTATCGTCCTCGAGCGCAAGGAAACCGAAATCGGGGCGCTCTTCGCGGGGTTGGCGGGGGTGCTGCTCGTGAGCGCGCTGACGCTCTCGATCGCGTGGTTTCATCGGCCGCTCACGCCGCCGTCTTGAGTCTCCTCACATGGCTCGTCAGCCGCTGCGTCAGTCCGCGCCTCACTTCATTGAATGCGGGCGACGACACGTCTCGCGGCCGCGGCAGATCGATACGCGTATCGGCTTCGATGCGGCCGGGTCCCGCAGTCATCACCACAACCCGGTCGGCAAGGAGCGTCGCCTCTTCCACCGAATGCGTCACGAAGATCACCGTCAGACCGGTTCGCGCCCAGATCTGCATGAGCTCGTCCTGAAGCTGCTCGCGCGTCAGGGCGTCAAGCGCGCCGAACGGCTCGTCCATGAGCAGAATGTTCGCTTCGTTCGCCAGCACGCGGGCGATGGCGACGCGCTGCTTCATGCCGCCTGAAAGCTGAGAGGGGAAGCGATCGGCGAAAGCGGCAAGTCCGACCATGTTCAGAAACTCGTCCGTGATCGCGCGCGCCCGCGCAGCGGTCATGCCTTTCTGACGCGGTCCGAATGCGATGTTCTCGCGCACGGTAAGCCAGGGGAACAGCGCGTAATCCTGGAACACCATGCCGCGGTCGCTGCCCGGACCCTGCACCGGATGATCGTAGATTTCCACGCACCCCGAAGTCGGCTCGTCGAATCCGGCGATGATGCGCAGCAGGGTGGATTTGCCGCATCCCGAAGCGCCGATCACGCAGACGAATTCGCCCTTCTCGATCACCAGACTCACGTTGCGCAACGCTTCGACTTGCTTGTTGCCGATCATGAAGGTTTTACCGACATCGTGGACGGCAAGGAACGATCTGCGTGGTGGCATGCTATCCACGATGTTGAGGGCTCCAGCGCAGGACGCGATTGTTGAGCGCGACGATCAGCCGGTCGGTCGCAAAGCCGGCGAGACCGATGACGATCATGCCGGTGATCACGAGGTCGGTGCGGGACAGCGTGCGTCCGTCCATGATCACCGAGCCGAGCCCCGTCGGCACGCCGGTCATCTCGCCCACCACGATGAGGATCCACGCGAAGCCGTGCGCGAGGCGGAGCCCGTTGAAAATGCTCGGGGTCGCGGCCGGCAGCACGACTTGGCGGAACATGCGGGAGCCGTCGCACCCGAGCATGGCAGCCGCCTCGAAAAGCTTCGGATCGACGGACCTTACGCCGAAGATCGTGTTGAGCACGATCGGATAGAAAGCGCCGAGGAAGACGAGAAAGATCGCGGAGCGAGGGCCCAGCCCGAAGAAGATCATCGAAAGCGGCAGCCAGGCCGTAACGGGTATCGGCCTTAGAAGCGAGAGCGTCGGATCGACGAGTTGCCGGATCGCCTTGACCTTCCCGATCAGAAGCCCGAGCGGCACGCCGACGACAACCGCGAGAAGGAACCCGCCGTAGACCCGCTGCATCGACGCGACCAGATGCGTGAGCACGGTCCCGCTGAACGCGTCATTGTGTATGCCGCCGAAAGCGAAGTCGTACATCATTACGCCGACCTGGTACGGCGTGGGAACGAGCCGCGTCTGCGTCGCGATCACGACCTCGTGCCACAGGAAGACGAGTACGATCGGAAACGCGACGCCCAGCAGTGCGGCCTGCACACGCTCGGGCAGCACGCGCCCGCGCTGCCGCCGAACGGGTATTGCCCGCTCGGAAGCGGCCGTGACCGTGAATGGGGCAGCGCCCACGGGCACGGTGCGAGCGCGCGCGGGGGCGCTTGTCTGCGGCTCGTCCGCCGGGTCGACGGTGAGCGCGATGGAAGGTGGGGTCATCGCGTGCTCCTCGGCTCGCGGCTATTTCATGAATTTCGTGGTGATGAACTGATCGAAGTTCGGCATCTCCCGGATCTGCTTCTTCTCGTACATGAGTTGCGCATACGCCTTCGCGTGCCTGATGAAGTCGTCGTCGATCTTCCACGTAAGCTCGACGTTCGGCGCCGCGAGCTCGATCGACTTGCGCGTCTGGCCGAGCTTCTGCACGGCCATGTCGATCTTCGCGTTCTCGTTCGCCATCGCGTATTCGGTCGCTTTGCGGTGAATGTCCATCATCACCGTGACGAGCTCCGGATTCTTCTCGATCGTCTCGCGGCGGGCGCCCCACACCATGTTGAGTGAGCCGATCGCCGTCGAGTAGGGATATTCGACGATCTTGCCGGCGCCGTTGGCGAGACTGATTCCGGGCCCGGGCTCCGCGCCGACGTAGGCGTCCACGTCACCGCGTGCAAGCGCGGGCGCCATGTCCGAAAACGGCAGCCGTATCGCCTGGATGTCCTTGACCGCCAGGCCTTCCGCTTTGAGGCGCTCCAGGATGACGACTTCCTGCGTCGAGCCGGGCCAGATCGCGACACGCTTGCCCTTGAGATCTTTCACGGTCTTGATCTCCGACTTGGCGTTCGCGACGATCGCCATGCCGCGATTGCACTGCGCCGCGAATATCACCAGCGGTTCGCCGGCAGCCGCACCGAGCGTCGCAGCGGCGATTCCGAAGGTGCCGAAATCGACCGTGCCCGTGACCACGGCGTTTTTGCCGTCGGTCGGGCTTTCGAATGGAATGACTTCGATCTTGTAGCCGGCGGGCGTGAACTTCTCGTAGAAGTACGGCGTGATGCCGTGGATCAGCTTCAGCGTCCCGACTTTGATGACTTTCGGGTTCTGCGCGGATGCGGGAGCGCCGAAGCCAAGTGCAACGGTCAATGCGAGGGCGGCGGCAAGGAAGGTGCGGCGATGCTGCATGGGCTCTCCTTCGACTGGGAAGCGGCGGACAGCCGCTGCCGCCGGAGCGCTGGAGCAACGCTTATGCCATTTGAGAGTTCGTTACGTCGCAGGCGTTCAAGCTCGCAATGCGTGCGGCGCGTGCTCCGCCGCAGTGCACGTGCGCACTTTGTGCACGAGAGAAGTGCGGCAGGCAGACCGGAGGTAAGGGGAACCCGATCAGGACGTGCAGAGTTCGACCGCGAGCGCTGCCACTTCCCCGCGAGGATCCGCGAGCGCTTCGAGGATCGAGAAGTGATCGTGTCCGGTCAGCTCGACGAGCTTCAAGGCGGCGCTCGCCCGCTCCAGCGAAGCGCCGTATTCGCGTGACTGACGCTGAAGCTCCGGCAGCTCGGCACCGCCACAGGCGATTACCAGCGGACGGGTGATTGCGGTCATGCAACGCTGCGGACTGAGCCGCTCGACCTCGTCCGGCGTGAGGTGAAGCTTTTCATCGAGATAACTCAAGCGGATCGGCTCCAGGTCGTAGATGCCGCTGATCGCAAGGCCGCCGCGCACCGCAGGATGGTCGAGGGACATCGCCGTCAGATGTCCCCCTGCCGACCAGCCCGACAAGTAAATCCGCTGCGGGTCGCCCCCCAGATCTTTCAGGTTTCCCGCGAGCCAGGTGAGCGCATCACGCGTCTCCGCGACGATCTCGGTGAGTGTTGCCGCGGGCGCGAGCGTGTACGCGATGAGCGCGACGTCGAGGCCGTGCGCAAGCGGTCCCGCGGCCACGAAACGGAACGTTTCCTTCGCGCGCATCTGCCAGTAGCCACCGTGGATGAACACGAGCACGGGGCCGCCGCGTGAGGCCGCTGGAAAGTAGTCGATACGGTTGCGCTCGCGCGCACCGTAGCGAAGATCCAGGTGCTGCGCATGCGAGGCTGCGAACGCCGCGCTGCGTCGGTCCCACTCGGCCACGATCGCAGCGCTGTCGCGCACCGCGGCGCTGTTGTTATAAGCGGCGTCGAGCGCCGCCCGGTCCATGCCTCGATAGCGTTGTTCTGTTGTCATGGGCACCGCTCTGCACGCTGCTTTCCATGGCCCAAGCCCTCGTACGCTCGGACCAGAGTTCCAAATGGCGCCTGAATGTCACGTTCGCAGCGACAGCCTGTTCCAGGCGCGCCGCTCGCCGATACGGACAGAGCTTCTAACTCACGATGTCAGCGCTTCCGCAGCAGACCTGCTTTCGGCTTAGCCGCCGTCTTCGACTTCACTGCCGCTTTCTTCTTAACCGCCGACTTGGACTTCACTGCCGCTTTCTTCCTGGCCGCCGACTTGGACTTGGCTGCCGCGTTGGACTTACTCGCCGTCTTTGCCGTTGCGCCTGTATCCGCGAGCGCCGCATGTGCCGCAGCAAGTCGCGCCACGGGCACGCGGAAGGGCGAACAGGACACGTAATCCAGTCCGGTACGATGGCAGAAATCGACGCTGCTCGGATCTCCTCCGTGCTCGCCGCAAATCCCGATCTCCAGTTCCGGGCGCCGTCCGCGTCCCAGCCTTACCCCGATCTGCATCAACTGGCCGACGCCGGCTTCGTCCAGGGTCGCGAATGGATTGCGCGTGAGTATTCCCTTCTGCAGATATTCGCTCAGGAACCCTGTCTCAGCATCGTCCCGTGAAATGCCAAACGTCGTCTGCGTGAGATCGTTCGTCCCGAACGAGAAGAACTCGGCAAATTCGGCGATGCGATCCGCGATGAGGGCGGCGCGCGGCACTTCGATCATCGTGCCGAACTGGAATACGACTTTCGAGCGCTGCTCGCTCAGTACCGCCCGCGCTTCTTCCTCCAGCAGTGCCCGTTGTATCCTCAACTCGGCGCTCATCGACGCCAGTGGAATCATGATCTTTGGCTTGATCTTCACGCCCTCCCGCGCGCAGGTGCACGCGGCTTCCGCGATCGCGCGCATCTGCATCCGCACGAGCTCGGGCATATGGATGCCGAGACGCACGCCCCGCAAGCCCAGCATGGGATTCTGCTCGCGCAGCGCGGCGACGCGGTCGAGCACCTTGCGCTTCTCCTTCAGCTCCGCCTCCAGCCCCGCGGCGTTGCCGTCGTTCAGCTTCAGGCGCATTTCGATCTCGGTAATCGACTTCTGCAGCTCGTCGTGACTCGGCAGGAACTCGTGCAGCGGCGGATCGATGAGCCTTATCGTGACGGGCAGACCATCCATTGCCCTGAAGAGAGCCTCGAAATCCGCGCGCTGCATCGGCAGCAGTTTGGCCAGATGCTCCGCGCGTTCTTCGGGGGAGCGCGCGAGGATCATGCTTTGCACGACCGGCACCCGCTCGGCCTCGAAGAACATATGCTCGGTGCGGCACAGCCCGAGCCCCTCGGCGCCGAAGCGGCGTGCGCGCTCCGCATCCCGCGCGTAATCGGCATTCGCCCAGACGCCAAGCCGCCGGAAGCGATCCGCCCACGACAGCAGCTCGATGAATTGCGGGTCGGTCACATCCGGAACGACGGTCGCCAGCTCGCCCGAGAACACTTCGCCCGTCGCGCCGTCGATCGAGAGCCAGTCGCCCTCGTGAAACTCGCGTCCCGCCGCGGTACGCACGCGCTTACGCTCCGCATTCACTTCCAGGTCCACCACGCCGACAACGGCCGGGATACCGAACTGCCGCGCAACCAGCGCCGCATGGCTGGTGCGCCCGCCGCGGCTCGTCACGACGCCCTGCGCGGCGAGCATGCCGTGAACGTCGTCCGGACGCGTTTCGGGCCGCACGAGGATCACCTTCTTCTGAAGATGCTTCGACCACTGCTCGGCGGTGTCCGCATCGAAGACGATCTGTCCGATTGCGGCGCCCGGAGAAACATTCAGGCCCTCGGCGATGAGTGAACCGTCGTCGCGCGCCTGTGCGCGCGCATCGGCGTCGAGCTGCGGGTGCAGGAAAAAGTCGATGTGCTCGGGCCGCACGCGCTGCACGGCTTCTTCTTTCGTGATGAGCTTCTCGTGCGCGAGATCGACGGCCAGGCGAATGGCAGCAAGCGCGGTGCGCTTCGCATCGCGCGTCTGCAGCATCCACAGCTTGCCGCGTTCGATCGTGAACTCGATGTCCTGCACGTCCCGGTAATGCTGTTCGAGCGTGCGGGCAATGCGCCGCAACTCCTTGTCGATGCTCGGCATCAAGCGCGCGAGATCCGCGATCGGCTGTGTTCGGCGCGTGCCGGCGACCACGTCTTCGCCCTGTGCATTGGTGAGGAAATCGCCTTCGAGCTGATTTTCGCCGGAGCTCACGTTCCGGGTGGTCATGACGCCTGTGCCCGAATCGTTCCCCATGTTTCCGAACACCATCGTGCACACGTTCACAGCGGTGCCGAGATCGTGCGCAATGCCGGCGGCATTGCGATAGTCCTGCGCACGCTTGCCATTCCAGGAACGAAACACCGCCATGGAAGCGAGCTCCAGTTGCTCGAGCGGATCGGACGGGAACGGCCGCTTCGCCTGCTCTTCGACGACGCGCTTGAAACCGGCCGTGATCTGTTTGAGATCCTCTGCAGGGAGCTCCGCGTCGTTCCACACACCGCGTTTCGAACGATAGTCGGAAAGCAGCGCTTCGAACGGTTTCGACGAGACATCGAGAACGACGGTTGCGTACATCTGCACGAGACGGCGATACGCGTCGTATACGAAACGCTCGTCTTTCGTCAACGCGACGAGGCCTTCGGCTACTTCATCGTTGAGGCCGATGTTGAGTACCGTGTCCATCATGCCCGGCATCGAAAACTTCGCGCCGGAACGGCACGAGACGAGCAACGGATTGCTCGGGTCGCCGAACTTCTTGCCGGTCTTGCGCTCGAGCGCTTTCACCGCATCGAGCACCTGCTCCCACATGCCCGGAGGGAAGCGGCCGCCGGCCGCCAGAAATGCGTTGCATGCCTGCGTGGTCACGGTGAAGCCGGGGGGAACCGGCAGGCCCAACTTCGTCATTTCGGCGAGATTGGCGCCCTTTCCGCCGAGCAGTCCGAGCACTGCGTCGCGCGATCCTGCGGCAAGCTCGGCAGCGCGGGTTTCGTCGAATGCATAGACGTATTTCGTCCCCGCTCTCCCGGCCTGCGGTTTCGATGCGGGAGCGCGGGTACCGGCACGTTTGGCAGTCTTGGTCTGAACGGCGGAGCGTGAGTTCTTCTTCGGTGGCATGGTCCTGATTCGTTTCGGGTTCTGGGCTGGTGGGGACGGGTTAGACAGGCGCGCCAGCGGATGCTCGCGTTCCCATAGTAGTTTGGCGGCTCTGAGAATAAATCAGCACGATGGGATTATCAAAGCCGCAGAGTGCCACGTAATATCTTGTTGACACCGCTGGAGGAGCCCGCCCCATGAATGCAGATCCCAATCGGATCCGCTGTATCGATCCGCTCGTTTCCCCCCAATATCCGTTCGACGAAACGCCGCGAACGCCCGAGCAGTCGCAGCCGCGCTACGCGAGCGTGGCCGACTACGAAGCCATTATTCCGCTGCGCGACGGCGTGAGACTCGCGGCCGACGTCATCCGGCCGCATGCGGGAGGACTCAAGTTCCCGGCGCTCGTCACCACCTCCGTTTACACGCGGCAGCTTCAACGCAGCGTAGTCGCGCTCGGACAAAACGAGGCCGGGATCTCGGAGTTCTGGGTTCCGCGCGGCTACGCGCACGTGATCGTCGACGTACGCGGCTGCAACGATTCCGAGGGCGATTACGACCTGTTCGGCGCGCAGGAGCAGCAGGACCTCTATGACATCGTCGAATGGGTCGCTGCGCAGCCCTGGTGCGACGGCAATGTCGGTATGAGCGGCGTCTCCTACATGGGGCGCACCCAGCTTTTCGCGGCCGAGCAGCAGCCGCCGCACCTGAAGGCGATCTTTCCCTACGACGCTTCGTGCGATTTCTATCGGGACGCCTGCTTCCACGGTGGCATCGGCACGAACTTCACGACGCACTGGACCCAGTTCGTGATGAATCTGAACATGACCTCCGCCCGCAACCCGCGGGTCGAGCGGCTCAAGGAAAAGCTGGAGATCATGTACAGCCATAAGTATCCGCTCGACGGGCCGTTCTATCAGGAGCGCTCCGCCTGGCCGCAGCTCGACAAGATCGACATCCCTGCGTACTTCGGATGCGGCTGGTACATGAACGAGCTGCATCTGAAAGGCGCTTTCGACGGCTACAACGGAACGGGCGCGATCCCCAAACGGATGATGGTCGGTCCGCGTCCGTGGCCACTGCGACCGTGGGCCGGATATCACTACGAGATGCTGCGCTGGTACGATCACTGGCTGAAGGGCATGGACACGCGCGTGATGGAAGGCGCGCCGATTCAGCTCTACATCCAGGGCGAGGACGTCTGGCGAGCAGAGAACGAATGGCCGCTCAAGCGCACGCAATGGCGCGAGTTCTGTCTCGGCGGCGCAGGCGTTGGGCGCGAGGGAACGCTTACTGAGACAGCCGGCAGCGAACGTATGCGGCGGCTCGAGTTCGACGCAGGCAGCCAGGAAGCGTGGCACGGCGAACCGCGCCTTACCTATCGCAGCGAACCGATGGGGCAGCCGCTGGAAGTCACAGGGCCGCTCGCGCTGTACCTCCAGGCGTCATCCACAGGAGCCGACACCGACTGGCTCGTGTTCCTGGCTGACGAGTCACCGGACGGCAAGGTGCGCGAACTGTGCAAAGGCTGGCTGCGCGCGTCGCATCGCAAGGTCGATCCCGCGAAGTCGAGCACCGCCGTGCCGTATCACCCGCACACGAGCCCGGAGCCGCTCTCGCCCGGCGAGGTTTACGAGTTTGCGATCGAGCTCTGGCCGACGTGCAACCTGTTCAAGCCAGGTCACCGCATTCGCCTCGAGGTCGCCAACGCGGATTCGATCATTGCAACGAACGGCCGGCCGCACGTCACGCTGCGCAACCAGGTGACGAACACGATCTACGAAGGTGGTCGCAATCCCTCGCGGCTGGTGCTACCCATTATTCCGCGTTAGGGGGCGGGAGACTTTCATAGGACCCACCCCTTTTCGGTGAGCGGGGTCAAGGCAACGGAACGCCGAGTCACTCTCCCCGCGCACACGGGGAGGCTGGGGAGAGGAGCGGCCGGGGAAGGGACACGCGCATACAGTGCGGAACGCGGGTATGCTTTACGCTCGCGACTCAAAAACCGGAGGAGGAATATGAGGTCGCACGCGCTGGCCGCCTTTCTTGCGCTCATCGGTGCTCTGTCCACGGCAGACATCATTGCGCAGCCCTATCCGTCACGCCCGGTTACGATCGTCGTTCCGTTCTCTGCGGGCGGTCCGACCGATGTGCTCGCGCGGCTCCTGAGCGACCGAATGCGCAAACCACTGGGCCAGCCGGTGCTGGTGGACAACACAACGGGCGCCGGGGGCAGCATCGCCACCGGTAAAGTGGTGCGGGCCGCCCCGGACGGCTACACGGTGTGCATCGGACACTGGGGCACGCACGTGGTGAATGGCGCGTACTACTCGCTGCCCTTCGACGTTCTGAACGACTTCGCACCGGTGGCGCTGATCGCGAGCAACCCTCAGCTCATTATCTCCAAGGTGGCCGTGCCGGCACGCGATCTCAAGGAAGTGATCGCGTGGATCAACGCAAACCAGGGCAAGGTACTGATGGGCACCGGTGGCGTTGGCGGCGCTTCGCACATGGCTGCGATCTACTTCCAGAACGCGATAAACGCCAAGTTTCAGTACGTGAATTACCGGGGCGGTGCACCCGCCCTGCAAGCGGTGCTGGGCGGTGAAGTGGATCTCTACGTAACACAGATTTCGAACGTGGCGGCGCAGATCAAAGCCGGCAAGGTAAGGGCCTACGCAGTCACCGCGCCAACGCGCCAGGCGGCCGCGCCGGAAGTTCCCACCGTAGACGAAGCAGGACTTCCAGGGCTGCATACGTCCGTGTGGCACGGCACGTGGCTGCCGAAAAACACGCCGCGCGAGATCGTCATGAAACTGAACGGGGCAGTCGTCGAAACGCTTGCCGATCCGGCGGTGCGGCAGCGTTTCCTCGAACTGGGTCAGGAGATTCCGCCGCGCGAACAGCAGACACCCGAGGCGCTTTTCGCGTTTCAGAAGGCGGAAATCGACAAGTGGTGGCCGATGATCCGGGCCGCGGGCCTGAAACCGGAATAGCGCGACCTTCACCGTTCGAAGTGCGTCTACGCACCGCGAATACGATGACATCCCGCTTCTAGCACCTTCGGCCGATGCCGGGCCGCAGGCGAAACCGCGACAGTGTGCCTCGCGCGAACATGCGCGCTTCTCCGGGAGGCACACAAATGAACGCAAGACACTTCAAAACAAGTGCGGTGCGTGGTGCCATCGTCGGCGCCTGCATCGCAGGGGTCACGCTGGTGACCGCAGTTGCTGCCGGGCCGGCACAGCAATCGATGCCCCCAGTGCCGGTCACCGACGAGGCAGTCGCAATCGACCTCGCACGGGTCGAACACACGTTCTGGCTGTGCGACTACGTGGCCACGGTAAACGGGCTCGGCGCCGTACCCGTCGCGACGTGCAGTACCGCGACCGAAACGCTGAAGGACGTGAAGTTCGGTGGCGATTTCCTCGAACTGCTCGAGTGGTGGCGCGAGAACAAGCCCGCAGAGCACGCGCGGCTTGCGGCAGCCGGCGCGGGTGCAAGCGCAGCGGCGGTGGATTCAGACGGCGTAATGCAGACGCATGGCGCGAATCGTCATCTGCTCGCGCTAATGCTCTACAACTGAGGCGGTGCTTTCCGGAGCAGGTTCGCGGGGTGGCGCGACGCTGTTTCGGCGAACACTTACTGAGGTTCGATCCCGGCCGCAGTCGCGGGCTCCAGCGCCAGGTGGGGGCGCTCCTCGAGCGGCAGACCCAGCCGATTGCCGAAGGTGCGGTAGTTGGCGCGACCGGTGATCTGGATGTAGCCCCGCCCGTGGTAGCGGGCGCCGTCGCCGGGTCGAGTGTTGCCGAGGTCCGCGCGACCCTCGTACCCGTCACCGCTGGCGAATTCGGGAATAGACGCGAACGCCTTCCCCACCTCCACCCCCAGAGTCGCCAGCGTGGCAATCGCGGTGGCGCGGTCGAAAATCCCCTGCTCCTTCAACGCGCTCACGACTCGCAAGGCAGTCTCTCCGGCGTGCTCCGGCCCGGACTTCTTCTCACGCTTTTCCGCCCTTTTCTCCGCAGCGATGTGGCCACCTTTCGAGTGCTGGCCCTTCAACTTCAGCGACTCGTTGCGCCATTCGACGATCTTCGGAATCTCATCCCGTTGCCAGCCACAAGGTAACCACCAGCGTGGATCGCTATCCAGAAACACACGCCGCCCTTCAGTAAAATAGTTATTAATGACGGGCACCAGTTGATCGCCTGGCCAGCCTCCGCCTGTGCCAATTGTCTTCCAGCGGCCCATCCCAATCGCTGCCCAGTAAGTCACTGCAATTGTCTGCGAACCCGAAATCATCACCGCATCAGGAGGGATGCCCTCAAGTCGTTGCTTGTACTGCTTACTCATTGCGCGGCGCTGAACGAACTCATAGCTGATAGGACGAACGTAAATTCCGAAGATCACTGCGAGAGTCACAATCGCGACAATGCAACTAACAAACGCGCGGCGAGTTGTCCCGGTGTATCGTCTTACCAGATGCAGCAGCGAGTGCGCAGACTGATGTCACGCGCGAACGGCAGCGTGGACGACACAGCCGCAGCAGTAGCAACAGCTGTCAACGGACACAGAGACAGCGGACGGTGGAAGCTTGGTGGTGTAGCCACTTCATCCACTGTAGCATCGACCAGCGATCAGCAGCCGGCTCAAGCT
>Ga0207701_10006057_pt1 | contig 12106 bp, 7 predicted proteins | sample KBSSwiSSwithPhiX_FD_184294 | JGI IMG/M metagenome (GOLD analysis project Ga0207701, IMG submission 184294) | Switchgrass rhizosphere bulk soil microbial communities from Kellogg Biological Station, Michigan, USA, with PhiX - S5 (SPAdes) (version 2) | ecosystem: Environmental > Terrestrial > Soil...
TCGCCTCCTCCAGCGCCGCCGGCCCCGGGGGCAGCGCGCCGCTCTCGAACGAGCCATCGGGGTCGGTGGCGACCCGCGCGCGCGGGCGACCGGCGACCGCGACGATCGCGCCCGCGACCGGTGTGCCGCCCTTGCTGCTCTTGACCACGCCGGTCAGGTGGCCCTCGGTGGGCATCGGCGCGGCGACACGCTTTTCCACCGTGCGGGTGACCACCACCGGGCGGCGAAAGGCGTCGATGTCGAGCGGGAACGACATGCCGAACACCAGGTTGTAGGGCGGCAGCGGCGTGCCGTAGGAGTAGCCCACCGACCGCATGGCCACGTCCACGCCCGCGTCCAGGGTGAACCCGCGGTAGACCCGCGCGCGGCTGCCGATGCTGATCCAGTGCTGGTCGCGGTTGTACTTGCAGGGGTGGGTGACGTCGTGTCCGCAGTCCGGCGGCATGTAGTCATGGAACGCGGGATCAGCGCCTGCGGTGACTATCTCGGCGTGATACTCGACGAACGGCTGCAGCGGAAACTCGGGCAGGACCTTCTCCAGGGGTGCGTCGATCCCCAGCCCGGTACGGAAGCGGCTGGCGGCGATCCCGTAGGCGAAGCTGGCCACCTCCTGGGTGTAGACCGTGGTGGTGGTGAAGTCGTGCAGGTTCCTGGAATTGTCCACGAAGTAGTTCACGTTGGCGTGGAAGCGCAACGGGACAGAGCCCCGGAGCTCGCGCAGATCCAGGGTGAAGATCGGCCCGAACCAGACCGAGGTCGAATCGGCCGAGAACGACAGGTCCGACACCGAGGACAGGAACTTGAGCCCCAGCTCGAAGGCCACGGTGGCCCCCGGCGCCAGCGGTAGCTGCGCCTTGCCGCCCAGGATCAGGTCGCCGAACGACTTGATGAGCTCGGGATCGCGGCGACCGGCCTCGGGCATCATGGCCGTGCCGCGGCGGTTGCGGTTGCTGGCGGTCAGCAACGCGCCGAACAGCTCGACATTCCGGTGCACCGTGAACCCGAAGCTGAAGTCACCCAGCAGGCGCCGGTTCTGATCGCCTTCGACCAGGAACCCGTCGGCGGCGAAGAACTCGCCGTGCAGCGACAGACGCAGGTGGTTGACCGGGCCGACGTCCGCGGTCGAGATCCGGTACAGGCCGATGGGACCGGCCAGCGTCGGCAAGAAACCGTCGGGGCTGGGGCCGGTCCACTCCTCGGGACCGGGCAACCGGGCGCGCGCCACCACCGCCTCGTCGCTGCTGCCCGCGGCGGCCGGCGGCAGCGAGCCGATCGACGGCGGCTCGTCGGGGGCCAGGATCGGCGCGGCGGACCGAGCGGCCGGCGCGCTCGGGGGCGGCGGAGGGGGAGTCACCGAACCTGCCGGGCTTCCCCCGGGACTCGCCGACGGGCCTCCGCCCGGACCTGCCCCCGAACTTCCCGCCGGCCTTCCGGCCGGGAAGCTGGGCGGCATCGGCTCGTCCTCGGGTCCGGCCTGGGCCAGCGCCAGCGCGGGCAGCAGCGTGCCCACGACGGCGACCACCCATCCGGACCGCCACCCATTCAGCATCGAGAGCCCACCATCAACGGTAGTGCGTTGCACGTAGCAGACAGTACCAAACCGGATGGGGGTCGGGGAATGGCCTGGCGGCGGTGTCGGTGACAGCGTGCCCTGCGCCACACCGATGGGCATTGCAGTTCCCCGCCAACCATGGGAAACAGTGGCCCACGCGAAGCATGCCGACCATAGACGAGATCGCCGAGGAGCTCCGCGACGTGGCGCTCCAGGTCCATACGGCGCAGGAGCGGAAGGAAGAGCGGGACTTGGTGATCGCCGCACGGGAGGGAGTCGAGCGGCTGTCACAGAGATACCGGGAGATGTTCGCCTCCCTGTCGCCCGGCGACCAGATGAAGGTGGACCGCACGCTCGGCCGCCGGGTCGTCGACATCAAGCGGCTGGCGTCCCTGCTACCCAAGGTGGCCTCGGTCGCCGCCGACAGCACCCCTGACCGCGCCGCGGGCGCGTCGGCGGTGGGCGAGCGCCGGATCACCGGCGTGTCCTGGAGCCACGGGCGCTCGGCGCCGACCGGCGGCACCTCCGTCGGCGGCGATATCGAGGCCTGGTGCGGGAAGTGCGGCGAGAGCACCGCGCACCACATCGTCGCGCTGGTGGGGACTCAGCCCAAGCAGGTCCTGTGCACCGTGTGCAACTCCCGCCACGCCTACCGCACGACGCCGGCCCGTGGTCGATCATCCAGCGAGGGCGCCAGCGCCGCCACCTCGGACGATCGCCCGCGCGGGACGCTGAGCCCCGAGGCGGCGAAGAAGGCCGAGCAACAGCGCGCGCTGGCCGCCGAGGTGAACGCCGCCGCCGAGATCAAGGTCTTCGACCCCAAGCAACGCTACAAGGTCGGCGACATCATCTCCCACCCCGAATACGGACGCGGCAAGATCGAGAACGTCCTGCGCTCCAGCCTCCTGGTCCGCTTCGGCATCGGCGGCTTGAAGTCCCTGATGTTGAACTGACGCTCGTCAGGCCTCGACGGCGTCGACGTCGGAAAGGAAGCGCTTGAGGAGGCCGTCGACCATCAGATTACGGCTGGCGGCGTCGTAGCGGCCGGCGCGGTATCCGCCCTGGGTCTCCTCGAAGGTGGTGCGGGTCGCGGCGATCAGCTTGCGGTAGCTGCCCACCTTGGTGGTGATCTCTTTCTGGTGCTTGACCAGGTAGCCGACCGCGGACACGGCGGCCGCGCCGGTGAGGATGATGCCCAGCGGCCCGGACAGCGCGTAACGCAGGCCCAGGCGCAGCGCCACCACGCCGGCCGCGCCCAGCGCCGCCTTCTTCAGACCCGAGCCGTCGCGCACCGAATCGGCCGCCATCGAGCCCACCTGGCCCGAGGCGATGACCAGCGCGATGAAGTTGCCGCGCCGGCTCTTCCAGCCCTGATCGTAGTAATCGCGAATGGCCTGCTTGAGGAACGCGTCATAGTCGTCGAAAACCTCGGGGCGCAGCTCCGAGTCCTTGCTTTTCTGTTCCGCCTCGCTGGTGGCCATGGATCCTCCAAATTGGGGGGCTTGGACGTGGATCGTACCACGCGCCTGGAACAAACTACGCGGGTGCCGCCGCGTGGTCGCGCCGCCTGGTCCGCGCTCTTGATCTTCCTGGCCGCCGGCGCGCTGCCGGCGGTGGCCGGGGCGCGCCCGCGCGCGCGCGACGCCGCCGCCCGCCGAGCCGAGGCCGAGCGCGCGCTGCGCACCGGGCGCTACGAGGATGCCCGACAGATAGCGGTCGAGCTCGAGCAGCGCGGGACGGGCGAGCCCGGGGCCAGCGCCGCCGCGGTGCTGGCCGCGCGCGCCGAGACCGCGCTGGGATTGACCGCAGAGGCGCGGCGGCGCCTGGAGGCGGCGGGGCAGTCGGCGCCGGACAGCCTGGCGGTGCGCGACGCGCTGATGCGCCTCTACGAGGCGACCGGCGACCGCGCGGCCCTGGCCCCGCTGATCGATCGGACCTACGAGGACTGGAAGGTGGGACGGGTCGACAAGGCGCGCGCCGCCGATCTCATCGCGGTGGCCACCGCCGTGCGCCTCGACAACAACTGGAAGGACGCCAGCGACACCTTGCGCGACGCCGTGCGCGCCGAGCCGCGCGCCGTCGACGCCAATCTGGAGTGGGGCTGGATCTTCCTGGAGAAGCACTCGGCCGGCAACGCCGAGCTGTCGTTCCGCGAGGTGCTCAAGCTGGACGACACCAATCCCGACGCCCACACCGGCCTGGCGCGGGTGGTGCTGGAACAGCGCTACGACGTCGCCGCCGCCGAGCACGAGCTGGCGCTGGCGCTGGCGGTCAACCCGCGCCATGCGCGCGCGCTGGCCATCCGCGGCGAGCTGGCGCTGGACGGCGAGGACTTCACGGCGACCGCGGCGCGGGTGTCCGACCTGCGCCGCACCAACCCGCGCGACGGGGGCGCGGCGGCGCTGGCGGCCGCGTCGGCGCTGGTGCGCGACGACCGCGGAGAATACGAGCGCGAGCGCGATCGCCACCTGCGCGATCACCCCGGCGACGGCGACTTCTTCGCGTTCGTGGCCGACGCGCTGATCCGCCACCGGCGCTACGACGAGGCGCGCGCCACCGCCGAGGAAGGGGTGCGCGCCGACCCGCGCAACGCCCGCTGTCAGTCGACGCTGGGCACCACCCTGCTGCGGCTGGGCGACGAGGCGCCTGGGCTGGAGGCGCTGCGGCGCGCCTGGAAGCGCGATCCCTATGACGTGCGCACCTACAACCTGCTCAACCTGTTCGAGAAGGTCATCCCGGCGCGCTACGTGACCGTCGAGACCGCGCACGCGCGCTTCCGCATCGAGCCGGCGGCGCGCGCCGCGATCGAGACCGTGGTCGGGCCCTTCATCGAGGACACCTACCGGCGTTACGTCGAGCGCTACGGGTTCGAGCCCAAGGGACCGGTGGTGTTCGAGCTGTACGGCGATCCGACCCACTATGCCGTGCGCACGGTGGGCCTGCCGGGCATCGGCCCGCTGGCCGGCGTCTGCTTCGGGCGGGTGGTCACCTCGCAGGCGCCCACCAACCACGCCTTCAACTGGGGCATGGTGCTGGCGCACGAGCTGGCCCACGTGTTCGCCATCGAGCTGTCGCGGTCGCGCGTGCCGCGCTGGTTCACCGAAGGCCTGTCCGAGCTGGAGACCATGCGCGCCCGGCCGGAGTGGGCCCGGCACGATGACGTCGCGCTGTGGGGCGCCCTGCGCGCGGGCAAGCTGCCGACGCTGGTCGACCTGTCGACGGCCTTCGTGCACGCGCGCGACGCCGACGCGGCGTTGCGCGCCTACGCGCACTCGGCGGTCGCGCTGGACTTCCTGGAGCGGCGCTTCGGCTTCGCCAAGATCCGCGAGGCGCTGGCGGCCTTCGGGCGGGGCGAGCGCGGCGCCGGCGTGCTGGAGCGGCTGGCCGGCATGCCGGCCGAGGCGCTGGAGCGCCAGTTCCGCGACGACCTGCGCCGCCGCCTGGCGCGCTACGAGGGGCAATTCCTGCCCACCCAGCTGCTGGCGCCGGCGCGCGAGCTGCCCGACAAGCGGGACGCCGCCGCGATCGCCGAGGTGGAGACCGGCCTGGCCGGCCTGGCGTCGGGCGACCGCAAGGCCGCCGAGGAGGCGCTGGCGCGCGCGCTGGCGGCCGCCGGCAAGGACCCGCGCCCCGACGTCGCGGCCGCCACCCTGTTCCTGACCGGCGAGCTGGCCCTGGCCGAGCGCCAGGCCGAGCCGGCGGTGAGCGCGTTCGAGAAGCTGCTGGCCATCGATGGCCACGACGGCTACGACGTGCGCGTCCGGCTGGCCCTGGCCGAGATTCACCGCAAGAACAGCGGCGCGGCCGAGCGCCACCTGCGGCGCGCGATCGACTTCGATCCGACGCGCGTCGAGCCGCGCGCCTTGCTGGTCGAGCTTTACGGCGAAGCGCGCCGCGAGGCCGATCGCCTGGTCGAGATGGACGCGGCGCTGGCGCTGGAGCCGCAGAGCCTGAAGCTGGCCAAGGAGCTGGTGCTGGGCCTGGGCAAGACCGGGCGCGCCGGTCGGGTCGTCGAGGTGGCGCCCATCGCGATCTTCATCGACCCGGCCGACGCCGACCTGCATGCCGCCTTTGGCCGCGCCCTGGCCGCCACCGGCAAGCTGGCGCCGGCCGCGGCCGCCTTCGAACGCGCCCTGCTGTTCCAGCCCGCCGACCCTGGCGAGCTGCACCAGCTCCTGGCCGGCCTGTATTCAAAGCTCGGCGACGCCAAGAAAGCGGAAGCCCACCGCACGGCGCGGGTACCGTAGGGCATCTGCGGCCCCTCACCCTAACCCTCTCGCCGCCAGGAAACATCCGGGAAGGACAAACCTCGCCGGGCGGGGAGAGGGGACCGGAGAAGAGGGAACCGCTACTCCCCTCCCTTCCCTTCCGCCTCCGGTCCCCTCTCCCTCGTCCGCGGGGGAGAGGGTCAGGGTGAGGGGGTGGCCGCAACTGACACGCGAGCTAGCGCCCTCAGGCCAGCGCTTTCTTCATCCCGGGCGTGGGCTCGGAGGCGGCGGTGCCCGGATCTTCCGGCGCCGGCGCCCCACCCTTGGCGCCGGCGGCGCGGGCCGGGAAGGTCAGGGTGAAGGTCGTGCCCCGCCCGGGCGTGCTCTCGACGTCGATGCGGCCGGCGTGCTCGGCGACGATCTGCTGCACCAGCGCCAGCCCCAGACCCGTGCCCTTGTCCTTGGTCGAGAAGAAGGGATCGAAGATCTTGGCCAGGTCTCCGTCCGCGATCCCGGCGCCGGTGTCGGACAGGCGCAGGCGCACCTGGCCCTCGCCCGCATCGACGCTGACCTGCAAGCGCCCACCGCCCGCCATGGCCTCGCGGGCGTTGCGCACCAGGTTCATCAGCGCCTGCCGGAGCTGGCTCTCGTCGCCGGCGATCTCGGGCAGGCCGCTCGCCACCGCGATGTCCAGCGAGATGCCGGCCTGGGCCAGCTCGGCGCGCGAGAACTCCAGCACCGACTCCACCACCGCGCCCAGGTCCTCGGGCTCGAGCTTGGCCTCGGGGAAGCGCGCGAAGCGCAGGTAGTTCTCGGTGATCTCGGTCAGCCGGTCGACCTCGCTGGCGATCGACGACAGCAGGCGCCGCGGCTCGGGACCCTTCTCGGCGATCTCGTCGCCCAGCAGCTCGGCGTAAAGGCCGATCGACGCCAGCGGGTTGCGCACCTCGTGGGTGATCTGCGCCGCCATGCGCCCGACCGTCGCCAGCCGCTCCGAGCGGATCAGCCGCTGCTCGCGCTCCTGGATGGCCGCCGCCATGACGTCGAACTCGCGCACCAGCTCGCCGATCTCGTCGTGCGACGACACCGCGGCCCGGCGGGCGTAGTCGCCGCCGGCCACCTGCTGCGCGCGCGCGCGCAGGATCTGCAGGGGGCGCAGGGTGCGCAGGATGATCACGAAGGCCACGATCCCGATCAGCAGCCCGACCCCGCCCAGGCCGACCGCGAACTGCAGCGCGATCTCCTCGTCGTCGCGCAGCCGCTGGGCGATCTGCCCGCTCTCGTCGCGCAGCGAGCGGCGCATGCGGTTCAGATTGTGGGTCAGGGTCGCGAAGTGGCTCTCGAACTCGGGGCGCGCGCGCGGATCGTTGGCCACCTCCGCCGCGCCCAGCTCGCCCGCCAGCGCGCCCGCCTGCTCCTTGAGCGCGGCGATCTGACGCCGTCTGACCTCGAAGTCCTGGCGCGGGAACGAGGCCGGCTCGCGCTGCACGTAGCGATCGATGGCGCCCACCGCGTCGTCCAGGTGCTTGCGCGTCATGCGAAAGGCCAGCGCCAGGTTGGGGTCCAGGCGCAGGTTGCGCCCCAGGGAGGGCGCGAAGTCATTCAGCGACTTCCAGGCGGCGTCGACCGAGCCCTGTAGGTCCAGGTACGCCTCGTTGGCCACGACCCCCTGGCGCGCGCGGTGGATCACCAGCAGGGTGAACGTGGCATTGGCCGTGAAGGCCAACAGGAGCACTGTGTAGGCAAGAAAGACTTTGCCGGACACCCCGAGGCGCATCGGCCCTCAACGCTAGCACGATGGGGGGCTCTGGGCGGATTTCCCCTCGGCATTGGCAGCAATTGACAGGCTCGACGGCTCCGGAAAGAATGCGCTCGTCATGCCTGCTCGTCTGTTCCGTCCACTGGCCGGGGCCGTTGCCTTCGTCGTCGCCATCGGCGTCGGGGTCGGCCTTTGGGGCCCGGCGCGGCTCGCTCGCGCCGCCGACGGCGACGGGGGCGGGATCGCGGTCCTGGGCATCGAAGCGCTCGACGGCCAGGACAACGCCCTGGCCAACGACATCACCGAGGCGCTGCGCCAGCGCGTCACCTCCGGCAAGCTCGGCTCGCCCGCTCTGCAGGGCAAGGATCTGGTCGAGCTCAAGCTGATCTTCTCCTGCTCCGACGACGCGCCCCCCTGCCTGGCCCAGGCCGGCAAGAGCCTGGGCGCCAGCGAGCTGCTGTTCGGCAACATCAAGCGCGCGGGCGGCGAGCTCACCTTGAACCTCAAGCTGCTCGACGCCTCGCGCGCGGTCATCGAGGGCTCGATCGCCGAGCCTTTGCCCAAGCGCAAGCCCGACGCCGCGGCGCTGCGCGGGCTGGCCGGGCAGTGGCTGAGCAAGCTCAATGGCAAGGGCGGCGGCGCCCCCGTGCCGGGCGCTACTCTGATCATCCGCTCCAACGTGGCGGGCGCGACCATCACCCTGGACGGCACCGAGGCCGGAGTCACCACCAAGAAGGGGCTGACCCTGGCGGATATCGTTCCCGGCAAGCACGAGATCACCGCCGAGAAGGCCGGCTACGGGCGCATCAGCCAGCAGTTCAGCGTGGGCGCCTCGCAGGCGCTGCCGCTGACCCTGGCGCTGCAACCCGACCACAGCGAGACCGTCGAAGGCGACCGCGCGGCGGCGCTGCCCCCTCCCCCGCCCATGCACGACGAACCGGCGTCCGACGATGCGCTGCGCAGCTGGATGAGCACCAGCTTCTGGGTCACCCTGGGTATCACCGCGGTGTCCCTGGGTTTGGCCACCAAGTACGGGCTGGATGTACGCCAGATCAACAGCGACCTGGATCGCTTCCGCGGCCAGCCGAAGAGCCTGGACGACCAAAAAATCATCGACCAGAAGCTCGCCGATGGAAAGAGCGCCGAGACCCGGCAGTGGATCTTCGTCGGCGTGGGCTCGGCGTTCGCCGTCGCCAGCGGGTTCCTGTTCTTCTACAAGGGCTATCTCGACAAGGAAGCCGGCAGCGGGACCCGGACCAGCGACAACCACGGCTTGCGCATCTTCCCGACCGCGAACGCGGCCACCGGGGGGATCGCCGCCGAGTTCGATTTCTGAGGTGAGCATGCCGGGACCCGGCCCGGTGCGCGTCGAAGGAAGCTCGTGGCCAGCCTGATCGGACAAACCATCGGCAACTACCGCGTCACCAGGCTGCTGGGTGAAGGCGGGATGGGGGTGGTCTACCAGGCCGAGCACCCGGTCATCGGCCGCAAGGTGGCCATCAAGTTGCTGCACACCTGGATGGCGCGCGATCAGGAGGTGGTGGCGCGCTTCTTCAACGAGGCCCGGGCCATCCACACCGTCGGTCACGAGAACATCGTGGAGATCCTCGACTTCGGACAGACCGCCGAAGGGCAGGCCTACTTCATCATGGAGTTCCTGGCCGGCGAGGCCCTGAACGAGCGCGTCGCCCGCGGTCCCCTGCCGCCCAAGGAGGTGGCCGCCATCGCCGACCAGATCTGCCGCGCGCTGGGCGCCGCGCACGGCAAGGGCATCATCCACCGCGACCTCAAGCCGCAGAACATCCACCTGGTGACCGCGGAGAGCGGCCGGGTGATCGCCAAGCTGCTGGACTTCGGCGTCGCCAAGATCACCAACGCCGGCGATCTATCGCATTCGGTGAAGACCCAGACCGGATCGCTGATGGGGACCCCGCTCTACATGTCGCCCGAGCAGTGCCGGGGCGCGGGCGAGATCGACCATCGCACCGACGTCTACTCGCTGGGCGTGGTCCTCTACGAGATGCTGGCCGGCCGCCCCCCTTTCGTCAGCGAGGGCGTGGTCGAGCTGTTCGCGGCCCACATGCTGAAGGCACCGCCGCCGCTGACCGACTTCGCCCCCGGAACGCCGCCGGCGATGGCCGCCGCGGTCATGCGGGCGCTGTCCAAGGAAGCGCCCGCGCGCTTCTCGACCATGGAGGACCTGCGCAAGGCCCTGCTGGGCGACGGCTCGCTGGTGGGGGCCGGCGTGGCGCCGGCGGGCGGTACCCAGGCCTACCCCGCGCGCGGCGGTTCGACGCTGGTCGAGCCGATGAAGGCGGCCACGACGTTCTCGTCGATGACCAGCGAGAAGGACCTGGTGCCGGCCAAGAGCCGCAGCGGGCTGGTGGTCGGCGCGCTGCTGGTGGCGGCGGCCGGCGCCGCGACTTACTTCCTGGTCAGCCGGCGCGCGCCCAGCCACCAGCCGGAAGAGGCGGCCTCGGCCCGCGACAACGGCGCCGAGTCGGCCCCGGCGGCAGCGCCTGGCGCCGCCGCCGGCAGCCCGCCGGCGCCGTCGCCGTCACCCTCTCGGCCGGCCGCGGCAACGCCCACCCCGAAGGCGACGGTCACCATCCGCTTCGAGTCGGAGCCGCCCGGGGTCCACGTCTTCCGGGCCACCGACGACAAAGATCTGGGCACCACCCCGCTGGAGCTGACCCTGCCCCGGCACGGGGGCAAGCCCAGCTATGTCTTCCGGCGCGCGGGCTACCAGGAGCAGGCCCTGACCGCCGAGCTGGACGCGGATCGCACCCTGCGCGCCACCCTGGAAAAGAACCCGGCGGAAAAGAAGGCGGCGCCACCCGCGGCCACGCCGGCCCGCCCCAGCGCCGACAAAGAGCGCGATCAAGACCGCGAGCGGGACGAGGCGTCGCGCCCCGCCGCAGCGCCCAAGAAGACCCGCAAACCGGGCAAGTCGGGCTCGATGGACCAGGACGGCCTGGCCATCCCGACGTTCTAGAGCTCGGCGCGGCAAGCCACGCTGCGCTCGCGCGGAGCTACTCGTCGCCGTCGGCGAAGGGGAACGCCGGTGGGACCGATTGCCGGCGCCGCTGCCGCTGGACCAGCAAATCCAGGAAGCGCTCGGGCGCCAGCGCCACCCGGTTGCGGCTGTCCAGATAACGGCGCCGCTCCAGCGCGAAGATGCCGCCGGCCGCGACCCCTCCGCTGGCCAGGGCCACGATGTCGGGCAGGCCGAAGCCGGGAAAGATCGCCGAACCGCCCAGGCCCAGCAGCGCGAACGCCATCGCCGAACGCAGGCCCATGTGGGTCATCCGCTCGCGCCGCATCTCGGACAGATCGATCTGGAAGGTCACGCCGGTGAGCGTGTCGCTCTCTTCGATGATGATGGTCTCGACCCGGGTCACCAGGCCAAAGGCGTAGCGCTTGGAGAAGTCCAGCGAGCGCACCAGCCCCGGCCAGATGCCCTGGGCCCGCTCCCACTCGATGCGTTCGCCGTGGTGGCGGCGTACGGTCATCAGCTGGTCACGCAGGAAGCGATCGACGGCGCGCCGCACCGCCTCGACCGGCCCCGGCACCACCCGGCTCACGACGATCTGACTGGCGCCCAGCGTGCGGGTCAGCGCGCCCGCCTCTGGCTCGAGCGCGGCGCCCCGCTTCATCTCGGTCAGCGCCTGCGCGATGGCGTCGCGGTGCAGGCCGGCCTCTTCGCCGAGGCGCATCACCTCCTGCACGCTGAGGGCGGTCTCGGAGCCGCGGTCCTCGGCCTCGCTGGGGGGGGTGTCGATCTCCGCAGCCCGGCGCAAAACGTAGTCTACCTGCTTGCGCGAGAGCTTGTCGGAAGGCACGACCTCCCAATTATAGCCGCGGCGCCCTGATGCGAAAGGCGATCCGCATCAGCCACTCGTACAACCGATCCGGGCACAGCGCGCGCAGCCGGCCGCCAGTGATCGAGGTCGGCCCGGCCGGCCAGCGCAGCTTCGGGTGGGGAAAAGTGGCGGCCCGATAAATGACGTCTATCAACGCGTCGAGGTCGGCGCGGTGGAGCCCGGCGACCTGGCGCTGGTAGGCCGCCAGCAGGCCCGCGTAGGGGCTATCGGCGCCGCCGGCCGCCTGCGCGCGAATCTGCTTGACGTAGAGGTCGGTCTTGTAGGCGCCCGGCTCGACCAGCGCCACCCGGATTCCGAAAGGGATGAGCTCGTAGCGCAGCGACTCGATCATGCCCTCGATGGCCCACTTGGAGGCGTGGTACGGCCCGACCATGGGCAGCGCGACCTTGCCGGCGATCGAGCCGATGGTGACGATGGCGCCCGCGCGGCGCGCGCGCATCGCGGGCAACACCGCGCGGGTCACCCGGTGCACGCCCACCACGTTGGTGTCGAGCTGGGCGCGCAGCTCCTCGGGCGAGGTCTCCTCCAGCGCGCCGAAGGCGTAGTAGCCGGCGTTGTTGATCAGGACGTCCAGGCGGCCGCCGGTTTCGGCCAGGATCGCCGCGACGGCGCGCTCTACCTGGCCGTCGTCGGTGACATCGAGCGCCGGCGTGGCCAGCGACCAGCCGGCCGCCGCCGCCTGCGCGCGCAGATCGGCGGCGGG
>Ga0207701_10006059_pt1 | contig 12103 bp, 8 predicted proteins | sample KBSSwiSSwithPhiX_FD_184294 | JGI IMG/M metagenome (GOLD analysis project Ga0207701, IMG submission 184294) | Switchgrass rhizosphere bulk soil microbial communities from Kellogg Biological Station, Michigan, USA, with PhiX - S5 (SPAdes) (version 2) | ecosystem: Environmental > Terrestrial > Soil...
CGGGACCGACCTCACCGCCGGCTCGTGGCAGACCGAGGCGCCTCTGCGGATGCTGATGAACAACCTCGACCCCGAGAACGCCGAGCGTCCCGAGGACCTCGTCGTCTACGGCGGCACCGGCAAGGCGGCCCGCAACTGGGCGTCGTACGACGCGCTCGTCCGCACGCTGCGAACGCTCAAGGACGACGAGACGATGCTCGTGCAGTCCGGCAAGCCGGTCGGCGTGATGCGCACGCACGAGTGGGCGCCGCGAGTGCTGATCGCGAACTCCAACCTGGTCGGCGACTGGGCGAACTGGGAGGAGTTCCGGCGCCTCGAGGACCTGGGCCTGACCATGTACGGCCAGATGACCGCCGGGTCGTGGATCTACATCGGCACCCAGGGGATCCTGCAGGGCACGTTCGAGACCTTCGCCGCTGTCGCGGACAAGAAGTTCGGCGGCACCCTCGCCGGCACGATCACGCTCACCGCCGGACTCGGCGGGATGGGCGGCGCGCAGCCGCTCGCGGTCACCATGAACGACGGCGTCGCGATCTGCGTGGACGTCGACCAGACCCGGATCACCCGCCGGATCGAGCACCGCTACCTCGACGAGCAGGCGTCCTCCCTCGAGGACGCGGTTGCGCGTGCCGTCGAGGCTCGCGACGCCCGCAGGCCGCTGTCGATCGGGCTGCTCGGCAACGCTGCGGAGGTGTTCCCGCGGCTGCTCGAGCTGGGCGCGCCGATCGACGTGGTCACCGACCAGACGTCCGCGCACGACCCGCTGTCCTATCTGCCGCTCGGCGTCGCCTTCGAGGACTGGCACGACGACGCGGAGCGCGACCCCGGCGGCTTCACCAAGGACGCGCAGGCATCGATGGCGACGCACGTGCGGGCGATGGTGGAGTTCCAGGACAAGGGCGCCGAGGTCTTCGACTACGGCAACTCGATCCGGGACGAGGCGCGCAAGGGCGGATACGACCGGGCGTTCGAGTTCCCGGGTTTCGTGCCGGCGTACATCCGTCCGCTCTTCTGCGAGGGCAGGGGCCCGTTCCGGTGGGCCGCGCTGTCGGGTGACCCGGCCGACATCGCCGCGACCGACCGGGCGATCCTCGAGCTGTTCCCCGACAACGAGCGGCTGCACAAGTGGATCACCATGGCCGCCGAGCGCGTGCACTTCCAGGGCCTGCCGGCGCGGATCTGCTGGCTCGGGTACGGCGAGCGCCACCTGGCCGGGCTCAGGTTCAACGAGATGGTGGCGTCCGGCGAGCTCAAGGCCCCGGTCGTGATCGGCCGCGACCACCTCGACTGCGGCTCGGTCGCCTCGCCGTACCGCGAGACCGAGGCGATGCTCGACGGCTCCGACGCGATCGCCGACTGGGCCCTGCTCAACGCCCTGGTCAACACCGCGTCCGGCGCCACCTGGGTGTCGATCCACCACGGCGGCGGCGTCGGCATGGGCCGCTCCATCCACGCGGGCCAGGTCTGTGTCGCCGACGGCACCGACCTCGCCGCCCAGAAGATCGAGCGGGTCCTCACCAACGACCCCGGCATGGGCGTGATCCGCCACGTCGACGCCGGCTACGACCGTGCCGCCGAGGTCGCCTCCGACCGGGGTGTGCGGATCCCGATGGCTGAGGGCTGAGGCCGGATAGTCCCGCCCGTTCGGCATCGGACTCGGGACGGAACAGGTGCTTTTCGTACCGGACTATCCGCGGGTGCTCGACGAGAGGTGCCCGGTGTGTGGTCAAGGGCGGGGGGGACGCCCGGAACCGTTGCGACGACGACTCCTGACCCGGTGGGCCCGCACGGTGAGCGGACCGACCAGCCGCGGACCGGCCAGCCGGTCTTCTAGTCGCCGCGCTTCGCGCCGCAGCGGCTGCGCGATGTACTCGCCCAGGATCACTCCCGAGCTCAGCGCGATCGCGATCGCGGCCGCGTTGACGAGCGGCACCAGCCCGCTGCTGCTCCCGTCGGAGAGCAGCGACAGGCCGCGGTAGATCGAGAGACCCGGCAGCAGCGGTACGACTGCGGACACCACGACGACCAGCGCCGGCACGCGCATCCGGCCGGCAACCGAGTAGCTGACCAGTCCGACCACCAGCGCGGCCACGCCGGACGCCCAGGCGGTCCCGAAGTCGCGCTCCCACACCACGGCGTACACGACGGTCGCCAGCGCTGCGATCAGCGCGATCGGCAGCAGGGACCGCAGCGGGGCGTACGACGAGAACGCGTACGCCGCCCCCGTGATCGCACCACCGACCGCCATCAGCGGGACCGCCGAGATCGCGAACGCGCCGGGATCGAGCCTGCCCAGCTCGACGCCGGCCACCCGGGCGACGGTCAGCCCGCCGCTCACGCCGGCCGTGACGCCGGCGGTGGCGATGATCGCCTCGAGGATCCGCGCCCCGGCCGTGAGCGGGAAGCCGGTCAGGGCGTCCTGGATCGCGCCCATGAAGTTCACGCCGGCGAGCAGCATGATGATGCTCGCCGTGATCACGCGACTCGGGTCCACGTCGACGCCGGTCGCCACCACCGCAACCGTGAGCAGCGTGGCGAAGAGGCCACCGGCTATCTGCTGGTAGAACGACGGCAGCCGGCGCCGGCTCATGGCGCGCGTGATCAGGTCGATCGCCACGGCTGCGACAGTGGCCACGAGCACCACCGCCAGGTCGCCGCCGAGCACGAGACCGACGCCGGCCCCCATCACGCCGAAGCCCGCGGTCACCGACCAGCGCGGACGGGCGTGACCGGACGAGACGATCCGCGCGAGCCGTGCCGACGCCTCCTCGCGGTCGATCTCGGCGGCGATCAGGTCGCGCACGATGTGGTCGACGAGGGTCAGGTCCTCGTAGTCGATCTCGCGGTACCGCACCTGCCGGATCTGGATCAGCGCCGGCTCGTCCGCGCTGGCCTGGTGCGACATCGCGAGCTCGGTGAACATGACGTCGGCCGAGAACCGCCGCAGCCCGCAGGCATACGCCACGTTGCGCATCTGGGCACTGACGTCGGCCGCACCGGCGCCGGAGGAGAGCAGCAGCTCACCGACCCGCAGGGACAGGTCCATGGTCCGGTAGATGTCGTTGGTGGGGGTGTGGGTGTGGGCCATCGCCGCCCAAGTGTGGACCCGGTGCGGGGGCCGTCGCCAATCCGGAGCACGTGAGGTTCGTCGCCCTCGCGAGTCAGCTACCGGCGCGTCGTACGACGGGAGCGCCAAGCGGCAATCTCGGCCTCGACGTCGCGGGTCCGCGTGATCACCGGCGGGCCCCCCTGGAGCTGGCGCCGGGCCTCGACCACTCGCCTGTTGAAGTCCTCGAGCAGCTCGCGGACCACCCGCTCCGCGCTCTCGCGGTCGAGCGTCGCGTCGAGCTCGGCGTCCTCCTTGCGCAGTGCGAGCGCCGGCGGGAGGACGCCGGTGATCTGCTCGCGCTCGATCAGCTTCTTCACCCACCAGTCGGGGTCGTGCTGCGTGCCGAGCCCCTCGATCGGTTTGCCCGTGCCGCGCAGGTTGTCGAAGTCGCCGCGAGCCATCGCGACGCGCACCTGCTGGTCGACCCAGGACTGCTGGTTCTCGATCCGGGCCTGGGCAGCGCTCCTCCCGGTGCGCTTGTCACGACGCGACGTGCGGTCGGCAGGCTCGGGCGTAGCCTCGGGCCAGTCATCGCTCTCGGACATCAGGTCTCACCCCCAACACGCGGGATTTTACCGACCGATGAGTGAGCGGTCCGGAGGAGGTCTCACCCGCATGGAGATCTTCGCGAGCGGTCTGAGCATGGGTGAGTCACCGCGCTGGCACGCCGGCAGGCTGTGGGTCTGCGACTGGACGGCGGGCGAGGTGCTCTCGTTCGACGCTGCGGGGGAGCGCCGTGTCGAGCTCAGGATGGAGGGTCTGCCGTTCTCGATCGACTGGCTGCCCGACGGTCGTGCCGTGCTCACCAGCCCGGCCGGCGTCGTGCTCGACGACGGCACGCCGTACGGCGGCACCGGGCGTGGCTGGAACGAGATCGTCGTCGACGCCCACGGCAACACCTTCGTCAACGAGATCGGCTTCGACTTCATGGGCGGCGAGGAGCCGAGGGCCGGGACGGTGCAGGTCATCGGTCCCGACGGCTCGGCACGGCAGGTCGCCGACGACGTCTGGTTCCCGAACGGGATGGCGCTCACGAACGACGGCGCGACCCTGGTCGTGGCCGAGTCCTACCGCAACCGGCTCTCGGCGTACGACGCGGGGGCCGACGGCAGCCTCACGAACCGGCGCACCTTTGCGGAGCTCGAGTTCGCGCCCGACGGGATCTGCGTCGATGCCGACGGCGCGGTCTGGTACGCCACCGTGCCCGGCAGCTGCTGCATCCGCGTGGCTGAAGGGGGCGCAGTCCTCGATCGCGTCGACGCCGACCGTGGCTGCTTCGCGTGCATGCTCGGCGGCGACGACGGGCGCACGCTCTACGTGGTCGCCCAGGAGTGGGGCGGCGCCGAGGGGGTCGGCGGCCGCACCGGCCAGGTGCTGACCCACCGCGCGGCGGCGCCGCACGCGGGACGGCCGTAGGTGGGTCGAACGTCGGACGAGGCTGGTCGAGGTCTGAGCGGGTGCAGAGGTGTGGGGAGAATTCCCAAGGTCTCTAGGGGATTCTGCGGGCGTCCGGCATCCACGGCGTCCCCGCACGATGGCGGGGGCCAACTTCCCAATCTCTTCTGACGCCTCCAGCGGCATACATCCCAAGGGGAGCGTCAGAACAGATTGGGATGTCAAGAAGCATTGGGAGGTGAGGAGACGCAGGCGGGTTCGTCCAGGTTCGACCAGGCCCAACACGGCTCGTAGCTTCCCAATCTCTTCTGTGACTTCCCACCGCGTGCGTCCCCATGGAAGTGCCAGAAAGCCTAGATACCTTGGGAATTGCCCGGCCCAGGCGCCCCCATCCCACCCGCACGACCCTCGCCGCGGGTGTCGCTGAAGGCGCCCTTCGGCACCACCAGCAGGCTGACCGCGGCGAGCAGCGCCGACCCGGCGCAGACGGCCCAGACCAGGAGGTAGCCGCTGAGCGGGGCGTTGACGTTGCCCTCGACGTCGATGCTGCCGGTCGCGGAGAGCGCGATCGCGAAGATGCTGGAGGCGATCGCGCCACCGATCGTCTTCGCGGTGTTCGTCATGCCGGTGGCGAAGCCGGTGCGGTCTGGGGGAGCCGACGCCGCGGCGGCGGCCGGGAGGGCCGCGACCAGGGCGCCCGACCCGACGCCGGCGATCGCCATGTTCACCAGCGCCTGCCCGGTGCTGTCGTGCAGTGGGATCCAGAGCGCGTAGCCGAGCGCGACCAGCAGCGTGGCGACCACCAGCGCGGTGCGGGGGCCGAGCACGCGCGAGGCGAACGGCAGCAGCATCGCGCCGGCGATCAGGGAGATCACGTAGAGGCCGATCAGCACCGAGACGAAGCTCGCCCCGGCTCCGAGCCCGTAGCCCCCCGCCTCCGGATCGGTCTGCGCGTACGTCGACAGCGGGATCTGCGCGCCGAGCACGGACATCCCGAACAGGAAGGCCGTGAGCTGCACCGGCCACTGTCCGGGCGTGGCGAGCAGGCGGATGTCGATCAGGGGTTGCGGCTGGGCGAGCTCGGCGCGCACGAACGGTACGAACGCGGACAGGCCGAGCACGATCGTGGCCCACGCGACGAGGCTCCCGGGTCCGTCGAGGCGGAGCAGGACCAGCCCGCCCATGAGGATCGCGATCGCGAGCGTGACCAGGGCGAAGCCGGTCCAGTCGATGCGTCCGGTGGCCACCGGCTCGGTGTCGGCCACGCCGTACCAGACCGCGGCGAAGCAGAGCGTCACCGCGACCGCGGGCAGCGCCAGCACCACGGTCATCGAGGTGCTCTCGACGATCGCGCCGCTGGTGAGCGCGCCGACGATGACGCCGAACTCGAGCGCTGCCACGAGGAACGCCGCGGACCGCCGGGTCAGCCGTGCCTGAACGCCCGTGTCGGCCGTGCGCCGGTGGATGATGCTGACCTCCAGCGGCAGCCACACGACGTAGAAGCCCTGGATCGCCCACGCGATGAGGAAGGTGGTGAAGGTCGGCGCGAACGCCACCGCCCACGAGGCGACCGCCGTGACCGCGGTCGAGAGCAGCAGCACCTTGCGGTGGCCGACCAGGTCGCCGAGCTTGGCGAGCACCGGCACCACGAGCGCGGACACCACGAGCTGTGCCGCCTCGAACCAGTTGACGCTGGCATCGCGGATCGAGAGGTGGTCGGCGATCTGCGGGAAGATCGGCGTGTAGTAGCCCTGCAGCACGCCACTGGCGAGCTCGACGCAGACCAGGAAGCCGACGATCGCCGTCAGCCCAGGCACCACCGGGTTGCGCACCGGCTGCGCGGTCCCGGCCATCAGGCGATCCTCTCGATCAGGCGCTGGTACCAGAGCATCCCGTCGCCGAGGTCGTCGATGCCGATGTGCTCGTCGTAGGAGTGGATCGCCTGCCGCTGCGCCTTCGTCATCCGGAACGGTGCGAACCGGTACACCCGTGGGCAGATCGCGGTGAAGAAGCGGGAGTCGGTCGCGGCCATCATCACGTACGGCGTGGGCACCGCGTCGGGGAAGACCTCGGCGATGGTGGACTCCAGCAGCCGGAACGCGTCGTCGTCCACGGGAGAGACCGGACTGGCCTCGCCGGCCTCGACGACGCTGATCGTGACCCGCTTGTCATGGATCGCCTTCGTGACGTGGGCGACGACGGACGCGACCGTGTCGCCGACCAGCACCCGGACGTTGACCCCGGCACGCGCGGTCGATGCGATCACGTTGTGGGCCGGCGACCCGGAGAGGGTGGTCACCGCGACGGTGGTGCGGGTCAGGGCCGCCGGCTCGGGACCGGCGGCGACCAGGACGCGAGTCAGTGCGGGACGCAGCCGCGCGGCGTGGCCGAAGAGGGCCTGGAGCGGCAGCGGTGCGTGCGGTGCGATCCGGCGGAACATCTCGAGTGTCGGCTCCGGGATCGATGCCGGGAACGGGCTGGCGTCCAGACGCACGATCGCGCGGGCCAGCCGGGCGGTCGCGTCCATGCGCACGGGCGTCGAGGCGTGTCCGCCACGGCCGTCGACCCGCAGCTCGAGCGTGGTGGTGCCCTTCTCGCTGACACCGACCACGGCCAACGGTGGCGTGATCCACGGAAACGCGTCGGCGGCCACGGCACCGCCCTCGTCGAGCACGAACCATGGCTCGACCCCCCGTGACCGGAGCTCCGCGACGGCGAGCCGGGCCGTGTCGCCCGAGATCTCCTCGGTGCTGCCGAACGACAGCCAGATGTCCTGGGCGGGCCGGAATCCCCTCTCCAGCAGGCGTTCCACCGCCTCCGCGATGCCGACCAGGCACGCCTTGTCATCGAGCGTGCCGCGGCCCCAGAGCTGTGCGTCGACGATCCGCGCCTCGAAGGCGGGGTGCTGCCAGGGTGCGGCCTCGTCGACCGGTACGACGTCGATGTGGGCCATCAGCACCACCGGCCGATCGGCGCTCGCGCCCGGCCACCGGAACAGCAACGCGTGACCCGGGATCCGGGTGAGCTCGAGGTGCTCGTGCAGCAGCGGGAACTGCCGGGCGAGCTCCTCGGTGAACGCGACGAACGGTGCCTCGTCCCCCTGCCCGGGATCGATGTGGGAGACCGTCGGGATCCGGACCAGTGGCTGCAGCTTGGCGACGGTCCGGTCGCGGACCTCTGCGAAGTCGGCGGGGCGCGCTGACGCCGTACTGCCTCCCATGGGCTGAGGTTAGGGGATGGCGGCCCGTCTCGTTCCCGAGACGACCTGCCACCGGTGGTCATTGCGCGTCGGGCGCCGGACCGGTGGACTGACGGGGTGTCAGTCGTCCCAGTGTCCCCGGTGCACGACCTCGTCGAGGCCGAGCCGGCGGCGTGTGCTGGGCGAGCCGGGGGCACCGGCGTCGTCGGCCAGGTGCCCGATCGTGACCACGCCGACCGGGTCGAACGTGTCGGGGATGCCGAACGCCGCGCGCACCGCGGCGTCCCGCTCCGGAGGTACGCCGAAGAAGCAGGCGCCGAGACCCGCGTCGACGGCCGTCTGCAGGATCAGCAGCGACGCCATCGCTGTGTCCATGTGCCAGAACGGCATGGGCCAGCGGGCCTCGTCGCGGTCGGTCCAGCCCTTGTCCGGCTGGGCGTAGCGGGACAGGTAGGCAGTCCTGCTCGAGCACGGCACCACGACCACCGGCGCGCGCATCATGCCGGTGAGCCAGTCGTCCGGCGACGCCAGGTCGTCGGGGTCGGTGGTCACCTCCCACCAGCGGTGCACGTCGCTGGGGGTGTCGAGCACCAGGAACGCCCAGCCCTGGCTGAACCCGGCGCTCGGCGCCCTGGTCGCGTTGCGCAGGCAGCGGTCGACCACGTCACGCTCGACCGGTCGCTCGGCGTAGTTGCGCACCATCCTGCGCCGGCGTACGACGTCCTGGAACTCCATGCCACCGATCCTGCCGGACGTGGCTGACATGCGCTTCGAGGAGATGTGGAACGGGCTGGCGCCGGTCGGCCGGAGCGCCGCCAGCGGTGGCTACTTCCGGCAGCCCTTCGGGTCCGCGGAGCGGGAGTGCCACGCCTGGTTCCTCGACGAGTGTGCTCGTCGCGACCTCGACGTCGAGCACGACGGCAACGGCAACGCGGTCGCCTGGTGGGCTCCCTGGGAGGCCGAGCCGGGCGCCGTTCTCACCGGCTCGCACCTCGACTCGGTCCTCGATGGTGGCGCGTATGACGGGCCGCTGGGGGTGGTCACAGCGTTGGCCGCGGTCGACCTCCTGCGCGAGCAGGGGTTCGCGCCGAGCCGTCGGATCGGGATCGGGGCCTTCGTGGAGGAGGAGGGCAGCCGGTTCGGCATCGCCTGCCTGGGCTCGCGCCTCGCCGCCGGCGCGATCACCCCGGAGGCCGCCCGTGAGCTCCGCGACCGGGACGGTGTCGCGCTCGCGGACGCGATGTCCGCAAGCGGGATCAACCCCGAGCTCGGCCGGAGCGCGATCCTCGACGGTGTGGGCTGCTTCGTCGAGCTTCACGTCGAGCAGGGACGCGACCTGGTGCATCGCGATGCCGCGATCGGCGTGGCCAGCACGATCTGGCCGCACGGCCGGTTCCGGTTCGACTTCACCGGCGCCGCGAACCACGCCGGCACCACCCGGATGGAGGACCGGAGCGACCCGATGCTGACCTACGCGATGACCGCGCTGGCTGCCAACAAGCAGGCCCGCGTCGCGGGCCAGCGGGCCACGTTCGGCCGGGTCGAGGTCGCCCCCAACGGCACCAATGCCATTCCGTCGCGGGTGACGGCCTGGCTGGACGCCCGGTGCGAGTCCGACGAGCAGCTCGAGGCCCTGGTCGACGCGATCGCCCGGCAGGGATCCGAGCGCGCCGGCCGCGACGGCACACGGCTCACCGTCACCGACGAGTCCGTGTCGGGGGCGGTGACCTTCGACTCCGACCTGGCCGGGCGGCTCTCCCTGGTGCTCGGCGGCGTTCCGGTGATCCCGACCATGGCCGGCCACGACGCAGGCATCCTGTCGGCCGCGGGCATCCCGACCGCCATGCTGTTCGTGCGCAACCCGACCGGCATCAGTCACTCACCCGAGGAGCACGCCCCGATGGCCGACTGTCTGGCCGGCGTCGAGGCCCTCGCGGCCACGTTGCGCGAGCTCGCCGGATGAACGCCACGGCGTCGTACCTCCTCGAGCGTGCGTACGTCGACGGCTCGGTGCACGACGACGTGCGCGTCGAGGTCGAGCACGGCCGGTTCTCCAAGGTCGAGTGGTCTCGACAAGCTCGACCACCGGAGGAGGCAGCTCGACCACCGGAGGAGGCAGAACGCCTTGCTGGCTTGACGATTCCAGGTCTCGCCAACTGTCACAGCCACGTCTTCCACCGCGCCCTTCGCGGGCACACCCAGCGCGAGCGCGGGTCGTTCTGGACCTGGCGCGACCAGATGTACGAGGTCGCCGGCCGGCTCGACCCGGACACCTACTACGCGCTCGCCCGCACGACGTACCGGGAGATGCTCGCGTCCGGGATCACCACGGTCGGCGAGTTCCACTACCTGCACCACCAGACCGACGGCACGCCGTACGACGAGCCGAACGAGATGGGCCTCGCTCTCGTCCGCGCCGCCCGCGACGTCGGCATCCGGATCGCCCTGCTCGACACCTGCTACCTCTCCAGTGGCTTCGGCGAGAAGCCGCAGGGCGTGCAGGTGCGCTACAGCGACGGCGACGCGCTGCGCTGGGCGACCCGCGTCGACGAGCTCGCGGTGCCCGCGGAGGTGGCGGAGGCCGGCGACGTCGTGATCGGGGCTGCCGTGCACTCGGTGCGCGCCGTGCCCCGCGACCAGATCGGCCGGGTGGCCGACTGGGCCAAGACGCGTCGGGCGCCGCTCCACATGCACGTCTCCGAGCAGGTCGCCGAGAACGAGGCGTGCCGCGACAAGCACTCCATGACGCCCACGCGGCTCCTCGCCGACTGCGGCGCACTCGGCCCCCGCACCACCGCTGTGCACGCGACCCACCTGTCCCCGGCCGACGTGCGCCTCTTGGGCGAGGCCGGCAGCTACGCCTGCTTCTGCCCGACCACCGAGCGCGACCTCGGCGACGGCATCGGACCATCGCGGGCCCTGCACGACGCGGGCGCGACGCTCACGCTCGGCTCCGACAGCCACGCCGTGATCGACCTGTTCGAGGAGATGCGCGCGGTCGAGCTCGACGAGCGGCTGGCGACGCAGCGGCGCGGGCACTGGAGCAGCGGAGAGCTGTTCGACGCGGCGACCGCCGACGGCCACGCCAGTCTGGGTTTCCCGGACGCCGGCTCGATCGCGGTGGGCCAGCGCGCCGACCTGGTCACGGTCGCCACCGACACGCCGCGCACCGCCGGCACCGGCCGCGGGCTCGAGACCGTCGTCTACGCCGCGACCGGCGCCGACGTGCGGCACGTCGTGGTCGGCGGGGAGGTCGTGTACACGCCCGACGACCTCCCCCGGATCGGCGCCGAGCTGGACGCCGCGATTCGAGCCCTCGGCCTGTGAACACCACCCGTCAAGTCCTCACCGGGCGTGCCGTCGTACGCGGCAGGATGGCCGCATGACATCACTCCTGGTCACCGGCATCGGCGAGCTGACCACCTGCCGCACCGAGCCCGGAGTGACCTCCGTCGACACCCGGCCCGACGCTGCCTTCGTGGTCGAGCGCGGCCGGGTGGCATGGGTCGGCCCGTCGGGTCAGGCGCCGGCGGCCGACCAGGCGCACGATGTCGGTGGCCGCGCCGTTGTCCCTGGCTTCGTGGACTCGCACAGCCATCTCGTCTTCGCCGGCGACCGCGGGCAGGAGTTCGCGGCCCGGATGGCCGGTGAGCGCTATGCGGCCGGGGGCATCCGCACCACTGTCGCCGCGACCCGCGCGGCGACCGACGAACAGCTCACCGCCACCGTCGCCCGCCACGTCACCGAGATGCGCCGCCAGGGCACGACCAGCGTCGAGATCAAGAGCGGCTACGGGCTCACCGTGCTCGACGAGGCACGCGGGCTGGCGGTCGCGCGCCAGTTCACGGAGGACACCACGTTCCTCGGCGCCCACGTCGTGCCGCCGGAGTACGCCGACGACCCGGCCGGCTACGTCGCGCTGGTCACCGGCCCGATGCTGGACGCGGCCGCACCGCACGCGCGCTGGATCGACGTGTTCTGCGAGACCGGCGCCTTCGACGCGGACCAGGCGCGGGCGATCCTGCTCGCCGGGCGGGAGCGAGACCTGGGCGGGCGGCTGCACGCCAACCAGCTCGGCCCCGGTCCGGGGGTCCGGCTGGCCTGCGAGCTCGGCCTGGTGGCGGTCGACCACTGCACCTACCTCGCGGACGACGACGTCTCCGCGCTCCGCGACTCGGGCACCATCGCGAGCCTGCTGCCCGGCGTCGAGTTCTCGACCCGCTCGCCGTACCCCGACGCCCGTGCGCTGGTCGACTCGGGCGTGAGGGTGGCGCTGGCCAGTGACTGCAATCCGGGCTCCTGCTACACCAGCTCGATGCCGTTGTGCGTGGCGCTCGCGGTGCGCGAGATGCGGATGACCCCGGCCGAGGCGCTGTGGTCGGCGACCGCGGGCGGCGCCC
>Ga0207701_10006060_pt1 | contig 12096 bp, 12 predicted proteins | sample KBSSwiSSwithPhiX_FD_184294 | JGI IMG/M metagenome (GOLD analysis project Ga0207701, IMG submission 184294) | Switchgrass rhizosphere bulk soil microbial communities from Kellogg Biological Station, Michigan, USA, with PhiX - S5 (SPAdes) (version 2) | ecosystem: Environmental > Terrestrial >...
GGGCCCCGCGGCGTGCTGATCAACGTCGCGCGCGGCTCCGTCGTCGACGAGCAGGCGCTGGTCGCCGCGCTGAAATCGGGGACGATACTGGCCGCCGGTCTCGACGTGTTCGCCAACGAGCCGAACGTGCCGGACGAATTGAAGGCCATGCAGAATGTCGTGCTGCTGCCACATATCGGCTCGGCTTCGGTGGTAACGCGAAATGCCATGGATCAGCTTGTCGTCGATAATCTGAAGAACTGGTTTGCTGGCAAGGCGCCGCTGACGCCGGTTGCAGAAACGCCGGTGAAGGGGCGCTGATGTCGGTCGGCCGTGCCTGTGCAACCATCGTGGCGCTGTCGGTGCTGTCAGCACTGGCATCGCCGGCGCGGTCGCAGGACGCCTCGACCCTGAAGAAAGACATGATCGGGCAGTGGGAGCTAGCGACCACCGAGCGCAGCAAGACCTGTGTCGTCACGCTCAAGCCCGATACGACGTCGCAAGGCATGAAGCTCGAACTGGAGCCGGGCTGTGCCGCGGCGCTGCCCTTCACCAGGGAGATCACGGCCTGGAACATCAAGGGCCTCGGCGACATCGTGCGGCTGCAGGATGCGGCCGGCCAGCCGGTGATCGACTTCACCGAAGTCGAGAGCGGCATTTTCGAAGGCCTGCGCACCGGCGAGGGCGTCTACATCCTGCAAAATCTCGCTGCCGCCCGTTCGCTCGCCAAGTCGATGGACCAGATGATCGGCGACTGGTCGATGGTGCGCGGCAATGGCCAGGCGGTATGCGGCCTGACGCTCACCAACACCGAGGCTACCGGCGATAATTTTCAGGTCTTCCTGAAACCGAAATGCGACCCCGCGGTGGCGGCGTTCGCGCCGACGCAATGGCGGCTCGATCATGGCCGGATGCTGTTGATGTCGGCGAGCGGCCAGGCCTGGCAGTTCGAGGCCGATGATAACGCGCAGTGGCGCCGGGTTCCCGACAGCGCCGACCCCTTGATCATGGTCCGGGGACAGTAATTCGCGAGCGGTCGAAGGACCGCAAGGCCTGGGCACGGTGTGCGGAGTGAACATTGCGCTTCCGGTTCGCCGAATGTCTTCTGGTCATCGTGTCGACCGGCGTGACCTATCTGGCTGCCGAGGCGGCATTCGCGCTTGTCGGCCTGCGTTACGTGCCGTTGCGGCTGCAGGGCGAGTTGCCGGAAGAGATTCGCGTCTTCGCCCAGTCGTCGAAAACAGGTGTCGTGCCGCGGAATCCGGTGCTTCTGCTCGGCGATTCCTATGCGCAGGGCTATGGCGACTGGCTGCTCGAAGCGAACCCCGACGGCAACGGTCCATTCCATTCCGGCCACGTCATCCAGGCGCTGACCGGCCGCGACGTCGTCACACTTGGCGTGTCGGGCGCGGGAAGCCCTGAGGGCATGGCAGCCCTTCCGGCCGTCGCCTACGCCCATGCGAACCGGGCGTGGTATCTGCGACTGCCGAAGCCGGCGGTCGCGGTGGTTTACTTTTATGAAGGCAACGACCTCAACAACAACCTGACCTTCCTCGAGCACCGGGTACCCGATCCGGCTGTGGCCGGCCTTGCCGAACGGATCGACCGTTCGATCGCCGACTACCCTTCGACGTTGTTTGTCGATCCCGGCTGGGAGCGGCATTTTCCACTATGGCGCTTTGTGGCCCGTATGGTCCAGCAGGCCTACGCCGAGGCTACCGGCTCGGCGCAAGCGCAGGCGCCGGAAGACCCGAGCATCGCGGCCCAGGCCCATTCGCCGAACGCGGTCGAGATCGCGGGCCGGCCTGCGGAATTGCCCGGCCATTTGCAATCGCCGGCATTGGAACTGACGCGCGCGGACCTCGAACGCGCCACGCTGGTATTCGACCGGTCGCTGGCCTTTCTGCAGAAACTGTTGCCCGGGACGCCGGTGCTTGTCGTCTATGTGCCGTCGCCGTTGTCGAGTTACCGGCTGCTGGGCGCGGAGATTTCGAGCCAGCAATATGTGCCGGGCGCCGCCACGCATTATCCGACGGTGCGCGTATCGGAATACAGCAACGCGGTCTGCCAGTTGATCCGGGCTGCAACGACCGGCCACGGCGCCGGTTTCCTTGACCTGCGCCCCGCGATCCGCAGCGCCAGCGCCCGCGACTTCGTCCATGGCCCGCGCGATTTCAAGCATTTCAATCGAAACGGGATGGAGGTGTTGGGGCAGGCAGTGGCCGCCCGGATCGACCGGCCGCTAATGGAGGAGCCCTGTTCACAAGGCCCAAATTGAAGGCAATGGAACCAGGGCGAAATATTATCAGAACCGCTGTCGATCCGCCGGAGTCTCGTTCGTCGTCTCGTATAGCGGGACAGTTCCGCAAGGCGCTGGCGCCCGCAGCCCGTCTCAAACAGGAGTTTTTCGATGCGCTTCATGTATATCGTTACCTCGTCCCAGCCGATGCGGGGGCCAAGCCCCGCGCTTGCGGAAGCCATGCACAAGCTGTCCGAGCGGGAAATCAAGGCTGGCCGCATGCTGGATAGCGGCGGGCTGATGCCGGTCTCGATGGGCGCGCAGGTGAAAATCACCGACGGCAAGCTCAATGTGGTCGACGGCCCGTTCGTCGAAACCAAGGAACTGATCGGCGGTTACGCGATCTTCGAACTGCGCGACAAGGAAGAAGCGGTAGCCGCGGCGGTCGAATTCATGCAGCTCCACAAGGAGCATATGCCGGGTTGGGAAGGCACCTGCGAAGTCCGCATGTTTGCCTCGCCTGAGATGGAACAGGCCTGCCAGGTTGATGCGCGGGTCGCCTCTTGAGGCGGGCGTACCGCGAACGCCGACGGCGGCGATGACGGAAGCCGACATCAACCGCACCATTCTGGCGGTGTGGCGCATCGAGCAGCCACGGCTGCTCACCAGCCTGTCGCGGATGTTGCGCGACGTGCCGCTGGCCGAGGACCTGACGCAGGAAGCGCTGCTGGCGGCGATCGAGCACTGGCCCGCCACGGGCGTGCCGGAAAAGCCCGGCGCGTGGCTGATGGCGATCGCCAGGCGGCGGGCGCTGGATCAGCTGCGCCGCGGCCAAATGCTCGCGCGCAAGCACGCGATCGTGGCGCGGGACATGGAGCTGGAGCAGCAGGCGATGCCTGATTGGGACGCAGCGCTCGACGACGATATCGGCGACGAATTGCTGCGGCTGATCTTCACCGCCTGCCATCCGCGGTTGTCACGCGAGGCCCGCGCCGCGCTGGCGCTGCGGATGATCTGCGGCCTGACGACGGAAGAGATCGCCCGCGCCTTCCTGCTTCCGGAGCCGACCATTGCGCAAAGGATCGTGCGGGCGAAGCGGACGCTTTCCGAATCCGGCCTCGGTTACGAGACTCCGCGCGGCGATGCGCTTTCCGAAAGGCTCACCTCGGTGCTGGAGATCGTCTATCTCATCTTCAACGAAGGCTACACCGCCGCACGCGGCGACGAATGGCTGCGGCCCCAGCTCTGCAACGATGCGCTGCGGATGGGCCGCGCGCTGACCTCGATCGCGCCGCGGGAATCCGAAGCCCACGGCTTGCTGGCGCTGATGGAGCTGAACGGCTCGCGGACCGCCGCGCGGACCGATAAGACCGGCGATCCGATTCTGCTGATGGAGCAGAACCGCGGGCTGTGGGACCAGCTCCAGATCCGCCGCGGCATGCTCGCCTTGGCGCGGGCGCACGAGCTCGACGGCGCGGGCGGCTTCTACGCGCTGCAGGCGGCGATCGTCGCCTGTCACGCCAACGCAAGCACGCCGGACAAAACGCCATGGCCGCGCATTGCGGAACTCTACGCTGAACTGACGGCGCTGGTACGTTCGCCGGTGATCGAGCTCAACCGCGCGGTTGCGGTCGGCATGGCCGAGGGCCCGGCGGCCGCGCTCGCGATCGTGGACCGGCTGGCGCACGAGCCGCTGCTAAAAGCATATCATTTGCTGCCGGGCGTTCGCGGCGATCTTCTGCAAAGGCTCGGGAGGTTCGAGGAAGCGCGCGCAGCCTTCGAGGCGGCCGCAGGCCTCGCAGGCAACCGGCGTGAACAGGAGTTGATGAAACGGCGCGCTGCTGAATTGAGCGGCAGCGCGCCGTAACTGGTCCGGGGTCAGATATAGCGGAACTGGGCGCGTTCGCGCTTTGCGAGCTTGGGGATGGCCTGGCCAACGATGATGTTCTTGAAGTGCGGCGTTTGCTGATGATCGGCAAAGGCCGCTTCGCCGGCGAATACCTCGTAGAAGAAGTACTTGCGGGGCTCGGCCAGGTTCTGGTGGATCTGGAACTCCTTGACGCCGGGCTCGCGCTGCGCCTGCGGCAGAAACTCCTTCAGAAGACCGGCGACGGCGGCTTCCTCACCCGGATTGACTTCCCAGAACGCGGTGACGACGAGATTTTGGTTGGCGTTATCTGTAGCGGCCATGTTGTTCTCCTGTGCAATATTCAGCGCCGGTTCGAGCCGGCGACTGAAATCAGCATGGCAGTCTTTCGACAGGAATGCTTCGACACTAATCGAATTGTCGTATCGGCGCCGGATTGGGAACCCGCATGCAGCGCTGGATCAGGCCCCGAGCTTCTGGCGTCTCGCGATCAGCGCCGTGACGAGATCGATCGCGAGCGAGGCAAGCACGGCGGCTGCGCCGATCACGAACAGGATGGCGTAGTCGCCGCCTGTGTGCTCGAACAGGTATGAAAGCCCATAGGCGGCCGCCGCCTGAAACATCGCGAACATTGTGGTGGCCTGCGCCCACGCGGCGCGTTGGCCGGCGGCGTTGTGCGGAATGAGTTCGTTGATGCGGCCGAGCACGAGGGGAACGATACCGGGGGTGAAGCCGCCGACGATCACGCTCGAGACGATCATCGACGCCGGCGCAGAGCTCAGCGCGGGCAACAGGATAGCGATCGCTTCGATCAGGAAGGCCGCGCGCAGCGCCGGACCGAATCCCGCGCGGTCGGCGAGGTGGCCGGTCAGCAGCGGACCGATGGTGGCGCCGATGCCGTACAGCACCCAATAATGCGATCCGGCCGATATCCCCTGGCCGAGGCCGCGCGCCACGAAGTCGACCAGGAAGACCATGTGCGGCACCAGCGCCAGCGCGTTGAGGCCATATTCCACTCCCAGCGTGCGAACGATGGCCGGATTCCGGCCGCGGGACGGAACATGGTTGTTGGCCGCAGCTTCGCTGGCGCGCGCGTCAGCCGGCCATGCCGTCCAGCTCACCAGGGTCAGCAGCGCCGACAACAGGCCGAGGCCATACCAGCTTTGCTTTAAACCTTGTTGCAGCAGCAATGGAACGAGGGTGCCGGATGCGGCGATACCGAGACCGACGCCGGCGAAGATGACGCCGCCGACAAGGCCTCGCTTGCCAGGCGCGGTGTGCGGCAAAATGGTCGAAGCGGCGAGCACCATGATCACCCCGCCGCTCAATCCTGCGAGGAACCGCCAGCCAAAGAACCAGATGAACGAGACCGGCATCGAACAGGCAAACGCGGACAAGGACGCCAGCACCATCGTTCCGCGCAGCGCGTGAACGGCGCCCGCCCGTTTGCCGAGTTCGCGCGCGATCAAGGCGCCGGTCAGATAGCCGGCGAGATTGGCGGCGCCGAGATAGACCGCCTCCGCGGGGCTGAACCATTTCGCGGCGATCAACGCCGGAATCAGCGGCGTATAGGCAAACCGCGCCAGTCCCAACCCGACCAACGACGCGCACAGACCTGCGGCCGCGGAGAGCCACACCGGTCCGCCCTCCCTGTGGAAATCGCCCGTTGCCTGGTGACGATGATGATCCAGATTCGTGCTCGACATGGACATGCTTAGAATCCCGGCGCGTCTTCGAATAATGATGAGTTGAGATCGCAGCGATCGCCGGTGGCGATGACGCTGCGATTCCGGAACGCACAGTCGCGTTAGCTGGCGGCCGCCGCGCGCTTTTTTCGGTACGCGAGCGCGGGCAATCCGCCCCAGCCCCAGTTGTCGGTGTCGACCTCGTCGATGATAACGAAGGTCGAGTCCAGCGGCTTCTTCAGCACGTCGAGCAGCAACTGGCTGGCGCCCTTGATCAGGGCGGCTTTCTCCTCCGCCGTGACAGAAGCCGCGCCGGGGTTGGTGCCTTCGCGGGTGGTCTGGATGGTGACGATCGGCATTGTCGTTGTCCTTGCTGGAGATGATTCTTCGCGATGTCAGTGGCCGGCGCTCTGGCCGCCATCGACATGCAGGATTTCGCCGGTGACAAACGCTGCGCTTTCCAGGAACAGGATTGCGTCGACGACGTCCTTGGATTCGCCGATGCGACCCACCGGGTGCAGGTTCGCCAGGAATTCGTGGGTCTCGGGCGGGTGCATCGGGGTCTTGATGACGCCGGGCGCGACCGCGTTGACGCGGATACCTTTCTTTGCGTACTCGATCGCAAGCGATTTGGTCGCGGCGCTCAACCCGCCCTTGGTCAACGACGCCAGCACCGAAGGCACGCTGCTGTTGGCGTGATCGACCAGGCCGGTCGTGATCTGCACGATATGGCCGGAACCCTGCTTCAACATTTCGGCGGCGACGAGCTTGGTCAGCCGGAAGAAGCTTCCGAGATTGATCGCGACGATCGACGCGTAGTCCTCCTCGGTGTACTCGGTGAACGGCTTGGCGATGAAAATGCCGGCGTTGTTGACCAGCGTGTCGATGCGGCCGAAGCGCTCCAGCGCCTGCTTGACGATCTGCTGCGCGGTCGCCGGATCGGTGATGTCGCCGGCAACGGCCAGCACATCCGGATCGGAGGACGGCTTGATCGAGCGGGAATTGGCGACGACGCGATAATTGCGGTCGCGGTAACCCTTGACCAGGTCCGCGCCGATGCCTTGCGATGCGCCGGTGATGATGACGACTTTCTGTTCCTTACCCATGATAGCCTCTGTGATCTCCGTGAAACGGCAGGTTTGCCGCCGGGCCGTATGGCGCCGATGGAGATCAGGCTATGTCTTTCGAGTTTTGGTATGAATGCCCGTTATTCGGAAGGCACTCTTCCGCTGCGCGAACGAATGGCGCCGGCGTTGCGGTTGGCCTCGTTGCTTAGCCGCGTGAAATAGCGCTTGAGGCGCGGTACGGCGAAATCGACGAAGGCGCGGACCTTGGGGACCGACAGGCGTCCCTGCGGGACCAGCAGATGCGCGGGCAGCGGTGGGTGCTCGTCCTTGCCGAGCAGGATCAGCAGCTTGCCATCCCGAAGTTCGTCGGCGATGTGATAGGAAAACAGGCGGGTCACGCCATGCCCTTCGACCGCGGAGTCGATCGCCGCGCGAACGGTGTTGACGACCAGCCGCGGCGCGAACTGTACGCTTCTCGGAACGGATGAGCCTTTGGCCGGCGGGAAGCTCCAGGAATCCAGTCCGAAATGGGTCATGGCGATGATCTGGTGTTTCGCAAGATCCGCCGGTTCGCGGATCACCGGATGCCGGGCCAGATAGCCGGGCGACGCCGCGACGATGCGGCGAACTTCGCCGACACGGACCGCCGTGAAGTTGGAATCCGCAAGATGCGCGATGCGGAGCGCGACATCGATGCCCTCGTCGATCAGGTTCACGGGCCGGTCGAGAAGATAGAGCCGCGCCGTCACGGCCTGATATTCGTTCATGAAGGCGTCGAGCACCGCGCGCAAAATATCCTCGCCGGTGATGATGGGCGCGGTCAGCGTCAGCGTGCCGCGCGGCGCCGAGCGTTCGCTGCCCGCGACGATATCGGCCTCCTCGAGGTCGACCAGCACGCGGCGGCAGGCGGCGACATAACGCTCGCCCGCCTCGCTGAGCTTGAGCGAGCGGGTGGTGCGATGAAGCAGTTCTGCCCCGACATGGGCCTCGAGGAAGGCGATCGCGCGACTGACCGCGGCCGGCGAGCGTCGCAGCCGCCGGCCGGCGCCGGCGAGGCTGCCCTCGTCGACGGCGGAGACAAAGACTTTCATCGCATCGATGCGGTCCATCGGTTCGTCCGATTAGAGCGTTTTCGAGCGAAGTGGACGCCGGTTCGCGTGAGGAAAACGCGTCAAAAGGAGAATCAGGGATTAGGTTCTGATTTCATCAGAACCTAATCCCGGGGAAGAGTGACCGCCCCGTCATAGGGATTTATGCGCCAAACGGCAAGGTGAACGGCCCTCGAAGCCGCCTAGGCATACTGCGCGATGCCGCCGCCGAACGACCAGTTCTCCTTGGCGACCTCGACCAGGTTGATGATGACGTCCTCGCGCCGCACGTCCAGCCGGGCGTGAAGATCGTCGGCGATGCGCTTGAAGAAGGCCTGCTTCATCTCGACCGTTCGGCCGGCGTTCAGGGTGATCTGGATCAGAATGATATCCTGTGTGTATTTGTTGCCGAGATAGCTGTCGGCGACGTTGAGTCCTTCCGCGGCGTGTTCGGTGATGACCTGGAATTTGTCGTTGACGGGAACGTTGATGATATCGGTCATCGCCTGGTAGACGATTTCGCCGACCGTCTTGCGAAACAATGCGGACTTGCCCCTGATGAGGTCGATGCGCGCGAGTGGCATGGCGGTGCTCCCCTTATCGCGGTGTGGTTGCCGTCCCGCCGACTGCGTGGCCCGGTCCACTTTGAAATAAGGGGGCTTCCATGAAAGTTAAATCGCCCGGGATGCGATAACAGAGATAAGCGTTCCTAATTATAGGATGTCACTCGTCATTTCATCACAACCCCTGCGACCCGGCCGCGGCTATGCCGGGTGCGCTTCCAGGCGGCAATCAGCAGGATCGCGTGCATCCAATGGCGTTGCCTATGAATACCGACGCCATCGTCCAATCCCTTTGGTTTACCACCGCGTAGGCCGTTGCCGACGTATGCGAGAGAACCGCGGACGTCTCACTGCGATCCTCGCGAAAGCCGTCGACGCTTCCTGGCGCACAGCGAACGGCGGCCGGGTGCTTCTACGTTGTGCACGAGCAGACTGGTCGAAGCATCCGCCCGACTTGGCTTACATTTCGTAGCAGGACAAATGGAAAGGGGCCGCGGACGGGGGATGCAATTGGCGCCTGTTCGCAGTCATCCCGCCGACTCACCCGTAAATTCCAACGCTGCCACCCAAATTTCCACGCCACCGGCAACGGCTGTTCCAACGATCGGCTTACAAGAAGAGCGCGTTACAGCAACGGGAGATCACACGACGGCGACTGGCTCTGGCTCCGGGGTTGTGCGGCCTGGCCCTTCTGCGGCCCTGACAACTTCCTTTCCTACGGCCGTTTGAAGAGCCCATTCGCAAAGGCGCGGTGACAGATCAACCACATGACGTTGATCGCGTGCGGGCCGTTCGTGCCCCGCGCGCCAGGGTGGACCGTTCACCGACATCAAAGCGGTTCGACCGCCACGGCGCGGATTTGAACAGAGAGAAAAAAGCATGTCGAACATTCTCAATTCATTCGCCCCGCTGGTGCTTATCATCCTGGCCGGCCTGGCCGCAGGCGCGGTCGGAATCCTCCCTTCCACCTTCCGGACGTCATTGTCGGACTTCTGCTACTACTTCGGAATGCCCGCACTTCTCGTTCGAACGATCGCCACCGCACCGCCGGGTTCCACGGCCGCTTATCTGATCTGGATCAGCTATCTCCTCCCCGCCGCAGCCATTTGGATCCTGGCCAGCTTGCTTGCTCGCCAAGATCGTTCGAACTCCGGCAGCGAAGCGCCCGCGATTGCCATGGCATCCGCCTATGGCAATGTGATCATGTTGGGAATCCCGCTGGCAATCGCCCAGTTCGGGCCCAAGGCTGCTACTACGGTGGCCTTCATTGTCCTCGTCCACAGCCCGGTGCTGTTTCTGCTGGCGGCGCTGCACAGCGAGCTTGCGGGCGGCCAACGGGCGTTACGGATGCACGAAGCCGCTGTTCTTGAGCCGATGGGCGCCACGAGCCCTTATCGAGGCAGAGCGGTTGGAGCATCCTTCGTCCGTGCAACTCGGGATGTGTCTATCGACCTTGCGGCCAATCCTATCATGATTGCCATCCTCATCGGCCTCGCAATGCGGACATCCGGGGTCGGGCTCGACCCGATATCAAGCGCTGCGCTTTCACTTCTTGCTCAGGCGACTCTGCCCTGCGTCCTTCTGGCGATAGGTCTGGGGTTGAGCACGTTTGCGCTGAAGGAAAAAATAGGGGTCATAGCTATGATCAGCTCGCTCAAGCTTGCGGCGATGCCGTCCATTGCCTTTCTGGTCGCGGATCGTCTCTTTCACCTGCCTTCCACCGATGTCGCGATCATCACTTTGCTGTCAGCCATGCCCACCGGTGCGAACGCTTACGTGTTCGCGAGGCGCTCGGGAAAAGCGGAGGAATCCGTTTCAGGAGCCGTTGCGGTATCGACGATGGCGTCAATCGTTACGATCATGACGGTGCTGGCCATGCTTGCCAGAGCTGAGTAAGCATTCATATCGCGTAGCTGCGAGCGATCGGACTCTGATCGAGCGGCGAGGCCGATGGCAGCTTCCCGGCGGCCCGTCCTAAATCAGCCGCATCCCCTTCAGGCGCGCGTACCCCTTTTGTCGTGCACGGAAATGTCGAGCGGGCCAGCGGCGGCGCCCACCAACCTGGTCTGCCGCGACGCCGACAGCGCCACGACACCCGCCAGCGCAAGCGAGCCGGCGGCGACCAGAAAAGCTGATCGGGTGCCGGCGAGCGTCGCCGGCTCTCCAAGAAGTGCGCCGAGCAGCGCCACGCCGATCACCCCGCCAGTCTGGCGCGCCCCATTCAGCAATCCCGAGGCAAGGCCGGATTGGCCGGGATCGACCGAGTTCAGGATCGACACACTCATTGCCGGTGTCGTCATGCCGGCGCCGAGACCGATCACGAACAGGGGCACCGCAAGGATGGCGGTGTGTGCCTCCACGCCGACGGCGGCAAGGGAGAGCGCACCGAGACTGGCCACAAGGTGCCCGCCGACAAGCGGCCACGCCGCCCCGTACGACCGGAGCACGCGCGATCCAACCCGGGTGCCCAGGGCCAACGCACCCGTCATGGGCAGGAACAGCAACCCCGCCATCAGCGGTTCGATGCCGCGCAACTTCTGGAAGGCGATGCTCAACACGAAGATCATGCCGAATATAGCGACGTTGTGGAGCAGCCCGACGATAGCAGTCGAACTGAAGGCCGCCCGCCGGAACAGGCCGAGCGGAAGCATCGGCTGATGAACGACGGATTCGGCAACGACAAAACCCGCGGTGGAGACGAGGAATACACTGGCTGCGATCAACGGCGTGGCCGTTGTCGCGCCCGTTCGGCCCGCATCGATCAGCGCGTAGGTAAGCGCGGCAAGCGCTGCGATGACGAGCCCCTGACCGATCGGGTCGACAGACCGCGCCGCGGTGCGCGGGCTCTCCGGAAGATAACGCCATGTCAGCCACAGTCCCGCAAATCCAACGGGCAAGTTGACCGCAAAGATGCTGCGCCAGCCGAACGTTTCGACCAGTGCGCCACCCAGAACCGGGCCAAGCGCGATCCCCAGCGCGCCCGCACTGGCCCAGGCCGCGATGGCCCGGGTCCTGCGATCGGGCTCGGCGATCGCATGGTTGAGAAGCGCAAGCGAAGTCGGCAACATCAATGCAGCGCCGACCCCTTGCAGGATGCGGAAAATCCTGAGTGCCGACATCGTCGGTGACACGCCGCAAAGCACCGAGGCCACGGTGAATATCGCCAGGCCGGTCATGAAAACGCGCTTCGCGCCATAGCGATCGGCCAGCGATCCGGCGCTGAGCAGCAGGCTTGCGAAGACCAGCGCATATCCGTCGACGATCCACTGCAGTCCGACCAGATCCGATCCGAGTTCCGTCCCGATCGAAGGCAGTGCGAGGTTCACGATCGAAGTATCGAGGATGATCATGAAGAAGGCAGAGCTCGTCGTGAGCACCGTGATCGTCTCGTTCGGGGGGCGCCCGGTTGCGGCCGGCCCGGCAGGCGGTTGTTTGATGGGCACAGGCTGGGCCCGCTCGCGGTTAACTGGCACGCTTCTGTGCCGCAGCCGTGACGCGATCCTGGATTTTGGCGACACCGGCGCGGGCGCAGGCCTCGTCCTTGTCGCCGCCGACGCCCAGCGCGGCAACGATTTCATCGTCGGCTTTGATCGCCACGCCGCCAGCGA